>Ga0105048_10011908_pt1 | contig 13677 bp, 10 predicted proteins | sample MAT05_FD_78382 | JGI IMG/M metagenome (GOLD analysis project Ga0105048, IMG submission 78382) | Freshwater microbial communities from Lake Fryxell liftoff mats and glacier meltwater in Antarctica - MAT-05 | ecosystem: Environmental > Aquatic > Freshwater > Ice > Liftoff microbial mat | place...
GCCGTTCGCCCCCCCCGCCCCCGCCCACCCCGCCCGTCCCCAAAACGCCCAAGCCCGCCCCCGCCGCAACCTCCAAACACTCACTCTTCGCCCCCGGTCAAGACGACGAACCCAGCCCCTTCCTCGGCGACGATGAACACGCCGCGAGTGAACCAAGCCCCGCCCTCTCTCCCGCACCTGCGCCCGCTCCGCCATCTGCTCCTCTTCCCCCCGTCCCCAAGCGCTCCAAACTCGCACCCATCACACTCCCCGCCGTTCAGCGCTTCATCAACCTCTTTGGCGAGCTCCGCGCCTTCGCCGCCGGAGCCCGCGCCGACGAAGCCCTCCTCCGCATCATCACCCTCGCCGATATCGCTCACACCCACCTTCTCAGCGGCCCCGATCGCGCCGCCCGCGTCAGCGCTCTCGCCGCCGTCATCACCTTCGCCCGCGTCCGCCAGCCTCGCCTCCACGAGCCCGGCGATCTCGCCGCCTTCCTCGACTACTACAACGACCTCATTGACAAAGACCAGGACTTCTCCGAACACGACAACGGCATCGAACCACCCGACGAAAACGCCGCCGACGATGACGACTCCGACGCCGTCAATCTCATCACGGCCCACAGCTCCAAAGGCCTCGAGTTCGACACCGTCTTCGTCGCCCGCGTCAACTACAACGGCTTCCCCGGCAAAAACCACGGCGAAGAGCCGCAGCCGCTCCCAGGCGGCCTGATCGACCGGGCCGGTGATGCCCGCTCCCAGGCAGAACTCCACAACGCTGGCCAGCGCCGCCTGTTCTACGTCGCCTGCACCCGCGCCGAGCGCCGTCTCGTCATCGTCGGCAAGTTCAACAAAACCGCTTCCGGCAGCGAATCAAACAACTACCTCGACGAACTCCTGCGCGACCCGACTGCGCCCGCCTTGATCAGCCCACTCGATCTCGCCCAGGTCGAGCGCCTGGCCAAAGACGCCAGCGTCATCAGCGCCTTCCGCGGCCCCATCGATGTCGCCGCCGGTGATCTCCGCGCCCTCCAAACCCGCCGCGACATCCTCGCCCGCGCCCGCGCCGATGCCCGCCTCGAGGCCGCCGTCGCCCTCGACTCCGCCGACCGCCCCGAAAGCACGCAGCAGTCCATCTCCTTCGCCAGCGATCGCCTGGCCGCCGCCGCCGCCAAACTCGCCGCCATCGCCGCCCTCGAGCGCACCGGCCAGCCCCCCGCCTGGGTCGCCGAGTCCGGCGCTGACCTCGCGGGCTTCTGCGATGCCGTCAAGAAAGCCATCGACTCAAGGACCATCTCACCCTCGCCCCTCAAACTCCGCAGCCTTCTCGCGCCCCTCCAGCTCAGTTACACCACCATCAGCGACTATCAATCCTGTCCCGCGTGTTTTTACGTCAAAAATGTCCTCGGCGTGCCCGAGCCCCTCTCGACCCAGCTCGGCACCGGCTCAACCGTGCACAACGCGCTCGATACCTTCTTCAAGCGCTTCGTGCAGGCCGACAATAACGGCGAAACACTCCCAAACCTCGCCGACCTGCTCAACATCGGCGACGCCGCGTACTTCGCCCAGGCCGCCACCTCGGGCCTCCCCACCAACCCCGCCGAAAAAGCCCAGATCCGCGCTCATCTCACCAACGCCTTCACCAACCTCCACCGCCCCAGCGACCACATTGTCGAACACGAACTCAAGATCCGCTTCCCCTACACCACCGCCAGCCGCACCCACAACATGACCGCCAAGATCGACCGCCTCGACGACCTCGGCGCGGGCCGCTATCGCATCGTCGACTACAAAACCGGCAAGAGTTCCAAAAAACTCCTCACGCCCGCCGCCACCGACCTGCAAATGGGCATCTACCTCATGGCCCTTCGCGACAAGTTCGAAAACCCAAACCTCACCGGAACGGCCGAGTACTGGCTCCTCGCCACCGGCGAGCGCGGCATCATCGACCTCGCCGATCTCGACCTCCCCAAGATCAAAAAAACGATCGACGACGCCGTCGCCGGCATGCTCGCCGGCGAATGGCCGTCCAAGAAAAAGAGCGCAAACGCGATCCAATCCTGCCGCGGCCTCTGCGAGCTTCTCGGGCTTTGAATCGCCCCAGCAGCCGGCCCTTCACCGACCTCCACCCGATTGCAACCCAACCCCGCCCTCCCGCAACAAACATCGCCTTTGCCGCGCCTCCTTACCACCATCTTGACCATCTTCACGCTCGTTGCCCCCGTGGCCCCGGCCGGTCCCGCATTGGCCCGCTCCCCCGTAGCCGGCCCGGCCGCGGCCTTCGCCGTAAATAGCAGCACCTGCGCCCAGCCCCCCGCTCCTCCGGCCGATCAGGAACGCGAATCCTTCGCGCGCGCCGGCGTCACCTCAATCTGGCTTGAGAACGGCATCCGCGTCCACCTCCGCCCCATGCCCGGCTGCGGCCGCGTTGTCTTGGTCGCCTCAATCGCCGGCGGAGCCGTCCTCGAAACCGCCGAGCAGCGCGGCCTCACCCGCGCCGCCGCCGCCGCGTGGGCACGCCCCGCCGGTCAAGATCGCGTCATCGAGGTCGGGCGGCGCGACGGCCCCATGGGCCCCGACGACGCGCCACGCGATGACGTTGAAGAACCACCCGCCGATCCCGCCGCCCAGCCCGATCCGCGCGGCGCCGCCGTTCGTCTCTCCCGCTCGGCATGGCCCGAGGGCATCATGCTCCGGCTCAGCACCCAGAGCAGCGCGCCCGATGATCTCAAAACTATCATCACCACCACCTGCCAAATGATCGCGGTGCCCACCGCCGATGCCGATCGCCTCACCGCCTGGACCGGCCAGGAACGCACCCGCCGCGCCCCCAGCGGTCCCGGCATCGTCATCGATGCCTTCATGGAAGGTGTCGCCGCCGAAGGCCGCGCCGTCTTCGGCCGCCTCACCCCCGCCCAGCTCGATCGCCTCACCCTCGAGCGCGCTCAGGCTTGGCTCAGCCAGCACCTCACCGAGAGCCCCATCGAAGTGGCCCTCGTGGGCGATTTTGCCCTCGATGCCGCCCTCACCGCCATCACGCCACTCGGCAACCTCCCCGGCCGCGCCCGCATCGGTCCGGCCACCTTCGCCCAGCAGCGCGTCCTCAGCCGCCCTCCCGGGCCCCGCCGCATCGAAAAAACGCTCGACGCCGGCGGCAAGTCCAGCCACATCTTCATCGCCTGTCCAGCTCCCGAAATCTCCGATCTCTCAACCGTTCGTCGCATGAACGTCGCCGCCCGAATCGTGCGCACCCGCGCCGAAACCGCCCTCGCCGACCGCGGCTTCACCTCCACCCGCGTCATGGCCCAGGCCATGCCCGGCCGCCTCTTTTCCGACGGCGGCCTCTTCGTCGTCTCCGCCCGCGTCAGCGGCGATGCAAACGACCTCGCCCGCGCCGAAGCCGCCATCGCCAGTGCCCTCGACACCCTCGCCACCGTTCCCCCCGAAGCCGACGAAGTTCGCCGCCGTTCCACCGACCTCGCCGAAGAAGCCGCCCGCCGTCAGAGCGATCCCGACTACTGGGCCAGCGTCCTTCCCATCTGCACCTTTCACGGCCTTTCTCCAGACGCCCTCGCCGACGCCGCCAAGGCCTACTCCTCCATCGCCCCCTCAGATATCACCCTCACCATGGTCCGCTGGACCAACGAAAAAGACCGCGTCGAGTTCATCGCCCGCCCCGCCCCCAAAGCCCCCGCTGACCCCACTCCTCCGCCGTCTTCGCTCCCTGAGCCGTCGCCCCGCTGATCACAAGATTCACCGCTTCCGCGACGCATTGAACGCCCGCGCCTTTAGCCGCAACGTATTGATCCGCTCGGCCAGCAGCGCCAGCCCGTCATCCGGCTTCATCGCCAAAAGCATCTCAGACGCAATCGGCTCGCCCACCTCAATCGCCACCCGATTGCCCCGAAACAGCCGCGGCAGGCTCGTGCCCCGCGGCCAGGCCTCAAACGCGCCGTCGATCCCCACCGGCAGCACCGGGCACTTCGCTCGCGACAGCAAGAGCCACACGCCCCGCTTGAACGGCGTCATCTCCCCATCGAGCGTTCGTGACCCCTCAGGGAAAATCAGAATCGCCCGCCCCATTCCCAACTGCTCAATCGCCGTGCGAATCGCCGCCGCGTCGCCCTTGCCCTCTTTGAGCGGCACACTGCTCAGCCCGCGAATGAACGCCCCAAACAGCGGATTCTTAAACAAGCTCGCCCGCGCCAGATACGTCAGGTGCCGTGGCAAAATGATTCCGATCGCGGGCGGATCAAGGTGCGACTGGTGATTGGCCACCACCAGCACCGGCCCAGTCGCCGGCATGTTCTTACTGTTCTTGGCTCGCAGCCCAAACGTGACAAGCAGCGCAACGCCAGCCAGCCAGCGAACGAAGGCATAAAACCCGATCCCCGCGATCGAGCGGCCCGGGCACAGTGCACGGATTCTTGAAAACATCAACGTGAGCCCGTCGTTCCTGGGCCCGATTGCAGCGGCGGAACCTTCGCCCGCGCCGCCCGCTCCAGGCGATCCACAACCTGATCAAACGTCAGATACGACGTATCAATCACCTGGGCATCCGCCGGGCACACCAGTGGCCCCTCGGTCCGCGTCTGGTCCGATTGATCTCGCGCCTCGATCTCGATCAGCAGCGACTCTTCATCCGCTTCAAGGCCCGCCTTGCGAAGCTGGTCAGCCCGCCGCGCTGCCCGAACCCGCGCCGAGGCATCAAGATAGAACTTCGCATCGGCATCCGGGAACACCACCGACCCTTGGTCGCGTCCTTCTGTCACCAGCCGCGGATGCTGCGCCGCAATCACCCGCTGCTTCTTCACCATGTGCTCGCGCAGCCGCGCAATCCCCGCCAGCGGCGAGACCAGCCGAGTCACATCACTGTCACGAATCCGCTCCCCCAGCGAGCGATACCCGCCCGAAGCGCCCAGCCCGATCGCCGGCGGATCCACCCGCCAGTCAAAGTGCAGGTCCGCATTCGCCACCAGCGTGCACACCGCATCCATATCCTTTGGGTCAACATCCTGTTCAATTACCAGCGCCGCCGCCGCCCGATACATCGCCCCCGTATCCAGAAAGTCGAGCCCCAGCCGCGCCGCCAACGCACGCGCCACCGACGACTTTCCCGTCCCCGCCGGCCCGTCAATCGTGATGATCACCCGAGACAAACCACCCGGCCCCTTCGGGCCGTCAAACGGCAGGCCGGTCTGTGCTCGAGACTCCGTCATCATCACATCATGCCTTCTCAGCCGCTTCTTCGTCGTCCGTCGCTTCGCCCGGCTCTTCGCCCACTTCTGCGCCAAGGTCAAGCCCCGTCTCATCGTCAACTGGCAGTTCCGGCGGCAGGAACAGCTTGGTCACCAACTCCTTCGCCCGCGTCAACGCCGCCACCGCGTCGCCCTTGCCCGTGTAATCAAACGCCAGCGAGCCGTCAAAGCCCACCGCATCAACCACGCTCACGCAATCCGCCAGTGACAGCCGCGCCGCCGGCTCGACCGGGGCCGTCGGGCCCTCATCAGCCGCAGTATCGCCATCTTTCGACTTGCTCTTCTTTGGCTTGGCCTTCGGCTTCGGCGGTGCGGGCGAAGTCGTCGCCGCCGTCCGCGCCGTCTCACCAATACTGGTGTCCGTAATCGTTGCCAGCACCGTCGAGGCATACGGCACCAGCCGCCGCAGATACGCCCCCGCATCACCGCTCAACCCTGCGCTCGCAAAGTCCGGCAGCGTGCCCACTCGAAACCCGCCGATCTTCTTCAGCAGTTCCGTAATCCGCTCCGCCGTCCCAGTCATGCCAGGGGCCGAGCCGATACAGAAGTTCAAATCCATCTTCTCGGCCTTGCGCACGATAGGCCGCAGCCGCTCGGCTACCTCCAGCATCGCGTCCTCATCGTCCGGCGCCGTGATGCGGATCGAGACGTTGCTGCAGCCCAGCCACTGCGCCGCCTGCACCACCCGCTTCACCCGCTCCTCGGCCACCTCCGCCAACGCTGTCTCATACAACGCCTGCGGCTCGGGCTCAATCAGCGAAAGACACGGGCATCCCACCTTGTCTGCCGCCTGCACAATCCGCTCCAGCAAGGCGCGGTCACACCCCGCCAACAACGGCGTGGTCATCGCGATCCCGCCAAGACCCACCTCGTTCTTGATGAACGCCGGCAGATCGACCAGCGAAAGCGTGGCCTTAGAGGACGTGCTCGCACCCCCCCGTACGGGTTTGATGCGGGCAGCGAACGAACTGGCAGCGGCGGTAAGCAACATCGTATTGAGACGCTCAGGGGCAAGAACACCAATGCAGCCCCCCGCGTCTCGGGACGAGCGTACGCACCAAAATCCCCCCTCGCGAGCGTCCTCTCCGCCCATCCCTCCCCGCCCCGGCCCCGCTCGCGCCCCAGTTCCGACCCTCGACCCCCGTACCCTCCCTGCCTATGGGACGATCCGTGCTTCTGCTCGTCAACCGATCCAAGACCGACGTGCTCAGCGCACTCCCGGAGATCCGCGCCACCATCTCAAGCGCCGGCGGCAAGGTCGTCGGCGAGCTCGACGCCATCGCCAGTGACCCCATCGCCGATGCCCACGGGGCCGATCTCATCGTCGTCCTCGGTGGCGACGGCACCCTTATCAACCAGGCTCGCCGCTGCATAAGTCTCGACGTCCCCATGCTGGGCGTGAACTTCGGCAAACTCGGCTTCCTCGTCGAGTTTGACCTCGCCACCTTCGGCGAGCAGGCCCGCGCCCTCCTCGGTGAACCCGCCAAACCGCTCACCCTCCTCGACCGCTCCCTCATCGCCGTCCACATCAGCCGCGCCAACGGCCAGCACGTCAAAGTCCAAAACAACGCCCACAACGTCCCCAACCTCGGCCTCAATGACGCCGTCATCACCGCCGGACCCCCCTTCCGCATGATCAGCGTCGGCCTCTCGATCGACGGCCAGCCCGGTCCCACCGTTTCCGGCGACGGTGTCATCGTCTCCACCCCCGTCGGCTCCACCGCCTACAACGCCGCTGCCGGCGGCCCCATCATGGCCCCCGACGTCAAAGCCCTTTCCGTCACGCCCATCGCCGCCCACTCTCTCTCCTTCCGCCCCGTCGTCGTCAGCGGCTCCAGCACCATCGAACTGCTCATGTCCCGCGTCAACGACGATCCCTCCGACGAGAACGGCACCCGTGGCGGCACCTCCCTCATCATCGATGGCCAGTTCGCTACCCGCCTCCATCTGGGCGACAAAATCGTCCTCAAACTTCACGACCGCACCGTGCGCTTCGTCCGCAATCCCCACGCGTCCTACTGGCAAACGCTCATCCAGAAAATGCAGTGGGCCGCCGGCCCCAAACTTCGCGAGAGTTGATCAAGACCTTGCCCAACAGCCCGCGTCCTCACTCCTGTATCTTCACGTCTTGATCGACGTCAGCGCCGCCATCGCCAAGGGCCCCAGCACCAGCACCGGCACAAACACACTCACCACCGGCGGCAAGCCCGGAATCGCCAGCGTCGTCCCCAGCAGCCCCGCCAAAAGCGTGAGGATCGCCACCGGCGCACACTTCAAGGCCGCCATCAGCATGTTCTCCGGCTCGCGCGAAAGAAAAAACGGCATCGTGATCAGCAGCGAAAGCACCGCGCACACCAGGGCCGAAAGCCGACCCCAGCCGATCCGGCTCAGCCGGTCGTGCATCTCCGGCTTCACCGTCGGGCTCCGCAGAATCTGCCCAATCTGCCGCCACGAAAGCGACGACGAATAGTCGCTGTAATGACTCGCCAGAATCGCCGTCGGGTCAAGGTCCGTCTTCATCCGTGTCGGCACTGTCTCCGCCGTTGCACCCACGCCCGTTCCACCCGGCCCGCCCCGCCCGGGTGCACTCGGCGCCGTCAGCGACATCACACTCGGCCCAGTCAGCACCCAGCCCCCGCCATCAAATGAAGCCCGCTCGGCCGAAATCCGCCGCTTCGCCCGCCCCGCCTCATCGCGCTCAATGATGTTCACGCCCTCCGCCGCCCCCGTCGCCGGGTCAAACCGGTGAATCGACCAGAGCGACCCGCTCGAATCCGCCGTGAGCTTCAGCGCAAACGCCGACGTGTCGCGCGACCCCGCATCACCCGCATCGCGAGCCAAAAGCGGCGCAATCCGCGGCATCGCAAACTCCTGGAGCCCCACCTGCACCAGCATCAACCCCGCCGCCACAAACAGCACCGGTCGGCTCGCCCGGAACATGCTCACGCCCCCCGCCAGCATCGCCACCAGCTCGCGCTGCCGGGAAAGCTGCGTAAACGTGAACCCCATGGCGCCCACCAGCACAATCCCCAGGATGTAGCAGTAAAGCTGAATCAGCCGCGGCCACCACAGGTCGCCGATCACCATCGCCGTCCGCAGAATGCTCGCAAACCCCCAGCCGTCCTCGCCCCCGTTCAACCGCGCCGCCGCCTTCGCATACCGCCCCAGATTCACGCTCACATCCACCATCATCACAAACGAGCACAGCAGCACCAGCAGCACGACGATGTTCGTGAAGTAGTGCCGGGCGATATATCTTGAAAGCGTCGAAGGCATGGTTTTTCGTCGTTCACACAAACCGTCCGCCAAGCGTCAACTCAAGCCAGCCCGTCAGCGTGTTCCTAATCGCGAAAGCCGTTCGCCCGACGGTGGGGGCGTCACCGCCATCGCCGCCGCCATCCCCAAAAGCGCCCCCAGCACGCAGTCCGACAGAAAGTGCGCACCCGCCGCCATTCGCGTCATCGCGCACAGGCCCGCCAGCACCAGCATCACCCATCGAGTCTTCGGATACAGCATGCCGATCACGGCCGCCGCCGCAAACGCCACCGCCACATGACTCGACGGAATCCCCAGGTTCGACGAATCCGAGAACCCCGAGAACATCGCCCGATGCACATACTCCCCGCTCGCCGTCGGCCGCTCACGCGCGATGATCCGCTTCAGCACCTCCGCTCCGCCCCCTGCCACAATCGGGGCCAGCACCAGTGCCATTGCCGCCGCCAGCGGCCGTGAGAACCGCCGGAACGCCCCCGCCAGCCCCAGCACCAGCGCCGCCAGCAACCACGTCGGCAGATACCCCATCACCCGCGCCAGCCGATACCAGTCGCGCCCCTCAAGCTTCGATTCCGTCGCTTCAATCGCCTCGGCGCTTCCAAACCCGCTCCCCACAAACAACTTGAACGCCGCCACATCCAGCAGCATCGCCAGAACCATCAGCAACGTCCCGGCGATGATCAAAAAAACCCAGTGTCTGCGTCGGATTCTCATTGGGGGCTCTTAGTCGGATCCGCACGGGTCGAAGGAGTTGCAGACGCAGGAAGTGACGTCACCGACGGCACCACGCCGCGGAAACCATAGCCAAGGAACGCGTGCACGCCCTTTCGATCAACCCCCGCCAGCAAGCCCTTCGCCACCAGCGTATCAAACGCCGGCCCCCATTCCATCTCATTGCCTCCCACAATTACGAACCCCGCGCCCCGCAACTCCGCCGCATCCAGATTGCTGTCGGCCCAAAAATCCTGTGCCGTCAGCCTCCCCCCCTGCCGCGAGTTGGAGCAGTACACAACCGGCTGCCCGCGCAGATAAAACGCCAACTGGCTCGCCCGTCCGTAATGCTGCGCCACAATCCGCGGCTGCTGCCCGCTCTGAATCGCGAGCTCGCTCCGAAGTTTCTCTGCCGCATCCGCCATGTCCCGCCCCTGCGTCAGCCGCCCCAGCGGCACCAGCTTGCCAATACCGTCCGGCAAATGCGACGCAAACCGCGGCAGCAGCGAAATCACCCCCGTCAGCACCGCCCCGCCAATCCCAAACGCCAGCGACCCGTGCCACGCAAGCTGCACAAGCGTCTCCGGCTTGCGCCGCAGAAACCCCTCACGCCCACGCTCCGCCACCGGCTGCGCCCGCCACCGCAGCACCTTCACCCGATACTCCGCCATCCCCTCCGCCGCGATGATCCCCGCCAGCGGCGCCAGCGTCACATACGCCGCCACCGGCCAGTTCCCTTCAGGCTCAGTAATCAAACTCACCACCAGATACACCGCCAAAATCGGCAGTGCGCAGCACGCCATGAACCACGCCGCCGGTGCATACTCAGTTGCCGCCGTCACCTCACCGCTCCCGCGCACCTGCCGCCGCGCCCGCACCACTCCCACCACCGCCAGCACCAGCATCGGTCCCACAAATCCAATCTGTGTCCCCACAAACTCCAGCGTCCACAGCGGCGACCATCCCCGCCCCGGCGCAGCCACCACCGCCGGCGCGCTCTTACCCGACGGTTCGGCAAACCCCAGGTGCCCCATCAGATGCGCCACCGTCGGCCACCCGTTCTGCACGTTCCAAATCACCACCGGCGCCATCCCTGCCAGCGCCAGCACCACCGCCGCCGCCAGCAGCAACGGCCACCGCTTCGATACCGCCCGCGAAGCCCCCGCCGTCATCACAAACAGCAACAGCCCCGGCACCAGCAAAAGAATCGTGTACTTGAACAAAAACCCCGCCCCAATCGCCAGCCCCAGAACTCCCCAGCTCAGCGTGCTCCGGCCCATCAAGGCCCGCTGGCCCGCCACCGCCGCCACCGCCCAGCACGCGCAGTAGGGCCCATCAATCGTCGCCAAAAGCGCCATCACCTGAAACACCGGAATCAGCGCCGCTGCCCCCGCCGCATACAGCGCCCGCCGCCCATCCACCAGCGTCAGCGACGAAAACCGCCGCCCCCCCCCCCGCGCCGCCAGCAGCGCTGCCGCGCCCATCAACACCGCCCCAAACAGCGGCATGCTCGCCCGCACCGCAAACTCCGAGTGCCCCAGCACCCGCGTCGAGGCCGCGATCACCACCGCAATCCCCGGCCCCTTCGTGTAATACGACCAGTCGAGATGCCGCGACCAATCCCAGTAATGCGCCTCATCCTCCACCAGCGAAAACGGGCACCACAGCGACACATACAGCATGCGAACCACCAGCACCGCCGCAATCAGCAGCAGCGCCGGCCTCAGCATTCGAATCGAGTTGGAGGTAACCCTTTGCACGCTTGTTCAGTCTTCCCAGCCCGACTCGTCCAGCCCCTTCCCACTCACGCTCCGCGCCCCAGCCGCCGGTACACAATCAGCGTGAACACCGCCATCGCCGCCACCCCGCCCCACAGCAGCGCCAGCCCCGGTGCGCCATACTGATACGTCAGCCGTTGCCCCGAACTGATCGTCAGCACACACCCAAGCGCCGGCAGGAATGACCACAAATACACCGTCAGCGGAAGCGCCGCCGAAAGCCGCATCGCCAGTACCGACCCGCACAGCACCATCACCACGCACGCCGCCGCATACGCCAGCCGCTCATGCTGCTTGCTCACCACCTCACGAACCATCGACGCGATCGATTTAGATAGCGCCGCCGCGGCTGATTCCACCCGCGCATCCTTCGCCGCTGCCCCCGCCTTCACCGCCTCCAGCAGTTCAGCGCTCGTCCGTGCCGACCAATCGTTCTTGCTCCCGCTCTGGTCCTCATTCTCACCCTTCGCCGCCACCGGCACCAGCCGATCCAGTTGATACCGCGCGATCTGCCCCGCCGGCACCCGCGACGAATCAGCCGTCTCATCCTCCGTCACCGCGCTCGTCGACACCCGCTCCATCACCAGCGTCAGCGTTCCCGCCGCCTGATTCGCCGCCGCCTTCGCGCTCGCCCCCGGCGCCTGCAGCGTCCCCGCCGTCACAAAGGCCTCACGCGCCCGCTGCACTCTCCGGCCCGTCGCGCTATTTCCCGCCCCAATCGTCGTCGTCACTTCCACAAACTGCCCGCCCTTGACTGGCAGCAGCGCCCACCCCTTCACCGCATCAAACGCCCCAAACCCCGCCGACTTGATGCTCACCGTGCCCCCCGCAAGCCCCGATGCAGCACTCTCCACCTTCCGCCGCAAAGTCGCCGTTCCCGTCGCCGTCAAGCCCTTGCTGATCTCAACAATCATCTCCCGCTCACCCAGAATCGCCGCCAGCGTCCGCCGCTCGCGATCAATCCAGTTGATCGTCTCCGGCCGCGCCTTCGTCTCTTCAAGCTGCCACCACGAGAGATACTTCGGGTCGTCCTTAATCCCGCTCTGCACGTGATACACCCACGTCGGCGGGTCACCCTCGATCATCCCCCCCTGCGTTCGCCCCACCACATCCCGCGGCGTCAGCACAATGCTCGTAATCACATCCGCATCCGCCCCCGACTCACTCAGCGCCGACCCCGACACCCGGTACAGCCACAAATACGCTTCACGCGACGACGTCTCACTCTTGATCTCGCCGTTCTTGTCAATATCCAGAGCCACCACGCCCGACAAAATCATGCTCGCATACGCCCCCGTCGGCTCATCCGGCCCGATCGGCTGAATGCTGTCGGCGTAAATCTGCTTGTTGTCGCCCCCCTCATCCCCCAGCCGCACCGATTCCCCCCGCGCTATCGACGCCGTCAGCAGCTGCGCAAAATCCCGCGTCACCAGTTCCTGCGTCGCCCGCAGCAGCCGCGGCATGATCTGGTCCGTCAGCGCCAGCACCGCCAGCGCCAGCACCACGCCCGTCGCCAGCGCTGGCACCAAGGCCCGCCGATGGCTGATGCCTCCCGCCAGCGAGGCCGTCAGTTCGTTGTCGGTTGCAAAGCGGTGATACGCCAGCGTCGCCCCAAAGCCCGCCGCAAACGGCAGGGCATATTGAAGCATCGGAATCACCATATAAAACATCACCCGCACCGCCAGCACCGGCCCCAGTTGCCCATCGGCCAAAAACCGCACTCCAAACGCAAACGAGGTCACCGCCACCACCACCGCCGCCGTCAGCAGCAGCACCCGCCACAGGTCGATGGTCAGAAGTCGCCAGAGTGTGAGAGGAAATCGCATCAGGTTCATTCAAACTGCCGCCGCCGTCGAGTCCTACTTCTTGCTCACTTCCACCTTCCCACCCGCCACGTCTTTGATCGCATACCCAAGCCCGACCAGCTCATCGCGAATCGAATCCGATTTCTTGAAGTCCTTCGCCGCCTTCGCATCGCGCCGCGCTTCCAGCAGTTCCACCACCCGCGGGTCCGGCGCCAGCCCGCCGGTGAAGATGCCAATATCCGTCTGGGACGTCTTGGCCTTCTCGCGCTCCAGCACACCCAGCACCGCGTCAAACATCGCCATCGTCGCCGCCGTCTCGGGCGTGCCCGCCGGGGCCTCGCTCGCAAACCGGTTCACCTGCGCAATCGCCTCGGCAATATTCAAATCCTCATGCAGCGCCGCCGCAAACGCCGCCACCGCATCAGCGTTCACGGCCGCGCCTGCGGGCACAACTGCCTCGCCCCGCGCTCGCCGCCACCGCTCCACAATCCGCGCCGAGTCCTTCAAGCCCTGCTCCGTGAAGTTTGCGTTGCTGCGATAGTGCGTCTTGATTAGTTCCAGCCGAATCGCCGCCGGTTCATACCCCTTGGCCACCAAGTCGCGAATCGTAAAAAAGTTCCCCTTGCTCTTGCTCATCTTGGCGCCCTCGACAAACAAGTGCCGGGGGTGGAACCACATCCGCGCAAACTCCGCTGAACCGCTGCACCCGCGGCTCTGGGCAATCTCGCACTCATGGTGCGGGAAGATATTGTCCTCGCCGCCTGAATGCAGATCAATCACGCCGTGGGCATCACCAATCCGCTCCGCCGCCATCACCGAGCACTCAATGTGCCACCCCGGGTACCCCGCGCCCCACGTCGCCCGCGCATCA
>Ga0105048_10011910_pt1 | contig 13676 bp, 9 predicted proteins | sample MAT05_FD_78382 | JGI IMG/M metagenome (GOLD analysis project Ga0105048, IMG submission 78382) | Freshwater microbial communities from Lake Fryxell liftoff mats and glacier meltwater in Antarctica - MAT-05 | ecosystem: Environmental > Aquatic > Freshwater > Ice > Liftoff microbial mat | place...
CAGGCCGCTGGTCGCCTCAGGCACGCCGGTGGTCGACTCAGGCATGCCGGTGGTCGATGCGGGCGTGGTCTTCAACGACTGCACCGACAACAAGTTCGTCGACAAGAAGGCCGACAGCACCACTGACGTCAACTTCGGTGGCGCTCTGGGCTCGGTCTACTCACCGGCCTGCGTGTTGATCGCCGTCGGTCACTCGGTGACCTTCAAGGGCAACTTCAGCAACCACCCCATCGTGCCGGGCACGCCTGGCAACATGGCGGCCGGCTCGCCGAACAACCCCATCGTCGCGCGCAGCTCGGGCACCAGCGACCTGACCGCCAACTTCGCCAACGCGGGCGACTACCCCTTCAACTGCAACTTTCACAACGGCAGCGGCATGAAGGGCGTGGTTCGGGTTCGCTGAAGAGCCGCCTCGATGCTGCTGAGCCTCTGCCTCATTCTCGCGCAGGCGCCGGTGACCAAGGTCGCGGTGGTCGACGTCTCTGCGCCCGATGACATCTACGAAGACGTGTCGCGCGGGCTCTCAGACGCGGTGGTCGAGGCGCTCAAGGCCACCGGCCTCGAGGCGATTCGCATCGACGAGCGCGATCTGCCGGCGTCGGGGTGTCGCCTCGGGCCCTGTCTGGGCGAGGCCGCGCGGGCGCAGAACGCCCAGGTGGTGGTGATGGTCGATTGCTCAGAGGCGGGCGAGACGGCGAGCGGGGTGAAGCTGGCGGCGCTGTGGTCGAACAACGGCGCGCCGGTCGCGGTGTCGAAGTACCAGGTGACCCACGAGCAGAAGAAGGTGCCGAAACAGCTGATGAAATTCGCCGTCGCCGTGGCCAAGGCAAAACGCTGACGCCGCCGGTGCCCTAGAGTAAGTGCCGCCTCATGGTTCTCTGGCTCGCGCTCTATGCACTTGGCGCAATCGCCATCGCGGTCGTGATGCAGCGGCTACGCGCCCGCATCGCGCCCCGAGTCTACCAGCCGCCAGTCGACCGATTGAACGCCAGCGTCGAAGACCTGCATCGGGTCTTCGGGCCCGAGAACGTCAAGGCCGCGACGAACTTGAAGCTGAGGGTCATCACCACCCCGACCTCGTCGCCGCTGAAGCTCGGAGGCACGCCCGACTTTCTCATCACCGAGCAATGGCCCGCGTGCCGTACCTGCAAGCTGCCGATGACCTTCATCGCTCAGCTCCCGGTGGGGCCGGAGGCGTTGATTCGCTACCCGGTCGTCGGGCGCCTGTTCGTCTTTCTCTGCAACTCGAGGGCTGCGAAGTGCGAGACCTGGGCGCCGACCTCGGGAGGCTCGTCGGTCTTCGTGCAGCCCAACGGTCAGGCTTCACTGCCGGTGCCGGTGCCCCACCCCACCATGCTGTTGTCCAAGGCGTACGCGGTCGACACTCAGGTGTTGCCGTCGGTGCAGGTGCCTAAGCGGGCCAACGCCGAGCAAGACCGGTATGGCGCCGCGGTGCGCATGCGGTTTCAGGTGCAGGTTGGAGGCTTCGCCGACTGGGTGCAGGAGCCGGTGCAGATCGCCTGCAGCTGCGGCGCGGCAACCGAGCTGTTGATGCAGTTCGAGACCTTCGATGATGTGGTTCGGCTGGGGGAAGCGGGCCGCGCGTACGTCTTCGCCTGCACCGCGCGCCACTCGCCCGACGCGTTCTTTCTCGAGTGGCAGAGCGTCTAGCGAGAACGGGCCTGATGAGGCGCTTTGGTGCGACTTGCTCGAGTGAGGCTCGATGGCGCCTTGCCCCCGCGGCCCAACCGCGCCTGGGGGCGATAGGTTCCGTTGGCGCGAGCGATGCTGGTGATTTGTCTATGCAATCAACAGCAAAGGGGTGGGCGACACACATCGTCTTCGGGGCCAGCCTCGCCCTCTTTCCCATCATTCGGAACCGACTTTCCGGACGGTCGGCGGCGTGAAGCCGAATGACGACAACGGCAAGCTGCCGACCGCGCAGCGGCCCTTTCGGGTGCTGTTGATCGCAGGCTCGGCCCGTCGTCAGTATGGCTGTCCCTCGATCGACTCCAAGGCCCGCGCGCTGATGTTCCGAATGGCGGATCGCCTGCCGCAAGAATGGGAAATCGATATCGAAGATCTGGGCAACGTTTGGGGCCGAGAGCAGATTCGCACCTGCAACGCCTGCGTATCGACTTCGATGGCGCTCTGCGTGTGGCCGTGCAACTGCTACTCGAAGAAGAACGCAGCGCAGCCAGACCTGATGTGGAATTTGGATCTCTACAGCCGGTTCGATCTCGCCGATGCCTGGGCGATCATCGGGCCCGTCAACTGGTACGGGCCCTCAAGCAACCTCAAGGCGATGTTCGATCGTCTGGTGTGCATGAACGGGGGCAACCCTGACGAGAAGACGATCGCTCACAAAGACCCTGAGCTGGCGATCGCGCTCGAGCATGCACCTGCATGGGCGAAGGCCAGCCAGAACCACCTCGAAGGGCGCTCAGCTGCTTTCTTCTCCTATGGCGATAACGGCGGAGATGAGCTCGACGAGACCGGTCGACCGAAGATTCTTCGCCACCGCGAATACTTCGACCCCAGTCAAGAGCCGTTCAAGGAGATGCGTGACGCCTATCGCGGTCTGGTGTGGCAATGCCGTTATGGCGGCATCGAAGTTCCGGACACGCTCTGGCGCTACTGCGACTCTGGGTCGGGGAAGAAGTACAGCGACAACCAGGCCGAGCACATGGCGAGTGAGCCGCAGTTGATGCGCAGCTTCGACGGCTGGGTCGATGCGTTTGGCAGCCATGTCGCCTCGAAGGGCAAGGTCGAGCCGGGTCAATACCGGGCCTATGGTCACCGACCGCCACGGCATCTTTGGGCCGACCTGAAGACGAAGTGGCGCGCGGTGCGAATGGCGCTGGGGGTACCGTCACCCGGCTCGCCCGCTCTCCAGAAGCGACTTGGGCTCAACAGGGACACCCGCCTGCTCTACAAGAAAGGCGAGGGGGCTGTGCGCCGCGACGACTGAGCCAGGCGAGACGCGCATTCACTGGCCACCTCAGGGCATTTTGGCGAGCGCAGGGTTCGAGCGTCGATGAACACCAGTCGAAAATCGCCCAGCCCCACTACATCACCGTTGCACAAGCTGGTCTCGGCGGTGAGCTCGACGGCGTTGATGAACGTGGCCGTTGAGCGAGCGCTCGTCGCGAATTCCAGTCGTCGCCAGACCAGGTCAGTGGGGCGTGCGCTTCGAGACCGAGGGGTCATCGACCCTCGCATTGCAGGCGGGGTCACGGCCCGCGGTAAAGGTGAGGGGCACGCCGGCCGCACGAAGAGCACCGACATCGATCGAAAGCCGCGAAGCATGAGCAGTAGCTGGTCGAGAAACGCGTCGGGGTCGGCGCCGAACACGGTCGCTGCTGCTTTCAGCGTCAAGGCTGCACGACTCAGCTGCTCATCGGGTGGCCGGGCACCAGCGCTGTCGAACCGTACCGCTCGACGAAGGCCTCGGCAGTCAACGTGCGCGCGTCATGCGTCAGATCAGCGACCGTGGCGCTGATCATTGGCTGGGCTTGAGGCATGAGGCCTCGCGGGGGTGATCAGGTGTTGGTAGAGGCTCTCGAGCCGGCTCACCACGCTGGGGCAGCGCCTGATCGTCTTCGCTCCTCGCTCTGGTTTTCGCGGTCAGAGAAGATCGGCTCTGGCACCGGGAATGTCGGACCCAAAGGCTGCACCAACGACGGCGAAGATATTGCCGGTCGCCGTTCAGCGAAAGCGGCCTGCTCCGAGCCGTTACATCGAGACCGGAGCGCAAGCTCAGCGAGGCCGAGGTCAGGGGGTCGTAGCCGAAGGAGTTGCCGATGATCTGCACGTCGGGACCGTCGAAGACGCGAACGCCAGTGTTGCCGACGAATACATTGCCCGGGCCGACAACCGAAGTGCCGGCTCGCACGAATCGAAATGGCGCCTCAAAGCCGCGCCTTCATTGGCCTACAGCTCGAGTTCATGACGAGGCCGCGGCTTTGCGAATCAGCTCGACGTAGGTGTCACGCCAGCGCAGCACCGAGTACTCGTCGACCACGGTCTTTCGCCCCGCGTCACCGAGGCGCCGTCGCAACGGCGCATCTTCGACCAGCTGACACAGCCGCTCGACCCACTCGTCTTCGGAGCGCGGCAGAAACCCGTTCTCGCCATCGCGCACGATCTCGGAGTTCACCCCGACCGGTGACATCAAGGTCGGTATGCCCAGTGCCATGTACTGTAGGCCCTTGAGGCCGCACTTGCCCCGCGCCCACTCGGTGTCAGGCAGAGGCATCAACCCGATGTCGATTTTCTGCAGCTCGGAGACCTCGGTGTCGGCGCGCCAGCCTTCACCCACGATGCCCAGGGGCTCGTAGCGATACTTGGCGTCGCCGATGACCTTGAATTGAATCTTCTCGCCCAGCCGCGCCTTGACCCGCGTCAACGCGGGGAGCGCGGTCAGAAAGTGCTCGACCGTGGTGACGCTGCCGCTCCATCCGATGGTGACCGGGCCCTCATCAATGCGCCGCGGGCCCGGCTTGTAGACCTCGGTGTCGATGGTGGTGGGCACCACCCGAACATTGCCGTTGTAGCCGCGCGCCCAGTTGGCCAGATACGGGTTGCCGGCGAACACGGTGTTGGCGAGTTCGACCAGCCGCGGCACCTTGTTCACGTTCTTCAAGAATGCGAAGCGCTTGTTCGACGCAGAAATCTGGTGCACCCAGATGGCGTCGTCGAAGTCGTAGATCATCGGCGTCGAGCGGGTCGCGAGCCACTCGAGCCACGGGCCGCCCAAGAAGAACGACTCGCGCTGAACGAAGACCACGTCGTAGCGTTTTCGCAGCAGGTGCGGCGCCACCCGACGCGCCTGTCGCCACCCGGCCCTCGCCACCACCTTGCCCTTCTCGACGAGCGGCACCTGGCCGTAGAAGGTCTTCGCGTCGTCAGCCGAGAGCGCCCAGCTGAAGTCGACCTCGATACCCTGCTCGCGCAGGTAGGGCAGAAACTCTTCGATGCGAAACCGCTGGCTGGGGGTGCGGTCGGGCGCATGAACCGCCATCAACAACATGCGCAGGGGGCTCATACTCTCCAGCTGGGCGGCAGGTTCTTCTCAATCTCGATCGCGCCAAATTTGGAGGTCGAGGTGACGCCGCGCTCCTGAGCCCAGGCCCACATCTTGGCCAGGCCCTCTTCGAGCGTGGTCTCTCTCGAGGCGCCGAACACCTTCTGGAATCTGGTGTGGTCGGAGTACGCGTCTTTGACCTCGTTGCGCGCTGGCAGGTGGTTGAGCGGCACACTCACCTTGGCGAGCGTGAGCAGCGTCTCGGCGAGCTGCTTGACCGAGTAGACGTGGTCGCCGCCGACGTTGAACACCTGGCCTTTGGTCGACTCCATCGTCACGCAGCGTGCGATGGCGGGCACGATGTCGCCGACATAGCTGAAGGCTCGGGTCTGCAAGCCGTCGCCGAACACGCTCAGCGGTGCCTTCTGCATGATCTGATTCATGAAGATGCCGACCACGTTGCGGTAACGGTCACCCAGGTTCTGAAACTCGCCGTACACATTGTGCGGTCTGAAGATGGTCGACTCGAGGCCGAACATCGACTTCGCGGCCGCCAGGTCCATCTCCACGGCGAGCTTGGCGATGCCGTAGGGGTCTTCGGGGTGCGCGGTGTTCGATTCGCGCAGCGGCAATTCGCCCACGCCGTAGACCGCGATCGACGAGGTGAACACGAAGCGCTTCACCTCGTGCTTCACGCAGGCGTTGATCAGGTTGACCGAGCCGATGAGATTGTTGGTGTAGTTGAACCTGCGAATGAAGTGGCTCAACCCTTCGGCCGCGTAGGCAGCCAGGTGATAGCAGTAGTCGAACTTGTGCTCTGCGAAGAGCTTCTCCACCAGGTCGTGGTCGACGATGCTTCCGACGACCAGCTTCGATTGCGGGGGCACATTCTCAGCGAAGCCACCCGACAGATCGTCGAGCACGATGACTTGGTGACCCAGTGAGACCAGCTCGCGGGTGAGGTGAGCGCCGATGAAACCGGCTCCACCAGTGACCAGACTTGTAGGCATGCGCGAGTATCTCCCCTGTTCCGCCGGCGGTGGCTAGCACCGATTGGTGCAGGCGGCAGGGCCAAACATTCGCGTCAACGCCTGATCAAGGCAGATGAACGACCTTGTGTTGGTGCTGCACCCAGACGTCGCTGGGGCCGGCCGCCCACAACGCGGCGATGTATTCACCGAGCTGCCAGTAGGGCGCCAATTGGAGCTATCGAAGTGCCGAATCGGAGAGATGCCGAGCTGCGTCGCCCAGACGTCGTTGAGCGGCTTGGTGGCGGTGCTCGACCAGTTGACGCCGTCGAAGTGAAATGCCGCCATCGGCGCGCACCACGTACACGTCGTTCGAGTCGCTGCCTGAGACGGCGCTGTAGCTCCCGCTCAGTGCGCTCTGCACGTTGACCCACGCCACGCCGCTGAAGTGGAGCACCGCTGCGCGACCCACTGCGTAGATGTCGGTGCGCTTGATCTCAGCCCGGTTGGTGCCGTTGAAGTGCAGCATCAAGCCGTAGGTGCCGACCGCCCAGATGTTGTCGCACCCGGCCTTCGACGCCGACTCGGCGCGCGACGGTGCGCCACAGGTGCGAAGCGCGAGTAAAACGCATCGAAAATTCTTGAGGCCCAACCGCCCGAACACGCGCCGGTACCACGGCCCTTCGCGTGGAGACAAAGGTGAGCCAAAACCACATTGACGCCGTGCCCACTCTTGCGACTGTAAACGCCGGAAACAGCCAGTGTTTTGGAGCGTGGAGGCGCACTTGTCCGAAATTCGTTCACTCTCGTGCCCCCTGGGGTGTCACTCTCACTGGGCTGGCCCCTTGGCCCGATAGCCGCAGCGTTCAGCCGCTCCCCTGAGGTTCATCTCCATGTCTGAAGCCATCTCCGGCGCCGGCCCTCGTCTGACCCCCACCCCCGCCGCTGCAACCCCGGCGGAAAGCGCCGCTCGGCCTGTCGCGGCCGCTTCATTGCCCCCTGTCACCGTGCCGGCTCAGGCCTGGTCACCCGCCGCGGGAGCCACCGTCACCGCGCAGGGAAGGCTCACCGCGAACGGGGTCGAGAGCGCGCAGGTGGTAGCGGGCTTCAAAGCGCTGATCAGCGACACCAAGGTCGACACCTCGACCGGCGTGGTGATCACCAACGACAAGCTCACCGAGGCGCAGTTCAAAGCAGCGGTCGACACCGTCTTCGGCGAAGGCGCTTCACTCTCCATCGCCGCCAACGGCACCTTCACTCCCGGGGCGTCAGTGAGCCCGCAGGCGCTCGCCAACTTCAAAGAGCTGCGCGGCGCGGTGGCGGTCGACCACACCGGCGCGCTGGTCGCGAAGCCAGGCGTGGCCTCGGGTGATCTGCAGCTCAAGGCCCAAAAACAATTCGGCCCGGCGGTGACGCTCAGCGGCGACGGGAAGATCGTTCTCAAAGACAGCGTGGTGCAGAGCGCGGCGGTGAACCAGAAGCTGGTCACCCGCTTCGGCGAGTCGGCTTCATTGACCGCCACGTTCAAGGCCAGCGATGACCGGGTCAAGCACCTGCGCACCGCCGAGGCCACGGCCGCGGTCACTGCGTTGATCAACGGCAGCCAGGTCACCACCAGTGGCGGCCTGAGCCTGACCCGCAACGACAGCAAGCTGACCCAGGCGCAGTTCAAGAGCGCGGTCGAGACGGTGTTCGGGCCGAAAGCGAAGGTCAGCGCTTCGGGCACCTTCACCTATACCCCCGAGAGCGGCGTCAGCCCTTCACTCGCGGCCAGCTTTCAGAAAGTGCACGGCAACATCACCGTCGACGGTCACGGTCAGCTCACGTTGAAAGAGGGCGTCGCGAGCGGCGAGGTCGGCGGCGCGGTGCAGCGGCTGGTCGGCAACAACGCGGTCGTCGTCGGCAACAACATTCGCTTCAAGGAGAACTCGTTTCAGAGCGCCGAGCTGAACGGCAAGCTGGTGCGCAGCTATGGCAAGGGAGCCACGCTGACCCCCATTCTGAAGGCCAGCGTCGATCGCGAAGGCGCGATCAGCGCTGAAGCCACCGCCGCGTGGCACTCGCTGATTAACGGCACGACCATCGACGTGTCGAACGGGTTGACCGTCACCAACCACTCGCTGACCAAGGCGCAGTTCGCCGCGGTGCTGAAGCGAACGCTCGGGCCGAAAGCCGAAGCGTCTGCCGATGGTTCGCTGGTGTGGGCCAAGGGTACCGACGGCAAGACCATCACCACTGCGACCGCCGGCGTGAAGGTGGTCAAAGAGAACATCAGCTTCGACGCGCACGGCAAAGTGCAGCTCAACCAAGGCGTCGTCTCGGGCGACGTGGCGGCCAAGCTCACCAACACCTTCGGCACCGGCGTAACCCTGACCTCCGATGCTTCGGCCACCTTCAAGGGCGGGCGGGTCACCTCGGCCACGTTCTCCGAGGGCCTGAAGAAGAAGTTCGGCGAGACCGCCTCGGTCGGCGCCACCGTGCGCACCACCTTCAACGAGACCGGGCTGGCAGAGGTCGCCGTGGGGCTCGAGGCCTTCAAGCAGCTCAAGCAGTGGGGCGAGGCCGGGCACATCGACGTCAACGCTCGCGGCAACGTGGTGATCAAAGACAACGCGGTGAGCACCGCCGAGGTCGAGGCGATGCTCTCGGCGGCCTCGGGCAGCGGCGTGAAGCTCGGCGTGGGCGGCAAGGTGCAATACGTCTCCGGCAAGCCACTGACGACCGAGTTCTCGGGCAACCTGAGCAAAGCCTGGGGCAGCACCACGGTCAGCGCCGACGGCAAGGTTCGGTTGGTCGACGGGCACGCGCATGCCTCGGGTCATGTCTCGGCGCTCTTCGGCGGGCCGACCCTCAAGGCCGGAGCAGACCTGGCCTTCGACGGCACCGACTCGCTCAAGGCCAGCGCCAAGCTCTCGACCATTCGCGGCAATCGCACGGTCGACCACACGGCTTCGTTCTCGCGGGTCAATGGCACCACCACCGCGTCGGTGCAGAGCAAGCTCGTCACCACTGGAGACAGCCCGGTCGGCGTCTCGGTCGGTGGGCTGATCAGCGTGAGCGACACCGAGAAGGCCGCGTCGATTAAGAGCGAGATCTCCGCTGGCAAGCTGACCGGCGCACTCGGCGTTGGCGTGAGCAAAGGCGTGAAGGTCTACACCCCTGGCCCGGCCGAGCCCGGTCGTCGCGAGGTCGCCAAGAACGGAGGCGTGTGGGCCGAGCGCTCAACCACCTTCGACCTCTCAGCTTCGGCAGGCGCCAATGCCACCATGGCCATCGGTGCTGGCACCCTGTCGCTGGGGTTCAAGGCCGAAGGCGGCATCAAGCGCGAAGTGCACACCCTCTCGCTGCACGAGTCGAAAGAGGCCGCGCTGCACGGAGGCGCGGTCACGGTGATTCGCCCGCCAGAGTCGATCGACGCGATTCGCGCGATGAAGCCGTACGAGCAGTACTCCGACTCGGGCACCCGCTCGGTGGGCATGAGCGGCAACGTGGCGGTCAGCTACGGCATCGGCCCTGCCAGCATCTCGGCCGGCGGTCAGGTGTATCACCAGGTCACCGGCAACCTCGCCCGCGACATCGAACGGCTCGACGGCGACAAAGTGCGGGTGCGCTTTCGTAAGCTCGACGGTTCGGTCGACGTGAAGAGCCTCAGCGCCTCGGTCGGTCTCAATGGCTCGAAGGTGTTGTCGGCCAACGCGCTGGGCAAGGCGGTGGCGCCGCTGGTCGAGAGCGTGGCGCAGATGGGCTTCAAGGCCTCGGTCGAGAAGACCAAGCAGAACGCGAGCGTCATCGACCTGACCATCGACCTCTCGACCGAGCGCGGCCGCCTGGCGATGGAGCGTGTGCTGCAAAGCGACCTGAGCGAGGCGCAGTACTGGGCGCATTACCCCGACAGCGGCGTGAAGCTCAACGCCTCGGTCACCACTGCCCTGAACGTGAGCACCAAGGCCTTGAGCGCGAACCTCTCGCTGCTCAACGCCGAGCAGATGTCGAAGTGGGTCGACAAGGCCAGGACAGAGATTACCCCCGACTCGTACTCATTCACCCAGGCGCTCGACTACACCCAGAAGTCTGATCACCTGCTCCCGTGGCTGCCCACCCGCATGAGCGACGTGCGGTTCTTGAATCAGCGCGAGCTCGACACCGGTTCGGGCACCATGGCTTTGCCTCCCGTGGGCGATTTGCCGCCTGCTGGAGCGCCGCTGAGCCTGCGCACGCCTCCCCCGGAGCCCGCGCCCACACTTCAGAACGCCAGAGCGCTGCTGGGCGTGCGGGTGAAAATCACCGACGCCAAGTCGTCGCTGCGTGACGTGAACGACACGCTCGGCGCGGCGGTGAACGTGATGAACGCCGTCGGCTACGAGCCCGAGGCGTATCGACGGTTCAATGATTTCCGCCAAGCGGTGAGCGCGGGCATCGTGCCCGAGAAGAAGGCGCTGATGCTCGGTCTGGGCGACAAGCGCTTCGGCGAGACCACGCTCGACCTCGAAGGCTACGTGAGCCCGAAGGGGTTGCGAGGTCTGTTCACCAACCCCGACGGCACGGCGCGAAGCAGTGCCGAATATCAGCGCGCGTACCTCGACGCGTCGGCCCTGACCGGCGCGGGCTCGGTGGCAAGCGATGGCGGTCTGCGAGCGGCGATTGAAAAGAAGCTGGGCGCCTCACTGGTGTCTGGGCCAAACGGCGAGCTCTCGGTGCTCAAAGATGGAGCGCAGATCGGCACCCTCTCACCGGCCGACTTCGCTTCGATGCGAAAGACCATCGATGAGTTCTGGCCTCCGGCGCCGCAGGGCGAACAGGGTGATGCCCACTGGTACCAGGAGATTCGCGCCAAGGGCGTAGGCACCTGGGTCGGCAAGCCGCCGCGCTCGCTCTTCGACCTCGACACCCAGAAATGGAACGACGTGACGGTGACGCGTCAGCGCTCAATCGACTTCGCCAACGCGATGAATGCAGCCGCTGCGCTGCGCGCCGAGAACGCGCCTGGCCAGGCCCCCCCGGGCCCGCTGTTCGACAAACCCGACGCCTACTTCAACCAGCTCAACGAGCTCTTCGAGAAGACGGTTCGCAACGATGGCGAGCACCAGACGGCGGCGCTGACCGTACTGACCTTGGCCGGCAAAGAGGGCATCTACGCGCGCGCCGCGTTCAGCGTGCCGAAGGAGACCACCGGGCAGATGATCGAGGTCGCCCGGGGCACTGTGAAGCGCTTCGGCGCTGCCAGCGCGTTGGCCGAGGCGCAGCCCCGCTTGAGCGGCACCGGCGACTTCGAGTTCGCGACCGGCGCTGACCCCGCCGCGGCGGAGCGTCTGGCGAAGGCGATGTTCGGCTCCGCGGTCAAGGTGAGCTCGGCCGAAGGCCGCACCACGGTCAGCGAAATGACCATGACGCCCGAGCGACGAGAGAAGCTGGTCGAGCTGCTCTCGGGCGGCCGAGGCGCTGACGGCAGCCTGCAGGTGCCGGCGAAGTGGTCGGCCAGCCAGGCGAGCCGCTTCATTCGCGAAACGTTGGGCGCGCCCACGGTGGTCACCGATGGTCGCATCGCGTTCGACAACCGCGGCTATCAAGGCGTGAGCATCGGCGATGCGCTCTTAAGCTTGAGCACCGAGGCCTTCGGCGTGCTTGAGGCCGGCAAGACGCCGACCCGGTTCCCGCTGGGCACTCCGGTGAAGAGCGAAGCGGTGAAGCAAGACCCGAACGCGTACTACACGAACATGGTCGCCAAGCACAAAGGCGCCGACTCGGCATGGGGCAGCTGGTTCGACGACATGGCGTTGATGCGCAGCCGCAAGGCCGACCTGTCGAAAGAAGGCATCGCCAACATCGGGTGGGTTCTGAACGACTGACGGTGAGGGGCTCACCAGCTCGCGTGATGGAAGACGCGAACCCGAACCCGACTTGCGGTAAGGCTCGCCGGGTGCCGCGGCTGGTCTTCACTGCGAACAACCCCGATTTTCTGGTCTCGCACCGCCTGGTGTTGGTGACCGGTGCGCTCGCCGCCGGGTACGACGTGCAGGTGGTGGCACCCGACGGCCCAGGAGTGGCCACGCTCGAGGCCCTCGGCGTGCCGGTGCACCGCTGGCAGCTCGACCGCAAAGGCCAGCGCGCCACCGAAGAGGCGCTGACCGTCGCGCGCATCGTCGAGCTTTATCGGCGGCTTAAGCCCGACGTGGTGCACCAGGTGACCATCAAGCCGGTGCTCTATGGCAGCCTCGCGGCTCGGTTGACCGGCGTGCGCGGCGTGGTGAACGCGGTCTCGGGCCTGGGCTACATCTTTCTGGCCAAGGGGCCGCGGGCAGAGGCCAGGCGACGGGCGATCGCCGCCGCCTACCGGGTCGCGCTCGGCGGGGCGCGCACCCGGGTGGTACTGCAGAATGACGACGACGAAGCCGACCTTCGAGCGGTGGGAGCCCTCGGGCCGACCGCACAGGTGGTGAAGATTCGCGGCTCGGGCGTCGACCTCGCGCGCTTCACCGCGACGCCTGAGCCGACCGGCACGCCGGTGGTGGTGCTCCCGGCGCGGTTGTTGCGAGACAAGGGCGTGGTCGAGTTCGTCGAGGCGGCTCGCCTGCTCAAGGCCCAGGGCGTGATGGTGCGCATGGCGCTGGTGGGCGGCCTCGACTCGGGCAACCCGGCCGCCGTCACCCGACCCGAACTCGATGCCTGGCTCGCGGAAGCAATCATCGAGTGGTGGGGCCACCGCGCCGACATGCCGGAGGTGTTTCGCGAGGCCAACCTGGTCTGCCTGCCGTCGTATCGCGAGGGGCTGCCCAAGGCGCTGCTCGAAGCGGCTGCCTCGGGCCGGGCGATCATCACCACCGATGCGCCGGGGTGCCGCGACGTAGTCGACTTCGGGCGGCTGGGCCCGTTGGTGCCGGTGCGAGATGCGGGTGCCATCGCTCGTGAGATAGGCCGGCTGATCAGCGCCGAAGCCCGCGCGCCGCTGGCCTCCGCTCTGGCCGCACATGCCGCCCGCCAATTCTCGGAGCAGCACGTGCTTGCACAGCATCTGGCCCTGTACCGTGAGCTGTCTTGACGCCTCAGTTTCTCAGGTGACGAGAAACCGCTGGGAACACAAAAGAAACGAAACCTCCATCACCTGGCGCCGACAATGGGTCATTCCTCCCACGGAGCCTTGACCCAATGCCGATGAACATCCGCGATTCGCAGCTCCGCACTTTCGTTTCGAACGTCACCGCCTCGGCCACCAAAGTCGTCGACGACACCAACGTGATTGCGCTGCTCGCCGCCGTAGGCGACCGCTGGGGGTGGAGTGAGTCGGCCCTTCGCACCGAGCTGGGGGGCAAGACCCGCCAGCAGCAATTCGACATCGCCAAGGTCGGCCTGAGCTCGGTCGAGCGCCGCGACCTCGCGACGTTGCTCGCGCAGGCGGCCGCTGACGGCATCACCTTCTCGCCCAAGGCGCAGAACTTCATCGAAGCGCTGATCGGCCGCACCCCGCTCGACCCGGGTCTGCCTCCGGTCAGCGTGGGGTTGGAAGCCGACGCGAGCGGCATTCGCGGCAAGATCGCTCCCGGCGCCACGGTGTCGGCGCTGAACATGAGCAACGCAGTGATGGGCCGCCAGCACATCACTGAGACCGAGCTCCTCGGCACCGCCGACGCGAACGGCATCTTCAGAGCACGCACCACCGCGACGCTGGCGGTGAGCCCGGGCGATCG
>Ga0105048_10011911_pt1 | contig 13675 bp, 13 predicted proteins | sample MAT05_FD_78382 | JGI IMG/M metagenome (GOLD analysis project Ga0105048, IMG submission 78382) | Freshwater microbial communities from Lake Fryxell liftoff mats and glacier meltwater in Antarctica - MAT-05 | ecosystem: Environmental > Aquatic > Freshwater > Ice > Liftoff microbial mat | place...
CATCGCATTTTGCACAAGTTTCACCTCGACGAGACGTAAGCCCCGGCAAAATAACAGGGCTTGTCTTTTACCCTCCGAGATAAGCCTCGCGGACTTCGGGGTTCACGCGCAGCGCGGCGGAGGAATCTTCAAGAATGATGCGGCCCGTCTCAAGCACGTAGCCGTAATGCGAGACTTCGAGAGCGAGATTCGCGTTTTGTTCGACGAGCAAAATGGTGATGCCCAGCGTTTTGTTAATCTCGACGATCTTCTCAAAAATCGTGCGCGTCAAAAGCGGGGCAATGCCCAGTGACGGTTCATCGAGCATCAGGAACTTGGGTTTACTCATCAGCGCCCGCCCGATGGCCAGCATTTGCTGTTCGCCGCCGGAGAGCGTGCCGGCGGTTTGCTTTTCGCGCTCCTTGAGCCGCGGAAAAATACCGAAGATGTACTCGAGTTCCGCAGGAAAGTTTTTCGTGTCGCGCCGCAGATACGCTCCCATGCGGAGATTTTCCATCACGGTAAGATTGGCGAAAACCATGCGTCCTTCGGGCGACTGCGCCAACCCGCGTGAGACGATTTTGTGCGCTGGCAAATCGCCGATTTCCTCGCCTTCGAAAAGGATGCTGCCGGTGCGCGGTTTTACGATTCCTGAAATAGTGCGAAGCGTGGTGGACTTGCCCGCTCCATTGGCACCCACAAGCGTCACGATCTTCCCCTGATCAACCCGCAACGAGATACCCTGAAGTGCTGAGATGCCGCCGTAGCAGACGTGGAGATCGCGGATTTCGAGCATAATTCTTAACTCCCAAGGTACGCTTTGATGACATCCGGGTTGCGCTTCACCTCGTCCGGTGTTCCCTCGGCAATTTTTTTGCCGTAGTCGAGCACGTTGATGCGCTGGCAGATACCCATGACGACTTTCATGTCGTGCTCCACGAGCAACACGGCGCATCCGAATTTCTCCTGCGTAAATCGGATGAGTTCCATCAGCTCGGTTTTCTCGGTCGGATTCATCCCGGCTGCGGGCTCATCGAGCAGCAGGAGTTTGGGACGGGTCGCCAGGGCGCGGACAATTTCCAAACGGCGCTGATCGCCGTAGGACAAACTTTTACAAGGCACATCGCGCTCGCTTTGCAGGCCGAAAATTTCCAGCAGCTCGAGCACGCTCTTTTCAATCCCGGCCTCTTCACGGCTGAAGGCGGGACCGCGGGTCAATGCGTGCGCAATGCCGTGGCGCAGGTGCATGTTGCAGGCGGTGCGCACATTGTCGAAAACGTTGAGACTCGAAAACAGCCGGATGTTTTGAAACGTGCGCGCGATGCCGCGGGCGGTGATTTTGCTGGCGCGATGACCTTTAACGGGGCGGCCCGCGAAGGTGATGTTTCCTGCCGTGGGCTGATAAACCCCGGTGATGAGGTTGAACACCGTCGTCTTGCCCGCGCCGTTTGGGCCGATGAGGCCGACGAGTTCCCCTTCTCCGATGGAAAAGGAAACCTCCGAGACGGCTTTGAGCCCGCCAAACTGGACGGTGACCTTATCGAGCTGGAGCAAAGGTTTGCTCATAAGAGAAAAAATCCTGTTCCCTTGTGGGAACCACGCTCCGTCTTCATGCGTTCTCCCTCCTCAAAACTACTTGCAAGCCGCTTGAAAAATCTACTTTCCGCGCTTGTGCGGGTGCCAGCAGTGGCGTTGTGACCGCAAAGATCTAATGCGGTGCGACCTTCTTCACGGTAAAACGGCCATCGCTTGCACGTCAGCTTCGCAAACCCGAGCGCATCCTGCGTAACCAAATCTTTGGCATCGCCTACCTGCCTCGGCCAACGCGCGATTTGTTCCAAATCTCGTGGCTTAGCAAAAGCCCATTGTCCTACCCGGGCACTCCCGGTGCTATCAAAGACCACAAAATCCGTATTCTTTTCGCTTTTTCTGGTCACTTTCATTGCCTCCCCTCCCATGCCGCGTTTACCTTCATACGCGCCGCTCCTTTTTCCCAAACGTCAATCCACCGAAAAGCCCCTGCGGCCGCGTGAGCATGAGCACGATGAGCAGTAGCGAGTACAGGATCATTCGGTTCTCGGCGATGTGCTGGAGCCAGTCGGGAAGCGCCTCAACCTTGGAAACGTAACGCAGCAACTCAGGCAGGATCGTCAGCAGCACCGCCGCAAAACAAACGCCCAACGTGCTGCCCATGCCGCCAAGGATAACCATGACCACGATGTCCACGGACCGCAGGAAGTTGAACCCCTCGGGATGCACGAATTGTTTGAAGTGGGCATACAATCCGCCCGCGATGCCCGCGAAAAATGCTCCGATAACAAAGGCGAGCACCTTGTATTTCGTGGTGTTGATGCCCATCGCCTCCGCCGCGATTTCGTCGTCGCGCACGGCGAGAAAACCGCGCCCGTAAGTGGAATCGACGAGACTCACGACGGTATAAACCGTGAGCGCCGCGAACGCGACAACCCAGAACACCGTGGTGTGCTGCACCATGCCGCCCAGGCCGCGCTGCGCACCGAGTGGTTCGCAGTTTTGAATGACGCCTTTGATGATTTCATTGAACCCGAGCGTCACGATAGCGAGGTAATCTCCCCGCAGCCGCAACGACGGAATGCCGACGGTCAACCCGACAAGCGCCGCAACGCCGCCCCCGATGAGCAGGGCGATCAAGAACGCCGTCGTGGTGGCGACATTGCCCGACCCCAGCGCGTAACCGAACGTCAGCGAGAGCCAACTCGACGCATATGCGCCCACGGCCATGAACCCGGCGTGACCGAGCGAAAACTGCCCCGTGTAGCCGTTCACAAGGTTGAGTCCGGCAGCCAGAATGACGTTGATGCCGATGCCGATGAGAATGTCGTAGTAGTAGGAATTCAGCGCGGGAATATGCGGCTCAGCTCCGCCGCCGAGGAAGTGTGATGCCACAAGCCCGGCGATCAGGACGCCGAGGAGGATGAGTTGCGGGCGTGGATTCATGGCTAGACCTTCTCGCGTTCGCTCGCGCCAAGCAGTCCGGTGGGTTTTACGATGAGGATCAAAATCAGCACGCCAAACACGATGGCGTCGCGGTAGTTCGGGCTGATGTAACCCGCCACGAGCGCCTCGATGAGGCCGATCAACACGCCGCCCAGCGCTGCGCCCGGGATGTTGCCGATGCCGCCGAGCACCGCAGCGACAAACGCCTTCAGGCCTGCGTTTACGCCCATGAGCGGATCGATGGAAGGTTGCTGGATGCTGCACAGGATGCCCGCAGCACCCGCCAGCGCCGAGCCAAGCCCGAAGGTAAAGGACACCACCACGTCGTTGTTTACGCCCATGAGCGAAGCGGCCACGGGGTTAAAAGAAAGCGCGCGCATGGCCATACCCATCCGCGTTTTCAGCACAATGTAACGCAGCGCGAAGAGCAGGAAAATCGTAACCCCGACGACGATCACCTGAGAAAGGGTAATGGTCAGTCCGCTCACCGCGCCCCACGATTCGGGGATCTCGATGGCGCGGTCGATGATGATTTCCGGGAACGATTTAGGGTCTGCCCCGAAAACAAACTGCCCGGCGTTTTCGAGGAAAAGCGAGACGCCGATCGCGGTGATGAGCACAGTGAGTTTGGGACGCGAACGCAACGGGCGGTAGCAGAGTTTTTCAATGACGATGCCGATGATGGCGCAGATCGTCATGGCGGTGATTAGCACCGCTGCCGTCTTGGTGTAGCCCGGTTCGCCACCGAAAAGGTGCGGCAGTTTTTCCGCAAGATAATAGCCCGCAAACGCCCCGAGCATATACACGTCGCCGTGGGCGAAGTTGATGAACCGCAGCACGCCAAAGACCATCGTGTAGCCCAGCGCAATGAGCGCATAAATGCTGCCTTGGGCCAGGCCGTTGATGAGCTGCTGGAGAAATTCAATCATGGAGCCACAGAGCGCACAGAGAGCACAGAGAGCTTCTTTTTATGCCGTCGCTCAGAAGCCGCACCGATGATCTTTTCCGTCAGTTGATCGCCCATCAAAAAACCTCAGTGCTCTCCGCGCCCTCTGTGGCTCAAGAATCAGGGTGCCACGCTCTGCACAAACTGAAAGCCACCGCCGCCGATGGTCAGGATGACGGCCGATTTTTCCGCGTCGCGTTTGGCGTTGAGGGAGATTTTTCCGGTGATGCCGGGATGCTCCTTCGTTGCTGCGATAGCGTCGCGCAGAGCGGGGCCGTCCGTCGTGCCGGCACGCTTGATCGCTTCCGCGAGGATCATTGCGCTGTCGTAGCCGAGCGCGGCCATGTCGTCGGGCACGGCACCGTATTTCGCTTTGTATTTCTGCACGAAACCCTGCACGACCTCCGACTTGTCATCCGCGCTGAAGTGGCAGGAGAAAAAGGAGCCGTCGAGCGAGTTGCCCGCCACCTTCAGCAGCGAATCACCGACCCAGCCGTCGCCACCAAGCAGCGGGGCTTTAATTCCCAGCAGCTTGGCCTGCTTGGCGATCAACGCCACCTCAGCGTAATAGCCGGGAACAAAGATGGCGTCAGGCTTCGCTGCTTTGATACTGGTGAGCTGCGGTTTAAAATCTTTGTCCCCGGTGCTGTAGCTCGACTCCTTCACGATGCTGCCGCCAGCCTTCACGATGCCTTCCTTGAAAAACTGCGCGAGCCCCACCGAGTAGTCCTGTTTTACATCCGTCAGCACGGCCACTTTTTTCCAGCCTTTTGATTCGGCAAATTTTGACATTACCGTGCCTTGAAAAGGATCGATGAAGCAGATGCGGAAAATGAAATCACCGACTTCCGTGACCTTTGGGTTCGTCGATGCGGGCGAGATCATCGGGATCTGGTTCTGCTGGCAGATGGGCGCGGCTTCGAGCGATTTGCTGGACGCCACTTCACCGAGCACAGCAACCACTTTGTCCTGCGCAATGAGCTTGCGCACAATGGTTGCGGGTTGTCCGGCCATGGACTGATCATCCTCCGTGATGAGCTTGACCTTTTTGCCGAGCAACCCCCCTGCGGCATTGATCTCGTCGATGGCGAGTTCCGTGCCTTTATGCGACGACTGCCCAAAACTTGCCGATCCGCCGGTCAGCGAAGCGAACTCACCGACCTTGATCTCCTCTTCCGCCCCGGTTGAGACGGTGGAAAAAGAGACGCCGAGCGCGAGGACCGAAGCGAAAGCGAGAGTTGTTAGATGCGTGGTTTTCATAAGCGTGAAGATTCCCTTTATATTGTTGCGTTTCGCGCGCAGACGCTAGGTGCTGCATTCCCCGGAATCAATCGGCAAAATCAGCCCCATCACGCGATCCGGCAGGCCGGACGGTCAGGGCTGTTTTTCAACGGGTTTGGCCTCGAACGCCTCTGGATGCTCGCGACGAAGGGCTTTGAGACGTTCGGCAGCTTCTTTTGTGGGATTGAGGCCCGCAACCGAACGAAGCACGTCGTGATAGGACTGCACCGCCTGCGGCCATTGCTCGGCCATCTCGAAGTTGAGTCCGGCTAGATAACTCGCGATGCCACGATGACGATGTCCACCACCGGGTGGCCACCCCATCGGATTGTTGGAATCCAAAAACTGCAGGATGTCGTAGGTTTTGCGCCACTCCGCCTTTTCGGCAAACTCGGCAGCCAGTTTGTTCAGCGCCTCGGGCAGCGTTTGATCGGCAAGCGAAGCTTCGGTGAGTTGTGGAAGTTTGAGCGTCGTGGCTGCCGTCTGCACCACGATTCTCTTTTGCAACGTGTCCACCGCATCACGACACCATCCCTGGCCGGATCTTCCAAACTCCATGCCGCTCCTTGTCAGCGATACAGCGTGTCCGCTCACCCACAGGTTGCGGAGGTTTTCAAGTTGGCTTACAAGGGCCTGTAGAGCGTAATTGGCGGAATCATTACGGGTGGCGCTTAACGGGGTGAGTTCCTTGGTCAGTTGGCCAAGCTGTGCGGGAGTTTGGATTTCCAAAATGCGTTTACTGAGCGCTTCTTCGGTGGGCGCTTCTGCTGCGGCAACGGGATCAACACTGCGCCCGGTCATTTTTAAGGCGAGCTTCATTTTCTCCGCGATCAGGGCAGCGGGGATGAGCGGTTGCTCGATTTTTTTCACGCGCGCAATCCGGGTGAGAGCGGATGCCATGCGCTCGCCATCGCCGCTCAATTCGGCCTGCAAAATATCCGTCCAGGCGGGCAGCACCACCTCGGCTTCGGCAATGCGAAGCAGGATGGCGTCGTTGCCTTCGGTCTGGCTAAGCACACTTTTGAAGCGGCTGAAATCGGCCCGTTCGAAAGTGTTGCCTGCCTGTATTTTTGGAAGCTTTTCCTGGACCAGTTTGAGAAAAGTTTCTGAGGCTTCCGCAGCGGTCTTGAGAAGGTTCGCACGCTCTTTTTCGATGGTTTTCAGCAAGGCCTCGTCGGATTTTCCGCTGCGCATGATTTGATCCAGATTGCTCAGCGCCTCACGCCATTCGTTGCGTTCGCGCTGTTCAACGAAGGCCACCCAACGGTTTGCGTTCTCGTTCAGTGCATTGATGCGCGTCGAGATGTCACGAGGCAAAGCGTCCGTTCGGAAGTTCTGCACCTGATTTCTGAGGCCTTCGAGTTCGCGCAGATGGAGCCGCGTTTCGGCTACCGTCGAGGCAGAGAACAGCTCCTTCGAGAGGCGGGTCACCGCTTCCGCCGTTTTTGCTTCGTAAGCATTCAGTAGTTTCTGCCTGCGCGCATTGATCTGCTCGGCGGTAATGATGGGCGCGAGTTCCGAGATATAATTTCGCGACATGTTGTACAGGGCGCTAACGGCCTCGCTCGTGCGATCCTCCTGCACTAGGGTAAGCATGGATTGCCATTCGCCGAGGAAACGCAGGACAGTTTGAGACCTCGGGGGATTAAAATTCCGGGAGCCGTCCTGGAGCTGAAGACTTCGCAAATCCGCGATGAGTGGCCCAACGACTTTCGCGTCTTGGGTCGCTAACGCAGTTTTTAATGCCTGGTCGATGGCGGAGTTCCATTTTAGGTGCGATTCCTGGATTTCCTTTCCAGCTTTGATCTGGGCTGTCTCTTGGACGGCTTGGATTTTAAGCGCCAATGCGTCCACTGCCGATACGAACTTGGGCTCGGCGCTCAATATGAGAAGGCGGCGGACCAGCGGGGAGATTTGGTTGAGCGGAAAACCACGGTTCACAAGCATCTCTATATGGGAGAGGCTCGCAGTCACAAGGGACAACTGCTCCGGCGCGGCTGTCTGTGGAGCAGAGTTGGAGACCAAGTCCTTTACCTCGGCAATCGCCTTGTAAATCGGTTCTTTGTCGTATTCCGGTGAGCCCGTTCCGCTTCTAATAATCGTTTGGGCGGAAACAATCGGGACGGAGAACAACAGCGCGAGAAGGAGGATTGGTAGCTTTTTCATGCGAAGAAGGATGGATCGCCACGTTAACGAATTGCAACCCGCGCTCAACAGCACATTTCGAACCCTTGAAGATCTGATCACGACGGAATAGGGGACGAGGCGCGGATAAAGCGGAATGCAGTGAACGGCACGTGCGGGTTGGACTGAATCCGGTGGGGTAGGATTTACCACGGAGGCGCGGAATATCAGCGCGGCAGTTTTACCACAAAATCCGTCCCTTTTCCCGGCTCCGTGCGAAGCGAGACGCTGCCGCGGTGCGCATCGACGATGCTTTTTACGATGGCAAGCCCCAGTCCGGTCCCGCGTTGATTCGTGCGCGGGTTTTCCGTGGTGAAGAAGCGCTCGAAAATGCGGCGCTGCAAGGCGGGCTCGATTCCCGGCCCTTCGTCCGAAACGCGGATTTCACCGGCCTTCACCACCAACCGCACCGTCCCGCCCATCGGTGTAAACTGAAACGCGTTCTCGAGCAGGTTATTGAAAACCAACTCCGCGCGCTCCACGGAAACAGGACACGGCAAAGGCCCCGGTTGCAGTTCTGCAACAAAGCGCCAACCGCCCACACTCGCCCGCGCGGAAAACCGCTCCGCGACCTGGGCCGCAATTTCCGCGAGATCGCATCCGTCGCCCTCGGCATCGGGCTGCGATTCGATGCGCGATAGCGTGAGCAGGTTGTCCACGATGCGGTCAAGCCTTCCGACCTCGGACTGTATGTTGCCAAGAAACTTTTTGCGCGCTGCGGGATCATCGGCGGCACCCTCCTCCAGCAACTCCGCCGCACCACGAATGGCGGAGAGCGGTGTCTTGAGTTCATGCGAAAGATTCGCGGTCATTTCCTCCACATACGCTTTGCCCTCCAAACGGCTGCGCATTTTCTCCAGAGCGCGGGCGAGCGTGCCGAGTTCGCTCTGCGTCCATGTCTCCAGTTTCACCCCGGCTTCACCCGCCGCAATGCGGTTCGCGCGCAGTGCGAGATCGCGGATCACCCACGTGATGTAGGCCGCGAGGAACCACGCGGCGACGCCCGCGAGCAGAAGTCCGATGAGGCCCGGCCAAGCGAGATCTGCTAACGTGCGCCACGCAAAATCCCGGACAACGCGGGCCTCATCATTCGAATCGTACCGCACCCCGCCCGCGCTCAGCATGTGCAGCGAAAAGTACGCGGCAGGAACGATCAGCACCACGAGATGAAAAATAAAGAGCTTCCAGCGAATGCTGTGCAAAGACGGGAACGCCCGTGAAATGACGCACTGGACGCGGTCCCGCAGTTTTTCGCGAAGCTCCGCCGCCCTCATGATTTCATGCGATACCCCACACCGCGCACCGTCTCGATGCCCTCGTAATCGTCGAGTTTGCGTCGCAACGTCTTGATGTGCGCATCGACGGTGCGATCTGTCACCGCGCCGCCATCCTGCCAGACGTGATCCAGCAGTTGTTCGCGCGAAAACACCCGCCCTGGATGCCGCATCAGCCATTCAAGCAGGCGAAACTCCTGACGCGTCAGCGCAACGTCCGCGCCGTCAAGGCTCACCGCAAAACGTCCCGCATCCAGCCGGACGGGACCGTGACACAGCACCGCTGCCGCATCCACCGTGACCGCAGGCTGATGCCGCCGGTGGATCGCCTTTATCCGCGCCACGAGTTCGCGCGGGCTGAACGGTTTGACCATGTAATCATCCCCGCCGATCTCCAGACCGACCACGCGGTTGATTTCATCGCCGCGCGACGTGAGAAAAAGAATCGGCACCGCAGAAGTCTGACGGATGCGCCGACACACCTCGAAGCCGTCGATGTCCGGAAGACCAACATCCAGGACGACAAAATCCACCTGAGCCGCGTGTTCCAAAGCCTCGTTTCCGCGTGAAACAATGCGCACCGAGTGGCCTTCGTTTCGCAGCGCATAGACCAGCACATCGCCGATTCGCGGATCGTCTTCCACCACAAGGATGTTCATTTCCGCGTGGATAACACAGAAATCCCGAGGCCGCCATCCACCATCTGCCCTCCCCGCCATATCCACTTGCTTTGTAAAGCACTTGGGCTGGTACTTGTCGCCCCAATGCACAGACACCACTCATGAAGCCGGAAGGATTTTGGCAAAGGGTGAGCCGCGACGCGGGACGCGGATGGAATGCGACGAGGCACGCCTATTTTACCGCCCCAAAAATCACGCGCTGGCGTTTCCCGTACTGGGCGCTGGATCCGCATCCGATCCCTGTCCACATCGTGGCCGGTCGCGACGACTGGTTGTGCGCCGCCTGGGCACTGGTCAGTTTTTTCCTCAACACCAAACAAAATTGGAAAGTCTGTGTACATGACGACGGCACCCTGCTTCCCGATTCCGAAATCATGCTGCAACGCATGTTCCCAAACTGCCGCGTGGTGTGGCGCGATGCGAGCGACGCCCGGATGAGAACCGCGCTGCAGCATTTTCCCGCATGCGCGAAATGGCGCGGGCTGGGCCCGGAACACGTGCGCATTTTCGATATGGCCGAGGAATCGGCGGGTGCGCCCCGACTCATTGTGCTCGATTCGCACACGCTTTTTTTCAAGAAACCCGACGAGGTGCTCGATTGGGCCGACGGCGACGCTATGGAATGCTGGTTTTTGGATGATCCGAAAATGGAAATCCAACCAGGGTCCGTGGCGAACCTCGATCCCTGGGCGCGCGTAAATCCCGGCCTTGGCATGGTGGTGCGCAAAGCACTGGACTTCGCCCTTTGCGAAGAAACGCTCGTCGGCTTGCACGTCGAACGCAAAGCGGCAAAATCGGTGGACGCCGGGTTATGGGCAGCCTGCGCGGCAGCCTACGGGACGGGCGGCCTGTTGCCTCAGCGTTACGAAGTTTCGCAACATCGGCACATGGAGACATCCACCGTGGCAAGGTTTTACACTGGCCAGACAACTGGCCGTTTTTTCGACGAAGGCCTTCCCCGTCTCCTGCCGCGCATCGTTTAAGCGCGGGGCAGTTGCTCTTGCTCATGCTCATGCTCTCCGCGACGCCCGCTCGCCACTCTTTTCCATAGACAGCCCCGCCGCGAACCCCGATATTCCGCCCTCTTTTACCCATGTCGGCTCCGCTCACACGCAACTTCTGTATTATTGCCCATATCGATCACGGCAAGACCACGCTCTCGGATCGACTGCTCGAATTTACCGGCACCATCCAGAAACGCGAATCGCAGGATCAGCTCCTCGACGCCATGGACCTCGAACGGGAACGCGGCATCACGATCAAAGCCCACCCGATCGCGATGGAATACAAGGCGAAGGACGGCAAAACCTACGACCTCAACCTCATGGACACCCCGGGCCATGTCGATTTCGCCTACGAAGTTTCCCGATCCCTCGCCGCGTGCGAAGGCGCGCTGCTGATCATCGACGCAGCCCAGGGTGTCGAAGCCCAGACGGTCGCCAACGTGCATCTCGCGATGAAACAGGGACTCACGCTGATTCCCGTGATCAACAAGATCGACCTGCCCAACGCCGATGTGCCTACGGTGAAGAAGCAACTTGAGGAAATCCTCGCGATTCCTGCGGATGAAGCCATCCCCGCAAGCGCCAAGGCCGGGCTAGGAATCGAAGACATTCTCGAAGCGGTCGTGCATCGTATTCCTGCGCCCATGGGCAAAAAAGAAGACCGCCTGCGCGCACTCGTTTTTGACTCCGCATTCGATACCTACCGCGGCGTCGTCACCTACGTGCGGGTCATGGACGGCAGCATCAAAGCCGGCGAACCCGTGCGCATGATGCAGACAGACCTCTCCTACGAGGTCAAGGAGGTCGGTATTTTCCTTCCCACCCAGCCGAAGATGCGGCCGCGCTCCCATCTCGACGCGGGCGACGTGGGCTACATCATCGCCAACATCAAAACGAGCGCCGAGGTGAAAGTCGGCGATACGCTCACGAGCGGACGTCAACCCGCGACCGAACCGCTCTCCGGATTTCAGGAAATCCAGCCCATGGTGTTCAGCGGGATTTATCCGATCAACACCGCGGACTTCGAGCATCTCAAAGCGGCGATGGGCAAACTTCAGCTCAACGATTCCGCGTTTCATTTCATGCCCGAAAGCAGCGTCGCGCTGGGATTCGGCTTCCGATGCGGCTTCCTCGGACTCCTGCACATGGAGATCATCCAGGAACGTCTGCGCCGCGAGTACAACATGGACATCATCGCGACCTACCCGAGCGTGATCTACGAGATGGAACGCACGAACGGCGAGGTGCTTTACGTGGATAATCCGGAGAACATGCCCGACCCGAGTGTCATCGCAGAAATCCGCGAACCCATCGTGCGGTGTTTCATCATGATCCCGAACGATTACATCTCGCCGATCATGCAGCTCATCATGGACAAACGCGGGGAGGTGAAACACACCGAGTCGCTCGATACGAAGCGCGTCATGCTCACCACGGAACTTCCGCTCAACGAGATCCTCGTGGATTTCGTCGATAAAATGAAGAGCATGACCCGCGGCTACGGCTCCATGGATTACGAGCACGCCGGATATCGCGCCGCCAAACTCGTGAAGCTCGACATGCTTGTGAACGGCGAACCCGTCGATGCCTTCAGCAGCATCGTGCATCGCGACAAAGCCGAGGCCCGCGGCAGGGCTCTTGCAACGAAGCTCAAGGAGGTCATTCCCTCCCAACTTTTCCAGGTAGCCATTCAGGCGGCGATCGGCGGGAAAATTATCGCCCGCGAAAGCGTCAGCGCGCAGCGCAAAAACGTCACTGCGAAGTGCTACGGCGGTGACATCTCACGCAAACGCAAACTTTTGGAAAAGCAAAAGGAAGGCAAGAAACGCATGAAAGCGTTCGGGAAAATCAATATCCCGCAGGAAGCCTTCATCGAAGTGCTCAAGACGAATTGAGGTGTCAAAAGCAAGCAGGTCGAGGGGCAAAATAACGATTATGCGACCTGCGCCGTTCCGCGTTTCAATCTGAAACGGAAAATGGAAATGCGAGAACTCCCTTTCCATGATCATATCCCCTGTGTGCTCCGTGACGCTTTGATGATACATTCGTGGAGCATTTTGAACCACCCCATCACTCACCGATGAACTCCAAGATTGCAGCCGGATTAAAAAAAGCGGGCGTCGCGAAGGCGCAGAAACATTTGTTCGTGTGCATCGGACCGGACTGCTGCAAATCGCGTGAGGGCGAGGTGCTGTGGGAGTTCATGAAGGATCGACTGAAGTTTGCCGGGGTGCCTGTGATGCGCACCAAAGCGGGATGTTTTCGCATCTGCGAAGGCGGCCCGTGGCTCGTGGTGTATCCCGAAGGCACATGGTATGGCGGCGTAACGCCGTTGCGTTTCGAGCGGATCCTGCGCGAACACATTCTCGGCGGCGAACCCGTTCAGGAATGGGTCACCACCCAGAACTGCCTCGGTTGCAACGTGGATGAACATCAGGCCGGATAAAAGTCCTGCATCCCTTATTGATTGCCCGTAGCGCGCGCCCTGAATGGAGCGAGGACTTACCGGAAGCCTGCTTCGCCGGGGTTGTGCAGGCTGCCGCCTTGCACGGTGATCGGCTCGGGGGCTTGATCGGCGGGGACGTTCGAGCAACTGTCGATCCACGGCTGACCTTCCGGCGCAACCCAGCGTGCGGCGTTTTTCAGCACGAGCTTCACCTCGGCCTGATGATAGGTCGGGTAGGTTTCGTGACCGGGACGGAAGTAGAAAATTTTGCCGTTACCGCGTTTCCACGTGGCACCGCTGCGAAAGACTTCACCGCCCTGGAACCAGGAGATGAAAATCTGTTCGTCGGGTGTCGGAATACCGAAGGGCTCGCCGTACATTTCCTCGTGCGGGATTTCGAAATAGTTGCCGAGACCTTTGGCAATGGGATGGCCGGGGTTGCACACCCAGAGCCTTTCTTTTTCGCCGGCTTCGCGCCAGGTGAGCGAGCAACTCGTGCCCATGAGACGTTTGAAAATTTTCGCGTAATGCCCGCTGTGCAGAACGATGAGGCCCATGCCTTCGAGCACACGTTTTTGTACGCGCTCCACGATTTCGTCCTGCACGTCGCCGTGGGCGCAATGGCCCCACCACGTCAGTACGTCCGTGGCGGCGAGGACTTCATCAGTGAGACCGTGCTCCGGTTCCTGCAAGGTCGCGGTGCGCACGTTGAACGCGCTGTCCTCGCGCAATCCAGCGGCGATGGCGCTGTGCATGCCGTCGGGATAAATGGAGCGCACGGCTTCGTGTTTGTGTTCGTGAACGTTTTCGCCCCAGACGGTGACATTGATAGGAGAATGGCAGGACATAAGGATGACGGGTTTAAATCAAAAGGCCGGCTTGTGCGAAGAGAAAAGTTGCGCGAA
>Ga0105048_10011912_pt1 | contig 13675 bp, 9 predicted proteins | sample MAT05_FD_78382 | JGI IMG/M metagenome (GOLD analysis project Ga0105048, IMG submission 78382) | Freshwater microbial communities from Lake Fryxell liftoff mats and glacier meltwater in Antarctica - MAT-05 | ecosystem: Environmental > Aquatic > Freshwater > Ice > Liftoff microbial mat | place...
GCACGACCCTGCGCGACCTGTTGACCGTGCAGGGTGCGCTCCCGCTGAGGCTGGCGACGCAGCTGGCGCTCGACGTGCTGTCGGCGCTGACCGCAGCGCACGGCAAGGGCATCGTTCATCGAGATCTGAAGCCCGAGAACATTCGGGTCACGCCCAGCGAGCGAGCGAAGGTGCTCGACTTCGGAGTCGCGAAGTTGCTGCACAGCCCGTCGACCGGCTTGTCGACCGACGGCGCGATCATCGGCACGCCTCACTACATGGCGCCCGAGCAGGTGGCGGCGAAACCGCTCGATGGCCGGGCCGACGTGTACTCGGTGGGGGTGATGCTCTTCGAGTGCGTCACCGGGCGCAGGCCGTTCGAGGGCTCGAACTTGATCGAGCTGTTGCAGCGACAGGTGCACGCGGCGCCGCCCTGGCCGCATCACTTGCGAGCCGACATTCCTCCGGAGCTCGAAGAGGTGATTCTCAAGGCGCTGGAGAAAGACGCGACCCGGCGCTTCGATTCTGCCGAGCACATGGCGATGGAACTCCGGGTGCTTCTGCCCTCGCTGAGCAGCGGGCAGGCGCCTTCAGTGAGCGGGCGGGCTCCGCAGACCGCGACGCCGGGTGGTCATGCGTACACGCCGACCCGAAAGGAGCTCGCCAGCGCCACACCCTCGCCGAACGCCGAGCGCCAGCTCGAGACCGAGCCGATGCCCAGGCCGAGTCGCGCGCTGCCGTTGACGGTGCTCTTCGTGGCGCTGGTGGTGGTGGCTGCCGGGGCGACCTACGCGGTGCAGGTGCAGTCGCAGCCACCCTCGGCGGAGCTGATGCACAGGCCGGCACCGACGCCCGCGGTCGAGAAGCCGAAAGTGGCTGAGGCCCCTGTTGATTCGCCGCCTCCGGTCATCGAGGTGGTTGCGCTGCCTTTGCCGGCGGTGGTGAACAAGAAGAAGCCGGTGGTGGTGGCCTCGAGAGACCCGCTGCCCGTGCCAGAGCCAGTCGGGGAGCAGCAGCCGCCCGCCAAGCCGCAATCGACGCCGGGCGAGATCACCTACCAGTCGACCGGCGCGACCATTCGCGAATTTCCCATCGACTACGACCCGAAGAACGTCAGCCTGCTGGGCTACGCGGCTCGCGCCAGGGAGTTGGCGAAGCAGCAGATGAGCGACTCGATCATGATCACCATGTACGCAGAAGGCGTCGCCGCCGATGGGCACGCGGACCTGACGTTGAAGAAGGGCTTCGAGGTGAACTACTGGTTTCGCTCGCCGTCGCGCAGCCACTTCGACCCGGCGCTCCCGAATCGAGACCAGGACGTGGAGTGCAAGGTCTACGTGATTCTGACCGCTGCGCATCTCGAGGTACGGAGCATCAAGTCGAGCGACTGCCACGAGAAGCCGCTGCCGCCCGTGCACTGTACGATGCCGCAAGTGATGCAGCGGGGCATCGAGGAGGGCGCTCGGCCCAACCAGGCGGCGAAGGTGTCGTACCTCACCGACGGCACGTGGATGGTGGACCAAGGCGATGAGCGGGGCGACACGCAGTATTTCGACTGCCCGGCGAAGCCGTAACTTTTAAGCGACGAAGGTGATTGTCCACTCCGTCAGCTCGCCCTTCACCATCGTCTCGATCACATCGCCGACCCGTTTGCCCATCAGTGCGCGCCCGAGTGGTGCTTGAGGAGTGATGACGTGAAAGTAGCCGTCACCGCCCGGGCCGGTGAGCTCTTCGCCGGCGCCCGCGGGGGCGAGAAAGAGTGTCTTGCCGGCCAGGCCGTCTTCAATCTCGACCACCGCGCCGAGGGAGATGGGGTCGCGGGGCTTGAGTGGCTTGGCGCGAAATGACTCGAGGGCGAAGGTGGCTTCGATGGCGGCGGCTGACCGGTTGGTGGTGGCCTTGGCGAGGTTCACCGCGCGATCAGCGCCCGACTTGGCTTCATCGCGCGTCTCGGCGGCAAACTTCTGGGCTTGCATCGACACCGCTTTGAGCTTCGCGTTGAGCTGCTCGACGAGAAAGGCTTTGTCCATATCGGGGCGAGGTTAGGGGCCCCAGCGACGCACGCAAAAAATCTGACCGTTACGCAGCGGCCAGCGCGTCGGCGACGGTGATCAAGGTGACCATGTCGTCGGCGCCCTGGGGCAGCTCGGGCACCGCCATCGCGGTCGCGTTGCTGCCGGCGCGTTGCTGCAGCTCGGTGAGCAGGGTCAAGTCGCGGCGGGCGGCCTCGAGCTCGGTGTGGGCCAGCGCCTGGAGCTTGGCGATGCCGCTGAGCCCCTCAGGCGGCACCTGATCGAGCGACTCGCCATCGGGCCAGCGCTTGCTGGTGTTGCGCGCGCGGCTGCGGTTGAGCACGAAGCCCTTGAACGGCAGCCCCAGCTCCTTGGTCTTGTCTTGAAAGAAGTGTGCTTCAGCCAGCGTCGACGGGGCGGGCGAGGTCACCAGCAAGAAGGCCACGTCGGGCCCGCTCAAGAAATTGCGCATGGTGTTCACGTCGACATTCAGGGCCGAGAAGATGCCCGAGAAGGTCATCATGAAAGAGACCAGCTCCTGGGCGAACTCTTCGCCGAACACCGCGCTCAGAATCTTCTCGATCACCTTCGAGGCGGCGCGTGCCACCAGGCTGTCGCGCTTGGGCAAGAAGGCTTGAATCGCGCGGCCTTCGACCAACCCTGCGAGCCGTTTGGGCGCTTCGAGAAAGTCGAGCGCGTGCCGAGAGGGCGGCGTGTCGAGCACCACCAGGTCGTACCGACCCTCGATGACGAGGCGGTGCAGGGCCTCCATTGCGGTGTACTCGTGCATGCCGGCCACCATCGCCGAGACCTGCTGGTAGATGCGGTTGCCGAGCACGCGCTGCGCGTCTTCGGGCGTCTTGGTGAGCCGTCGAACCGACTCGTCGGCCACCAACTTCGGGTCCAACATCCACGCGTCGAGCGAGGCGGGGGCGCTGATGCCGGCGGCGGCCTGGCGATCTGCGGGCACCGCGACCGGAGTCGGTGGGTTGCGTGACACGCCCAGCGTCTCGGCCAAGCGCTTCGAGGGGTCGATGGTGAGCACCAGCACCCGTCGACCTGCGCGCGCGGCGGCCAATGAGAGCGCGGCGGCGGTAGTGGTCTTACCGACTCCGCCGGCGCCGCAGCAGACGATGACCTTGCGGGTTCGAATCAGGTCGCCGATGCGAATGGTATCGGGGCTGTTCATGCCACTCGACCCTGAGCTTGCGGCATCGGTACTTTCTCGCCCTTGATCAAGGCATCGGCAATGGAGCCCATCAACCCTGCATGCGGCAGCTCGGGAATGAGGGTGATCGGCAGCTCGGTGTTGGCGCGCAGCCGAGCGATCTCACGGCGGGCCAGCACCGGCTTCAAGAACCCTTCGCCGCCCAGCGGGTTGACGCGGGCGATGACCTCTTCGAGCGCTGCCCGCTCGCTGGCGCTGAAGGGGTCGACCGGCACCCGATTCATCAGCACGCCGCCCGTGGGCATCGCCGTCTTTTTCAACCCGTCGAGCAACTCGAGGCACTCGCTGACCGGCAAGGTCTCGGCGATGGCCACCACGTAGGCAGAGGCCAGCGCGGGGTCGTTGAGGTACGACTGGCCCTCGCGAAGTGCCGCGGCGATGGGCCCGCGCGGTACCAGCCGCAAGAGCAGCTCTGGCAAGCCGGTGAGCGAGAGGGTGTGCCCGGTGGCGGGCATGTCGATGAGAATGAGCTGGTAGGCGAGCTGCCCATCGTCGCGGCGAGCGCGCAGGTAGGTGAGCAGCTGGAAGAACACACCCATCTCTTTGAACGAGGGCCCGGCCGAGAGCAGCCGGCGCAGCGCATCGGAGCTCAGCGCCGCCCGGGCGAGCGTGCCTGAACGCAGCACCGACTTGAGAAAGAGCTCCTGACCGGAGCGCGCCAGCAGCAGCGCACCCTGAATGCCGGGGGTGATGATTTGAGGCGCGAGGGGGAGTCGTTCGCGGCCGAAGTGGCGGGCCAAGGGCGAATAGTCAGCCGGGTCATCGCCGATTTCACACACCAGGACCCGCACGCCGCGGCGTTGGGCGACCGTGGCGGCCGCGGCGGTCACTGATGACCGGCCGACGCCACCCTTACCGGTGATCAGAACCACCCTTTTTTTCAGCAGCGCGTCCAGCGGAGTGACTCCCGGCCCTGTGGCCCGATGACGACGAACGTCGCGCACCATACCGCAACGTGCGCGCGATGCTTATCGGTTCTCGCTTCCGCCGACGACCAAGAACGGTTCAACTGCGGCGCGTGACGTCAGCCTTCACCCCTGCGTTTGTGCGCCCAAGTGTGTTTGGCACGCTCGCAGCGGTGCACCTGCCCGATGGGAATGAGTCGGTGCCAGACGAGGTGCTCGAGACCTTGCTCCCCGAGGAGCAGGCCCATGCCCGAACTCTTAAGGGGCGACGGCAAATCGAGTTCGCCGGGGGCCGCCTGGCGTACCGGCTGGCCGGGGGCATCGGAGCGCTGATGCCCGACGCGCGAGGGCAGCCCGTCGGGCGTTCATCGCACTCGGCGTCGGTGACCCACAAGAGCGACCTGGCGCTGGCGCTGGTGGGTGAAGCGTCGTTGGGTACGGTGGGCGTCGACCTCGAGGGCGGCGGTCGGGAGCCGCTGAACATTGCTCCCAAAGTGCTGCGCGCTGATGAGCTCGATGAGCTGCACGACTTGCCGACCGAGGCGCGATGGGCGCGGTTGGTGCGGTGCTTCGCTCTCAAAGAGGCGACCTACAAAGCAATTCACCCGCATCTGCGCCGCTACGTTTCGTTTCAAGAGGCGAGGGTGCGGTTCGTGCCCGCGAGCGTCGAGCTGTTTCTCGTCGACGGGGGCAGCCCCAGGCTCGAGCTCGAAGCGGTGGTCGAAGAGCTGGGCACCCGCGTGCTCGCCATGGTGCGTGCACGGAGCCGGTGATGTCGGTTCTCTTCGACGAGGAGGCCGTCGGCCGCGTTGCTGCGGCGCCTGACGATGCGAAGACCTACCTGGTGCTCGCCGATGCCCTCGAGGACGCGGGCGACCCCAGGGGGAAATGGGGTTCGCTGCTGCATGAGGCTGAGCGGGGCTCGGGTGACGACTTCGCCCGTCTCACTGTGCTCGAGCGGAAGTATTTCGCGAAGCATCGGAAGCGCCTGGTCGGCCTGCCCGAGAGCGTTGCCCGCGAGCTCGAGATCGAGTGGCGCTGGGGGTTCATGCATCGGGCGGCCGCGACGAGCTCCACTGTGCGCACGCTCCTGGCTGCTCCCGCGGCGCAATTTCTCAGGTCGTTGACCATCGAGCCGGGTGACGTCGAGGCGGTGGCCGAGAGCGCTCCGCGACTGCTCGGCTCGTTGACGGTAGGGCCCCTCGATGAGCGGGCCGAGACGCTGCGAACCCTCAAGCTCGGAGACGTAGGTGCGTTGTGGACACTTCCGTTGCTGCGCTCGCTGACTCTGCAAGGCGCTCGATTCAGCATCTCGCGCGAGCTCCCTCGGCTGCGCCACTTGAGGCTCGGGTTGGTGAACGAGGGGGTGCTCACGACGGTGGCCGCGATGCGGTGGCCCGAAGTCGAGTCGCTCGAGCTGCGGCTCGACTGGCCGGTGCAGCCCACGAAACAGCTTCAGCAGTTGAAGCGGTTCTTCGAAGCGACCTGGTTGCCGAAGTTGAGATCGTTGACGGTGAGCCATTGCACGGCGTCGAACGAGGTTGTCGGTGTGCTCGCAAAGAGTCGAGTCGCCGAAGCCTTGACCACTCTCGATTTGAGCCTCGGCACGTTGACCGAAGCGGGGTTGCGGACAGTGGTCGCCGCCTTCCCTTCGCTGACCGCGTTGGTGGTCGACCGGAATCACCTCGCTGCCACCGCTCGAGCTCCTCGCGCGCTCCCGCTCTGCTCCGCCAACGGCGCTGCTGGCGACCCGGCTCGAGGAGGCCGCGAGGGCCGCCCATCGACAAGGCGAGTCGGCGACTGAAGCGTGGCTGTTGCATCAGCTGGGGCTGAACCTCCACTCACGAGGTGAACCTGCGGCGGCACGGGCGGCTCTTGGTCGAGCGCTGGCTTTACTCGGGCATGCGAGGGCTCGCGGCGCAGCGTGAGGGCGATTTCGCTTCGGCCCAGAAGCTCCACGCCAAGGCGCTCAAAGGAGCAGCCTCGCAGCGAGACCTGGCGCAGCGGGTCTACAACGCCGTTGGCGCGCGCGTATGTCGAGGCTGGTGAGAGCGGGCTTCAGATCGCCCCGATTGCGTACGAGGCGCGGTTGATCTTCGAGAGTCTGCGGTCAGCCGACGCGAAGTGACGCTTCGAGGCGTCGAAAGCCCTCGTCGACCGAGACCTTCGGCTCATAGCCGAGGTCGCGTCTGGCGGCTGAGATGTCGAACCACTGCGCAGTTGAGAGCTCGCTGGCGCCGAAGCGGGTCATCAGTGGCTCTGCGTCGATTCTAAAGACGAAGTGCACAGCTTCGAGCACGGCTCCGAGGGCGTAGGCGACGCCGGCAGGCACTGGTTTGCCGACGGGTGGCGCGCTGGCCGCGGTGAGCATCCTGTTCGCCAGCGTCCACACGCCGAGGGGCTCGCCATCGCTGATGAAGTAGACGTCGCTGAGCGGCGTGCCCTCGAGCAGCTTCTGCGCGGCCAACAGGTGCGCGTCGACGCAGTTGTCGATGTAGATGGAGTCGGTCTTCGGGTCTCTGTTGCCCACTTGACGGAGTCGGCCGGTCTTCGCGCGCGCGAGCAAGCGAGGCAACAGGTGGCGATCGCCCGGACCCCAGATGAAGTGCGGCCTCAGCGATACCGTCTTGAGCGCGGTGCCATTGGCTGCGCGCGCCCGCTGTTCGCCCAGCGCTTTGGTGCGCGGGTAGTGGGCCAGGTAACTCGAAGGGTAGGGCAGCGATTCGTTGGCGCCCTCGAGATCTTCGTGCCCGTGCACCACGCTCGGTGAGCTGGTGTTGACGAGCGCCGTCACTTGCGCAGCGAGGCAACCGGCGATGACGTTCTCGGTGCCGGTGACGTTGATGTCTTCGAACTCGCTGCGCGCGCCCCAACCGCCAGCTTTGGCCGCGGTATGAAAGACGACGTCGATGCCCTGGCAGGCGGCGGTGGTCGACGCGAGGTCTCGAATGTCGCCGCGATGGGTCTCGACTCCGAGGCTGCGCAGGTCCGGGTAGTCACCTCGGGCCAGCACGCGAACGGTGTCTCCGCGCGCGGCGAGGCGCTTGACCAAGGCGCTCCCTAGAAAACCGCCTCCGCCAGTGACGAGGGCTCTCATCGGGCCTGCTCGGTGGCCCAGCGCGCGAGCTTCTCCCGTTCGATTTTCGCGTTGTGTCGCGCATCGACGGGGAAGGTGCCGGGGTAGATCTGAAAATCGTGAAGCGTGGCGGTGTCGAGATGACGGCTCGCGAGGAGCTTCAGCTCGTCGAGAATCTGCTCATCTGTCTGCACGGTGCCGGCTTCTTTCTCGACCAGCACCCGAGGCTGCTGCTGCCCACGCTCGCCGATGCCGACCAGTGCAGTGCGTCTGACCGAGGGGTGCTGGTTGAAGATCTCCTCGATGGGCACGGTGAAGAGCGTGCCTTCCGAGGTCACCACCCGGTGGCTCTTGCGGCCGCACATCCACACCCGGCCGGTATCGTCGAGATACCCGACGTCACCCATTCGATGCACCACAGCGTCATTCTCGCGAATCTTCGCCAGCTTGGTCTGCGCTGGCCGTGCGTAGTACTCGCGGGTCACCACCGCGCCGCTGACGGTGATCTCACCGATCTGGCCCTCGGGCACCAAGAGGTCTTCCGACCAGGTCTCGAGCGGTTCGTCGGAGATGCGAATGATTCGAACGCGCGTGCCTTCGACCGGCTTGCCGACGCAGACCCCGCGCCCGCTCGCCGCACCGCGCGCCGTATCGGCGAGCACCTCTTTGCTGCCGATGCTCGCCACGGGGAGCGCCTCGGTGGCACCGAACGGAGTGAACACCTGGGCCTCGGCCGAGAGGAGCTGCGTCATCCGCTCCAGCACGTCGTTGCGAACCGGCGCTCCCGACGAGAGCACCCGCTTGAGCAAGGGCAGGCGCACCTGGTGCTCGACGCCGTAACGGCCGAGGTTGTCGAGCAGCGCGGGCGAGCCGAACATCGAGGTGCACTGGTGGGTGGTCATCGCGGCCACCAGCTTCGCGGGGTCGGCCCGGCCCGGAAACCGGAAGTCCATCTCCGGGAGCACGGCGGTCATGCCCAGCGCCGGGTCGAACAAGGCAAAGAGGGGAAAGGTGGGGAGGTCGATCTCGCCGGGGCGAATGTCGTAGGTCGCGCGAATCATGCGCACCTGGGCGTCAAAGATCTCGTGCGTGTACACCACGCCTTTGGGAATGCCCGTCGACCCCGAGGTAAACAGAATCGCGGCAGTCTCGTTGACCGTCGGCTCGCTCATCGTGAAGGGCTCGGCGCCCTGACCCAGCGCGAGCACCTGCGCCGCGGTGTGACCACCCCAGAACCACCGTCGGCCTACTGTCACCGACGCCTTCACTTTGCGAAACGGCTTGGGGAAGAGCACTCGCGCGAGGTGCGCCATCGGTACGCCGATGAACGCTTCGGGCTCGACCTCATCGAGACACGAGAGCAGCGCGCGGCGCTCGATGCCTGGGTCGATGAGCACGATCACCGCGCCCGCTTTGAACAACCCGAACACCAGGGGGAAAAAGTCGAGGCTGGGCGGCACCATCAGTACCGTGCGGGTGCCCCGGGTGATACCGATCTTCTGCAGCCCTCGAGCGAAGGCGTCGCTGAGCGAGTCGAGCTCGCCGAAGGAGATCGATCGCCACCCGCCGCGGTCATCGGGAGCGATGATCGCCTTGCGCGCCGGGTCGAGCTTCGCCATCGCCGGGAGGTGCGACGCGATGTTCGCGTTCGTCATGATCGATTCAGCGGGTTCGACTTCAAGAAGTCGCGCACCAGCGGCAGAATTTCTTCGTGCGCGTCCTCCAGTACGTAGTGGCCGGCATCGTCGAAAGTATGCACGTTTGCATTCGGCAGGCGGCGTCGCCACTCAGCGAGGAATGCGTCATCGAACACGAAGTCTTTGCGGCCCCAACAGATCAAGATCGGCAAGCTGGAGAACTGTTCGAGCTTCGACGAAACCTCGTTTACCGTGGGCCAACTCGGGTCGCCAGGCTTGAGCGGAATGTCTTCGACGAAGCGCTGCACCGCGATGCGATTGGCCCACGAGTCATACGGAGCGAGGTAGGCGCGCTTGACCAGATCGGTCATGCGACCCGGGCGGGTGGAGCAGCTGAGGTTGGCTCCGCGGCTGAACGCGTTGAGACCCCGCACGGGGAAGGAAAAGAACGGCAGGTGCCGCACTACCGCGATTTGCCAGGGCAGCTTTCGACCCTCAGGCAACCCGAACCCGGCGGTGTTCAGCACCACCAGGCGCTTGATTCGCTCGGGGTAGCGGGTGGCGAAGGCCATGCCGATCATGCCGCCCCAGTCGTGCACGACGAGCGTGATGTTCGCGTTCACCCCGAGGTGCGCCAGCAACGCGTCGAGGTCGTCGACCCGCTGCTTGAGAACGTAGTCATACTTATCATCGTCGGGTTTGTCGCTGAGCCCGCAGCCGACGTGGTCGGGCACGATGGTGCGGTAGCTCCCGCTCAGGCCTTTGACCAGGTTGCGCCAATAGAATGACCACGTCGGGTTGCCGTGGAGCATCACCAGCACCTCGCCCTGACCCTCGTCGAGGTAGTGCATGCGCACGCCTGGGCGCACCTCGAAGTGATGGCCAAGCCACGGGTACAGCTCGCGGTACGGAGCGATGTCGAAGGTCGGGTGATGCGGGGTCAGGTTGGTCATGTTCGTCACCAGTGAATGCCGAGCATCAGGCAGTTGAGACCGCTGCCGATGCCGAGGAAGGCGACCCGGTTGCCGGGGCGAAAGAAGCCGGCTTCGGCAGCCCGGGCGGCGGTGAGCGGCACCGAGACGGTACCGATGTTGCCGAGCGTCTCGTAGGTCGAGAAGTCGCGTGAGAGGTCGATACCCAGCGTCGAGAGCACTTCGCGTCGATGACCCGAGCCGACCTGATGGCAGATGACCCGATCGACGTCTTCGGTGCGCCAGCCGGTGGTCTCGAGAAAGCGGGCCCAGGTGCGCCTGCCCAGCTCGACGCCATGCTCCAGCACCGCCGAGGCATCGGTGTCCATCACGTTGGGGGTCTCACCGAGCAGCCCGCGGGTGGGCCCCCAGCGGCAGATGCGGTGATGCTGCGGCGCGCTCTGAGCCGCGGCGGCAACCAAGCGATGCTCTGAATCGGAGAACCCGGCTTGGGTGAGCACCACCGCCACTGCTCCTGAGCCGCCAGTCATGGTGGCCAGCCCGAGGCGATAGCGCTCAAGCGTGGGGTCGGCGTTGAGGCGCGCGATGGTGCTGTCGACGATCTCGCGGGAGCTCTCGCTGGCGACGATCAACCCGGCGCGCATCTGGCCGAGCTCGATTCGGTTGGCGATCTCCACCATGCCGTTGAGCACGCCGAGGCAGGCGTTCGAGACGTCGAAGACCAGTGTGTCGGGGCCGGTGCCGAGGGCTTCAGCGACGGCGCAGGCGGTGGCGGGCTCGAGGTTGTCGCGGCAGACGCCGGCGTAGATGACAGCACCAAGCTCACTGGCAGGCACTCCGCTGTCGGCCAGCGCCCTGGTGGCTGCCAGCGCCGCGCACTCGCCCATCTTCGAGTGCGGAGGCCACACGCGGCGCTCGCGAATACCGGTCAGCGTCTCGATCTGCCCTTGTTCGAGGTGCAGCGCGGAGTACAGCGGCGCGAGTCGGGCTTCGAGCGCAGGCGTCGACACCCGTTCATCGGGCAGCGCGTAGGCGATGGCTTCGAGGCAGACGTTGCTCCACTTCATCGCAGCGCCTCTGGCACCAGCCGCAGCGCGAAGTCTTTCATCGAGTAAATCACGCGACCATCGACGGCGAGCAACCCGTCGGCGACGATCATCTCGCCCGTCACCTGGGTCACCGTGGCCTGCACCTGCACCTTGGCGTTCGAGGGGATGACCTGACCCCGGTACTGCCAGCGGTGCGAGCGACCAAGCGCCATCGTCACGAAGCGGTGCGTGCTCGACAGCCGACCGAACCGCTCGCGGGCAAAGATCTTCATCAGCTGGAGCATCGCCTCGAGGCCGAGTGAGCCCGGCATCACCGGGTCTTGGTAGAAGTGGGCGGCGAAGAACCATTCGCTCGGGTCGACGGTCTTCGAGCCGGAGACGAAGCCAAGGCGATGCGCTCCGCCTTCGAGTTGGAGCACGTCGACGCGGTCGATCATCGACAAGGCCCGTGCCGGCAAGGAGAGGCCGGTGCGTTCAGGCAGCGTCATTGGGTCGCTTGGCGAAAAGGGCGCGAGCTTGGGAACCTCGAAGCCTGTGCGCCCGAGCTGCTCTGCTTCGAGCGCGACGCCGCGAATACCGACTTGCTGAGCCAGCGCCTGCGCGGGGAAGAAGCCGAAGCCGGTAGTGCCGCCGTAGACGAGGAGATCTTTGGCGAGCAGCTGCATCTCGAACTCTTGCAGGATCATGCCGCCGGCCTGCGAAGTCTTGGTCAGCCGCGCGCGACTGGTGAGCGTGCCCACGTCGGGGAGCACCTCGAGGTGCTGGGTCGCCACCCCATCGAGATTTCGAAAGTGCAGGTCTTCGCTACTGGTCAACGCCGAACCGACGTAGGCCGCGAGCCAGCCGCACGGTTGGAGCGCTGCCTCGAGCAGCACCGCGAAGGGCATCGCTCGCTGCTGATTCGCCGAGAAGAACCAGGCCTCGGGGTCGACGTCGAAGGCGCCCTCGACCCAGCCGCCCGGCTTCAGCACCCACGCCGGCGCGTCGACTGAAGTGACGCGGTCGAGAAACAAGAACGGTGGCCGAGGCAAGCGGGCGAGTCGGCGGTCGCGGTCGAACGGCAGGTACTGCGGGCCGAAGCCTTCGGAGGGGTTGCCTTCGGCGTAGGCGAGAATCTGCGTGCGCGTGTATCGCGGCGGTCGCTCGGTGCGCTCCGTGCCCCACAGTCGCTCGATCTTCTCGCGACTCAGGCCGCGAATGCGTACCGACATGCCCTCCATCTCGACCACGTGTCGCCCGTCGGCGAACATCGAGGCATCGGCGAGCACGTAGGGCTCGGGGTCGTAGCCGATCTCCTTGAGCTCGATTCGGTAGCTGACTTTCTGAGTGGTCGGCAGCACCTGCCCGCGACACCGCAGCCGACTGGTCTGGCCTTCGATGGGCGCGAGGTGCACGTCGAGTGATTCATCGTCGGTGACCCAGCCCATGCGCAGCAGCAACACGCGCAAGGTGTGCAGGCAACACTCGTACATCAGCGTGCCGGGCATGACCGGGTCGTCGATGAAGTGACAGGTCAGAAACCACTTGTCTGGCGTGATGTCGGCCTCGCCGTGCACCACGCCCTGACCGAAGCGCCCTCCTGTCGGGTCGAGCTCGAGAATGCGATCGACGAGGTGCATTCGACCGCTCGGCAGACGAAGTGCGGGCGCGAGGTTTCGGCCCTTGAACTGATCACCGAACGCCTCTCTGAGCTCACCTCGACGAAGCGCCTCGAGCTTCGGGTCAGCCAGAGATTCCTTGGCGAAGGGGAGCAGCGGCGTGAAGGGCGTGGTGCCCGCTCTTCGTGGAGGCATTGTTCCATCAGGCTCGGCGACGATGCCACGGCCGCTCTCGAGTTGCTCGGGGCTGAAGAACCCGGCGCAGCCATCGAACATGGTGATGAACGGTTGGCCTTCGATGGTGCCGTCGAAGCGAAAGAAAAAGAGCCAGGTGTCGCCCTGCTGAATGAAGCGGTCGATGCGAATGTCGTAGCGAATCGTCTCGCCCACCACCGGGAGATCTCGATGAAAGGTGATCTTCGCGTCGAGCAATCGATACACCCGCTCTCCGCGGGTTTTGAAGTCGATGCCCAGATAGGCCGACAAGAAGAGATCGGCCTGGCCGGCTTCGACGCTGATGCACACCGGTGCGCGGCCACCATCGAGGTACCAGGCGTTCGGGTGAACATCGTGCTCAGTCACCACTCGGCCTGGGCCGAGCACGCCTTTGGTGCCCTCGACCTCCATGATGCGGTCGACGAGCATCAGCGGCTTGTCAGGCAAGCGAACCCGCGTCGGGTGGGCGTCGACTGCGGCGAAGTCGGGGCCCAGCATCGTCGAGAGCTTGCCGACAGCGAACTCCATACACAGCTCGCGGTCGAACCGGGGCGCAGGCGCGCTCACCTCCACATTCACGCCACCGAATAGCGAGAGGAGTCTGCGCTGCTCAGTGAGCGCCTCGAGCTGCAGCATCACCGCGTGCTGAGACGCTTTGAGGAAGGCTTCGTGAGCGGCGCTGGTGGCGTTGGCGATCTTCAAGAAGTCGAGCGCCTGGGTCGTCGAATGCGGCGCTGGAGCTGGAGCTGGAGCGGCCGGTGATTTCATGGCGTGGGGGCGGGCGGGCAGGGGAGGCCGTGCTCCGCCGAGCACGATCTCGACGCTCGGAGTAGGCGACGAGGTGAGGGGCTCGAGCCCAGAGTGCTCCCCGTAGAGGCGCTCGAGGCTGACCGAGGCTCCGGTTTCGGCGACGCGGGCCACCGCCGTGAGCACGCTGCGGAAACCGTCTTGGCCTTTGAGATCAGCGCTCACGGCCAGGTGCGGGCGGCCGGCAAGAATTCTGCCGATCATTCGGGCGCATGAGGCTTGCGGGCCCGGCTCGA
>Ga0105048_10011916_pt1 | contig 13673 bp, 12 predicted proteins | sample MAT05_FD_78382 | JGI IMG/M metagenome (GOLD analysis project Ga0105048, IMG submission 78382) | Freshwater microbial communities from Lake Fryxell liftoff mats and glacier meltwater in Antarctica - MAT-05 | ecosystem: Environmental > Aquatic > Freshwater > Ice > Liftoff microbial mat | place...
GTGCCGTCGACTGGATGTAGAGACGCTTTTCCGAAGGTGTTTACCAATGGTATTCTCCCTTGAAACCTCTTCATCGCGTTATTCCTCCAGTGTGACAATACATCGGATCGGCGGCACACCCGCTCATGATGCCGGTTACGACTGTGTTGGTGAGTTTGAGTGCAGGGTCGGTTACGCGGAAGGAGTTATAGGGAAGGTATAGAAGGCCGACATCTATGAACACTATATCGCAAAATTCGGCAGTGTCCGAATTCTCAACAACTGCGATCGCTTCCCGAATTTCAAATAGATTTTCTGGGTTCACTCCACCAGTTCGCACGAGAAGACGTTCAATGCGCTGACGCGTCGTGTTCATGGGGTTCGCTGCATTTCGACGAGAGCGGCTGTTTGCAGGTCGAGTTGCCGCAGGCGTTCATCAAGTTGTTCTGAGGCAATGGTCATGGCCAAACGACTATACATGCCGTTCCATCGCGGCAAGGCTCACATTTTCATCAAGCCTCTTTCACACCACCTCCACCGGACACTTCGGCAGCGCGCGGAGGAAGGCATTCCCGTAGTTCTTCGTAAGCACGCTCGGGTCGAGGATGACTACGATGCCCTTGTCCAGCCTCGTGCGGATGAGGCGGCCGACGCCGTGGCGGGCAGCCGCGAGCTATTCCGCCCCGGGTTCGTCGAGCAGGCGTCGTGGGAGATCCCTCAGTCCATGGATGATGCGGACGATGTCCAGAGTATCGTCGCAAACACGGTAGAAGATGAGATGCCTGCCGAATGGCTTTCGCACGAGGAAGAAGCGAATTTCAGCGAGCTTTGCGTGTGTGTAGTCGGTTTTCTTTCCGACTGACGGATGGACGGCGAGCAATCATACCGTAGCCTGAATCGCCTCGATGAAGCGCTGCGCCAAGGCGACGTTTTCCCTCTGTGCATAGTAGTCCGCCTGTAGCGCGACGTCGGCGAGTGACTCCGGCGTCTGGACGACGCGCAGCTTCACGCGGCACGATGCTTTTCCCGCAGTGACTCGATGATGCGGTCGAAGTTCGCCTCATCCCACGGAATGCGCGGGCTGTCGATCACATCGAGGAGTTGGCGCTCCACTTCGTCGCGATCCATGGCGCGAAATACTTCCTGTCCCTGCCACGCCGTGAGCGCCGCGGTCACCACAGCAGCGGGGCTTTCAAATTCACCCGCCTGCATTTTTGCTCGCACAAAGTCATCCAATTCGTTCGGGATTGTGATGGTCATGGTGGAAAGGTTGCTTTCGGCGGAGGCAACCGTCAAACGGCGTTTTCTCACACCACCTCCACCGGACACTTCGGCAGCGCGCGGAGGAAGGCACTCCCGTAGTTCTTCGTGAGCACGCGCGGGTCGAGGATGACTACGATGCCCTTGTCCTGCTTGGTGCGGATGAGGCGGCCGACGCCCTGCCGGAGTTCGAGGATGGCTTCGGGGAGCGAGTAGTCGCGGAACGGGTCGCCGCCGCTGGCCTCGATGAGTTCGAGGCGGGCCTCGATGAGCGGCGTGTCGGGCACGGCGAAGGGCAGGCGCGTGATGATGACATTCGACAGCGCCTCGCCGGGGACATCCACGCCGCTCCAGAAGCTCTTCGTGCCGAAGAGCACGTGGCGGTCGTCCTTTTTGAATTCGCTGATGAGCCGGTGCCGCGTGAGGCCCTCGCCTTGCACGAGGAGCGTCATGTCGTGGTCCTCGTCGAGTTTTTCGCGGCAAAGTGACGCCACATTTTGCATCGTCTTGTAGCTCGTGAAGAGGACGAAGGCGCGCCCGTGCGTCATCGCGACGAAGTGCTCGATTTTCTCCGCGAGCGCCTGCTCGTAGGCGGCGGCCCCATCGCTTTTGGGGTCGGGCATTTTCTTCGTCACGTACAGGCGCATCTGCCGCTCGTAGTCGAACGGCGAGCCGACGCGCAGGTCCGGCACGTCGTCCGCCCCGATGCGCCTGCGGAAATATTCGAGGTCCTCGCCGCCGACGCCGAGCGTGGCGCTGGTCATGATGCACGTGTTGTCCTCGCGGAAAAGGAGCGCGTGCAGGTGCGCGGCGATGTCCACGGGCGCGGCGTGGAGATTGTGAAACTGCGTGGTCTTGCCGCTCTGCTCGACCCAATAGACGTGCTGCTCGGCGTCCTGCTTGAGGAACGTCGCGAGGTTCGAGCGCGCGTCGCGGATGCGCCGTCCGAGGTCCTGCAGCTCGGCCTTGGTAATTTCATCCATCAAGCGCGGGCGTCTGCCAGCCTCCTCATTCGCGGGTGTGTCGTCGCAAGCATCGCCCCCATCCGGCCCACACTTCTTGATCGTGTTCACGATCTGCGTCTGCACTCGGATGAGGTCGGCGGAAAGTGTGTCCGGCACGAAGTCCGGCTGCCGCACGCGATACTCGCGCCCCTTTTTGAAATCCGCACTCGTGCCGACTTTCGCAAAAAACTCCTCGGCCTTTTCGAGCGCGTTGCTCACCTCGCGCACGCCCTCGGGATTTCGCAGCACCTGGAAGAGGCCCTTCTTCGTCTTCGGATTGTAGAGCCGGTGCAGTGCGTAGCGCAGGCCGTATTGCGAGACGTTGAGACCGGTCATTTTCGACGCGACGCCCTCGACGGTGTGCGCCTCGTCGAAGATCACGAAGTCGTTCGCAAAAAGGTAGCCGCTCTCATCCTTGTCCTGCTCCGCGATGCCGCCGAGGCTGAGGAAGAACAGCGTATGGTTCATCACCACGAGGTCCGCGCTCACGAGCTGCTTGCGGATATTTTGGTAATGGCAGCGCGGATTGTAGCCGCACGACTTCGGCGTGCAGATGTGCGGCTCGCTGCACACGAGCGACCACACGTGCGAATCCGGCTCCACTTCGAGATCCGTCAGCGAGCCGTCCTTGGTCTTCTGCGCCCACTCCCAGATGCGCTTCAGCTCCTCCGTTTCCGTCGAGGTGAAAAGCTCGCCCGCCTGCGACATCGCGCGATCGAGCCGCGTCGGGCAGATGTAATTCGCGCGCCCTTTCCACAACACCGCGCTGAATTCATCGCGCGCGGAATCATCCGCCGGAGAGGCAGCAGCGGGCTGCGGATTTGCGGGCTGGTGATTTTCAAAATAACCCGCGAGCACCTTCCGCACGATCGGGATGTCCTTGAAAATGAGCTGCTCCTGCAAATTGATCGTGTGCGTGGAGACGACCGCCTTCCGGTTGTGCTGCTTCGCCCACAGGATCGCCGGGATGAGATACGCCAGCGACTTCCCCACGCCCGTGCCCGCCTCCACGACGAGGTGCTTCTTCTCCGCCAGCGCCTCCGCAATCGCCACCGCCATCTCCTGCTGCTCCGGCCGATACTCAAAGCTCTTCGCCTCCGACAGCAGCCCGTCCTGTGAAAAAATCTTCCGGATGGTTTCCGGAAAATCCGAGGTCGCGCCGGTGTCGGGTGAAATCATGTTGAGCCGCGCAGCATCCGGAAGTCGGCGCGGTTTGCAACCTCGGTGGCGCGATGGCGTGGAGCAGAGAGCCACCGGCAGTCGCCGTCGCACCTGCGGATCTTCCCGCGGTTTTGATGCGATTGCCCTGTCCGTGGATTCGGGTTGATTGGGCCATGTGGCGCGGCGGTGATGTTTGCGCTGGGCAAGGGGAGGGGTGTCGATCCAGTTTTGCGCCATGCCTTCCGCACTCGCGATCGCCGCGCATCCAGACGACATCGAATTTGTGATGGCCGGGACCCTCCTGCTGCTGCGGGATGCCGGCTGGGAGATTCATTGCTTCAATCTTTCCGACGGCAACATGGGCAGCACGGTGATGAACGCGGCGGAGACGGCGCGGACGCGACGCCGTGAGGCGCAGGCCGCCGCAAAGGTGATGGGTGCGCAATGGCACGCGCCGATCTGTGCGGACCTCGGCATTTTTTACACGGAGCGGAATATACGGCGGATCTGTGCGGTGGTGCGGGAGGCGCGGCCGAGTGTCGTGCTGACGCACGCGCTGCAGGATTATATGGAGGATCACATGATCGCCGCGCGACTGGCGGTGACGGCGGCTTTTGCGCGCGGGATTCCGAACTACCGGTCGCAACCGCAGCGCAAGCCGTGTCTGGATCCCTGTGTGATTTATCACGCGATGCCGCACGGGCAGCGCACGCCGACGCGCCGGAGGGTTTTCCCCGAGGCATTCGTGGATACGACGACGGTGCATGCGCGGAAGCTGGCGGCGCTGGCGTGCCATGCTTCGCAGAAGGAGTGGCTGGACAAGACGCAGGGAATGGACAGCTATCTGCGGACGATGGCGGAGTTCTCGCAAGCGCTGGGGCGGCAGGCGCGGAAGTTCCGGCACACCGAGGGATGGGTGCGGCATCTGCATTACGGCTTCAGCGATGAACAGGACGATCCGCTGCGGGCGGTGCTCGGCAAACGCCACCTGATGAATGCGGCCAGTGTGCGCGCGAATGAACGCGGAGAGGGACGATGGTGAGGCGCAGACCGCCGGAAGTGTGTCCGGTCTGCGGCCAGGATGTGCCGCCGGAGGCGCAGGCTTGCCCGGAGTGCGGTGCGTGCCACGAGTCGGGGTGGAAGGAGGATGCACATGTGTACGATGCGCTGGATCTCCCAGATGAGGGCGAGGTGGAGGCCGACGGGACGGTGCGCTATGGACCGCCACGGGGGCCGGGGCCGTTCTGGCGGATCGTCGCACTGGTGGTGGTGCTGGCACTTTTCTGGTGGCTTTGGAGGACGGTGTTCGCCGCGGGCAGGGCGCCATTGTGGTGATTCGCCGTGGTGCGCGGGATAGGGCCGACGCATCAGGAAGCGGGCGGCAGGTGCGTCGGGGAAGGGCCGCTGCGCGGGGCTCAACATCGAACGCCCAGCGCTCAACGCCCAACTTCCGACTCCCAACGTCGAGGATCCGGCAGCAAGCGGGACGTTGCTGGAATCGGATCGCGCAGCAATGGGAGTTGGGAGTTGGGCCTCGGAAGTTGAACGTTGAGCCGGTCAGGACATTGGTGACACCACCTGTCGGCAGTCTTGTTTCTCCACACAACGCGCGTTCGGTACGGCAGCCTTGGGAATTGGAGAGGGAGTGCTGGAGAGGGAGTGCTTGCCGAATCAAATCGCGTCCGCTAGACGTGTCTGCCTCATGAAGAAAATCGAGGCGATCATCAAGCCGTTCAAACTGGAAGACGTGAAGGAAGCACTCGCCGAGATCGGCGTGGAGGGCTTGACCGTCACGGAGGTGAAGGGCTTTGGCAGGCAGAAAGGACACACGGAGATTTACCGCGGCAGCGAGTACACGGTGGATTTCCTGCCGAAGGTGAAATTCGACCTCGTTCTCCCCGATGAACGGGTCGATCAGGCCGTGCAGGCCATCATCAAGTCCGCCAAGACCGGGAAGATCGGCGATGGCAAAATTTTCATCCTGCCAATCGAGGAAGCGATCCGGATTCGCACCGAGGAGCGCGGAGACAGGGCCGTCTAGGACCGGAGGATCATCGCCGCGGTGGGGGCCCGCTCCGCGGGCAGTGCAGGCGGATCGACCATTCATGCAGCTACTCCTCATTGCCGTCATCCTCGGGCTGGTCGAAGGGATCACCGAGTTCATCCCCGTGTCCTCCACGGGCCACCTGCTTATCGCCGAGCATTTTCTGAAGCTGGATGGCGTGCGCCTGAGCGAGACGTTCTTCCACAGCGAGCTTTTCAACGCCGTCATCCAGGTCGGCGCGGTGCTTGCCGCGCTCCCGCTTTTCAAGGACCGGCTCGGCTCGCTGAAGCGCTGGCGCGAGCCCGGGGTGCGCGGCTACTTTGTGAAGCTGGCCGTCGCCTTCGCCATCACCGCAGGCGGCGGATTGTTGATGAAGAAGATGGGCCTGCGGTTGCCGCACACCGTCTGGCCGATCGCGATCGCGCTGGGCGTCGGCGGCGTGCTCTTTCTGGTCGTCGAGCGATCCATCCGGGGAAAGAAAGCTGCGGAGGAAGTGACATGGGGCATCGCCATCGCCCTCGGCGCGGCGCAGCTTGCGGCAGTGGCGTTCCCTGGGACATCGCGCTCGGGCGCCACGATCATCATCGCGCTCGTGCTCGGGCTCGGGCGCGTGCAGGCGACGGAGTTCTCCTTTCTCCTCGGCGTGCCGACGCTGTGCGCGGCGGGAGGGCTGAAGCTGCTCGAGTCTCTGAAAATGCATGGTGCCGTGATGGAGCAGGAGATCGCCGGAGCCGTGGCGAAGACGGTCGTCCCGATCCTCTGGGGACCGCTCATCGTGGCGAGCATCGTCGCGGCGGTCTCATCGGTCCTAGCCGTGCGCTGGCTGCTCGGATACGTCCGCAGTCACACGTTCGTGGGCTTTGGCTGGTACCGCATCGGGATGGCTGCGGTTATCATTCTTCTCGTGCGAGTGGGCTTGGATTGATCTGCGGATTGCGGCGGCCTCCGTCGGACGTGTGTCGAAGCCGAAGCGCGCACCAGTCGGTGGCCGGCGGAGGAAATGTCCGGTGTCTAATTTGTGCATCGCTGCGCTGTCTAGTGTGTGACCATGAACGCATCCCTCCGGAAATATCCTGTCCTGGCCTGTTCGCTGACTCTTGCCGCGTCGGGATTTCTGGCGCAGGCGGCAGACCCTTCAGCCGAGCACCTGGCGTTTTTCGAGGGGAAGGTGCGTCCGCTTTTGGCGAAGCACTGCTACGAATGTCACGCGACGGACTCGAAGAAAGTGAAGGGCGGCTTGTTGCTGGATTCGAAGGAAGGCTGGATGGCGGGTGGCGACTCGGGTGATGTGATTGAGCCGGGCAAGCCGAACGCGAGTCTGGTGATGGAGTCGGTGCGCTATGCGAACAAGGATCTCCAGATGCCGCCGAAGTATCAGCTTTCCGCGGACGAGATTGCGGTGCTGGAGCGTTGGATCGCGATCGGCGCTCCTGATCCGCGCACGGGGAAGAAGATCGTGAAGGCATCGGGGATCGATTGGGAAAAGGGGAGGAAGCACTGGTCTTTCCAGCCGGTGACGAAGCCGACTGTGCCAAAGGTGAAGGATGCCGGCTGGGTGCGCGATGATGTGGACCGCTTCATTCTTTCGAAGATCGAGGCCGCTGGCTTGAAGCCCGCGCCGGATGCGGATCGGTATTCTTTGATCCGCCGGCTGACGCTGGATCTGACGGGGCTGCCGCCGACGGTGGAGGAGGTGAATGCTTTCGTGGACGACAAGGCTTCGGACGACCAGGCGCTGGCAAAAGTGGTGGACCGGCTGCTTGCATCGCCGGGCTTCGGTGAACGCTGGGGCCGGCATTGGCTCGATGTCGCGCGTTACGCGGACTCGGTGGGACGGACGCGCAATGTGCCGTTTCCGTTTGCTTGGCGGTATCGGAACTATGTGATCGATGCGTTCAATGCGGACAAGCCGTACAATGAGTTCCTCGCCGAGCAAGTCGCGGGGGATCTAATGGAGGCGAAGAATCCGCAGGACCGCGAGCAGAAGGTGATCGCGACCGGTCTGCTGGCGCTGGGCACGATGGATCTGAATGAGCGCAACGCCGAGCAATTCCAGCTCGACCGCATCGACGACCAGATGGACACGCTGGGCCGCGCGACGATGGGCCTCACCATGGGCTGCGCACGCTGCCACGACCACAAGTTCGACCCGATCGCGCAGACCGACTACTATGCGATGGCGGGGATTTTCGCCAGCACGACGACGCTGAGCGGGCAGAAGAACCGGCAGGGCGGCAACAAGGAATATACGCAACTGGGCCTGCTCGCGCGCCTGGAGCCGCCGCTGTCCGCCACGCCCGCCACGCCCGCCACGCCCGCCACGCCCGACGATCTCCTCGCAGCGGCGGAGGCGAAGGCTCCCGACACCGCTGAAATCGCGCGGTTAAAGGAGCGGATTCAGCAACTTCAGGATGCCGGCAAGAATAAGGATCTCGACAAGGCGCGGCGCGTGGAGATCAAAAAGCAACTCCAGCAGACCATCGGGCAGCTCGTCGCGCTCGGCGGTGTGGATCCCGCGGCGAACACGGCGCAGGGGGACAAGAAAAAGAAAGGTGGCAACGAGGAAAAGATCGACCCGAACGCCCCGCTGGCGATGGCCGCGGCCGAAGGCAAGGTGGAGAATCTTGCGCTGCGCGTGCGCGGCGAACCGGACATGAAGGGCGACATCGTGCCGCGCGCGTTTCCGGTGATTCTCACGCAGAAGTCCACGCCCGCACTTTCCGCCTCAGGCAGTGGCAGACGCGAGCTGGCGCAATGGCTCACCTCGCGCGACCATCCGCTCACGGCGCGGGTGATGGCGAATCGCGTGTGGGCGCATCTGCTCGGGCGCGGCCTGGTCGAGACCGTGGATAATTTCGGCGCTTCCGGCGCGGCGCCGACGCATCCGGAATTGCTCGATCATCTCGCGACCCGCTTCATGGGCGGCGGCTGGTCGGTGAAGTCACTGATTCGTTCAATCGTGCTCGGCCGCACCTATCGCCTCAGCGGCACCCATATTGCGGCAAACGCCAGGGCCGACGAGGACAACCAGCTCCACTGGCGGGCGAACCTGCGCCGTCTCGAATCCGAGGCGATCCGCGATTCGCTGCTCGTCGCGGGCGGAATGTTGAAGAATGAAAGACCGGCCGGCGCGCCCTTTGACTACACCGCCGGCAGCGACCTCTCGAAGGGGAAGGACAACGGCAATGGCAAGCGCGATCCCATCGCGCAACCGATGCGCACCGTCTATCTGCCCGTGTTCCGGTCGAGGCTGCCCGGCATGTTCACCGTGTTCGATTTTGCCGAGCCGGATCAGGTGAATGGTCACCGCGATGTCACCACCGTCGCACCGCAGGCGCTGTTCCTGTTGAACAATCCCTTCGTCGTCAATGTCGCCAGGCGCGCTGCCGAGCGCGTCATCGCCCAAAACCTGCCTGACGATAAGGCGAGGGTTCGCCAAGCCTACGCGTATGCATTGTGCCGCTATCCGACCGAGGCGGAAAGCCAGCGTGCGCTGGAATTCCTCCGCCCTGGCGAGGAGCGCCAGAGCAGTCTGGCAGCGCTGACCCAGGCGCTCTATTCCGCCGCCGAGTTCCGTTACATTCCGTAAACCAGCCACCCATCGCATCCCATGAACACCTGTCGCAACACCTTCACTCCTCTCACCCGCCGCGGCATGCTGCAAAAAACTGCGGCTGGCTTCGGCTGGCTCGCCTTTGCCGCGATGAACGCCGAGAAGGCGCTAGCCGCCGGAGCCTACACTTCGCCGCTCGCAGCGAGACCGCCGCAGTTTCCCGCGAGGGCCAAGCGCGTCATTTTCCTCTTCATGCAGGGCGGGCCGAGCCATCTCGATACCTTCGACTGGAAGCCCGAGCTGAAGGCGAACGCCGGCAAGACCGCCGCCGCGTCCCCCGACGGCAAGACGAAGGCCGGCGTCCTGCTCGCGCCGCAGTTTGAATTCACGCCGCAGGGCAAAAGCGGACTGCCCATCAGCTCGCTGTTTCCCGAACTGAGCCGCCACGCCGACGACCTCTGCCTGCTCAATGGCATGCACACCTCGAACGCCGCCCACCCGCAGGCCACCATCGCACTGCACACCGGCAGCGTGAATTTCGTCCGGCCCTCGATGGGCTCGTGGGTCACCTACGGACTGGGTTCGGAGAATCAGGAGCTCCCCGGCTACGTCACCATCAATCCCGTGCCCCTCGGCGGTGCGCAAAACTACGGCTCATCGTTCCTTCCCGCGTCGTACCAGGGCACGCGCGTCGATCTCACCGTCGGCGGCATCCCCGACATCCTCAACCGGCACCTCGCCGGCCAGCGCCAGCGCGAGCAGATCGATCTCATCCAGGGAATGAACCGCGACATGCTCGGAAAACACCCCGGCAATACCGAACTCGACGGCGTCATCCAATCCTTCGAGCTCGCCTACCGCATGCAGACCTCCGTGCCCACCGTGCTCGACCTCGCTGCTGAAAACGCCGCGACGCGCGAGCGCTACGGAATCGGCAACGGCACCACGAATGATTTCGGCACCCAATGCCTCATGGCCCGGCGGCTCGCCGAGTCCGGCGTCCGTTTCATCCAGGTCAGCAAAGGCGGATGGGACCAGCACAGCAACCTGAAGGCATCCCTCACCAAGAACTGCGGCGGCATCGACCGCCCCATTGCCGCGCTGCTCCAGGATCTGAAGGAGCGCGACATGCTCAAGGACACGCTCGTGCTCTGGGGCGGAGAATTCGGACGCAGCCCGCAGGACCAGGCCAATGGCGGCGACGGACGGCGGCACAACAACACCGGCTATTCCATGTGGATGGCCGGCGGCGGCGTGAAAGGCGGCCTGCGTTACGGCGGCACGGACGAAACCGGCGGCACGTCCGTCGTCGGCAAAGTCGGCACGCATGATCTGCACGCCACCATCCTGCACCTGCTCGGCATCGAACACACCAAGCTCACCTATCGCTACGCCGGTCGCGATTTCCGCCTCACGGATGTTTACGGCGACGTGGCGAAGGAGATCATCGCCTGATCAGCGGGGGCAGTTTCAACTCTGACTCGAAGGTCGGATTCTGGCGCCGTTCTGAACTCGGAGGCAGCGTGAGCGCGCGCGGGGAGACTTCGAGCGCGTTACGTCGCCGCCTGCGTTCTCCGTACGTTGCAGCGGTTCAAAGTCGCTGTCCCACGAGGCTCTTGCAAAACCTCAGCCGTAAGAGGGCGAGATGCCTTCACTCCTCTGCGCGATGACGCCGCGCGTCGGTGACCGTGTAGGTTTTGCAAGAGCCTCCCACGGCAAAACTTTGGAGGCCGCGCCGGGTCGCGCAAATTCCGTCGGCGCTGGCGGCGTGAATGCAAACGGCGTGGACGAAACTGTCGTGGAAGAAACTTGCTTCCTTCGCGTCGCCGAAGCCGTCAGCATCGCTGCAATGAAACTCCCCGTCTTCGCCCTGTCCCTCGTTCTCGCTGTCTCCTGCTCCGCCGACGAGCCGAAACTCGAGCCACTGTTCAACGGCAAGGATCTCACCAACTTCAAGTCCGAGGGAGCTGCGGAATTTTGGCGCGTCGAGAACGGCGTGCTCATCGGTGAGAACAACGCCGCGAAGAAAGGCAACTACCTGCGGACCGGGAAGGAATTCGGCGATTTCGTGATCGAGTTCGACGTGCGGTGGAAAGGCACGCCGCCGCGCGGCGTCGATACCGGGATCGAAATGAGGAACCCAAAGATCCAGCTCCAGCTCGGCATCTCCGGCAGCCTGAAGGTGGACATGTCCGGTTCATTTTATGTCGGCAAGTACCCCGAGGCGGGACAGGCCAAGGAGGCGAAGACGCTCATGAAGCCCGAGGGTGAATGGAACACCTTCCGTATTCAGGCAAAGGGCGACACCTTCACGTGTTGGATCAACGGCCAGAAGGCTTCGGAATACACGGATGCAAAATTCTCCGGCACCGCACCGCTCGGTCTGCAAATCCACCCCGGCGTGGAGATGAAGTGCGAATACCGCAACATGCGCATCGCGCCGCTCTAGTACCTGTCCACGGAACAGAGTCGCTTTAATTTCCCGCGCGGATCTTCCGCTGATCCACGACGCTCGATCCACTAGGACGAAACCAGCACAGTGTAACGATACACGACCTTCTTCTCAGCGCCGGGTTTGAGCGTGAGCTTCCATTCGAGTTCGTGGCGCGGGTTCACGCTGAAGACGCCTTCATGCCGGAGCGTATCGCCCGGTTTCTCCTCCGCTTCTATGAGTGCGCCGGAGAACTGCGCCTTCATCAGCAGCGTCACCGGCGAGTTGCGGAAATTGCGCGCCGTCGCCTCCGCTTTCACTGTCGTGCGATAATACCTGCGGCCTCCGATCCAGATCTCATTCTCGCGCTTGCCCGATTCCTCGATCTCGGTGTGGTCGGTCTGTAGGCTCAGCGCCTTGGTAATGTGCAGGCAACTGCGCTGCCCGGGATTGGTCCAGTTGCTCTGACTTTGTCCACGGAACTGCCCGGCCTCGCGAATCGTCGCCGAGGCCGTCGTCATGGGGAACTTCAGCGGGTTCTGGAAGATGACCGAGTCCCAAGCGTCCGATGATTGCACGGGTTCGCCACGGCTGGCATGCAGGTAATTCCCATACGGATCGCGCTTGTCGGCGATGGCCCACTCGACGACACGCTCATACGCCGTTTCCCCCGAGGCCACGTCCAGCGAGAGCGCGTCGCCCAGTTCCAGCGTGCGCTTTCCGAGACTTTCAAAATGGAGATCCTGGCTGGTCGCACCCGCCTCATCGGCGGCAGGGAGCAGAGCACCCATGTCCGCCCCGGAGCTGTCATTGTTCGTGACAAGCTGCTGACTCAACGCACCGCCCCGCGCACCGGGCTTGTGGCTGATCTGTTGGAAAAACGCCGCCAGCGAACCACCCTGCCACAGCGGCGAATCCACATGGCCGAACTCCACATTCGGAAACCCGGAAATGAGCGACAGCTCCGCGCCCGTGAGCGGCATCAGCTCATTTTTCACGACTGCCGTCTGCCGGATGCGGAGACTCTTCGCATCGGTCAAGTCCACAAAGTAAGCCGGTGCCCAGCTCGCGCCCCGGGTGAGATAGGAAAGTTTCACCGGGCCCGGTTTCGCCAGGGTGAAAATCATCGCCGGCTTGTCCGGAAGGCGCTGTCGCACGACCCCTGGATTGAGAATCTCCACCCGCCCAATGCGCCCGAGCGCGATGAACTCCCTCGCGCCCTTGTCCCCTTCGAGTACCAGGAATCCTCCCGTCGTCGGAACCGGCGCGACGGCGGCGCGTGCATTGTAGCCAGTTCTCCCATATGGATCGCCCGCGCCGTCCTGAGAACCCCACACCCGCGGCTCCGGCTTCGGCTCCGGCATCGTCCACACCTTCCCGGTCACAATCGTGCCCGCCTTGGTCTCATCGGGCGCCAGCGTGATCTTCACCTCCGCGCCCGCGAGATCCGCCTGCAGACTTCCCGTCGGGAGGCTGGCCTCGGCGGAATTGGCCGCCTTGCACATCGTGGACCGCACGGTCACGCCGCCTTCCGACTCCACCAGAAAAGTCCCATGCACCGCGCGTGGAGGCTCATTCCAGACGAAGTCCCCCACACGGTCCGCAGTGAAGGAACACTTCACCACACACAGCCCATTCTTGAACAAGCCCACCGAATCAATTTGCGGACGCACGGCAGTCTCCTCCGCGAGGGAAATAAACGCAGAGGCCAGCAGGACGGTGGGCGTGTGGATTTTCATGGTGCACCGACTCTGCTGGAACTTGCGGACACTGTCATTCTCGGCGTTGTAAAAGTATTGTATGGCACACCCCTGGCCTGGCTCCGCGGACGAAAGAGGAGCGCGAGAAACACGCTTCCATCGCGTCACTGGAGCCGCCAAGGTTCCCGCCATGAAACTCCCCATCCTCGCACTTTCCCTCGCCGCCACCTTGCTCGCCGCCAGTTCCACTCCGGCCGAGGACTTGAAAAAGATCGCCGCATCCATTGACGGCTATCGCTACGAATTCCCGAGCAAGGATCCGATGCCGGAAAATCCCAAGCCCGGCGCGGATGGCATCTCAGCGCGGGCGACGAACGATCCAGCGACGAATGACAAATTCACCGACGTCAAAAAGTTTGGCGGCGAAGCGGGCAAACGTTACAAGGTCACCATCCGCGTGCGCGGCGTCGTCGAACCGATGATGTACAAGGACGGCAAGCAGGACGGCGACTATTTCACCATCGGCGGCGAGCCGAACAAC
>Ga0105048_10011919_pt1 | contig 13670 bp, 20 predicted proteins | sample MAT05_FD_78382 | JGI IMG/M metagenome (GOLD analysis project Ga0105048, IMG submission 78382) | Freshwater microbial communities from Lake Fryxell liftoff mats and glacier meltwater in Antarctica - MAT-05 | ecosystem: Environmental > Aquatic > Freshwater > Ice > Liftoff microbial mat | place...
AGACCAGCTTCTTGTCGCGGTAGACACCGGCCAGCAAGGAGCGCATCTGTCCACCCTCGCTGCTCCACCCGCAAATTACCACCTCGTGGCCGCTGCGGCACTTGGCCTTAGTCCAGTCTATGCCGCGACCGGATTTGTACGGCGCCTCAAGGCGCTTGGAGACAATACCCTCGAGATGCATCTTACAGGCAGATTGTAACACCGCATCACCCGCCGTCTCGAAGTGCTCGACGAAGCGCAAGGCAGGCGACAGCTTCGACTTGGTCACGAACGCCTTCAGAACCGCTTTGCGGTCGCGCAACGGCAGTTGGCGCAAATCCTCGCCCTCGATGAACAAAACGTCGAAGGCAAAGTAAATCAACTCGTCGGTCAGGTGCTCCTTTAAAGCAGACTGAAGTGCTGCGAAGTCAGGGGCACCATGTTTATCCATCGCCACTATTTCGCCGTCGATCAGGCAGTCGGGCAGCACACTGGCGGCTTCGGCGATAAAGGCGAACCTGGCGGTCCACTCAAGCCCCTTACGCGTACGGAGCTGCGCGTGGCCGTTTTCGACGCGGAGCTGCATGCGATAGCCGTCAAACTTGACCTCGTGACCCCAGCCCGGTTCTGACGTGGCGCGCGCGACCAGTTTGCAGAGTTGCGGCTCTATGAAACGCGGCATGGCCGTCGTCGTAGGGGACTCGACGGGTTTCTTCACGCTCCAGGATCCCCGTATGGTTCCGCTGGCCGCAGGTTTTCGCGTAATAAAGGGAGTCGGAGCCTTGCCCTTGCCGGCCGCAATCTCGTCCAGGCTGCGGCCAGAGGCAATTGACTCTGGGGCCTTTAGGAGAGCATCGCCATCGCCATCACGGGCGTCGCTATCGCGGTGTTTGATCAGCAGCCAGTTGATGTGCTTGCCGTTCGTGCGGTCGTTCTTCATGCGCACGAGCACCCATCCTCCTTGCAACCGCTTGCCTTCCAAAGAAAATTTAAGGTCGCTGCGTTTCAACCCGTCATGCGGATCTCCATCGGGAACCCAGTAACCGCGGTCCCACAGCTGCACCGTGCCGCCTCCATATTGGCCCTTGGGAATGATGCCTTCAAAATCCCCATACTCTAGCGGATGGTCCTCAACCTCAACTGCAAGCCGTTTGTCGTGCGGGTCGATCGAAGGACCGCGTGTCACGGCCCAGGACTTGAATACGCCGTCAAGTTCGAGACGCAAATCATAGTGAAGGCGCTTAGCGTCATGGCGCTGGATGACAAAGAGCAGCTTTGAGGGAGAAACCAATGCCTTTTTTCCCGATGGTTCGGATGTCTTGGAGAAACTCCGCTTGGCGCGATATTTCGCCAAGCTCGATTTTACAGAGTTTACCATGGCCATTTTACTCTCATTTTTTCTACTCATTAGAAATGGCATTGTTATTCGGGACTACAAGTGAACCATAGTGCGATGCGTACACCTTGGTGAATTCAGCGCCGAAGAACAGAATTTGCGATGAATAATATACCCAAAGCAAAATAATAATTATTGATCCAGCCGCCCCGTACGAAGAACCGAATGAAGCTTGCCCGAGGTATAGTCCTATTAAATATTTTCCTAAGCTGAAGAGCGCTCCGGTAACCGCGGCTCCTACCCATACGTCCTTCCATGGAATTATAATATCCGGCAGTATTTTAAATATGGCCGCGAAAAGCACGGTGACCATGGCAAAGGAGATGATGATATTTAAAATTTCCATTATTATATGAAGCCCGGGAATCAGAGAATTCAGATAGTTTCCTAACCCCGAAAGTACAGCGCTGATGACAAGAGAGACCAGCAGTAAAAACCCAATGCCAAGGACCATTTGAAAGGAAAGCAAACGAATGCGTAGTATGCTTAATACAGGTTTTTCAGGTTTTAGTTTTACACGCCAAATGATGTTAAGTGTGTCTTGTAGTTGCACGAAAGCCTGCGTAGCGGCTACAATAAGCGTGCCCGCGCCAAGGAGCATAGCGATGATACTTGATGCGGGTTTACTGGCATTCTGTATTAATGCCTGAATTGCTTCCGCACTCTGATTGCCCACTAACCCGGATATTTGATTCATGAGCTCGTGTTCAGCCGCGCTTTTGCCGAAAACCAGCCCTGCAATAGCGATAGCAACAATTAGAAGAGGCGCCAGGGAGAACACCGTATAATAGGCCAATGCAGCGGCCCAGCCGGAAGCTCGATCATTTTGCCAGTTCTTGAATGTTTCAGTAATAAGACTCCAAACTTTATGTAGTATCATTATGGTATAGCCTTCCACCGGCCACCTATTTCATTTTTTCCGGTTGGCTCACCGTATTGCAAACCTTGGAAGGACTGCCGGGATAAAGGCGTTGTTGGATCTCCGGCCATGAAATTTCGAGGTTTTTTTTGGCGGCACTTTGTAAGTGTTTTCTGGCACTATCCACGTTTTGTTTTCAAACTGTTGCTACTTGAAATAAAAAATCCCCCGTCAGAGACGGAGGTGTAGTTGTAAGAGCAAAAACCAGGGCAACCAACTGAGGCTACCCCCGTTAATTGAACTATTGACTGATGAGTTCTTCCAGAACATCGTTGGCATCTTTTAGTTTTGCATTTAATTTTTTCATTTCTTCTGCAGTATACTTTTTTGACCCTTTATTTATCTCGGTCTGAAGTCGTTTGATCTTCTGCTGAATAGATTCAGCCTGGAGGGCGAATTGACGAGCACCTTCTCCAGTTTCCATCTTCATGGTGTCATTCTCAGCAGCCAGAGCAGGCATTGCGCCAAACAGTCCAGCTGCCATCATTACTACGATAAATTTCTTCATACATTTATCCTCCTTCTTGTTTTTCGGAGAGGTAATCTCCGTTTGACTTTCGCAGAAAACTTTTATCTGCATAGATTAGGTTATAGGCAACAAGCATGCCAAAGTATAAAAGATGTCATCAGAGATGTAATAGCCTGATTTTAATCGTGTTATTAAATGAGTTATACGGATTATCCTGCAGACCACAATGGAAACCATCATATATGACTGTTTATAAGTATTTGACGGCATTAACAGTTTTCTCTTCCATCTACGTTCCATTGCTCTGGGACATATACTTAGCCAACTGAGAACATGAGTTGATTCCCGTTTCCATTGCCGCGTCTTGGCCGCACGCACCTTGTCATAAACACACCATTACGCGTCGCAGTTACCCTTTCACCGCGACGAGGGCTTCGTATTTAGTGTACCTTATTGAAGCATTCTGTTATCTCCTGCACGATTATCCCCGCTTTGGTGAGCGTATCGCGGTTTATCAAAGTTACCCCATCGGATTGTAAAAACATCCATTGCGACATTCGGAGGTGACCCAGTGGATTGCCGGGAATGGCATCCAGAGTGAATACCAAATGAAACGCATTGCCGGAGGTGACCCCGTGGCCGATGCCGACAATTCCCGTGCCTGTAACCGTATAATGGTTCGCATCAATTCGTTGAACCAACCAAGATCTATGCTGCTTTTTGCCATTTCCAAAAAACAAATCCTGCTCGAAATGAAGTACTCCGTCTTCCAGATGACCTGTGGTCTCGGTGGTAAACAGCTCCCTCGGCACACCTGAACGTGTCTCGAAGAGACCCCACGAATGGGTACGCCCGGAAAAATATTTTTCGGGTTCCAATATTGGCCTACCGTTCTGGAAGAGGCCAAGCGGCTCGCATGCGCAGCCGCTCAGAGCAATCGCCAACCCGACTGTCAGTATCAGGCGAATCAGGTTTGGATGTGTTTTCAGGAATAAAATCATAACCACCGCCAGTACGTAGGGGGGCTTCCAGGTCTGCATAGGCAAAATGGTGTTCGTACAGAGGCTAGGGGCCGAAATGAAGTGGACCCTAGCCCCAACTACTCATCTTTGAACCACTGTGGATGGCCTCAGGTGCAGCCGCGGAGGAGAAAAAAAACCACCAGGATCGGGATCGGAACTCCCAAGGCCCAAAGTAAAATCCACCCTATTTTCCCTTTTTCATTTTTAAACATAGCGATCCTCCGATTCTTTCAGACCTTTCCGGTAACATAACAGGTTAACGGTAAAACTCATGAGCAAGATCGGAAAGCGCGTTGATCACGGGCTGAGCAAAACGGCCGGTACGCGAGCCACGAGAACTTGAGCTTGCACCCAGGACAAGCCCTAGTCCTACGCCTATCCCTAATGCGATAAGAACTGTTTTGCCGGGATTTTCGGTACTGTAATTCTTGGCCTGCTCATACGTTTGGCTTACCGTCTCGGCTGTTTTATCGTACGCATCACTTACTGCCTGCTCCGCTTGCCCATAAACCTTGGCACCGCGGTCCATAATGCTCTGAGCTGTGGCAGCGGCGCTGCCGGATTCTCCGTCCATTTGCTCTGAGTCCGTCCCGTATGTGTTCTTTTCGTTTTCCATGATTTCCTCCTAATTTTTTTTGTGTGGCCTCTTAATATTGATAATTTGTTATGTACCCTCTTTCGGGCTTATGGTTGAACCACTTCCTGACTGCGGTCGAGGCTTGACACCACCGTTTGCCACAGAGGTCGCGGCTGTATTCATTAACCAGCTGGCGGCAGCCTTCGTGGCGACAGTCAGCAGAGTCACCTTGATCAGGTTGGGTCCTGCGGATCTTGTAAAAACATCCCCCACTGTGTCGCGAGCTTTATCGGCAATGGAATCCATGATTTGTTCCAGAGGAGTGGCTCGTGTTTTGAACATCCCAGAAGCAAGATAGCCAAGGCCGACGGCAGCCCCCAACGCCCAGAAGGGCGAGTCCTTCACATATTCACGCCAATCGAGTTTTTCTTTGATACGCTCGCCGATTTGCTCGACAGTCTGAGAAATGTACTCTCCTCCTTTATCTATATCATGACGTATTTCTTCGGTACTGCGCTCGACACTCGCTTCTTTTGTTCCACTTAGGAACTCTGTTTCAGCCATTTTCTGTCCTCCTTTTCAGAAAGCGTCTTCTATGTTTTAGTGATTGCTTTCTTTAATTGTCCGTAGCCGATCAAGACAATTACAGTACCGATTAAAGCAAGTGCTACTCCGGTAATAAGTGCCGCGATGACGGGGGCCATGTAACTGGAGAGTCCGATGATCAACGCAGCACAAAGAGATATGAATGCGGCAAAACCGATGACCGCTCCTATAGCGACTGTCAGGACTCCGCCGCGAAGAGCCCTCACCTTTTCACGAATTCTCTGGATCACTAGCTCAATTTCATAGTGAACCATCGCGGCTGAGTTGCTGGCAAGCTGTCCCAACAGTTCAGTCAAGGATTCGCGTTGTGTTGCAGGGTCTTTGTTTACGTCTGTCTTGTTCATTGCAAAGATCGCCTCCTTACCTACGTCGCAAAATAGCTCCAATAACCAGGCCGACGGCTCCTGCTATCAGGACGCTGCGCCCCGGACTCTGCTTGACGTATTCCCGGACCTTGGCATTTGCCTGCTCATAGTCAAATTGTCGAACGCACTCGGCTGATTGGTCCAACCACTCGGATGCCTGTTTTCCGTAATGAGCTATGCAGGATTGTGCGTCCTGACGCGCCGCTTTTTCGTCCAACCCCTTTGCAGCATCATGCAGTTTATCAGCAATACTATTTTTGACATTCTCGAAGCCGGTTGACTTGCCCGAACCTTTGAAGTCTGGGGCTGTTCCTCCGGTTTTATAACCTTCCCAATTGTTTGTTTCCATACTTCACCTCATCAAAAGTCATGTTAAATTATTTCTTATGCCAATTTTTTGGTTTCTCCACGCCACTGTCAAATTACGCGGTTACTTAACGACGAGATCGTTTTTAACTTCTGTTACACCCGCTACATTACGGGCAATTTCACCAGCTTTTTTTGCATTCTGTGACGAATCAACAAAACCGCTAAGCTGGACAACACCATTGTAGGAATTGACAGTGATTTGCAACGATTTGAGCCCTGGTTCGACCAGAATTTCGGCTTTTACCTTGGCCGTAATGGTGGTGTCATCGATATACTGGCCGGTAGTCTCTCGTTTTTGAGTGCTTGCGCACCCCAGGAATGCAGCTATCAGGCCGAAGCCGATCAAGGTCCTTACAATACGTTGTAACTTTAACATGGTGTTTCTCCTTTCAGTCAGTGGACAACTACAAAAACATTTGTAATTGTTTAAAAAACCGGAGCCCGGAGGCACACAAAGCCCCGGCAAAAGGGAACAAAATTTCAGCTGAAAAGTGCATGAAATCACAACAAATCAGCCTGATAATTTCATGTTGTACTGAATTATTTTTTTACTGGTTCCGGTGCAGGTGCCCCGGGGGCTCCTGGTGTCCCGGACTGTCCAGGAGCTCCAGACGGTCCAGGCATTCCTGTTGGTCCTGGTGCACCAGCCGGTCCAGGTGTTCCCTTTCCCGGTGCTGGTGACTGATTACAGCCACTCAAAGCAAAAGTTGCAAGGCACGTTAACGCTGCAAATAACAACACTAATTTCTTCATTGTATCTCACCTCCTTTTTTCAATCATATTCTCTGATCTCTCCGGAATCACCTTCTCCCGTGAGACATCAGCAAGACAAACTGATTAGAATCTTCAATTGAATTTGCACACAACGTGCCAGAGGTTGCATGCGGAGATAAAGAGCGTAATTGATTGTTAACATTGATTAAATTCGAATAGGAAATTGTGAGATGAAGGGATAATTGTCAGCACAACCCGTCAGTTTTAACAAAAATGCTAAATATGGCGGGTTGTTATACCGGCTGGCCTGCAAGAATATCATTTCGGGTAAAAAACTGTCACACCAGCAGGGCCAACGACGCAGAACGTTGTCGGCCATAATCGTCCCTGTTGTACTTTTAAAAGGTGATGTCTATTCAATTACAATGACATTCAAGTTAGTTTAGTAACTTCACTCTATTAATTAATCGAACATTACTATCCGACAACTACTTCGTAAAACCCTGGCGAGGGTTTGCCGTCGAACAAGGGTCCGACACGTTTGCCAGCTTGGTTGTGAGCCGGACTCTCGTGCATTGCCATGAATGTCTCCTGACTCTCGTGCTCCACAATAGCAGCATAGTTACCACTTTTCGTAGGTTTCAAAAGACGCCGCCCAATAAATCCTTTGAAGCTTCCAAACTCCTTGTTTGTTTCGGCAAACCACTCTCGAAATTCGGCATCCTTTCCTTCCTTAATTGGTGGAAAATTGATGATAACGACAAACATGGTGAATACCTCCATTATAGCTGCTATAGGTGTATGCCTCAGACAGTTAATCAGAACACGTTTTGGATATTTCATCGAATACCAGAATTACATTCATAGCTCCACAAAAGCATCCTTTCCGGCCCCACAATCAGGGCAGACCCACTCATCCGGGAGTTCTGCAAAAGGAGTTTCGGGGTCAACCCCGTGTTCTATATCTCCAACTTTTGGATCATAAATATACTGACAGACCGTGCATTGCCAACTGTTCATAAATTTTCTCCTTTAGTGTTTTTGGTGATTCACTCTTGCCAAGAGATACATGATACCGGACTGATATCGATGGCATTGTCTTGAATTTCATCCTCAGTTGCTGCAGAAGTGTTAAAACACTCTGCCTTGCCAGTATCGCTAAAACGGAAAACCTCAGGAAGGTTGCCAACACATAGTCCGCAACTGATACATTCAGTCTGATCAACCATGCTTTTTTTTGCCATTGTCTTCTCCTTTGTTGTTGAATTCAAACATTGCGAGTTATGGCTTTCGCATAGTTTTTCCAGAGCCCTCCGCTTCATCAATCAGCACCAGAGAAAAGTTGGTCATAATCCACCGTGTCACAACAAAATGAATCGTCCCGATAAACATGCTGGTGATTGCATGCGGATCCATCCCTTCGTCGATATCACCGTGTCTTTGCCCTTGTTCAATAATCTTTTTGATTCCTTGGAAATAAGTCCATATCGTGCACCCAATTTGAGTTCGAAGATTATCATTTCCCACAAGAGCCTCTTCGGAGAAAATGGTACGTGGAATGCCGACATGTCCTTCGATGTACATAAGGTGGCTTTTGAATATTGTTTCCAACTTGTGTGTCGGTTCATTATATCTGTTGAGGCAGCTAGTATTGACGCCAGATCAACTCCTTGCAAGTGAGCATTCACTTTAATTTTATAATGTGATGCCCTCGCGAAAGATCAAGCTGTCTCTTGTAGAAATTCTGGGTTCAGATAGTGTTCCTGGCGGATTTCCTTAAAAATTGTATTCAAATGACTCAAATGTTTTTTAACCCGCTCTCTGGAATTTGAAATAAACACCCGGACTGCATGCAATTGCTGAGCAGTATTACCCCACCTTTTTTTTGAGGATGAAAAAAGCCCACCAAGTTTACCCAAGCCGGTGGTCTTTCAATTATGTGAATCGCATGAGATCAACTATTTCAACGCTGTATGTCATCAATAGCGTTTTTCTCTGGCAATATCCTTATCCAATCTATCCAGGCTGCGGATTATCTTGTCCCGTTCCCTTCGGCTAAGACTGCCATCAGCTCTCATGCGGTCGATTTTGGTAAGTATCTGGCCCAGTTCTTTATTAAGCTTGCGTGCTTCATACCTGTTGAGAGTTCCCCGTTCAATACCCTGATCAATATTTAGCCGTGCTTCCTGAATCCGAGAGCGAATCCCCCCACGCCAATCTACTTGCACCGGAGGAACCCTTACTTCACTGTCATGTTTTTCTTTGTAAATGTCCCTGTCCAATCTGTCCAGGTCATTTTTTATCTGGTCCCGTTCAAATTGACTAAACTGGCCATCTGCTTTCATGCGGTCAATTTTGTAGAGAATAGTGCCCAACTCTTCGTTGAGTTTGACCGCTTCATTCCTGTTTAGAGTTCCCCGATCGACGCCCTGAACAATTTTTTGCCGTGCTTCCTGAATCCGGAAGCGGATTCCCCCACGCCAATCTCCCTGCTCTGCGTAGCCTGTTGCTATCGTGCCAAACAGTATTACTGCAAACATCACCAAAACCATTACATTCTTCATGGACAATCTCCTTGTTTTTTTAATAGTTAAAGTAAATATCTTGCACAGGCAATGCCAAGACCAGTACCTTACCGTGTTGGCAGAAAGGCCCCCGATTCTTCAAATTAAACATAATTTAATAAATAATTTGGAAGAGAGTGCGGCATAAAGGTAAAACCGCCCGTGAAATAAGTCATGTTGTACATGACGGCCATAAGCACCGGACCATGCTGGAGCAATTATTTCTGTAGACTTGTATTATAAATCCTGACAAATGGTTCTGCTAGTGAACCAGATTCCAATCCGAATCAGTATCGGCTCACTGTTTGCCCTAGTGGTACCTGCCAAATATGGTAGGTACGCTATATTTGGTGGATTTTCTTAACGGATGCACTGTCCTATCTCGGCACTTTTTCCAACATGTGCCACTATAACCGTACGGTTGCTACTCAGATCCCAGTATTCTCTGAACCAACCTCAGGCATTGGCCACGTTCGCTTCATAAGAAAACCAGTAACACCCAGCCGATTTTCTGATACAGTCAAAAAATAATCGTTGATTATAACATTCCTTGTTTTTCAGGCTAAATTTCGATGTAATGCAGTCAATATAGTTTTCGCTTCAGAATAACTTTCTCGTCCTCCCTGCCCGCAAGCGTAGCATCCTACGCTCATAACTAACTTCTGATCATGGAAAAAGGATTCAATAATGGGAAGCGACAAAAAACAGCAGCAACCTCCAACTTGCGTCGTCGAGCAGAAGATAAACTGAAAGCAATGAACCCTCAAACTCCCAATTACGCGCAAAATAACAGTATGCAGCGCCTTAATCATGAACTCCAGGTCAACCAAATCGAGCTGGAGTTGCAAAATTCGGAATTGCCCGATTTCGCCCCATCCGGATATGTAACTCTCGAACGCTCCGGAATTATCAGGTCAGTGAATCTAAGCTTTGCCACAGGAAAAACATTGAGAATAAGATATAACAAAACAGCCAGTTCGACGCATCGACGCCGAAATAGGAAAGGAGATGTTATGGACATAAGAGGAAAAGTAGTTTTTGTAATCCCCGACCCAATGTCTCAGGATGTCCATACCATGCTTCAGAAGGATGCCAAACAGATGATTACTTCAAAAGTTGCCTCGGGATATCCATAGAAAACCCACATGGCTTTAGCGGCATCAATGGCCGAACACCCTCCCAAGCCTACACCTTGGCATAGGGTCCAAGTAAAAGTAGTTTTTCTTTTCCTTCAAAGTAATACTTAAAGCACCACCACTTCTGTCCCTTTGCGGTTATTTGCAGGAACATCCCTTTGGTGTCATACAGCTTGTAATTTTTCCGGTTGTTTTTGCGTTCTGAACCTCAAGCGAGCTAAGCGCCATAACATTCTCCGCGAATTTTTTGGGTAACATACTATAGCGATATTATAACAGATGGGGTAACTGGCTGTAAAAAGTACCCGCCAACTACCCCTGGATTTGGCTGGAGTCATTCGGAGTCATTCGGAGTAAAAAAAGATAAAGGCCCTTGAAATTCAAGGGCCTTTTGGAGTAATCCGGAGTTATTGTTGGAGGCGACGGGCGGATTTGAACCGCCGAATAAAGGTTTTGCAGACCTCTGCCTTACCACTTGGCTACGTCGCCATCATTTGATGAACATTCTTTATATAAATTTATGTCTGTGTTGTCAATCCCTATTTGAATTTGATTGCCACCCCGGTGGCGCGATACTCGGTTGAAGGCAGGATTGCATATGTAATAGTGTGCCCGGTAACTTCCGGAGTAATTACGGCATCAGCCCCCATTTTTGCTGCTTCCTGACGGATGGCCGAAATGCCCCAGTTGCGAATGTCCGTAGACATTGTATAGTCGCTTCCGTATGCCTCACGGGTGATCTGGATTCTTCCAAGTTTTACATACGGACGGATAATCTCGTCCTCTGCCAGTACCGGCGGAAGTTCGCCAGACCCTGAAGACGAGAAATATGCACAGCCGCCAAGCATAAGCAGAACCAACAGAGATAAAGCGGTATTTACTATTCTGGACATCGACATGTGGGGCCCCTTTTGGGTTGGCAATTTCCTTCTGGACAGTCACTATTCTCCATGCTAATATTTGCCGCTTTTTATGGCAACAAAAATCACGTATTTATCACATTAATCTCTAACCCTGCACGCAGTATAAGTGCGTTAACGAAATAATTTTCTGCAAAAAACATAGAAAATTTTTTCTAACTTACTAAGGAGCGGAAAAGATGTCCGGTCATAATAAATGGAGTACGATCAAGCACAAGAAGGGCGCAGCCGACGCCAAACGAGGCAAGGTATTCACCAAGATTATCAAGGAAATTTCAGTTGCTGCCAAGCTTGGCGGAGCTGACCCTGTTGCCAACCCGCGCCTGAGAACAGCTATTGATAAGGCCAAGAGCGAAAACATGCCCAAGGACAATATCGAGCGTGCCATCAAGAAGGGTGCCGGCGGTATGGAGGGTGTCACTTACGAAGAGATTGTCTATGAGGGGTATGGCCCAGGTGGCTCTGCCGTTCTGGTCGAGGTGATGACGGATAATAGAAACCGTTCTGTTTCAGAGGTCCGCAGCATTTTCAGCAAAAATAACGGCAATATGGGTGAGGCCGGTTGTGTTGCCTGGATGTTCAGCCAGAAAGGGTTGATTGCCTTTGAAAAGAACATCGACTTTGACCAGCTTTTTGAGGCTGCTCTGGAGGCCGGTGCCGATGATGTTGCCGAGCAGGACGAACAGTTTGAGGTGACAACTGATCCATCCAGCTTTATCGAAGTGCGTGAGGCACTGGTTGCCAAGGGCTTCAAGTTTGCCAATGCGGAAATAACCATGGTACCGCAGACTCTTGTTGAGTTGTCTGGTAAACAGGCAGAAAGCATGCTCAAGATGATGGACAAGCTTGAGGATTGTGACGATGTACAGAATGTGTATGCAAACTTTGATATCTCGGCCGATGAAATGGAAAAGATGATGTAGAGGGATTTAAAAGGGAGCTTAGGCTCCCTTTCTTGTTAGGAGGTCAAATGGAAAAGGCGATCTTTGCAGCGGGATGTTTCTGGGGTGTGGAGGATCAGTTCATGTCTGTACCGGGTGTAATTGCAACACGGGTCGGCTATACCGGCGGCCACCTGGATAATCCGACCTACCACGATGTGTGCGGCGGTGATACTGGACATGCCGAGGCGCTGGAGATAGAGTTTGATCCGGCAATCATTTCCTACGATAAGCTGCTCGAAATTTTCTGGGACTCGCATGACCCGACCCAGTTGAATCGTCAGGGGCCGGATTTCGGAACCCAGTATCGGTCGGCGATCTTTTATCTTTCCGGGCAGCAGCGCCAGCAGGCGGAAGATTCACTGAAAAGTCTGGAGCAATCCGGTCGCCTGAGAAAAGCCGTTGCAACTGAGATTACTGCAGCAACTAAGTTCTGGGAAGCCGAGGAGTATCATCAAAAATATCATCAGAAACATGGTGGCGGGTGCAGATTCTAGATGAGAGTTCTTGGAATTGATCCAGGTTCACGCATAACCGGCTATGGAATTGTCGACCAGCAGGGCAATCGTCTTGTGCATGTGGATAATGGAGCCATTTTTACCGACAGTGCTACTGACTTTCCTGGTCGCCTGAAAAGTATTTTCGACGGGCTTTCTGCCATAATTACGGAGTTCAAGCCGGATCAGGTGGCCATCGAAAATATCTTTTTCTCCAACAATGTACAGAGTGCCCTAAAACTTGGCCAGGCCCGTGGTGCTGCTATTGTGGCAGCGGTAAACGCCGGTTTGCCGGTGGCCGAATATTCGGCGCTGCAGGTGAAACAGGCTGTGGTAGGGCAGGGAAGGGCCGAGAAGGGTCAAGTGCAGAAAATGTTAAAGGCGCTACTTAGTCTGCCGGAAACGGCTCAGGCCGATGCCTCCGATGCCCTGGCAGTGGCTATCTGCCATATCAACTCCTATGGGCTGAAACAGAAGACAGGCGGTGCTATTGCCAAGAAAAAATGCACCTCCTGGAGGGATATGAAGCTATGATCGCATTATTGACCGGCTCGATTGCCTATAAATCACCGGACCATATCATCCTTGACGTTAATGGTGTCGGTTACCGTGTGTTGATTCCGTTTTCAACTTACTATGAACTGCCTGAATCGGGACTGGTTTCGCTGCATATCCATACCAGTGTCAGGGAAGATGCCATTCAACTGTTCGGTTTCCGTACCCGTCTGGAAAAATCTTTCTTTCAGCTGCTGCTGACTGTTTCCGGTGTGGGCCCAAAACTGGCAAGGGATATCCTCTCCAATATTCAGCCTGCTCCACTGGCACAGGCGCTGATGCAGGGGGACATCCAGAAACTTTCCACCATACCGGGTATCGGTAAAAAGACCGCCGAGCGGCTGATTCTGGAGCTGCGGGAAAAAGTGCGCAAGCTTGATCTGGGTGAGGCTCCCGCAGCTGAGCCAAGGAAGATTCCGGAAGAGGATATACAGGAAGACGTGATTTCGGCCCTGCAGAATCTGGGTTACAAAGAGCCGCAGGTACGCAAGGTACTAAGTGCTTTGAGCGTGGAATCGGGATGTTCGGTGGAAGTGCTGCTCAGACAGGCGCTGAAGGTGCTGATGAAATAACTATTGATCCTTAAAAAAGCAGTTAACCGCCGATAAAGGCGGATGCACGCCGATAAATCAACAGCTTGG
>Ga0105048_10011920_pt1 | contig 13669 bp, 14 predicted proteins | sample MAT05_FD_78382 | JGI IMG/M metagenome (GOLD analysis project Ga0105048, IMG submission 78382) | Freshwater microbial communities from Lake Fryxell liftoff mats and glacier meltwater in Antarctica - MAT-05 | ecosystem: Environmental > Aquatic > Freshwater > Ice > Liftoff microbial mat | place...
CCGCCGACAATCATCAGGAGATCAACGCGCGCGAGATGGCGACCGCCGGCGCCGCACTGATGTTCAAGCAATCCGAGCTGACGGCGACGATCCTCGCCGACGCGCTGCGCCCGCTGATCACGAATTCGGTGGTGCGCACGAGCATGGGCGCCGCGATGAAGGCGCTCGCGAAGCCGCAGGCTGCGGCGGCCGTCGTCGACTGGGCGTCCGCGCAGCACTAGTACTCGGCAGGGACCCCATTCGCGAGGAGTCCCCCGCCGTTTTGGTAATGACACTGTACGTACCGATTTCGCAGGAGGGGTGGTCGCCGAGGGGTCAGTCGACGCCGACGATGATCGGCTCGGGCACGAGCGAGACGCCGAAGCGGTCGCGCACGCCGTCCTGGATCTCGCGCGCGAGGGCGAGCAGATCCGTCGTGCGTGCGCCACCTCGGTTGATCAGCGCGAGGGCGTGCTTGCTCGAGATGCCGACGGTGCCGCGGGTCGTGCCCTTCGTGAAACCGGAGCGCTCGATCAGCCAGCCTGCCGAGAGCTTGGTGTGGCCCGCGGCGGCGGAGAAGCGCGGCATCGTGACGCCAGCAGGGACGCACGCCTCGACGGCGACGAGCGCTTTTGCGTCGACGATCGGGTTCATGAAGAAGGAGCCGGCGCTGCGCGAGTCGGGGTCGGTGGGATCGACGACCATGCCCTTGCCGCGGCGGAGCTCGATCACGGCCTTGCGGATCTCGGAGAGCGGGGCGCCCTGACCGTCGGCGACGCCGAGGGCGCGAGCGAGCTCGGGGTACTTGAGCGGTGCGCTGACGGCGCTGCGGGCGAGATCGAAGCGGACCTCGACGACGATCCAGCGCTCGCTGCCCTTGAACACGCTCGTGCGGTAGGCGAATTCGCAGGCGTCGGGGGTGAAGGTCTCGAGGGTGCCGGTCTGGCGATCGAGGACGCGGACGAGGGAGATCGTGTCGGCGACCTCCTGGCCGTAGGCGCCGACGTTCTGCATCGGCGTCGCGCCGACGAGGCCGGGGATGCCGGACATGCACTCGACGCCGGCGAGACCCGCATCGACGAGCTGCGCGACGAGCTCGTCCCACGCGACGCCGGCGAACGCGGAGACGATCGCGCGGTCGCCGGAGGGCGTGATCGTCACGCCGGGGATCGCCATCTCGATCACGGTGCCGGCGAAGCCACCGTCGCGGACGACGAGGTTGGAGCCGCCGCCGAGGACGAGGATGGGTTCCCCCGCGGCGACGGCGAGTGCCTCGCGGAGATCTTCGATGCGCTCGGCGCGCACGAGTCGGCGCGCGGATCCGCCGAGACCCAGCGTGGTCCGCGCGGCGAGAGGAGCGTCGTGCGTGACGAGCATCGGCGGGCGGCGTGACGATAGGCGGCTTGCGACGGCCATTCAACTGGTAGACGTCCGACACCGATGCCGCATTCCTCGACGAGCGCGCCTGGAGCTACTCGGCGCGGTCGAACGTCACGACACAGTCGCGCAGGGTCGCCCGGTCGCGCGTGGTCGGGTGGATCCACACCTGCGTCGCGCCTTGATCGAGGAGCATCGCCGGTCCCCACGCGGCGTGCAGCCGCCGATCGAGCTCCATGCAGATCGGACGCTCGTCGCTCGGGATGCCCGCCGTCACCACCCCCATCACGATCGTCCCGGTGCGGCTCATCGTCGGAGATTCGACCGGACGGGCCACGGGGTCCTTGGGTCTATTTCGATCTACTTCTGGGGATCGAGGGCGGCCATGCAGGTCATGAAGCGCTGGTCCTCGGTGGCGAGGCCCTCGACTTGCTCGGCAGAGAACGTCACGCCGCTGATCTCGCGGGTCAGGTTGTCCCACTCGGAGCGCAGCGGCGTCCCGCATGCCTTGTCCTTGCAGGCGCACATCGCGGCGGACAGGGTGCGAGTCCGGGCGAGGATCGCGCTCCCCGGGGGAGCCGGCTCCTGTTGCTTGCAGGCGGCGAGGAGGGATCCGGACGCGACGATGAACGCGAGGAGCGGGCGCATGGTCACCGTGCGACGGTCGCGCTCGACTCGTCGATCCGGACGAGGTTCTTCTTGGTCGCGGCGCCGAGCCGCTTCTCGAGCAGCTCGATCACCTCGTTGCACGTCAGCTGGATGTTGCCGGCACCGAGCGTGATCACGAGATCGCCGGCCTTTGCCTGCGCGTCGAGCCATTTGGCCAGATCCTCGCGCTTCGGGATGTACGTGATGTCCTTGTGCCCGGCCTCGCGCGCGAGCCTGACGACGATCTCGCTCGACACGCCGTCGATCGGCTTCTCGCCGGCGGCGGCGATGTCACAGACGACGACCTTGTCCGCGTCGTGGAACGCGCGAGAGAACTCGCTGAGCTGATCGCGGGTGCGCGTGTAGCGGTGCGGCTGGAACGCGGCGACGATCCGGCGACCGGCGAACGAGCTCTTCGCGCCCGACAGCGTCGCCTTGACCTCGGAGGGGTGGTGACCGAAGTCGTCGACGACGGTGATGCCGCCGACCTCGCCACGCACGGTGAACCGGCGCGCGACGCCCTCGAACTGCGAGATCGCCTTGACGTAGGTCTCGAACGGAATCCCCATGAAGTCGGAGACGGCGAGCACGCCGAGCGCGTTGAGCACGTTGTGCTGGCCGGGCATCGGCAGCACGACCTCGCCGAGCTCGCTCGCGTGGCGCCATGCGACGAATCGCGTGGTCAGGCCGTCGGGGCGGATGTTGCGCGCGCGGTACGTCGCCTGCGACGAGATGCCGAACGTGGTGAACCGCTTGGTCATGTTCGGCAGGATCGCCTGCACGCCGGCGTTGTCGAGGCAGAGCGCCGACATGCCGAAGAACGGAACGCGATTGCAGAAGTCGGTGAACGCCTTCTTCACGTTGTCGAACGTGCCGTAGTGATCGAGGTGCTCGGCATCGACGTTGGTGACGATCGCGACCGTCGGCGTCAGCGTCAGGAACGAGCCATCGCTCTCGTCGGCCTCGGCCACGAGGTAGTCACTCTTGCCCCAGCGCGCGTTCGCGAGACCGAGCGAGTTGACGCGTCCACCGATCACGGCGGTCGGGTCGTGACCCGCGGCCATCAGCACGGTGTGCATCATCGTCGTCGACGTCGTCTTGCCGTGCGCACCCGCGACGGCGATCGCGTACTTCATCCGCATCAGCTCGCCGAGCATCTCGGCGCGCGGGATCACCGGAATCTGGCGCGCGCGAGCGGCCTCGACCTCGGGGTTGTAGCCCTTGATCGCGCTCGACACGACGACGACGTCGGACTCGCCGAGGTTGTCGGCGCGGTGGCCGCGCGTGACCGTGCAGCCGATGTTCGCGAGGTGCCGCGTGATCTCGGTGTCGTTCATGTCCGAGCCCGACACGCGATACCCCATGTTCGCCAGCACCTCGGCGATGCCGCACATGCCCATGCCGCCGATACCGACGAAGTGGATCTTGGTGTCTTGCTTGCGGAACATGGGGCCTCTGGATACCAAGGGACAACGCCCGAGGCCACCTCCCCGATTCCCTACTTGGTCCGGGTCACCTCGATGCGGTCCGACGGAATCGACACGTGACCCTCGGCATCGACCCACGCGAGACGGACCGTGTCACCAGCGCCCGTCGCCACCGTGCCCGGCACCTGCGCTTCACAGCGATGGCGACCGTAGATCGTGAACGTCGTCGCCTTCGGATCCGTGACCAGCACGAACCCGCGCGCCAGTGGCTTGTCCATCGCCTGGATGATCGACTCGACACGGGGGGTCTCGTCCATCGGCATGTCGTCGGTGACCATGAAGCTGACGGTGATCTCGAGCGCGGTGTGATTCTTTGCGTCCTCGAGCGCGACCTTGTCGCCCATGGTGGCGAGCTTCTTGTTCGGCGAGTGGAGCGCGAGGCCCGGCGCGAGCCGCTTGATCACGGTCTTGCTGCGCGCTTTGCCCTTCCGGAACTCCCACGCCTCCGCGCTCACATCGCGGTGCTGCTCGCCGTGCATGAACGACGACACCGCCGCGACCACGACACCACCGTGCTGATCGATCGTCGAACCGGTCGGCGTCATGATCTGCGGCGCGAGTCCATCGACGAGGCACGGCCCTGCAGCGGCGGGACCGGCAGCGACGGCGACGAGCACCGCGGCGAGTGCCCGGATCATTCAGCCTTCACGACCGCGATCGGCTTGGTCATCGGCGATAGTCGACCATTGCGATCGACCCACGCGAGCGTGACCTGATCACCGATCGAGGGCGCGCGCGTGCCGTTCGCGACATCGCAGTGGCCGAACGAGTACACGCGCACCGCAACCGCGCCCGGATTGGCGATGTTCCACGTTAGCGCGGTGCCCTTGGCGTCGTAGAGAATCATCGCGATCGCGCCGTCGGGCACCGTGCCCGTGAGCTCCACGAGCGTGTCCTCCTCCTGCCACCTCCGCACCTCGCTGCCGGAGTGCTTGATCGTCACCGCCTTCGGCGCCTCGAGCTCGGGCAGCGCCGCCTTCGTGCGCGTCAGCGTGCCGAGCCGCTTGCTCCTGGCGTTGACGAGATCGCCACTTCCTGGCGTGCTGTACAGAACGAGCCCCGGCGCGAGCGTGGTTACGACAGGCGTCTCGAGCTTCTTGCCGCCACGAATCTTCCACTTCGAAACGTCCGCAGCGCTTTCGGTCTTGTCGTCGCGACCGGCGCCCTGCGTGCCGACAACGATGCCGCCGCCGGCAGGAGTCACCTGGACCTTGGTCGTCAGTAGCGTCGGTCGCAGCTCGAGCTGCATGCACTTCGCGTCGGCGGGTGCCGACAGCCACGCCATCGCCGCCGCGGTCACGAGCGCAACTGCTGACTTCATTTCGTCACCTTGATCGTGAAGACCTTCGTCGTGGCCGACAGGCGACCGTACTTGTCGACCCACGCGACGATCACCTTGTCGCCGACCTTGGACGCGAGCGTTCCGTTCGGAAGGACCTTGCAGCGGTACTGGTAGTAGACCTCGACGTCGGTCGCGCCCGCCGTGACCGTGCCCCACGACCGCGCGGTGCGCTTGCGGTCCATGAGGACCATCGCCACCGCGTCCGCGGGCGCTGCACCGTCGAGCTTCACCTTCGTCGACACCTTGCGCCGCATCGGGTTCGGGCCGTCGTCGTAGTGAACGACGGCCTTGATCTTTGGCGCCGCGAGCCGAGCGACCTTGGTCTGGGTCTGCGCCAGCTTTGCGACCACAGCACCTTTCTCGTCGGTGAGCTCTCCGGTCGTCCGGACGGTCGGCTGCACGCCGTACACGACGAGCCCCGGTGCCAACACCGTGAGCACCGGCTGCATGATGTCGCGGCCGGTGAGAAACCCCCACGTCTTCTGCAGCGCCTCGCCGGTGTCGGTCTCGTCGTACGAAACGCTCATAGTCCCGACCACGATCCCGCCGCCGTCGGCAGGAACCGCGACCTCCTTCGTGAGGACGATCGGCTGCAGGTGATCCATCGCGCACTTCGCGTCGGCCGAGGTCGGCGCGAGGGCGAGCGCGGTGAGTGCGAGCACGGTAGGAAGACGCATTGCGTCTACCAACGTATCGCACCCCCGACCGGATCTGTCAGGGAGGGCAGCCCGGCGCGCCCGTGGGCTGGCCGTTCTGCGTACACGGCGCACACTTGAAGTTGCTGGCGCACGAACCCTTGGCGAGCGCGATGCCCTGGATGCCGAACTCGAGACAGTCCGACAGACACACGCCGGTGTAGTTGCCGAGGATGAAGCTGTTCGCGGTGCACGCGGGGAACGGACCTTCGTTGAGGATCTCCGTCGGCACGCACAGCTCGACGTTCTCCTGGCAGGTTTTCTCGCCGAGCTGATCTTCTTGATCATCGGGGATCGCGCTCGCCGGCACGCACTTCGCGCGACCGCTGCAACAGCTCGCGAACGTCTTCGCGGGCTGCGTCGGTCCGACGTCGCATGACTGGCTGCACGCGCCCGTGCTCGTGCCGTCGATCGGGCTGTAACACGGCGTGCACCTCTCGCTCGCAGCGCACGTCGCCTGCGGCAACAGATCTTGCTGCGCCTTCACGTCGGGGAGCACCGTCGACAAACAGCGACCCTCCGCACCGACGACCGAGGTGCAGCTCGCGGGCGTGAACTTGCCGCCCGTCTCGATGAACACGTCGGGCACGCACAGGCTCGTGTTGTCGGCGCACCTGCCGAGCTGCCCGGCTTGCGCGGCAGGAATCAGCGCCGCGTCGACGCAGTGAGCATCGGCACCGCACGCCGTCAGCGCGGCCGGATCGATCACCGCGGGGCACGTCGCCTCGTAGTTGCACGTCGCCGGATCGTCGCAGGTCGCGCCCGGCGGATTCGTCGTGCCGGTTCCACCGTCGCCGACGCACGTCGCGAGCTCGAGCAGATCGCACGCGCCGGTCGGCATGTTGTCGATCGGGCTGATGCACGGCACGCACAGCTCGTCGGAGCCGAGGCACGTGTCCTTGCGGAGCAGGCCCTGGTTCTCGGAGACCTGCGGGATGCAGATCGAGAGACATACGCCCTGACCGCCGAACGCGGTGCACGTCGTCGGTGGAACGGCCGCGCCTGTCGTGAGGAAGCTATCCGGGATGCACGAGTTTCCCGCGTCGCACGCGGCGACGAAGTCCTTGAGCTCGGCGGGCAGCTTGTCGTTCGCGAGGCAGTGCGCGTTGCCGGCATCCGCCTGGCAGCACGCGGTCATCCCGGTCAGCGCCGCCGCCGGGATCGGAGCGCCGAGTGGGCCCTCACACTTCTCTTCGGAGCCACTGCCGCCTTCTCCGTCGAGGCCCGCGGTACAGCCCACCAGGGCAAGTCCAGCCATCATCACCAGTGCCGTCGTTCGCATAACCTGAAACGGGTTTCACGATCCGAGCCAGCGCGCAGTTGTGCAGCAATGCGGACTTCAGTGCGGAAACCGCACGATTTTGGCCTTGGCGCTGGGGATCCCGGTGGGACGCCCTCCCTCGGTCAGCCTGTCGGTACGGGCCGTGCCAACTACTTGCCGCGCACGAGCTTGAGCATCACGCGGTCGTTGTCGACCTTGCTGTAGACCTTCTGGGACATGGGCTTGAAGCCCTTCTTCTCGACGGTGATCGTCACGCCGGTGAATCCCATGATCTTGACCGACGTCGGGCTCGTGCCCGCGCGATTGCCACCGATCGAGATCGTGGCGCCGGGCGGCACCGTGACGACGGTGAGCGCGTGGGTCGGGCGCACGAGCGGGACCTGGATCTCGGCCGGCTTGTCGGCGGCGAGGTTGACCCACTTGGTACCGAGCGCGTAGCGCGGATGCTTGACGTCGACCTTGGTGCGCTTGCACGCGCCCGCGAACATGATCGGTGACGGCCCGATGATCTGATCGTCGATCTTCACGATCGAGCCGGCGGGCGTGGTCGAGACGGTGAGCTTGCATGGGCCACTGCCGACGACCGGCAGCGTGTCGGGACCATCGATCGCCGCGGCGGTCTCGGGATCGATGACCGGAACATCCACCGGCACCGGCGTCGGGCGGGAGGCCTCGGGCGTGATGTCCGGCGAGGCCGCGATCGCGGGCCGCACGACGTCAGGCTTCGTGACGTCCGGCTTCGTGACGTCCGAGGTCTCGTCGGTCGTCGTGTCCTTTGACGCGACCTTCACCGTGTCTGCCTTCGCATTGTCGCCGCCGCGACGCGCGACCAGAACGATCATGAGGAGGAGCGCGCTGCTCAGCACGGCAGCTCCGCCGATCACCATCCAGCGGTTGCGCGGAGCCGGTGCACTGAGCGCGAGCAGGGCACCGGTGCTGTCGATCGGCGCGGACGTATCGACCTGCCCCACGGGCATCGGCGTCGGACGCATCGGCGGCTGCATCGCCTCCTGATGCGAGTAGTGCTGGCCGTTCGGGAGCAGCGGCTCCGAGTAGCGATGCGGCGGCGGCGGGAACTGCGGCGCGAGCATCGGCAGCGGCGTCTGCTCGGGCGAGAACAGCTGCTCGGGCGGCGGATTGAAGGCGTACGGCGACAGCAACGGTGGTGCGGTCGGGGCGCCGTGGCGGATCGCGGGGACAGGCGCGAGGGTCATCGGCGGCGGTGCGGCGACATCGTCGATATCGACGAGCGAGTCCTCGTAGCCGGGCGCTCGGAAGAAGTTGCCGGTTTCCTCGTACAGCGCGCAGTCGACGAAGCCCTCGAGCGACGAGTCGCTGAGGTTCATCAGCGGATTGGCGGGGAGGATGAAGCTCGAGCCTGGCGTCCGCGACTCGACGTGCACCGGGTTGGTCTGGTCATCGCTTGCTGCGATCGGCTCGGGGACGTAGGGCTGCTGCTCGACCTCGGTGATCGAAGCCGTGAGGTTTGCGGGTGCGAACGCGCGCGGTCCGACGGTGCGCACGCGCTCAGCAACCACCAGCGGACCCGAAGCCCGAGGAACCGACTCCACCCTGGTCGCCGCAGCGGGGGCGACCGGGACCGCGAGCTCGTCCTCGACGATGATCGACGGTGTCGGCTTCGGCGCGGGCCGCGCGAACGCGGTCACCGGCGTCGACGCGACGATCGGCGGGGCGGGCGCAACAGGCGCGGGCGGCGGCGGCGGCGGCGTGACGGACTGCGCGGGCGCGATCGCATTCACACTCGGCGCGCGACCGACCGCGATCGGCGGGTTCGGCGGGTCCGGCGGCACCGTCACGATCGGCCCCGTGTCGTCGTAGCGCGGCAGCGACGGCGCCTCGCTCACGCGCGGATCCATGCGCGGGATCGGGACCGCGTCGCTGTTCTTCGCGTCGATCACCTTCGGATCGATCCGCGGCAGCGGCGGCGGCGTCGCGAGCGGCATGCGCGCGAACGGCACCCCCGGTACCCCCGGCTTCGTGATGGCCGGCAGCCCGGCCGGCGGTGTGCTCGTCGTGCGCGGGATCATCGGGACGGGCGGCGGCTGGATCGGAGCGCGAGGACTCGCGGCCTCGGCCGTCGCGGTCCGCGCGATCGCGATCGGGTTCGCGTCGCCCGCTGCCTCGGCCGCGAGGCGCGCGGTCTGCAGCATCTTGAACACGACGAGGCTCTCGTTCGTCAGCCGCTTCACCGCGAGGCGAACGCCCGGGCGACCGAAGCGATTGACGGGCGTCGACCACGCCTCGACGACCTCGCACAGGCCGCGCAGCACCGGTGTCTTGTCCTCGAGCTGGATCGAGAACGCGGTCTCGAGTCCGACCGGCCGCTCCGCGAGCGTCGAGACGAAGAACGTCGAGTCATCGCAGAACCGATGAAACGTCGCGACGAACTGATCGACGGACGTGCAACGCGTCGCGACGACCAACGCCTTGGTCTTCGGTTCCGTAGTAGTCGCCACCCGCGGTTAATTGTAGTTGGAAAGCAGCGGCTTCGCGCGCTGATAGTTCGTGCTGCCTACATGGAGGTCTGACGCGGACGCGGTGTAAAACGAGTCATGTCGTCGCATCCGTTTGCTGGCAAACGTATCGCCGTCGTCATCGGCGGCCTATCGGCGGAGCGCGAGGTGTCACTGAACACCGGGGCGGGTGTGCTGAAGGCTCTCGTCGAGAAGGGCTGGGACGCGGTCGCCATTGACTGGCGCGAGGGCACGAGCCTCGCCGCGCTGCTCGCGGAGTCCGGAGCGCAGGTGGTGTGGAATGCACTCCACGGAACGTGGGGCGAGGACGGCGCCGTCCAGGGCCTGTGCGCGTGCCTGCGGATCCCGTGCACCGGCTCGGGGATTCTCGCGAGCGCGCTCGCGATGGACAAAGTGATGTCCAAGCGGATCTTCGAGAGCAACAGCGTGCCGACGCCGAAATGGATCCTGTTGCCGCACGATGGTCCTGCCGATGGCAGCGACGCGGATGCAGCGCTCGGCGACTCGATCCCGCTGCCGGTGGTGGTGAAGCCGGCCAACGAGGGCAGCTCGGTCGGCGTCAGCATCGTCGAGGAGCGCTCGGAGCTCGCAGCGGCGGTCGCGGCAGCGCGGAAGTTTCACGGGCCGGTGATCATCGAGGACTACATCGCGGGCACCGAGGTGTTCGTCGGCATCCTCAACGATCGCGTCCTCGGCTCCGTCGAGGTTCGGCCCGCGACGAAGTTTTACGACTACGAGGCGAAGTACAAGCGCACCGACACCAAGTACCTGGTGCCGCCCGAGCTGCCCGCGGATGTGATCGCAAGCGTCGAAGCGCTCGCGCTCGCGTCGTATCGCGCGCTCGGCTGCAGCGGACACGCGCGGCCCGACCTGCGGATCACCACAGGAGGCGAGGCATTCGTGCTCGAGGTGAACACGTTGCCCGGTATGACCGCGACCAGTCTTCTGCCGAAGATCGCGAAGAGCGTCGGCATGGACTACGTCACGCTCTGCGAGCAGATCCTCGCGAGCGCGACGACGATCTAGTCGACTACTTCTTGCAGACCATCTCGTAGACCTTCATCCAGGTCTTGCCCTTGTCCATCGACATCTCGCCCCACAACTTGAGGCCCGCCTTCATGTCGGTTGGATCGAGGTAGTCACGGAGCTGGCCGTTCCCCATCGGACCCATCTGGTCCATGTTGAACGTCATCTTCGCGCCCGCCGCAGCGGCGTCCGCCGTGCCGACCATCTGGCCGCCCATGCTATCGACGGAGACGCGGCGCCACTTCTTCGCCGCAGCGTCGAACGTCGTGTAGGTCTGCATCTTGAACGCCATCTTGCCGGCCTTGGCGTCGAGCGACTCGGTGATCCACCACTTGTCGAGGTCGACCTTGACCTTGTTGGTCGCCGTCATCGGGGTCTTGGTGCCGGTCATGTCAATCGACTCGCCCTTGCACTTCCAGGTGCCCGACATCGCCTTGCCGAGCGCGGTGACCTCGGCCGGAACCGCGGGCATCGCGGGCGGCGCCGCCTTCGCGTCCTTGGGCGGCGGAACCGGCGCCGGTGCCTTGTCCGACTTCGCAGGGGTCGCAGGCGCGCCCTTCGCCGGAGTGGCCGGCTGCTGCGCGAACGCCACGCTCACCATCGTCAACAGCGCGATCGCGACACTCGAGAGAGTCTTCATTTGCATATCTCCTCTGAAAAAACCTGAGCGGACTATACTCAGCGTCGACAACGACGCGAGAAACCCAGCGACGAATCGCGAGTCCTACTAGACGTGCACTCCAGATCTCGATTCACACATGCTGTCGCGCTTGCCTGGTTGGCAGCGTGTGGCGGAACGCCCCACGAACCGACGCGCGTGACCGCCGTGCCGACGCCTCCCGATGTGGAGTCGCCGCGCAAACCCGATCCGGATCTCGAGTCGCGTCCCGTGACCAAGCTGCTCTCGATCGACTGGGAGACGATCCCGCTCGCAACGGAAGCGGATGCGCTCGCCGTGTGGAAGACGATCGCTCCGACCGGTGCCGACTGGGAAGCGAAGCTCGACGAGATCCCGGTCCCGAAGGCGCGTCCGCTCGCGATCGCGCTGCTCCATGGCGGCAGCTTCACGTGAATGCCGGCGCAGCAGCCGGTGGTCGACTGCGCCGCGCTCGTACTCGACGTGCCCTCGCCTGCCGATGGCGCGTCGATGGCGGATCCGTGTCTGCGCCGGTTGCTCGCGCTGTGGTCGATCGCAGCGCTCGAGCCCGAGGATGTTCCCGCGGTGATCGATTCGCTGCGCGCGATCGCCGCGATCCCGCCGCCGGAGTCACAGCTCGTCGCTGCCGCGATCCAGGCGATCCCCGATTCCGACCAGGCGCGCCGACTCGAGCTGGTCGCGATCGCACACAAGGCCGGCCAGCGCGATCTCGCGAACGGGATGCTCGGCCCGCTCGACGAGGCGCACCTGATCGAGGCCGTGACCAGGCACCACATCGACGGTGCGCTCGAGGTCCTCTCGGCCCAGGGCCACCGCGCGGTCTACCTGCGGGGGGTCACCGACGAGGCCCTGCCGGCGAAGGTCCGGACGTCGGCGATCGCCGATCTGCTCGGGACCCAGGACGGCACCGCGAAGGATCTGCGGACCGCGCTCGTCACCGCGGTGAAGTCCAAGGATTGCGAGGTCGCCGCGGCCGCCGCCCACGCGCTCGCGGGGATCGGCGACAAGCGGTTCATTCCGAAGCGCCCCCGCACCCAGAAGCCCGACGCGATGATGCGAGGGCTCTGCGTGCTCGCCAGCTACGAGCGGCTTCAGAGCAACGACGAGCCGTCGCTGCTCGTCGGCTACGTCCCCGCCAAAGGGCTCGAGCGCGTCCAGGTCGCGTTCGACGCGCTCGCCGAGATCGACACCGATGGCGATGGCGACCCCCGCACCGAGCGGACGACCGACCTCGTCCCGCGAGCCGATCTCGTGGTGCCCGAGATCGATGACATGGCGCGCGCATTCCGGCGCTGCACCGGCACGACCTGCACGTCCGGCGATCGCGACTTCAAGTTCGGCTTCAAGCGGGTCTCCGGCGAGCTCCTCCTGACCCGGCTCGAGATTGCCGAGCGGCCGCCCTGCCCCTCTCGATAGCCCTGGAATCTCTCGATAACTGTGGCACCATCGCTCGATGCGCTGGCTGATCCTCGCTGTCCTCGCCGTGTTCGCGACCAGTGGTGATGCGGACGCCCAGGCGTTCAAGCCGCGCGGCGGATCCAAGGCCGCGCCGGCCAAGAAGTCCGCGCCGGCCAAGAAGGCGGCCCCCGCGAAGAAGAAGGCGGCCGCCCCCGCCAAGAAGGCGTCGACCAAGAAGACCTCGCGCGCCGCGGAGACCTCCGCGCGACCCGATGATCTGACGCCGGACGAAGAAGACGCGCCGCCCACGCGCGGCAACGACGAAGACGGCGACAACTACGTGATGATCGAAGACGACTGAAAAGCGTTCTGATCGCGGTTCGTCCGCAACGCTTGTTCAGGTGGGCATTTTCCGACGACGCGGAAGAGATCCGGAGCGTCGCCGAAAAATTGCCCGGGTGATCACGCCATGTCTATTTGCCAAGCATGGATCGATCCCGTCGCGGGGGGACGAACGGTGGAAAGCCATCGTCCGAGCCCACGGTTCCGGCGGCCTCACGGCTGACGGTGAAGTCGCGCCGGAATCGGCGGCGGCCGGGATCCGTGTGGTCGCGGATGCCGCGCCCGCGGGTGATCGCCGATGCCTGTGGCCGCGCCGCGCGCCGCGCTCTGCCGGGTGTCGCCGCGACCGCCGCGATCACGCTCGTCGGTAGCGGTCTCTGGTTAGGCTACCGGTTCATCACGACGTCCGAGCGGTTCGCGATCACGACGATCGAGGTCCGCGGCGAGAGCCACCTCACCGAGGAGCAGGTTCGCGCCTCGATGCCCGTCGCCGTCGGCGACAACGTGTTCGCGACCAACCTCGACACCGTCACCAACCAGCTCCGCGCGACGCCGTGGATCGCCTCGGCGACCGCCCACCGCATGCTCCCCGACACGCTCGTCGTCGAGATCCGCGAGCACGCGGCTGCCGCGATCGTCGACCTCGGCGCGCTCTACCTCGTCGACACCAGCGGCCACCCGTTCAAGCGGGCGCAACTCGAGGCTGGCGACGGCTCGGGCCTCCCGGTGATCACCGGCCTCGCGCGCACCGCCTACGAGAAGGACCCCGCCGGCACCGCCGCGGTCGTCACCAGCGCGCTCGGGACCCTCGCCGCGTGGACCACCGTTCCGGGTCGTCCCGCGATCGGCGAGGTCCACATCGACCTCCACTCGCAGGTCACGCTCCGCACCTACGATCATGCGACCGCGATCCAGCTCGGCCCGTTGGGACCGATGACGG
>Ga0105048_10011921_pt1 | contig 13669 bp, 9 predicted proteins | sample MAT05_FD_78382 | JGI IMG/M metagenome (GOLD analysis project Ga0105048, IMG submission 78382) | Freshwater microbial communities from Lake Fryxell liftoff mats and glacier meltwater in Antarctica - MAT-05 | ecosystem: Environmental > Aquatic > Freshwater > Ice > Liftoff microbial mat | place...
CGTCAAACATATGGCCATGAACCTGCTGCGAAACCCGAAGGACCGTCACAGCCTCAAATCCCGGCGAAAACTCGCCTGTCTAAACTCCGAATACCTCGAAGGACTGCTTCGTTACCCAACGCCATTAACCTGAGGCGATTCCCCTGCAGGGGCGGATTTGCTGCATTCAGCAAGGCTCCGGCGCACTCACGGGATTACACCGCGCTGCAGCATCGCCCGGAAGCTTCGCTGTGTAACCCGTGCCGAAGCGCTCGTCGGGCCAGATGTAATCCGTGGTCACATACTGCGCGCCCGAGGCGAACGCCTTGTCGCGCCGCGTTGTGTCTCCCGATCGAGCCTCGCGCGTATCCGCATCAGCGCGCGTGCGTATGATGAAGCCTTGAGCCACGCGCTGCTGGATCAGGGCGAAGTCGGTCACAGGCTCGTTGCTGACAAGGATCGCAGCCTCCGGCGCATCCGGCGTGGTGTGGGCATTCACAAACGCCACACGACCCTGCAACGAGGGATGGCCATCCGCATAGGCGGCCCAGCGCGCCGGCGCATCATCGATCACGAACATCACCTTGCCGCGCGCTTCTCCAAGCGTGGGCCAGCCGCCGGCGAGCACGCCATCTCTCAGCGTGGCGTGGGTTCCGCGCACATCATCCGGCGTCACGATCCGGGCCGGCGAGAACACGGAGAGGATTTCCGCCTCCAGCCGGTTGAATGCATCCTTGTCGAACGGCCGCACAGGCGTCGCTCCTGCCCACGAGATCGGCGTGTGCTTGGGGTTGATCATGATCAGGATCGGCGTGTGGTCGCGATGCTTGTCCGACCACGCCTTCACCTGCGAGAGGCAGTCGACAAAAGTCGGGCAGCTCGAGCGATAATCAATGTCGCTGGCGTGCAGCACCTTGATGCCGGACTTCAACATCGCGGCGCGGTCCGGCCCCTCCACGGTCACGCCCTGCTGCGCCAGCATGCGCGGCCCCAGCGGATCGGCGAATGCGCCGCCTTCGGGATCGTCGAGCGGATCAAGTTCAACCTGTCGCGCGCCTGCATCGAGTTGCTCGGCGAGCGAGCGATGCCAATAGTCCAGCGTCAGCGCGCTGTCGGCATTGCGGTCCGCGATCAGCTTCATGATCGGTGGAGGAATTTCCAGCTTGTAGGAATTGTGCGTGCCCATCACCTGGATCTGGTTGATGCGCAGGCTATCGGCGAGGCCGTCTCCCTCGCGAGGGGAAAGCGCCACACACGACGCGGCGGCTGCAAGAACGAAGATTGCAGGCGCCCAGACGAATACACGCTTCATGGCCGACTCCCTGTTTGCGACAGGCTAGAGCGCGTTGCGGACATGTATATGACAGCTTCGCGATACGCCGGAATTCTAGACCCTTCCGAGCGCAAACCCCTTGGCAATGTAGTTCCGCACGAACCAGATCACGATCGCGCCCGGGATCAATGTCAGCGACCCAGCCGCCGCCAGCACGCCCCAGTCAGTCCCCGATGCCTGCGACAAGGCCTGCAGCCGCGTGGTGATCGGGATCACGGCGTTTCGCGCCAGCGCATCCGCGATCAGGTATTCCACCCACGAGAACATGAAGCAGAAGAACGCCGCCACGCCGATGCCGCTGGCGATCATCGGCATGAAGATCTTCACGAAGAAGGCCGGGAACGAGTAGCCGTCGATATAGGCCGTCTCGTCGATCTCGCGCGGGACGCCGGACATGAACCCTTCGAGAATCCACACCGCCAGCGGCACGTTGAACAGGCAATGCGCTAGCGCCACGGCGATATGCGTGTCGAAGAGGCCGAACGCAGAATAGAGCTGGAAGAACGGCAGGGTGAACACGGCGGCCGGCGCCATCCGGTTGGTGAGCAACCAGAAGAACAGGTGCTTGTCGCCGAAGAACTTGTAGCGGGAAAACGCATACGCCGCCGGCAGGGCGACCAGAACGGAGATCACCGTATTGAGCGACACGTACATCAGCGAATTGGCAAACACGGCGCGCCAGCGCTCGTCACCGAACACCTTGGCGTAGTTGTCCAGCGTGAACCCTTGCGGGAACAGCGTGAAGCGCGTGGTGATTTCGAGATTGGTCTTGAAGCTCATCGAGACGAGCCAGTAGATCGGCGTCATCAGGAAAAGGATGTAGAGAGCCGGAACGATCCAGGCAAAGCGGCGCTGCGTCATGCTCCACCTCCCTTTTCGCGAGCAGTTGGGTCGCCATCGTTGCGGGTCATCACGGCATAGAACACCCAGCTGAGAGCGAGGATGATCAGGAAGTAGATGATCGACATCGCGGCCTTCTGGCCAAGCTCGACCGTCTGCTTCAGCTCGGTCGACAGGAAGACAGGATCGCCGCCCGCGATCACCGCAAAGGGCTCGGTAAAGATCATGAACGAATCCATGAATCGCAGCAGGATCGCGATGGTGAGCACCCGCGCCATGCGCGGCAGCTGGATATGCCGGAACACCGACCATTTCGACGCGCCATCAATCCGCGCCGCCTGATAGTAGGCATCGGGTATGGAGACGAGGCCCGCATAGGCAAGCAGCGCGACAAGACTGGTCCAATGCCACACATCCATCAGGACCAGCGTGAACCACGCGTCCATCGGATCGCCTTCATAATTGTAGCCCAGGTCGCGCAGCATCACGCCCATAAGGCCGATGTCGACGCGGCCGAACATCTGCCAGATCATGCCGACGACATACCATGGGATCAGCAGCGGCAGCGCCATCAGCACGAGGCAGGCTGGCACGCCCCAGCCCTTGCGCGGCATGTTCAGCGCGATGAACACGCCGAGCGGAATCTGGATTGCGAGGATGATCCCAGAGAAGACGAGGTTGCGCCACAGAGCATTCCAGAACTTCTCGTTATGCAGCACCTCTCGATACCACTCATCACCAACCCAGGTGAAGCGGCCGGTCGAGCCGACATACTGGACCGAATAGTTGACGACTGTCATCAACGGGATGACAGCCGACAGCGCCACCAGCACCAGCACCGGCGTCACGAGGAACCACGCTTTCTGGTTCACTGGCTTCATGGCGCAAGGCCCCCGCCGACGTCCACGCGCCAGCCGTCTGCGTAGAGATGCACGCCTTCCGGCTCAAAGAAGACATGCGGATCGGATGGCAGCTCTTCCCCCTCCTGCATGATCGCGGTGACGGCCTGCCCCATCATGCGTGTCCGCACGATCCGATGGCGGCCAACATCCTCGACGCGCTCGATCGACACCGGAATGCCCGCGTTCGCCATCTTCACGAATTCAGGGCGCACACCAAGTTCCAGCTTGGCTGTCGGCTTGACCCGCGGCGCGGACGGCAAGGCGGCAGAGTATTCCCCCAGCATGAGGTTCGCGCCTTCAACGCGGGTGGGCAGCACGTTCATGCCGGGCGAGCCGATGAAGTATCCGACGAAAGTGTGCGCCGGCCGCTCGAACAGATCCTTCGGCGTACCAACCTGCACGATCTGCCCTTCATGCATGACGATGACGCTTGAGGCGAAGGTGAGCGCCTCGGTCTGGTCGTGCGTGACATAGATCATCGTCATGCCGGAGCGCCGCTGCAGTTCGCGCAGCTGGGTCCGCAACGTCCATTTCACTTCGGGGTCGATCACTGTCAGCGGTTCGTCGAACAGCACCGCGTTGACGTCCTCGCGCACCAGGCCTCGCCCAAGCGACACCTTCTGCTTCTCGTCTGCGGACAACCCACGCGCCCGCAGGTTTGCAAGCGGGCCAAGGCCGGTCATCTCAATCACCTGATCCACGCGGCGCCTGATATCGGCCGACGCAACGCCACGATTGCGCAACGGGAATTCGAGGTTCTGGCGGACCGTCATGGTGTCGTAGATCACGGGGAACTGGAACACCTGGGCGATGTTCCGCTTCTCGGTCGGCAGGTCGGTCACGTCCTCGCCGTTGATCCGCACCCGACCGTGCGAAGGGTGCACGAGACCCGAGATGATATTGAGCAGCGTGGTCTTGCCGCATCCGGACGGCCCGAGCAGCGCATACGCACCGCCATGCTCGAATGCCTGGTTCACATGGCGCAGAGCGAACTTGCTCTCGTCCTGATCGCCGACATTGTAGGCATGCTTGATGTTTGCGAGATCGATGCGCGCCATGGGTCAGGCCGCCTCGCGCTGGATGTGGATTGCGCGACCCGCCGCGTCGAACTGCATGACTTCTTCAGGCTCAACATAGACAGTGAGAGATGCACCCGGCGCGAACAGGTGGATGCCCCGCGCAAGCATCACCCAGTGCTGGCCCCGCACCGACAGGCGCACGAACGATTCCGACCCGTTGATCTCGATCGACTCTACCTCTCCGACATAGATATCCGAAGACGCCGAACGCGGTTGCAGTCGCACATGATGTGGCCTCACGCCAAGCGTGGCGGCGCCTGCGAAACGGGCCGGATTTGCGGCCTCGCTGACCGGCAGCGTATTGAGCGGCGGATCGGAGAAGAGACGCGCAGTCGTCAGGTCTTGTGGCTGACGATAGACGGACTGCGTCGGGCCGGCCTGCGTGACTCTGCCCTCATGCATGGCCACCGTGACGCCATCGAGCAGCAGCGCCTCTGCCGGCTCGGATGTCGCGTACACCACCACGGCCGCGGAGTCGGCGAACAGCCGCGGCAGCTCCGTACGCAAATCCTCGCGCAGCTTGTAGTCGAGATTGGCCAACGGCTCATCGAGCAGGACAAGGCCGGCTTTCTTCACGATCGCCCGCGCGATCGCCACACGCTGCTGCTGCCCGCCTGAAAGCTCGAGCGGGCGGCGGTCCAGGAGATCGCGCAGCCGCAGCAGGTCCGCAGCCCGCTTCACTTCACGCTCGATCTCGGCGGCGGCGACACCACGCACCCGAAGCGGCGAGGCAATGTTCTCACGCACGGTCCAGCCCGGGTAGTTGACGAACTGCTGGTAGACCATGGCGACGTTGCGCTTCGACACCGGCTTGCCGGTCACGTCCTGTCCATCGAAGAACACGGAGCCCGAGGTAGGCCGGTCGAGTCCCGCCATCAGGCGAATGAGGCTCGTCTTGCCCGCACGCGTCGGGCCCATCAACACGTTAAGCGCGCCGCGCTCCAGCCGGAGGGAAATGTCCACCAGGTGGTCAACGCCGCTTACGCGCCGGGAAACATCCCTCAACTCGAGCATAAGCTGTGACCCGTGACACCCCTGACGCGGGCGGGAGTTACGCAGCGATCAACCCACCCGTCAAACCGATGTACGTCACGCGCGACTTTGCTGCACTGCATCGTCTCACGCGACAGACTGGATGCGTGGTTAACGCAGCGGTTGGCGGCAGATCGCTCACACAGTCCAGCCAGACTTGGCCGCGGCAGGGCTTGCACCGCTCCCCTCTCAATCCGTGGACATTCCGATGATGAGTCGTCGCGCAAATCGCTGATGCGGAGCAGAATTCACCGCTCGGAAGTCCGACCAGACCGTCGACGCAGCCTGCGAACCGGCAGCCCATGGGCTGGATAACGCTAGGGAAGATTACGTAACGAGAGGTATTAATTCAGATTAGATTAATACAATGCGACCCCGCAAATCCGGAATTAGATCGTGTTTGTTTTCCGCTGCAGCTTTCGGGTCACGTCAGGTAGCAGGCGCCACGCTCGCGCCTTCGCACGCACGAAATTGCTAGCGTTCGCACATATCTCGGATTGATCGCTGCACCATACTTCGCAGCGCTGGAATCAATGCATTTGCAGCATTTCCAATACTGCAAGCGAACCGTGCCGCGCGTCATTGACGCGGCGTCCCAACCGGTTCAACACTTGAACTAGTGAGAGTCGATAAAAGACTCATACGGGGAGGTTACACCTATGAAGTTCATGCTCCGCGGCGCGTCCAGCGCTGCGATTCTCGTTGGTTTGGCGGGTGCGCTGCCTGCGTTTGCCCAGACAGTCCAGACTGTTTCACAACCACGTGCCGAGGAATCGGAAGCCAGCCGCGACCGCGTTGTCGTCACGGGCTCGTTCATCCAGGGCACGGCCGAAGACGCGGCGCTGCCCGTCGAGGTGTTCTCGCAGGAAGAACTTGAAGAACAGGGCGCACCGACCGCGCTCGAATTCGCCAAGAGCCTGACGATCTCCGGTCCGACGACCGGCGAAGCCTACTACTTCTCCGGCGCCGCGCTCACTGGCTCGGTCCAGTACAACCTGCGCGGCCTCGGCTCGGACAAGACGCTTGTCCTGCTTAACGGCCGCCGCATGAGCCAGAACTCGGCAAACATCCCGAGCGCTGCCCTGGCCCGCACCGAAGTGCTGAAAGACGGCGCGGCGGTGATCTACGGCGCCGACGCCACCGGCGGCGTCGTCAACTTCATCACGCGCGATGACTTCGTCGGCCTCGAAGTTGGCGGTCAGTACAAGGCGATCGCAGGTTCGGACGGCGACTACGGCCTCAGCATCCTTGGCGGCATCGGCGACGGCGACGTCAACTTCCTGTGGTCCGCTGAATACGAGCACCGCTCGCGCCTGGAATCGGAAGAGCGTGACTGGGCCGCCGGCTCATACGGTGTAAACCCTGCCCCGTGGTCACCCCTGACCAACGTCGCTTCGTGGCTCCCGCGCGGCACGCTGCCGGGCGCACCGGACAACACCGCCAGCGGCGAATTCGGCTCCCCGACGGGCGGCCTTATCCGCGACTTCACCAACGCTTCGTGCGAAGCGGTGGGCGGCGTATTCAACCCGAACGGCGTTGCGACGGGCGTTCCGTCCTGCTCGTACAACTACATTTCGTACTACAACCTGGTTGAAGAGAACGACATCTACCGTGCGTTCGCGCAGCTCAACGCGACCGTCAACGAGAACATGGACTTCCACTTCGACGCTTCGTACGGCCAGGTCAGGTCGCCGCAGGTGTTCGGTTCGCCCGCTCAGCCGGTAATCCGTGGACCGGGCCGTTCGACCGGCGCGACGTACCAGTTCTACGCGCCTTCGACGAACCCGTATGTCGGCGCATTCCTTGATCAGGCTGTGACCGGGGGCTCCATCTCGGCAGGCGCACGCGCCGTGACGCAAGGCGTTACGCCTCTGACCTATCGTGCGTTCGCGCACGGCGGTAACCCGTTCCTCGGAGACGGCAACGGCTTCGGCGTTCCGTCGAAAATCGACAACCAGATCTGGCGCATCAGCACCGGCATCAATGGTAATCTGGGCGACTGGGCCGGCCTGGCTTCGGACGTCGGCTACGACTTCGCGGTTACCTACAACCAGTCGATCTCGTACGCAGACTCGCCGGACATGATCGGCTATCGCTTCCAGGAAGCGCTGGCTGGCTTCGGCGGCCCGAACTGCTCGGTCGCTGACCAGAACCCGAACCAGTTCGGCACGCAGAACACGTCGATCGGCAACTCGGCAGCCGCTCGTGCTGCTGTCGGCTGCTACTACTGGAACCCCTTCGCATCGTCGTTCGCAGCGCAGCCGGAACTTGGCCTTGCCAACCCGCGCTATGTCGCCGGCTCGGAAAACCGCGCTGACGTCGCTCGCTGGCTGTTCGATGACCGCGCCACCGAGACCATCAACTCGAGCCTCACGGCCGACCTGGTGTTCAACGGTCAGTCCGGCATCCAGCTGCCTGGCGGTGAAGTTGGTTGGGCCGCTGGCGGTCAGATCCGCCAGATCGAGTTCCGCGAGATCGTCTCCAGCCCGCTCTACAACGGCAACCTGCAGTGCGACTGGCCGAGCAATTTCACGACCGGCCGCACCACGGCTGACGGTCCCGATGCCGGAACCGATCCGGATGTCGTGACGCAGAACCAGATCCCGCTGCCGACGAGCGACCCGCGCTACACGGGTTGCACGCCGGATGCGCCTGGCCCGTTCGTGTTCTTCGGCACCAACTCGCCGGATTATGCGGACCAGCAGCAGTACTCGCTGTTCGGCGAATTGCAGATCCCGCTGCTGGACAACGTCAACCTCCAGGCGGCTGTCCGCCGTGAGGAGTTCTCCGGCGGCCTCGGCGCCACCGTCTACAAGGTCTCGGGCAAGTGGGACGTCTGGGGTCCGCTCTCGCTGCGCGGCTCTTACGGCACCAACTACCAGGCGCCTCCGGCCGGCCTCATCCCGGGCGAGATCAACAACGGCGTTCTCAGCTACACCCGCGCCGCGGCTTCGTGGCTCGGCGCCCAGACCGTCACGCGCTCGGACATCGTTCCGGAAACGGCAACGGGCTGGAACCTTGGCGTGATCTGGCAGTCGGAAGGGTTTGCGCCTGACCACGACCTCTCGATCATTGTCGACTACTTCGACATTGAGACCGAAGACGAGCTGGGGAACCTGGCTTCCACAGGCCAGATTTCTGACGGCGTGTTCCGCTTCAACTCTGCTGGCGTTGCTTTCGCCAACCGGAACGGTTCGCTGATCACCGGCCAAACGGCAGTCAACAACGGAACGGCCCTTGCGGATTGCTCGCACCCGCTCATCAGCCGCGTCACCTTCAACGGCGGCGCATGTGTGCAGGGCGTGACCAACGCGCTGCAACTGAACTCGATCCGCACCGACTACGGTAACGGCCCGGGTCAGCACACGGCTGGCTTCGACGTCAACGTCTCCTACTCGCTGCCGCTTGGACCGGGCGATCTGACGCTCAACGCTACGGCGACCAAAGTTGAGGCCGACGAGAACACTGCGACGACACTTGATGGGTTCGAGGTCGCTGCGGCAGACGACCGCCTTGGCTTCCTCAACTACGCCACGGTCGGCTTCTCCTCGCCGGAACTGCGTGCCAACTTCAGCATCAACTACGCGCTGGACCAGCACAACTTCCGCCTCGGCGCCCAATACACCTCGGGCGTCACGGATGAGCGCGGACCGGTCACCCCGGGCGGCTTCCGCCCGGGCACGACCACTCCGTACGGCGTCACCAACTACGGCGTCGAGAGCGGCGACTGGCTGGCCTACGACTTCACCTACCTCTTCCGCGTCACGGAAGATCTGCGCCTCACGGCGACGATCGCCAACATCACGGATGAGGATCCGCCGGAGTCCCGTCAGGAACTCGGCTACGATCCCCGCATGGGCAGCCCGCTGGGCCGCACATTCGAGATCGGCGTCAAGAAGACCTTCTAGGGATCCAAAGCTGGATCAAGGATACGGGAACAGGCGGCTTCGGCCGCCTGTTTTCGTTTCTGGCCTGGCTTTGACACAGCTCAACAGGTCGCTCGGCCGATCAAGTAAGAACACAATCAGGTGCGGCGGCGCCCTCACCGTTTGACGCTGTCAGGGCCTTGCGGGATAACGGATCGTCCCCACTTCGAGATAACGAGGAGCACCCCCCCCCATGCTCACACGCCCCACGCTAACCCGCCTGATGATCGCCGCTTCTGCCTTTGCGCTTATGGCGGCATGCTCCAATGAGGCTTCCGCTCCGGCCGCCAGTGTTGCGCCGGCCGTCGAGCAGGCCAGCGCTGCAATGCCCGCCGCGTCTGACGTCCAGACCGTCGCGCTTCCTGCGGCCGCGCCTGGAATCGGCGCCACGCCTGTTGCTGCGACCACCGTTGCTGCGGTTGCCGACCATTCTGCCACTGGCCCGACTTTGGCGGTCGCTCCCGCCCCGCCCGCCGCCGGCCCTGTGGCCGTGAAAGGCCCGCCGACCGTTCCGTACAAATCGAACGCGGCCGTCACGAATTACGCGCTGCCCATCGCGAAGATCGCGAACTTCAAACTGAAGGACCAAAACGGCAAGCAGTACGAGCTCTACAAAATGACCGACGCGAAGGTCATCGTGCTGACCATGCACACCAAGGGCTGCCCGATCGGCCAGCAACTGATGCCGGACTTCAACGACCTGCACGCACGTTATGAGTCGAAAGGCGTGAAGTTCCTGATGATGAACTCCAACACCTATGACACGCCGGAAATGATCGCTCACGAGGCCAAGGACTTTGGCGTGAAGATTCCGATCCTGAAGGACGCCGACCAGTCGATCGGCGAACCGCTGGGCGTGGAGCGTTCGACCGAGACGCTGATCATCGAGCCGGGCACCTGGAAAATCCTTTACCAGGGGCCGATCAATGATCGCGTCACCTACGGCCGCGCGCGCGCCAAGGCGGACGTGCACTACGCATCCGCCGTGCTGGACGCGATGCTTGGCGGTCAGGCGGTTCAGCCGTCCTACATTGCCCCCGAAGGCTGCATCCTCACATTCGACAACAGGTCGTAGTCGGCGCGTTACCACACAGGATGCGCACCTAACACGCGCAACCTGGGGTTGTCCCCGATACAGAGTATGCCCGTGATCCGGCGCCATCAGGCGCGGTTGAATCGCGCGTCAGTCCGGCGCTGGATGGACAGCCGCGAGCGGCATCCTGCGCATGACACGTCCGAGCCCCCTGCCCACACTGACCGTGATCATCCTCCTTGCGATGGCGGGCGCGGGAGTGTGGTGGCTGGTGGATCAGCACGGATATGTTTCGACATCGGACGCGCGCGTGCGCGCCAGCATGGTGTCGATCTCGGCTGATGTTTCCGGACGGATAGCAGCCATGCCCCTCCGCGCCGGAGACCGCGTCGCGCACGGACAGCTTCTGGCCCAACTCGACGACAAGCGTGCGAAGCTGGCGCTTGCCAGCGCCTCGCTCGACCTGAAGGCGCTTAAAATCGCCGTCGCCCGCGTGCGCGAAGAAGCGAGACTTTACCGGGCTCGTGGGGTGACCCGTATCGACGGCGCCTTGTCAAACCTCAACACCGCGCAGGCGGACATCGCCGCATCACGCGCATCTCTGGCTGCCGCAGAAGCTGAACATGCTCGCAAGGAGTCGCTGCATGCCTCCGGCTATGTCGCTGACGCGGCGCTCGACCGGGCCAAAGAGGCGCTGGAGATCGCGCGGCAGGGCGAGGCTCGCTCGCTCACCCTTCTCGCGAGCGGCCGCGCGGGACTGGGCGAAGCGCGTATCGAGGCCAGATCGGCCGAACTGGGCGAGAAGGACGCTGAACGCCTGTCGCTGGAAGCGGCTTCACTGCGTCAGCGGATCGCTTCGCTGAAGCTGGATCTTGAACGCCATGCGGTTCCAAGTCCTGTCGATGGGATCATCGACGAAGTGTTCGCTGACGCAGGCGAGCATGTTCAGGCAGGCGCGCGCATCGCTTTGGCCCACGCGACGGCGGACATGTGGATCGAGGCGAACATCAAGGAGACGGACATCGCGCGCGTCGGTGCGGGCGCGAGTGTGGACATACGCCTCGATGCTGCGACCACATCCTGCCACGGCAGCGTGGAGCGCATCGGCGCGGCGACGACATCCGAATTCGCCCTTGTGCCCAATGCAAATCCTGCAGGCGTCTTCACCAAGATCACGCAGCGCATCCCCGTGCGTATCCGTATTGGCGGCGATTGCGAGCAGGTGCGCCCCGGCGCGATGGCCAGTCTGCGCATCAGGGTGCACTGACATGGATGCAGCAGCACGCACGCGCTGGAGCATGCTTGGCGTGCTCGCGTTGGGGGCGATGGCGACCATGATGACGGCGAGCACCGTCAACGTTGCGCTGCCGTCGATCTCGGGCGCATTTGGCCTGGGGCAGGAAGAAGCGCAGTGGCTGTCGACCGCCTTTCTCGCCTCCTCCACGGGGTTCATGTTGCTGAACGCGTGGGCAATCGGTTTTGTCGGCACGCGGTCGGCGTTCGTGAGCGCGATGCTGGTCTTCCTGGTGGGCGGCGTCCTTGGCGCGATGGCACAGGAGCCCTGGATGCTTGTCGCGGGGCGCATACTGCAGGGCGCCGGAGCGGGCCTGATCCAGCCGATGGCCGTGTTGCTGATCTTCACGCGCTTTCCGGAGGCCTCACGGGGACTTGCGCTGGGTCTGTATTCGCTGTGCGTGATATTCTCGCCGGCATTTGGTCCGGCCGTCGGCGGCGTGCTGACCGATGTGTTCGACTGGCGTGTCGCCTTCGTTGCAACGGCTCCACTGGCGCTTGCCGCAATACCACTCGCCACTGTGACGCTGCCGGGCCGCGATGGAGACGCTGCGCGTGTGAAGGCCGACTGGATCGGCGTGGCGCTGGCGATTGGCGCGATCGCGCTGACGATACAGGGGCTGGCGCATGGCCGGCGCGAAGGGTGGGAGGATGCCGGTACGCTCGCGCGGCTCTGGCTGGGGCTTGGGCTGCTGATCGCGTTTGTGGGTTGGGAAGCGCGGCATCCCAGGCCCGCACTCGACCTGCGCCTGTTCAAGAGGTTGGGCTTTACGCTGGCAGGCGTTGCGATCTTCGCGAGCGGGGCAGCGATCTACGCCTCTACATATCTCGCGCCTCAGTTTGTGCAGATGGTGCAGCACTATTCGCCTACCGCTGCCGGCGAGGCGCTTGTTCCGGCCGGCCTTGCCATGGCGGTGTGCTTTCCGCTGGCGGGGCGGTTGAGCGACCATCTGGATGCGCGGCTGCTGCTGTGCGCGGGGCTGGCGATGTTTGGCGCCTCCATGCTGATGCTGGCGGAGGTGGCGGCGAACACAGAGTTTGTCGCGGTTGCGGCTGCGCTGGCGCTGGGGCGGGCGGGGATCGGGCTGACGATGCCGTCAGCAAACGCGATGGCGATGCGGCAGGCTACGGGACTGTTGGCGCAGGCGGCGCCGGCGGCGACATTTCTCAACCAGACCGGTGGTGCGCTGGGTGTCGCGCTCGCGTCGGTGCTGCTGGAGGAGCGGACCGCGTTTCACGCCGATGCGTTGCGACCGATGATCAACGCGGCGAATGCGCAGGTGGCAGACGCCCTTGCAAACCTTCAGGCGGGGTTGGCGGAGGCGGGGGTTGGCGCTGGCCAGAGCGAGGCGATCGCGCTGCGCCAGATCGACGGGGCGGCGTGGGCGACGTCGCAGTTGCTGGGGTTTCGCGACTGTTTTCTGGTGCTTGGCGTCGGCTTTCTGGCGCTGGCGCCTATCGCGGTTCTGTTGCCCGTAAATGGCGCCAAGCCGGCAGATCGATTGAATTTCATCGATCGTCTGAAGCGGACCTTGACCCTGATCCGGTAGGTTTCGAGGGCTCGAGAGGGGCCACTCGATCGCCTGCGGACCATCCATGCGCGCTGAAAGATTAGCCTGGACTGACAAGCCGCCTGCCGCCGTCACAGGCCGGCGGGAGAGCGACCGTACTGGCATCGCCCCCGCCCAGATGACCCGTCGCCGCCGCCTTCTGCATCGTGCGGGCGTGCGTGTTGCGGCCCGCGTGCTGGATCTTGCTGCGGCTATTCTCGTCACGGTCGGGCTGTGCATTGGCGCGGGCGTCGATGTCTGGGCCAGTTCGCTGGGTGTGGCCCTGCCCTTTGTCGTCATGCCTTTTTCGGGCATGGCGGGCGTCTGGCTGATGGGCGGATATCGCTTCCGCTATGCCGAGCCGGTTCCCAATCATCTCGTGCGGGTTGTTGCTGGAGCGACGGCTGGTCCGACGCTCGTGACGCTGCTTGCGGTTTCCGGAGGGGCCGGCCACGCCCCCCTGCTCTGGAATCTCTGCGCTGCGAATGCGCTGGCGCTGTTTGCGCTGCACGCCAACTACCTTGGCTTCGTCCGCGCTGCGACCCGCAAGGGCCTGCTGTCGGACAATGTGGTGATTGTCGGCGCGACGCGCGCGGCTGCGCGCATCGTCTCTCGCAATGTGCAGGAGCGCGAGCTCAACATCCTCGGCTATTTCGACGACCGAACGATGCGCACCGCCGCGACCATGATGGGCGATGCCGA
>Ga0105048_10011922_pt1 | contig 13668 bp, 8 predicted proteins | sample MAT05_FD_78382 | JGI IMG/M metagenome (GOLD analysis project Ga0105048, IMG submission 78382) | Freshwater microbial communities from Lake Fryxell liftoff mats and glacier meltwater in Antarctica - MAT-05 | ecosystem: Environmental > Aquatic > Freshwater > Ice > Liftoff microbial mat | place...
ACCGGTCGATCCCGATTCCGGCCAAGCTGCATCGCGCCGACCCGGCGAGGATGCTGCGCATCCACAACGCTACCGGCAACAACCTGCAGGGCGTCACGCTCAATCTGCCGGTCGGTCTCTTCATATGTGTCACCGGCGTTTCAGGGTCGGGCAAGTCCACGCTGATCAACGACACGCTCTACCACGCGGTGGCGCGGCACCTCTACGACAGTTCGGAAGAGCCGGCTGCGCACGGCGATATCGATGGCCTCGATCACTTCGACAAGGTGATCAGTGTTGACCAGAGTCCCATCGGCCGCACACCGCGTTCGAATCCGGCAACGTACACCGGGTTGTTCACGCCCATCCGCGAGTTGTTCTCGCAGGTGAAGGAAGCGCGCGAACGCGGGTACGGACCCGGACGCTTCTCGTTCAACGTCAAGGGCGGGCGCTGCGAAGCGTGCCAGGGCGACGGCCTCATCAAGGTCGAGATGCACTTCCTGCCCGACGTGTACGTGCCGTGCGACGTGTGCCATGGCCAGCGCTACAACCGCGAGACGCTCGAAGTCCGCTACAAGGACAGGAACATCCACGAAGTGCTGGCGATGACCGTGGAGCAGGCGCACACGTTCTTCGAGCCGGTGCCGACGGTGGCGCGCAAGCTGGCCACATTGCTGGACGTCGGCCTCGGCTACATCACGCTGGGACAATCGGCCACCACACTCTCGGGCGGCGAAGCCCAACGCGTCAAGCTGGCGCTGGAACTGTCGAAGCGCGACACGGGGCGCACGCTCTACATCCTCGACGAGCCAACGACCGGATTGCATTTCCACGACATCGAGTTGCTGCTGACGGTGCTGCACCGGTTGCGCGACCATGGCAACACGGTTGTCGTGATCGAGCACAACCTCGACGTGATCAAGACGGCCGACTGGATCGTGGACCTCGGTCCCGAAGGGGGCGGCGGCGGCGGGACGATCGTCGCCGAGGGTCCGCCGGAGGTGATCGCGGCAGCCACGGCAAGCTACACCGGCCACTACCTGAAGCCGGTGCTGGAGACGGACGCGAAGCGCCGCGGCAAGGCGGTGCCGGCGCCGGCACGCAGTGGCGTGCGCGGCCGCAAGGTGTCGGGCGACCTGCTGGGCTGACAGCGCGACCGGGATTTCGGCCTGCAGCGCGTTGTAGGCGAGACTTCAGCCTCGCAGGTAAAACGTGCGTCCAACCCGCGAGGCTGAAGCCTCGCTTACAGGTGTCAATACGCGGACGGCTCCGCCGCGTCGGCGGGCGCGGATTCGCGCAGCAACTGATGGGCGCGGAACAGCGCCCGCGCGAGATGCGGCACGACGTTGGCCTCGCCCAGCGTGGCCGCAAAGCCGGAGCGCTCCACCAGCGCTGCCGGATTGCGGTTGAGGCCGCACAGGATCAGCTGGCCGCCACGCCGGGCCAGGGCGCGCTGCAGCGATTGCAGCGTCTCCAGTCCGGTGTTGTCGATGCTGATCACCTGGTGCATCTCCAGGATGACGATGTGCGCGGGCGTGCGCACGGGGTCGAGCAGTGGCTCCAATTTGCCCACCGAGCCGAAGAACACGGTACCGAACACTTTGTAGGCGGCGACGGCGGGTGGCACGCCGTCGAGGCGGATCGACTCGACTTGCGTGAGCTCGGACATCCGGTAGATGAAGAACAGGCTGGCCAGCACCAGCCCGATCTCGACCGCGAGTGACAGGTCGAACACCACGGTGATGAAGAACGTGGCCAAAAGCACCGTGCGATAGGCGAAGGAAAAGCGGCGCAGTTCACGGAAAGCGTGCCAGTCGCCCATGTTGAGGGCCACCATCATCAGCACCGCCGACAACGCCGCCAGCGGGATGTACTTGGCCAGCGGTGCTGCCACCATCACGATCAACAGCAGCGTGATCGAATGGATGATGCCGGCGATGGGCGTGCGGCCCCCGGTGCGCACGTTGGTGGCCGTGCGCGCAATGGCGCCGGTGGCCGGGATTCCGCCGAAGAATGGAGCAACGATGTTGGCGATCCCCTGCGCCATCAGCTCCTGGTTGGGATCGTGTCGATCCTCGATCTGCGCGTCGGCGACGCGCGCCGAAAGCAGCGACTCGATGGCGCCCAGCAGTGCGATGGTGATCGTCGGCGCCAACAGCTTGCGCAGCGTCTCGAGAGAGATCTCGGGCCACGCGAATACGGGCAGGCCCTGGGGGATTCCGCCGAAGCGCGTGCCGATGGTTTCCACGTCGAGGTTGAGCAACGCCACCATGATCGACGCGGCGATCAGCACCGCGATGGGGCCTGGCAGCCTGGAGAGCAGCGTGCGGCCGCGACGCGTGGTGTTGAGGAAGGCGCGATCGCGCGTCTGCGGATGGTGTGCTTCGGTGTCGACGGGCGCAGATACGGCGCGCTGTTCCTCCTCCAGCGCCTGACCGGTAGTCTTGATCGACTTCGGCCAGAACCACAGCACGAAGAGACATACCGACGACACGGTCAGCGTGACCGGATCGATATGGTGGATGTTGGCGGCGATCGTACGCACGCGCGTGAAGAATTCCTCCGGCATCGCGATATCGAGACCCAGGAACTCCTTCAACTGCGACAGAATGATCAGCACGGCGATGCCGTTGGTGAAGCCGATCACGATCGAGACCGGAATGAAGCGGATGAGGCTTCCCATGCGTGTCACACCCATCACCAGCAACAGCACGCCTGCGGCAATCGTGCACACAATCAAATTGGCGATGCCGTATTGCACGACGATCGCATAGACGATCACGATGAACGCGCCGGTCGGGCCGCCGATCTGCACGCGTGAGCCACCGAGCAGCGAGATGATGAAGCCGGCGATGATCGCGGTGTAGATGCCGGCCTGTGGCGGGACGCCACTGGCGATCGCAAAGGCCATGGCCAGCGGCAGCGCCACCACGCCAACAGTGATGCCCGCCATCAGGTCGGCGCGAAAATCGTCGCGGGTGTAGCCCGCCTTGAGGCACTCGACCAGCTTCGGCCGGAACCGGAACGCCGAGGTCAGCGAATCGAGATCGGGCAGCGCGGCCATCAGGCGGCGCGAACGGGGCGCGGGCGAGCGCTCATTTGACGCGCATGCCGGGTTGCGCGCCGCTGTCGGGGGCCAGCAGGAAGATACCCGGCCCGTCGCCCGACGCGGCCAGCACCATGCCCTCTGACAGGCCGAACTTCATCTTGCGCGGCGCGAGGTTGGCTACCATGGGCGTGAGGCGGCCCACCAGCGTCGCCGGATCGTAGGCGGACTTGATTCCGGCAAACACAGTGCGATGGCGGCCTTCCCCGGCGTCGAGCGTGAGTTTCAGCAGTTTCTCGGCGCCTTCGACGTGCTCAGCATCGACGATACGTGCAATCCGCAGGTCGATCTTCGTGAAGTCGTCGATGCCGATCGTGGCTGCCGCAGCTGTCGCGGCAGCGGGCAGGGCGGTGCCCGCTATGGCCGGCGTGGATGCGACCGCAACGGTGGCCGCCTTGGCAGGCTCGAGCAGCGCGTCGATCATGTTGGGATCGATGCGCGACAGCAGATGGGCGTAGGCGCCGACCCGCACAGGCATTACCGCACCGTCGCTCCAGATGAAGTCGCGGTCGAGACTGAAGAAGGTCCGTGCTACCGTCGACGCGGTTGCAGGCAGGATGGGAGACAGCATCACCGTCAGGAGCTTGAACCCGTGCAATGCGCGCGAGCAGACGTCCTGAAGCGCGGCGTGCTGCGCCGGGTCCTTGGCCAGCACCCACGGCTTGGCTTGGTCGAAGCTCTCGTTGATCCGGTCGGCGAGCGCCATCGCATCGCGCACCACCTGCCCGAAGCGGCGCTGGTTGTACCCGTCGCGCGCCGCCTGCATGCTGGCGCTGGCGTCCCGCGACAATTGCTCCGCGACGGCGGGGTCGAAAGCGAGCGCGCCGGCGAAGTGTTTGGCGATGAACGTCGACGCCCGGCTGGCGATGTTGACATACTTCCCGATCAGGTCGCTGTTCACCCGGGCGACGAAATCGTCCGGGTTGAAATCGAGGTCCTCGACGCGGTCGTTCAGTTTGGCGGCGATGTAGTAGCGCAACCATTCCGGGTTGAAGCCGAGCTCGATGTAGCGCTGCGGGCTGATGCCGCTGCCGCGCGACTTCGACATTTTCTCGCTGTTGAACGTGATGAAGCCGTGCACGAAAACGTTGGTGGGCGTCTTGCGCTCGGAGAAGCGCAGCATCGCGGGCCAGAACAACGTGTGGAAATAGACGATGTCCTTGCCGATGAAGTGATACTGCTCGACGTCGTCGTCGGCGATGAAGGCGTCGAACGTGCGGGTCTCGTTCGGGTACTTGCGCCGCGCCTCGCCGGAATCGAAATGCTTCTGCAGCGCCGCAAGGTAGCCGACAGGAGCATCGAGCCACACGTAGAAGTACTTGCCCGGGGCCTCCGGGATCTCGATCCCGAAGTACGGCGCGTCGCGCGAGATGTCCCAGTCGTTCAGCGCCTTGCCGCCCTCAGTTCCGCTGCTGCCCAGCCACTCCTGGATCTTGTTGAAGACCTCGGGCTGCAGCGGCGTGTCCCTGGTCCAGCGCTCGAGGAAGGCAATGACCTGCGGATCGGACAGCCGGAAGAAGAGATGCTCCGAAGCACGCATCTCCGGCGTCGCGCCGGTGATCGCCGACTTCGGGTCGATGAGTTCGGTGGGCGCGTTGGTGGTACCGCAACGCTCGCAGCCGTCACCGCCGAACTGGTCGGGCGCGCCGCACTTCGGGCACGTGCCCTTGATATAACGATCGGCCAGGAACATGCCCTTGACCGGATCGTAGAACTGCTCGATGGTCCTGGTGGCGATCAGCGACGGCTGGTGATCGCGCAGCTTGCGGTAAATGGAGGAGGCCAGCGCCACGTTCTCCGGCGAGTGCGTGGAGTGGGTCGTATCGAAGCTGATGTGGTAACGCTTCCAGTCCTCGAGGTGCGAGACATTGACGCGGGCGATGAGCTGCTCGGGCGTGATGCCTTCGCTCTCGGCCTTCAGCATGATCGGCGCGCCGTGCGTGTCGTCGGCGCACACGAAGTGCACCTCGTGGCCCTGCATCCGCTGGAACCGCACCCAGATGTCGGCCTGGATGTATTCCATCATGTGCCCGATGTGAAACGGCCCGTTGGCGTAGGGAAGCGCCGTGGTGACGAACAGCTTGCGGACGGGAGGGGCGGCGGGCGACATCGCAAAACCTTGTGAAGTGAAGGGTTAACGGCCGATTCTAGCAACATCACCGCGACATTCCGGCGGCGAACGTGAAATCGGCTAAAATTTACAGTGATGGTCGCGCGTCAGCGGCTGCAGTGGAGCAATGGCAATGGCGTTGTCGGAAGCAGAAATCACGGCCTGTCTGAAGCGTGTTGTCGATCCCAACACCGGTCGGGATTTCGTTACATCCAAGGCGGTGAAGAAAATTGTCGTCGGCGACGGCGAAGTATCGATCGAGCTGGTGCTGGGGTACCCCGCGAGGAGTCAGCACGAGGTGCTGAAGAAACTGGTGCGTGACGCCGTGGCGGCGTTGCCGGGCGCGGGCAAGGTCAGTGTCGCCATCACCATGCGGATCGTCTCGCATGCAGTGCAGCGAGGCGTGAAGCTGGTGCCGGGTGTGAAGAACATCGTGGCGGTCGCCAGTGGCAAGGGTGGCGTGGGCAAATCCACCACCGCCGTGAACCTGGCACTGGCGCTGGCAGCGGAAGGTGCCGTAGTCGGGGTACTTGATGCCGACATCTACGGCCCGTCGCAACCGATGATGCTGGGCATTGCCGGACGACCGGAGTCGGCCGATGGCAAGACGCTCGAACCAATGGAAGCCTATGGCGTGCAGGCGATGTCGATCGGCTTCATGATCGATGCGGACACGCCGATGGTGTGGCGCGGGCCGATGGTCACGCAGGCGCTGGAGCAATTGCTGAAGGATACCAACTGGCGCGAAGTCGACTTCCTGATCGTCGACATGCCGCCGGGGACGGGAGACATTGCACTCACGCTCGCGCAGAAGGTGCCGGTCACGGGCGCGGTCATCGTCACCACGCCGCAGGACATTGCGCTGATCGATGCGCGCAAGGGATTGAAGATGTTCGAGAAGGTGGGCGTGCCCATCGTCGGCATCGTCGAGAACATGAGCATCCACATTTGTTCCAATTGTGGTCATGCCGAGCACATCTTCGGCGAAGGTGGCGCGCGCAAGATGTGCAATGACTTCGGCGTGCCGTTCCTGGGTTCGCTGCCGCTCGACATTCATATCCGCGAGCAGGCCGACTCGGGCCGGCCCACCGTGGTGGCCGACCCGGATGGCGCCGTCGCGCAGATCTACCGCGACATCGCGCGCAAGGTAGCGGTCAGCGTGGCCGACAAGGCCGCGGATTTTTCCACCAAGTTTCCCAGCATCGTCATCCAGAACACGTAGGGCATCGCATCATGATCAAAGCGGACAAGTGGATTCGCCGTACGGCGCTGGCGACCGGCATGATCGAACCCTTCGAGCCCGGACAGGTACGCGAAGTGGACGGCAAGCGCATCGTGTCCTACGGTACGTCGAGCTACGGCTACGACATCCGGTGCTCGCGGGAGTTCAAGATCTTCACCAACATCAATTCCACGATCGTCGATCCGAAGGCCTTCGATGCCGGGTCGTTTGTCGACTTCACCGGCGACGTCTGCATCATCCCGCCCAACTCGTTCGCACTGGCGCGCACCGTCGAGTATTTCCGCATTCCGCGCAACGTATTGACGATCTGCCTCGGCAAGTCGACGTATGCGCGCTGCGGCATCATCGTCAACGTGACGCCGTTCGAGCCGGAGTGGGAGGGATATGTGACGCTTGAGTTTTCGAACACGACGCCGCTACCGGCGAAGATCTACGCCAACGAGGGCGTGGCGCAGGTGATCTTCTTCGAGTCGGACGAAGTGTGCGAGACGTCGTACAAAGACCGCGGGGGGAAGTATCAGGGGCAGCAGGGCGTGACGTTACCGAAGATCTGACCGAGGCCGAATGTACCTGCACGCAAGGCTTCAGCCTTCCGCGCGAGGCTAAAGCCTCGCCTACAGGAAGCCGTTTGTGGCGCTGCTGCAACGACTTGGCTGGCCTCCCTCCGGGCGGTCATAGCCACCGGGGGAGAATCGTCCCATAATTCGCGGCTTTGCCGTCCTCGCCCCGGTGCTGCGCCGGGGTTCGCCATCATCCGTCCCAGCGAGGCTCACCGCCCATGAAGTTCCGCTTCCCGATCGTCATCATCGACGAGGACTATCGCTCCGAGAACACGTCGGGCCTTGGCATCCGCGCGCTGGCGCAGGCCATCGAGAAGGAGGGGATGGAGGTGCTGGGCGTCACGAGCTACGGCGACCTCTCGCAGTTCGCGCAGCAGCAGTCGCGGGCGTCGGCTTTCATCCTGTCGATCGACGACGAGGAGTTCACGCCCGGGCCCAACATCGACCCCGCGGTGGTGAACCTGCGCAACTTCATCCGCGAGATCCGCTTCAAGAACGCCGAGATCCCGATCTACCTCTACGGCGAGACGCGCACGTCGCAACACATCCCCAACGACATCCTGCGCGAACTGCACGGCTTCATCCACATGTTCGAGGACACGCCGGAGTTCGTCGCGCGGCATATCATCCGCGAAACAAGGTCCTACCTCGATTCGCTGGCTCCGCCGTTCTTCCGCGCGCTGGTCGACTACGCACAGGATGGTTCGTACTCATGGCACTGCCCGGGGCACTCGGGCGGCGTGGCGTTCCTGAAGAGCCCGGTGGGACAGATGTTCCACCAGTTCTTCGGCGAGAACATGCTGCGCGCGGACGTATGCAACGCCGTGGACGAGTTGGGCCAGCTGCTCGACCACACGGGGCCGGTGGCGGCGGCGGAACGCAATGCGGCGCGCATCTTCAACGCCGACCACTGCTTCTTCGTGACCAACGGCACATCCACGTCCAACAAGATGGTGTGGCACGCCAACGTGGCGCCCGGTGACATCGTGGTGGTGGACCGCAATTGCCACGTGTCGGTGCTGCACGCGATCACGATGACGGGCGCCATCCCGGTGTTCCTGCCGCCGACGCGCAATCACTTGGGCATCATCGGGCCGATCCCGCTCGAGGAATTCACGCCGGAGAGCATCGCCCGCCGCATCGAGGCCAACCCGTTTGCGCGCGAGGCCAAGAACAAGCGGCCGCGCATCATGACGCTGACACAAAGTACGTACGATGGCATTGCGTACAACGTCGAGATGCTCAAAACCACGCTCAACAACAGCATCGAGACCCTGCACTTCGACGAAGCCTGGCTGCCGCACGCGACGTTCCACGAGTTCTACAAGGACATGCACGCGATTGGCAAGGACCGCCCGCGCAGCAAGGATGCGCTGATCTTCGCCACGCACTCGACGCACAAGCTGCTGGCCGGCATCTCGCAGGCATCGCAGATCATCGTGCAGAACTCGGATACACGGAAACTCGACCTGCCGATCTTCAACGAGGCGTACCTGATGCACACGTCGACGTCGCCGCAGTACGCGATCATCGCCTCGTGCGACGTGTCGGCGGCGATGATGGAGCCCCCGGGTGGCCACGCGCTGGTGCAGGAGTCGATCTCCGAAGCGCTGGATTTCCGCCGCGCGATGCGCAAGGTGGACGACGAGTGGGGCAAGGACTGGTGGTTCAAGGTGTGGGGGCCCGAGCGGCTGTCCGCCGAGGGCATTGACCGCAACGACTGGATCCTGCGTGCCAACGAGAAGTGGCACGGCTTCGGCAACCTCGCGACCGGTTTCAACATCCTCGACCCGATCAAGGCGACGATCATCACGCCGGGGCTCGATGTCTCCGGCAAGTTCGCGAAGACCGGCATTCCCGCCTCGATCGTCACCAGGTTCCTGGCCGAGCACGGCGTGATCGTCGAGAAGACGGGGCTCTACTCGTTCTTCATCATGTTCACGATCGGCATCACCAAGGGGCGCTGGAACACGCTGGTGACGGCGCTGCAGCAGTTCAAGGACGACTACGACAGGAACCAGCCGCTGTGGCGGATCCTGCCCGAGTTCTGCGCGAAGCAGCCGCGCTACGAGCGCGTGGGCCTGCGCGAGTTGTGCCAGCAGATCCACGAAATGTACAAGATCAACGACGTGGCGCGGGTCACCACCGAGATGTATCGCTCGGACATGCAGCCGGCGATGAAGCCCTCCGACGCCTTCGCGTGCATGGCGCATCGCGAGATCGACCGCGTGGAGATCGATCACCTCGAGGGCCGCATCACCGGGGTGCTGTTGACGCCCTATCCGCCGGGCATTCCGCTGCTGATTCCCGGCGAACGCTTCAACCGGACGATCGTCGAATACCTCAAGTTCGCGCGCAACTTCAACGAGAAGTTCCCGGGCTTCGACACCGACATCCACGGCCTGGTGAAGACCCATGACGACGGCAAAACGCGCTACTTCATGGATTGCGTGCGGCAGCGCTGAGGGCCGCGACAAGGGGCCCCCAAGCTCGCGGGCGCCGGCTACTTCTTGGCGTTGGCCTCGGCCCAGCTGCGCAATGCCGCCAGCGACCTCTCGACGTGCTTGGTCGGGTTGAGGCTGTTGTACTGGAACACGATCTTGCCGTCCGGCGCGATCACGTAGGTGATGCGACTGGCAAACTCCGGGCGCGTCTGCATCACGGCGTCGTAGGACTTGATGACGGCCATCGATTCGTCCGAGGCCACCGGGAACTTGCTCTGGCACGCCTGCACCGAGAACTTGGTCAGCGATTCGATGCCATCACTCGACACGCCCACCACCGAGGCATTGAGTGCATCGAACTGGCTCATCGATTCAGCAAAGTAGTGCGCCTCGGCCGAACAACCGGTGGAATAGGCCGCCGGAAAAAAATAGAGGACGACCGGACCCTTCTTCAACGACTCGGCCAGTGAAAACTTGTACACTTTTCCCCCAAGGGCTGCCGGGATCGTGAACGTCGGCGCCGTTTCCCCGAGGTCGAGGGCAGCATGAGCCGGCAGCGCCAGCAGTAGCAGGATAGACAACCATCGTGCCGATATTCCTTGCATCGAGGACTCCATTGCCGACGGGATGCGCCGGGCTTCGTGGCGGTTGGCGGCGGCTGGCATGGCTGGCAAGCGCATGCGCGGCGGCCGGGATGTTGAGCGGCTGCGGCACCTTGCCGCAGCGGATGGCACTCCCGCATTCTGCGGCGCTTCCGCCCGTCGCGGCAAGCCCGCTGGTGAAGATCGCGGAAGTGTCCCAGCCGGCGGCCGACCTGACCGGCTTGCGCCTGATGCCCTTCGGGCTGTTTTCACTGGATGCACGGATCCAGCTCGCGCAGCGCGCCCACAACACGCTCGACGTGCAGTACTACCAGATCCACAACGACAAGACCGGGCGCCTGCTGCTGCGCACCCTGCGCGATGCATCATTGCGGGGTGTGCGGGTCCGGCTGCTGGTGGACGACCTCTTTACCACCGGCGGCGACGAACTCTTTCGCGGGCTGGCGGCCTTCGACAACGTCGAGGTGCGGTTGTTTAACCCGTTCTGCTGCAATCGGACCGGCTTCGTCAGCAAGTTCGCCGGTTCGCTGTTCGACTACAAGCGGGTCAATCGCCGGATGCACAACAAGCTCTTCATCGCCGACGGCGTGATGGCGGTGGCGGGCGGGCGCAACATCGCCGACGAATATTTCATGCGCAGCGAGAGCGGGAACTTCGTCGACATGGACGCCTTTATCGTCGGCGCGCTGGTGCCGCAGCTCGCGACCATCTTCGATGAATACTGGAACAGTACCCAAGTCTATCCGGTCGAGGCCATCGTCGATCCCGACGGCAATGCCGCGTCCTGGCGCCTGCAGTTCGACCACGGGGTCGACGATGGCGAGCAGATGATGACGCTCAACCTGCCGCCCATCGACATCCTGGGCTATGGTCCGATCCACGAGGACCTCGACGCCGGCCAGCTCGGGCTCATCTGGGGCAAGGCGGTGGCGTTCGCCGACCCGCCGTGGAAGGTGAGCGAAGCCTCCGATATCCGGGCGCGCTCGGTCAGCGTGACGACGAATGTCCTCGATCGCGCCACGCGCGCGCAGACCGAGGTGGTGATCTCGTCGCCCTATCTCATTCCCGGGCCCTCTGGCGTGCAGACCTTCGCCGACCTGACGGCGCGCAAGGTGAAGGTGAAGATCCTCACGAACTCGCTCGCGGCCACCGACGAGCCACTGGTGCACACCGGTTATGTCCGCTACCGGGGCGCGATGCTGCTATCCGGCGTCGACCTCTACGAGTTGAGCCCCATCCTGATCCAGCGCAACAAGCGGCTGGGGTTCCTCGGCTCGTCGCTGGGGCGCTTGCATGCCAAGACGGTCGTGATCGACCGCTCGATCGTGTACATCGGCTCGATGAATCTCGACCCGCGGTCCGCCAGCAAGAACACGGAACTGGGCATCATCATCGACAGCCCGGCGTTCGCGAAGGAAGTGCTGCGCGTCATCAACATCAGCAAGCTGCAGGGCTCTTACCGCGTGCGCTTCGCGCCCGACACGCAGACGCTGGAATGGCTGGGGTTCCACGACGACATGGAGGTGATCCTGACGGTCGAGCCCGACACCACGTTCCTGACGCGGCTGCAAAGCATCCTGCTCGCGCCCTTCGTGCCCGAGTCGGAGTTGTAGCCGGCGATCAGCGCGCCGGCGACGGCGTCGCCGCGGCCGGGCCGGCCTTGCGGAACCGGACCAACTCGCGCCGTAGCCACACGCCACTGGGTTGCATGATGCCGTCGGCGCAACGCACCGTGTAGACGCCGCCCGCCATGCTGCTGCTGGTGGCGGCGCGTTCGATGAAGTCGTCCGTGGTCCGCACCATGTCGCGCTGCGCAAGGTAGTTGTACTTGGTTTCGATGTGCGCGCGTGCGGCGGGTGCGTCGTACCACTCGCCACTGCGTGAGAACTGGCAGCCCGAGTGTTCGAGATAGCGCAGCAGGTAGGCGATCTCGCGCTGCGCTTCCGGTGCGGGCGCGGACCATGCCATCGCGTGGACACACAACGCGCCGATCATCGCCACGGTTTGCGGCCATCGGTTCATCAAACGTAGCCCTCCGTCATGTCGGTCACGCCGGGCGCGGCGCACCATCGGGCAACGTGCGCTTGCATTCGTCGAATACCCGCACCTGACACGTCACGCACATTGCCGCGTCGAGGCGGGTGTAGATCGCCGCGATCGCGTGCGCCTTGGTGGCGAACACGCGGTCGGCGCCGATGGCGGCAAGATACCCGCCGCGCTTCAGCGTCTCTTGCACGCCGGGTTTCAGGTTGCAAATATAGAGCGTGATCCCATCCTCGCGCAGGCGTCGCGCCGCGGTGACCAGAAAGTCGCAACCGGCAACATCGATGAAGTTGACGCCGCTGCAGACCAGCAACAGGTGCCGCGGCCCGGGGCGTTCCGCGCGCGCAGCGTCGAGCTCGTCCCGCACGTGTTCAACGGCGCCGAAGAAGAGCGACCCATCGATGCGCAGCATGTCGAGCTGCGGACAGGCGTCGGCGCCGGCAGCGGAGGCGACGAAGCGACGCTGCGGCGACGCGGCGTCGGGCACGACGCGGGTCAGCGCCGGGTGCGTCGTCCGGTTGAGATAGACGAGCAGCGACGCCAGCACGCCGACAAAAATCGCGAACTCGAGTTGGATCGTCAGCGTGGAGACGAACGTGACGAGCAGCACGGCGAGGTCGCCGCGATTGGTGCGGGCAATGCGCCGCATTTCCGCAAAGTCGATCAGTCCGAAGGCCACGACGAAGAGCAGCGCCGCCATCACGGCCAGCGGCAGGTATGCTGCCAGCGGCCCAACAGCAAACAGGATCACGATCAGGAACACGGCGGAGAACACAGCGGCCAGTGGCGTGGCCGCGCCCGCCTCGAAATTGACGCCGCTGCGGTTGAACGAGCCTGAGGAGGGGTAAGCCGACGTGAAGGCGCCGGCGATGTTGGACAGCCCCTGGCCGATGAATTCCTGGTTGCCGTCGATGCGCTGCCCGGATTTCACTGCAATCGCCCGGGCAATGGCCACGGCCTCGGTCAGCCCCAGAACGGTCAACGCCAGCGCGGCGGGCACCAGCTTGCGCCAGGTCTCGGGATCGAAGGAGGGTGCCGACAGTGCCGGCAATGCCGACGGCAGCGCGCCGAGCGTGGGGACGAATGCGATGCCCGCTTGCGCCAGCAGGAAGGCAGCCAGGCTGCCAGCAACCATCGCGACGATCATGTACGGCACGCGCGGCCACAGCCGCTTGCTGGCGATGCCCACGGCCAACGTCAGTGCGCCAATGGCGGTGATCGCCGGATCGAGTCCGGATACACCGCGCGCCAACGCGTGCAGGCTTTCGAAGAAGTCGGCGCCGCTTGGCACCGGCACGCCGAAGAAATTCCTGAGCTGCGCGGCTATGATCAGCAGGCCGGCGCCGGCAGTGAACCCGACGATGACCGTATGTGAGATGAAATTGACGAGGGCGCCCAGCCGCGCGAAGCCCATGGCGAGCTGCATCGCGCCGACCAGCAGCGCCAGCGTCAGCACCAGCGTGATGTACTCGCCTGACTGGGGCAGTGCCAGCGGCGCAATGGTGGCGAAGAGCACCAGCGACAACGCATTGGTGGGTCCGGAGATCTGGTGCCACGACGAACCCCACAGCGCCGCGATCA
>Ga0105048_10011923_pt1 | contig 13668 bp, 12 predicted proteins | sample MAT05_FD_78382 | JGI IMG/M metagenome (GOLD analysis project Ga0105048, IMG submission 78382) | Freshwater microbial communities from Lake Fryxell liftoff mats and glacier meltwater in Antarctica - MAT-05 | ecosystem: Environmental > Aquatic > Freshwater > Ice > Liftoff microbial mat | place...
GGCCGTTTTTAACAGCGGCTCCATCCGTATCGACGATATGATTACGGGGGTAATCACTCAATTGGACATCATACGTACCCTGCCCTTTGGGGGTGCCCTCTGTGAAGTAACCCTCACCGGTGAATTATTGAAAAGGATGCTGTTAACCAGCGAACAACTGCGCGGCGTGGGCGGCTACCTGCAACTTAGTACTAATTTTAGTATGGTAACCGGCACCTGGCTATTGAATGGTAATGTGATCAACCCTCTTGGTAACTATAAAATTGTAGCACCTGAATTTCTATTCAGTGGCGCAGAAAAGGGGATGGAATTTTTAAAACAGGGTAATACTGGTGTAATCACCCTTGCCAGGTTTGGCGCCCCCGGTGATGTTAGAGGCGATATCCGCCTGGCGGTGGTAAAATACCTTGCTCAATTACCCGCACGCTAAACCTGGAACAGGAAAGCGTGTAATAGCAACACGCGGCTGCATTTTTTATGAAGAAGGCGAAGGTGCTATAAAGGTATGGTGGACGGCAAATCAACATAAGGCCATTAGCCGGATTTCTTACTCAAAGCAGCAAAGCAACACTGGCTGGCATCCCACACCAGCCTAACGCGGATTTTCATCGCCCTATGGAGCGATGTGTAACCTTAATTCGGTACATTGCCGCAAATTTAAATCCCCGTTTGCATATGAAAATCTTATTGGTAGAGGATGATCCAGATGTGGCCAGCCTTATCAAAAAAACACTGGATGAAGATGCGTATGAAGTTACCATTGCAATAGATGGCGATATGGCCTGGGATTATATTACCCGTTTTAGTTATACGCTCTTTATATTCGACCTGATGTTGCCGGGCATTAATGGCATTGAACTATGCAAAAAAACAAGAAAGGCCGGCCTGCCTACCCCCATATTGATGTTAACTGCCCTTAGTACTACCGACAATGTAGTATTAGGATTGGAGAGTGGGGCCGATGATTACCTGGCCAAACCTTTTAAGATTGCGGAATTACAGGCCCGGGTTCATTCCTTATTGCGCCGAAGCAACATGATGACTACCCCTAGTGCTGCCCCGGTGGTGGCTGGTAATAGGCTTACCTATGCTGATGTAGAAATGAACCAGGATGAAAAATCTGTTAGCCGCAATGGCCTACAGGTAGAACTAACTGCCACAGAATACCGGCTGCTGGAATATTTTTTACAAAACCCCAAACGGGTGTTATCGCGAATGGACATACTGGAAAAAGTGTGGGGCTACGATTTTAATATGAATACCAAAGTAGTGGATGTATATGTAAATTATTTACGTAAAAAATTGGAAGCCGAGCCCAATTCCAAAATAATTCAGACCGCTGTTGGGATGGGGTATATGCTTAAAGAAGAGCTGTAATGAAAATTCAAATCAAAATAGCGCTGCTGTTTACTTTGCTTTGTACTGCGGTAATCATCGCACTGAGCATCGCCATTTATTACTTTGCCAATACCAATGCATTCCAGGATTTTTTTACCCGGCTATAATTACGGGCTAATATTGCAGCCAGGGCCAATCTGGCAGCCGAGCAGGAAAACGCGGCGGCCTATGAAAAAATACGCAGTCAGCACCTTCAGTTATTACCCGAAGAAAAGGAATACATCGTAAAGGCAGACACCCTCTACAAATTCATGGCGCTGCCCCTGGCAAAAGAGTTACCGCCTGTTTTTTTTGATGATATCCGGTCAAAGAACAAAGCCACTTTTCGGAAAGACTATAATTTTTATGAAGGAATTTTGTATGCGACCGGGAAAGGCAATTATATAATAATAATTTCTGCCAAAAATATTTATGCCAAACAGTTTTTAACCAACCTTCGCACGGTGTTAATTGTAGGCTGCATGATTTGTATGGTAATTGTATTTACCCTTGGGAAATTGTTTTCGAGGTCGATATTTCTACCAATACGAAACATTACCCGGGAAGTTAAATTAATTAAGGCTACCAATTTGCACAAGCGACTGTTTATAAAACCAGGCAAGGATGAAATTACCGACCTGGCACAAACCTTTAATAACATGATCAGCCGGCTGGAAATGTCGTTTGAAAGCCAGCATAATTTTGTCAGCAATGCCTCGCATGAATTAAATACGCCGCTCACCGCATTAATTGGCGAGGCAGATTTTGCCCTATCCAAACCACATACCGAAGCGCAGTATCGCCAAACAATACAATCGGTATTAAAACAAGCGGAGAAAATACGGGATATAACGAAGGGGTTGCTCGAACTGGCCCGGTCGGGTTTAATAGATAATTTTTCCATGGAGAAAGTAAGGATGGATGAAATTATTTACGATGTTCAGAAAATAGCGCGGCAAGTATATCCAAAAACGCCCATCAGTGTTGATTACAGCCTGTTCCCGGAAGATACCGATAAACTGATAATACAAGCCAATGGCAACCTGATTGAGCTGGCCATTTCAAACATTGTATTAAATGCCTGCAAATTCTCGCAGGGTAAACCGGTGGTGCTGGCCCTGGCGGTGGCAGAGCGGGAGGTAATTGTGATGGTGAAAGACAACGGTATTGGTATTCCCGCAAACGACATGGCCCATATATTCGACCCCTTTTTCAGGGCCTCCAATGTAAAAGGCACCCAGGGGTATGGTATTGGTTTACCTTTAACAGACAATATTATTAAAATCCACAAAGGGTCAATCGAAATTAGCTCCAAAGAAAATGAAGGAACAGAGGTAGTAGTGAAGATTCCAATCTATATTAAGTAAATCTTTATCTGAAAAATTATCCAACTTGTTTAAAAAATAAGGGTGGTTCTCTTTGAAAATTCAACAAAAACTGCCATTTAAATTTTAAACTCCCCGCTCTTACCAAATTCTTACCAGATTTTTATTTCTTACTTACCACCTGTTTACCGCTTTCTAAAACGACTGGTCCAATTTGCAGTAAAACTATTTATTATGAAAAATATTTTATTGCCAACCGATTTGTCTGTTCAGTCTTTGTGGCCCATAAAAAAAATTGCTGATAGTTATAAAGGTTTACCTGCTTTAACGATTCATGTAATTCATATGGTAGAGATGCCGACCAGCATCAGCGACCTGCTGTTGTTGGGTAGAACCAAAAGAAGCCGGCCACTTCCTACTTCTTTCAAAGATGCCCTTCAAATTTTGCAGAGCAGGTACAACCACCAGGTAGTGAAAATAAAATTCGATTTCGTTTATGGAAATTCTTCCCAGGTGTTGTGTAATTATATGGAAGCAGCCCGCATTGAAAAGGCCTTGATCCTGGAAGGATACAAATACCAGTTCAGTACGGTGGATGCGGTTAATTGTGTTGGGTTTTTCAAAAAAGCCAAAGTTGCCGTGGAGTATGTTTCTTTCAAACCAGCGTTGAACTCAGAATTCCAGGTATTGTCGATTTTGTTGAACGACGATAAAAGTGCAGATGCATCAAGTGATTTTTCACTACAGCCAGCGCTCGCCTATTAACCGTTTGTCAGCTCATTTAAAAATTAAGTTATGTTACTAAAGAAGAATATTCCACTAAGTTATATTGTGGGCAAAGTAAAGGTAGAGTTGTTGCTGGTGGCAGCTTACGCAGGAGTAGTAACCTTTTTTTATCATAAGTTTAATATCTCCGGGTGGTCCGTACCGCTATCGATACCAATGATTATGGGTATCGTTATCTCCCTGCTGCTTGCTTTTCGGTCGAACCAGGCATACGACCGCTGGTGGGAAGCCAGGACCATTTGGGGCAGTGTGGTAAATGATAGCCGCACATTTGCAAGACAGGTGAATACATTTATTAGTAACCAATTTACAGATAGCGAAGTGCCGGGTAATGAAGTTTATTTTTTCAAGGAAAAACTGATCAAGCGGCAAATTGCCTGGTGTTTTGCCTTACGAAACCAGTTGCGTAATCATGAAAGCCTGTTGGGAGCCGAGAAATTTCTTAGCCGTAAGGATGCTTTGCACCTTAAAAATTACAATAATACGCCAATGGCTTTATTGGAATTACATGGTTACGATCTTAAACAGGCACTTTCAAACGGATGGATTAACCAGTTTCAACATGTAGAAATGGATGAAGCACTTTCCAGGATGTGTGATGAAATGGGAAAGTGTGAGAGGATTAAGAATACGGTTTTTCCTGCAACATACAGTGTTTATATCCATTTTTCCCTTATCGTATTTTTTATCCTGATGCCATTTGCCATGATAGAATTTATCAGCTACCTCACGGTACCTGCCATGGTGGCCATCGGTGCCTCTTTTTTCCTGATAGAGAAAATGGCGGTAAATCTTCAGGACCCATTTGAGAACAGGCCTACCGATACTCCAATGTCGTCTATCTGTTTTAAAATTGAAAGAGATTTAAAACAAATGATTAATGAAGAAGCGCACCCGGTGGAAATTCCGGTGGCACGCAAAAGCAAACAAAAGGCAGTTTTTTATGAATTATAGTAGGGTGTTAAGTTAAACCAATAGAGGTTGTCCATTTAATTAGGGCAACCTTTTTTAATACCTCCTGCTTTAATCACCGCTTTGCTTATCCTTATGGTGCTTGCCGTACGGCAATGTGCATCACAAAGTCGCCGCTATACCCTTTCGCTTTCCCCCGGATATCTCCCACTGTATAATAAATATTCCCACTGTTACCCAGCTTTAGCTGTACTGAATCTCCAAGGGGGCCGATTGGATCCTGGCCTGGTTCTTTTACCTGGATAAAGCACACCTGGCCTTTAGACAAAGGTTGCAGGTGGGCTGTTACCAGTTGGCCCTTCCAGGCGGGAAGTTGATAGTTCAGCTTATGCCTGTTGCCCGACATATATCCCCTGATATAGGCTTCGTCATTTTTTAAAAGAATTACGGTGTCACGTATGCCCGAAAAAAGGGTATCCGGTAGTATGGAAGCTACTGTATTGTCAATAACAGCTGTACCTGTTTCGTTGCCCGGCGTAGCTGCCGGCCGCTGACAGCAAAGAGTGATAAAGGGCATTAGTAACAACATAAACCGGCAGAATAATACATGCTGAGTAAACATAATTAAAATAATAAGCAAAACCGATGCCATTCCTTAGAGTGAAAATAGTTGCCTTTTGTAATATATTTAACACCATTGACTGTATTGAAATGCCACAACATGCCTTAAAAAGTGGCGTTCATATTTGGAAAATGACCGTTGGGATAACAGATTTATATTTTTATAGGCGGGTGTTTAGGTTTGCATCCTGATAACATCAATACTACAAAACATTCGTTTATGAAATCGTTCCCATTTTTATTAATCGCCCTGCTGTTTGCAGTAGGCGGGCAGTCCCAAATTTCTGGTGTTGCAAAAGACGCACAGGGTAAACCCGTTAAAGGGGCAACCATTAGCCTATTGGCAACAAAGGATTCCGCTGTAGTGAAACTGGCGGTTACAAAGGAAACCGGTATTTTCAATTTTACTGATGTAAAGCAAGGTCGTTACCTGGTAAAAGCCAGTATAGTAGAATACCAGCCCGCTTTTTCGGCTCCGTTCGACTATACTACCGCCGCTGTAAACGTACCGGACTTTACACTTGAAAAGTTATCCAGCCAGTTAAAAGGGGTAGTGGTAACTGCACAAAAGCCTATGTTAGAAGTAAAGGCTGATAAAATGATTGTAAATGTAGAGGGCACCATTAATGCAATAGGCTCCGATGCCCTGGAGTTATTACGTAAGTCGCCTGGGGTAATGGTGGATAAAGACGATAACCTGAGTCTGAGTGGCAAAAATGGGGTACAGATTTTTATCGATGGAAGGCCTAGCCCACTTGGCGGGCAGGACCTAAGTAGTTACCTCCGCTCACTAAATTCCTCACAAATTGAATCTATCGAAATTATTACCAATCCATCCGCTAAATACGAAGCGGCCGGAAACGCAGGCATTATCAATATCCGCCTAAAGAAGAATAAAACCCTTGGCACCAATGGTTCCGCTAATGCCGGGTGGAATATGGGGGTATATGCTAAATACAATGCGGGTTTAAACCTGAATTACCGGAATACAAAAATCAACCTGTTTGGTAATTACGGATTTAATAAGAATACCAATGAAAACACGCTTGAAATCTATCGCACGGTTGTTGATAGCGTTTTTGACCAACAGGGCCTCATGATCAACCGGAATATCAGTCATAATTACAAAGTGGGCATGGATTACTTTATTAGTAAGAAGAGTACCATCGGCGTAATTGTAAATGGTACCATAGCAGATCCCTCCAACGCCAGCCGGAGTTCCACATCGATTGCTCATTTGCCTACCAAAACGATAGATCGGATATTAGTTGCAGATAACAGCAGCGATTTGGAAAGAGATAACATCAATGTAAACCTTAACTATAATTATACCGGCGCCAATGGTAAAAGCCTGGTTTTAAATGCGGATCATGGGAGTTATGATATCTATAGTAATCAGTACCAGCCAAATTTTTATTTTGATCCTACCGGCAAAATTCCATTAAACAGCGTCATCTACCGGATGATTGCTCCCACTGTAATTGACATTAATTCCTTTAAAGCCGATTGGGAACAGCCCTTTAAAAAAGGTACGCTGGGTTTTGGGGGTAAGGCCGCCCTGGTGGAAACAGACAACGACTTTCAACGATATGATGTAATTAACGGGGGCGATCAGTTGGATAAGGAACGCAGCAACCGTTTTAATTATAAGGAAAATATAAGCGCGGCTTATGTTAACTACAACCGGGCGTTTAAAGGAATAGCAGTGCAGGCCGGTCTGCGGTTAGAGAATACAATTGCTAAAGGGACTTCTACCGGGCTCGCTGCCAACAACGGGGGATATATTCCTTTTTCAGCGGGTTTTAAGCGTAATTACACCAACTTGTTTCCCAGTGCCGCCGTTACTTTCAATAAGAACCCTAAAAACCAGTACAGCGTTACGTATAGCAGGAGGATTGACCGTCCTAATTACCAAGACCTGAATCCCTTTGAATTTAAGCTGGATGAGTATACTTTCCAAAAGGGGAATATTAACCTTCGGCCGCAGTTTACCAACAGCGTGGGGGTAACCAATACCTACCAGTATAAGCTTACCACCACCATTAACTATAGTCATGTGCAGGACCTTTTTACACAATTAATTGACACAACAGAAGAATCCAAGGCGTTTATGTCGAAGCAAAACCTGGCTACCCAGGATATTGTGAGCCTGAATGTGAGCTATCCTTTCCGGTACAAAAAATACAGCATGTTTGTAAATATGAATAGTTTTTATACCCGGTACAATGCCAATTTTGGTGAGGGTCGCGACATTAAGGTGAACGCGGGCGGACTTAGTTTGTATGTACAGAATAGTTTGAAAATTGGTAAAACCTGGACGGCAGAGTTAACCGGTTTTTACAATGCACCTACCGTATACCAGGGTACCATCAGGGCTAACTCACTGTACAGCATAGACGCCGGAATGCAAAAGCAGGTGTTAAAAGGGAAGGGTACCATTAAAGCTTCGGTGAGTGACATTTTCCGCACCCTGCGATTTAAAGGAGTGGCCGAATTTGCAGGACAACGGTCCGACCTGGTAAGCCGCTGGGAAAGCAGGCAGTTTAAACTAAATTTTGTGTACCGGTTTGGTAGCAACCAGGTAAAGGCAGCCCGCCAACGCAGCACCGGTGCCGATGATGAAATGAAACGGGTGCAACAGGGAGGTGGAGCCGCACCCGGGGTTGGTCAATAAGAATTACAATGTAACATAAAGGAGGTGAAAACTTCCTTTATGTTTTTACCGCCATACCTGTTTTAGCAAAGGGGGGAAGTTAAATTTGTAACTACCTGTTGCCATTATGCGTAGTTGTTAATAATTGTTACTCGTTTAGCTTCGAACGCTTCTCCTAAACATGTACAGCGCTCCCTTTATTAAAGCGCCTTCTTACCGTGGGCTACTTAAATCCTTTTAGGCATTTTCAGTTTCAATACACATCTTTGGTAAATAAGCATTGGAAGTATATGGAAAAATCAGGTAAACGATATTCATTCCAAAAAGTGTTAGTAGTGGTATTTGGTATTAATGCCTTCTTTACCCTACTGGGTGTTTTTGTATTGGTGGCCTTCCAACTACCGGAAGCGAAGGAGGCCCTCGCCGGCCTCTCCACACCTGGCAATATATTAAAACAACTGGCAGGTATTTTTTGCCAGGCATTGTTTTTTTTCTTTTCGCTCAACCACTATAATAAAATAATCGTTGAGAAAAAGCCCGGAAAGTATTTTATTCTATTTACGCTGTTACTACTGGTTATTGCATTTAGTTATTTTTGGGGAATGCACCTGCTTACCCCGCCCAAGGCTGCTATCGGTGTTAAGAACAGCAAAGGCCTCTATCTTTTTTCGGCTTTTATCTCCGGCGCCTTTTTTACGGGAGCCAGTATATTACTTGCCTATTTAAACAACCTGCGGGATGAAAAAAAGCAGCGTAAGGTACTGGAGGCACAGAAACTTCAATTGGAGGTTGACAAATCGCAGGCAAACTTTAAATTTTTGAAATCACAGATCAATCCCCATTTTTTACACAACACCCTTAATTTTCTCTATGCCAAATCATTGCCTTATTCTGCCGAGTTGTCGGAGGGGATTTTAACCTTGTCGGACATTATGCGGTATGCCCTCAATGAAACAACCAGCGAGGATGGCAAGGCTTTCCTTAAGGATGAAATTGAACATGTGCGCAATGTGATTCGAATTAACCAACTCAGGTTCAGCAACAACCTGCACGTAAATTTTGAAGTAAATGGTGTGGTTAACGGAATTAAAATTATTCCCTTTTTACTAATTACCGTAGTTGAAAATGCCTTCAAGCATGGCGACCTGCAGCGGAGTGACGAACCCATCGTAATTAAATTAACCATTGATCACCAGGGGTTGTATTTTTATTGTCATAACCGGAAGAAAAAGGGCCCGAAGGAAATATCCACCGGGTTAGGTCTCGATAATATTCGCAACCGGCTTGACTATACCTATGGCAATCATTATAAGTTATTGATTAAAGACGAAGCAGCATTTTATACCACCGAACTAACCATTGATGAATTATGATCAGGTGTTTAATAGTTGATGATGAACAGCCCGCCATAGATATCCTGGCACATTACATCGGCCAAACCGGTTATTTGGATTTGGTGGGCAGTACCACGCACCCCATGGCGGCACTACAAATGGTGAATACACAACACATCGATTTAATCTTTTTAGATATCCAGATGCCGGAATTATCCGGACTGGATTTCATCCAGGCGATCAATGGAAAAGCAAGAGTGATATTAACGACGGCCTACAGTGAATTTGCCATTGAAGGATTTAACCTGGAGGTAGTTGACTACTTACTGAAGCCCATTCGCTTTCCCCGATTTTTAAATGCAGTGCAAAAAGCCATCAAGCTCTTTCCCGAAAAGCCCTCGGAAGAAACACCTCCTACTGCGGAAGATTATATATTCGTTAAAACTGAATCAAAGGGGAAGTTGCTAAAGATCAATTTATCGGACATTGATTACATTGAAGGCATGAAGAATTATGTGGCCATCTACCGGGCGGGGCAAAAAACATTGGTGTACACCAACCTGAAGGACCTGGTGAGCCGTTTACCCACCCGCCAGTTTATACGGGTGCATAAATCTTTCATCATTGCGGTTAGCAGGATCAGCGGTATTGAAGGAAACAGGATATTGTTGAAAAATGTGACGGCGGATGTATTGATAGGTGAAAATTATAAAGCCTCGCTGATGGAAATCATCAGGCAAAAAATGATCGGTTAAACGGCAGCATTATTAAGAGCGCAACAAAAGGATTACGCCACTGCCCAACTTTTTTTATTTTCTACTATCTTCATCCGATGAAAAAGGTTTTGATTCTCCTTGCTTTAAGTATAGCCTCCATGGCTGTTATGGCGCAGGGTCTGCAACAATATTTTAATCACCAATGGCAGAAGGTTGATGTTGATAAGGCGGTGTTTTATACAGAAACCCACAATTATGGCAACCTTTTTTATCGCGCTATTTATTACCTGCGGGAAGATAAACTACAGATGGAAGGTTTTTTCAGCGACGTTAAGTGTACCAAAGGGGAAGGCGCATTGTATAGTTATTATGCCAACGGAGTAACGGAGAAGGACTGTTTTTATGAAAACAATAAATTAAATGGGTTGTACCGCGCTTATTATGAGAATGGGGCTATGAAGGATTCCGCTTTTTATCACCAGGGTAAATTACTAGGCACTTCCTATACCTGGTACCGGGATGGTATGCCTAAAGATAGCATCACCTTGCAGCAGGATGGCAGCGGTGTGGCGGTGTCATGGCACCAAAATGGAATGCCTGCCGCAGCAGGGTATTTTGCAGCAGCAGGGGTACATCGTGGTACCTGGCAGTATTTTCATCACAACGGCAAAACCAGTGCCCGTGAGAAATATGTACAAGGCGTGTTGGTGGAAAAAAAGTATTTTGATATAGTTGGCAATCAGGATACCGGCGCAGTGGATAACGATCGCCCGGCTGCATTTACAGGAGGTGATACTGCCTGGAAAAACTACCTGTCATTACAGGCCATTATACCCCAGGGCTGGGATAATTTTGCTACCGGCGATATTACCGTAGTAGTAAATGCCATCATTGACCGGGAGGGGAAACTAAAAAACATTTTTATATCAGTGCCTTTCCATCCTGCCTTTGATAAGATAGCCCTGGCGGCAGTTACCAACTCACCCCAATGGTTACCCGCCATTGAGCATCATCGTTTAATGGAAACCGAAGTAACACTTCCCATTAGTTTTACCAAAGCCACCACGGCAGCCGGCCCGCAATAACTATCGCTGATAAAGCAAATAGTTTTCCATGATGGTCTTCCATTTCCCGGCAATAAGGGTAGCTGGCATTATACCGTTTGCTAATTGTTGCAGCGCATCGGGTATTCCCAGCAATTTATCAAGGTGCCTTGTGCCGCCAGGGTTGGCCACCGTGGCATATAATCGTTCCTTCACCTGGTGTGGGTAAAGCCTGAGCAATATCTGCAACAGGGTGATGCCGGTTTTAACCGGCCGGAAAAGAGGAAAGTCTGTAATATTAAGTTGTAGTCCATAACAGGTTTCCCCCGCATACAACGACGATTGCGGGCTATAGGTAATGGTGGTTGCCTTAATGCCTTCCAGTTGGTTAGCATCAAACGCTGCCTTTACTTCCTCCGCATTTATCCAGGGCGCACCAAATACCTCAAACGGGTGGTTGGTTCCCCTTCCTTCATTTACATTAATACCTTCCATCAACCCTGTGCCAGGATAAAGCATGGCAGTGCTGATGTTTTGCATGGCGGGTGAGGTAGGTATAAACTTGTTGGTGGCAGTAACCGCAGCAGGATCATCACCCGCAGAAATTATTTTAAGTGATAATGATTTCATCCTGGTTGCCGCAAAATACAACGCCAGTTCACCCATGGTACAGCAATGCCGGATGGGCATGCACCACCTTCCAATAAAGGAAGCGCAGCTTGCCTCGTTCAGCATTGGCCCTTCCGACAAATCAAAGTTCATACCACTTGGATTGAGCCTGTCTGTTATTAACATTGGTATTCCATAGGCCGCACAAGCTTCCATCATATATGTCATGGTCCACAGGTAAGTATAAAACCGGCAGCCAATATCCGGCAGGTCTACCACCACCAGGTCGATGTCTAATAAGTCTTTTTTGCCGGGGGCCAACTTGCTGCCATACAAACTGGTAACAGGTATCCCGGTAATGGCATCCTTCGTATCAGCCTGCCATTCGCCATCAGCACCGGTGGCTGCAAGTCCATGTTCCGGAGAAAATAATTGTACAAGTTGAAAGCCATGTTGCAACAAGGCAACACGGGTGCAGGTACCCGTTGCCGTTACTGAAGCGCTGTTGCTCAACAGGCCGATGCGATTGTTTTTATAATTGTTTAATAGCAACAATTGGTCAATGCCTGTCATATTGTTCATCTTTGCAATAGTATTCGGTGTGCACCTGGTTGTAATAATTTATTAGCCGGTATAATTTACAACAAAGTAAATTGTTAGGTGCAAATGGCGGTTGTTATAAGTAGGAGGGGAGGGGGTGTGTAATTGCGCAGCTTGCTGGTTACTTCGTAATTTTTGTGGCGGGTTGGTTGATGGTGGTTATTGAATGGTGACCTTTATTTAATAGCGGGAAGTAAACTTATTTTCGGTAATTTACAGTATCAAAATGCCGCGGTCTGGCAGGCATCACCCACCAGCAGTTTTGTATGAAGCAATTGATAACTATTCTGGCATTGCACATTTTGTCGCTTACAACCGTAAGCGGCCAGCGCGTAGTGTCTATCAAAATAGAAGGCGCTATTAACCCGGTAACGGCTGATTTTGTAAAAGAAGCCATTGGCAGGGCAAAGGCGACCAATGCATCCTGCCTGTTGCTTCACCTGAATACACCAGGTGGCTTACTGCAATCTACCCGTGAAATTGTAGCTGCTATTTTGGAGAGCCCGGTACCTGTAATTGTATATGTGTCACCCGAAGGCGCCCACGCCGGATCTGCAGGGGTGTTTGTAACCATGGCCGCACATGTGGCAGCCATGGCAGAAGCTTCCAATATCGGGGCAGCGCATCCTGTAAACCTGCGCGGAATGATGGACAGCGTAATGAGTGAAAAAATCACTAATGATGCTGCCGCGTTTATTCGCAGCATCGCCGCCAAAAGAAACCGTAACCTCGAGTGGGCGGAAGATGCTGTGCGTAAAAGTGTATCCATCACCGCTCCTGAAGCGGTGTTGAAAGGAGTAGTTGACCTGATCGCCTTTTCTGACAAAGACCTGTTGAACCAGGTGCATGGCAAAAGGGTGAAATTGCCTTCCGGCGAGGTGGTATTGAAAACGAAGGATGCTACAATCGAGCTGGTGGAAATGAACTTTTTTGATAAGTTCCTCAATGGGATCAGTGATCCCAATATAGCTTACCTGATGATGATGGTAGGTTTTCTTGGGATAATGTTCGAGCTATTTAATCCAGGGGCTATCGTTCCGGGTGTAGTTGGGGTAATAGCGCTGGTGCTCGCCTTCTTTGCCATGCGTACCCTGCCCATTAATTATGCCGGCCTTGCACTGATTGTATTTGGCGTGGTGTTACTATTATTGGAAATAAAAATTGTAAGCCAGGGTATGCTCGCCATCGGCGGAATTATCTCCCTGCTGCTGGGTTCATTTATGCTAATAAAGGCCAGTTCGCCGCTGGAAGTTGTTCATATTTCCCGCCTGCTCATTATCACCACGAGTGCCTTAACAGCAGCCTTTTTTCTGTGGGTGATTGGTGCCGGATTAAAGGCCCAGCAACGAACGGCTGTTACGGGCCTGGAAGCCATGACCGGCCTCACTGCCGTTACCATGGACGTTTTGGCACCCGATGGACGCGTTCTGGTGAAGGGCGAAATTTGGAACGCCTCCGCCACCGGGGAACCGATCGGGGTAGGAGAAACGGTAAGAATCAATGCGGTTAAAAAATTAAGATTGTACGTCGAAAAAATCATCACCTAATAAACCAACCCATTATGCCACAAATTCCATTTTTAACGCTCGTTATCCTGTTCTTTGTAATCAGTGTTTTAGCCAGTTCCATAAAAATTTTACGTGAGTACGAACGGGGGGTAATATTCCGGCTGGGAAGGTTAATCAGTGGCGA
>Ga0105048_10011925_pt1 | contig 13668 bp, 6 predicted proteins | sample MAT05_FD_78382 | JGI IMG/M metagenome (GOLD analysis project Ga0105048, IMG submission 78382) | Freshwater microbial communities from Lake Fryxell liftoff mats and glacier meltwater in Antarctica - MAT-05 | ecosystem: Environmental > Aquatic > Freshwater > Ice > Liftoff microbial mat | place...
TCGAGGGTGCCCAGCCAGGACCGGCACAGCGTCGGCGCGTCCGGGCCCTGGCGGGCGGCGCCAGCCTCGTCTTTCGCAGCACCGCTGACGCTCAGGCCTGCGAAGTCACGCTGATGGATGAGCAAACCGGCCTGTTTCGCATCGACCCCTCCGGCTGTGCCAATGATCTTCGCCTGATCTTCCCAGTGCCGCCGGAGGTCGCGCCACCCCCGGCCGGCGTCAGCCTGCCGCTGGGCATTCGCATCGAAGCAGCCGAACTGGGCGGCGCGGAGAAGCGCAGCCTGCTCTGGCTGGCGTTGACCAAGGGGGCATCCCCGGTCAGCCTGGATTTGCACCTGATGGTGGCCAAGCGCATCCGGGCCACGGCCAGCCTCGGCGCTCTCACCTGGGACGTTGTGCTCGACCCCCGGGTCGCGCCCGGCGAGGCCATCTACGTCACGCTTCAGATCGCCGGCGGGGGCCCACCCGTCCTGCTCTCGACGCCGGAACTCGGCACCGGCGCGCATCGCGGCTCCTGGCTGGAGGCCCCGGCGGGCGCACTGCTGGGGCGGGTTTTTGCGGGGGGCCTGCCCGCGCAAATCCTTCTCCGTCGGGGCGAACTATTGGTGCCCATCGCCGCCCGCGCCAAGGCCGAGCCGGAGGGTGCGGTGCGGCTGAGCATCGGCCCGCGCAATTTGGACGCCGCCCTTCGCGAGGCCGGCTGGGCCGATGGCGTCCCATTCGAGGCGTTGCTGATGGCGGGAGAGCTATTGCTGGCCCGCCAGATAGTCACGCCGCTGCTCCGCCAGGAGTTGGGCGCGATTGACGAGGCCGGCCCCGCGCGAATCCGTGGCTGGGGTGCCATCGCCGGCCAGCCCGAACTGCGTCCGGAACTGGAACTGGTGGTCAATGGCCTGATACATCATTCCCTCGCCGTCCAGCCCGCTGTCGTTGAGCCCGGCCTGCCTGAAGGCGCGCGCCGCTTCGAGACGCGGTTGCTTCTGGCGACCCGCGCCGGGGCCGAGCTGCTCGAATTGCGCAGCCCCGATTCAGGCGAAATCCTCGGCGGGCCAGTGCCACTTGAGGGCCTGCCGCCGCGCTTTGTGGATGTGGCCCGTGCGCGCTTCGCCCTGCGTGAGGTGCCCCCGGAGGTCACCATCATCCTTGCCATCGCCGCAGGCGACACCGGCGCGGCGCACTGCCTGGCCACGCTCGCGGCGCAAACGCCACCGGGGATGCGGCTTTTCGTGGTGGGTCAGGGCGGGGCTGATCCGTTGCTCCTCGCCGGCTTGGACCCCTCCCGTGTCATCCGCCTGGACGGCCCCGGGGGACGGGCGGCCGCGTTCAATGCCGGCATCGCGGCGGCGGGCGGTGATGATGTGGTGCTGATCGAGCCCTCGGCTGAGCCTGGGCCGCGATGGTTGCAACGCCTACGCTACGCCGCCTATGCGGGGGAGAGGCGTGCCAGCGTCTCCACCCTGTCGTTCGGCGGCGAGGCACTGAGTGCGGCCTGGGGTGCTTTGGATGCAGCGCGCCAGATGGCCCAGCTCGCCGGCGGGTTGCAGCCCGAAACGCCGGTGATGTCCGGCCCCTGCCTTTATCTCCGCCGCGCCGCGCTCGATGCCACGGGCGTTTTCGATGCCGAGAGCTTCCCCGAGGGCGAGGGCTGGCGCGCCGATTGGTCCATGCGCGCGCGTTATCGCGGCCACAGCCATGTGATCGAGGACGGAACCTGGATGGGCATTGCCGCCCCCATATTGCCACCCGAAGCGCTGCTGGGTCATCGCTATGCCGAGCTGCCGCATCTGCTGGCCACCAGCGACGAGGAGCCGGAGATGCGCACCCTTCGCCATCGCCTGGCGATCATGCCGGCCGATGCGCTGGCGGCGGGGCGCCGCCCCCGGCCGCGCTGCCTCTTTGTCATCGCCACGCGCACCGGCGGCACGCCGCAAACCAACCGCGACCTGATGCGCGCGCTGGGCGAGCGCTGGGAGACGCTGCTGCTGCATTGCGACGGCCAGACCATGACCCTCTCGCGGGTGGAAGCGGATGCGGAGACGGTGATCGCCACCCACAAACTGGCGCGGCCCATCTCCATCCTCGACCACCGTTCGGCCGAGTATGATGCCGTGATCGGCGAATGGCTGAGCGGGGAGGCGGTGGAACTGCTCCATGTGCGCCATCTCGCCTGGCACAGTCTGGGTCTGATCGAGCGCGCCAAGGCGCTGCAAATCCCCGTGGTCGTCTCCCTGCATGATTTCTACACCATCTGCCCCACGGTGAAGCTGCTAGACGCCCAGATGAACCCCTGCGGCGGCATCTGCACGGTCGGTGAGGGGGATTGCCGGGCGGAACTGTGGCCGCGCGGCGGGGTGCCGCCCCTGCGCGACCGCTGGGTGCACAATTGGCGCGCCATGATGGAGCCCGTGCTGGAGCAGGCCGACGCCTTCGTCACCTCCTCCGCCTCGGCGAAGGAGACGATTCTGCGCGGCTATCCGGGGCTGGCCGAGCGGCGCTTCGAGGTGATCCGTCATGGGCGGGATTTTCCGCATCTCGACCATCCGCTCGCCGCGCCGCCGGCGAAGGGCGAGGCGCTGCGCGTGCTCATCCTTGGCAATATCAGCCGTGCCAAGGGGGCTGAGCTGATCGGTGAGATCGCGGCGCTGGACACGGCGCGGCGCATCGAACTCCATGTGGCCGGCGAGATCGACAACCGGCTGAAATCCGCGCGCGTCTTCCTGCACGGCCCCTATGAGCGCGACGCGATGATGGGTGTGATCGAGGAGGTGCGCCCGCATCTGGGTGCAGTGCTTTCGATCTGGCCCGAAACCTATTCGCATACGCTGACCGAGCTTTGGTCGGCCGGGCTGCCGGTGCTGGGCTTCGACCTGGGCGCCGTGGGAGAGCGGCTGCGCGAGACGGGCGGCGGCTGGCTGCTGCGCGAGACCTCGCCTGCCGCAGTGCACCAGGCGCTGACGCGGATCGCCGCCGATCGCGAGGGCCATGCGGCGCGCGCGGCCTCGGTCGAGGCCTGGCGACGGGGCGAGGGCCGTGACCATGGCACGACCGCGATGGCGGCGCGCTATGCGGAGCTATACGCGGATCTCCTGCGCGGGCTTGGCGCGTTGGCCCGCACGCAGCAACATTGAGACATGACCCGGGGAGAAGGAAGCCAGGCGATGTCGACCCCGGATGAGCGCCGCGCCATCAAGGCCAGAGCCCCCAAGACCCGCCTCTTTGACGCGCATACCCATGATTGCCGGGTGGTGCCCGACCGCGAGGCACTGCTGGAGCGCCTGCCGCGCGGCGGCGTCGTCGCCGAAATCGGTGTGGCCTTCGGTGATTTTTCGCGGGAGATCCTCAAACGCAACAAGCCCGCCCGGCTGCATCTGATCGATCTGTGGGATTCGAAGCGTTATGGAGAAGGACTGGCCCGCATCGAGAAGGAGTTCGCCGCGCCGATCGAGGCCGGCAGCGTGGCCATCCATCGCGGGCTCTCCACCGCTATTCTCCCGAAATTCGAGGATAACAGCTTCGACTGGGTCTATATCGACACCGATCATTCCTATGCGACGACGGCCAAGGAATTGCGCATCTGCCACACCAAGGTGAAGCCGGGTGGCATGATCCTCGGCCATGATTACTGTAACGGGAATGTGATCACCCCCTGGCCCTATGGAGTGATCGAGGCCTGCCATGAATTCTGTGTCGAATATGGCTGGAAATACGCCTATCTGACCCTCGAAGCCCATGGACATCTGAGCTTCGCGCTCGCCCGGCAGAATTGAGCACAGGCTTGGACGTAACCTCGCCCCTCCTGATGTTGCAAACCGCGGATCCTTTGGTATATCGCGGATTCCTGGAACTGACCGGGCGCGTCAACCGGGAATATTGCACGCGCCAGAACATCGAATACCGGGCACATCTGGGCATATTGCGCGGATGCCACCCCTGGCACGCCACCTTCAACCGCATCCCGCTGCTGCGCCAATTGCAAGCCGAGGGGTTTTCCGGCTGGGCGCTTTACCTCGACGCCGACGCCTATGTGGCCGATCTCGGCTTCGACATTCGCGCCTTCCTTACCCGACGTGGCCATCGCGCCATCCTCGGCGCGCTTGGCCACAACAAGGCGCTCTCGGACATCAATGCGGGCGTTGTGTTCTTCAACTTTGCCCATCCCGATACGGGCTTCATCCTGGAGGAATGGGAGCGCCGCTTCCAGGCCGAGGTCACGGAGGAGATGCTGGCCGAGAGCGCGGAAGGCTGGAGTTTCTCACCCAATGACCAGGACTTGCTCCAAAGCCTGTTGGCCGAGCATCTGTTGCGCCTTTGGCCCGCCATCGGGATCGAGGAGCGCAGCCTGTTCAATGCGCCCAAGGCGAGCTTCCTCCGGCAAATTCTGCGGCGGGACGCGCCTGGTCTCGCCGAACGCATGGAACTCGCGCGGCAGGACATCGCGCGCATCGCGCCGGGGTTGCTGGCGTGACGCCCCTGGCCGCGCTCACCGACCCGGCGGGGGTGCTGGATGCCGAGATGGCGTTTCGCTTCGTGCTGGGCCGCCGCCCAACGCGGGCCGCCGACACCGAGGCGCATCTCGGGCGCCCGCTCGGCGAGGTGCTGGGCCATTTTCTGCGCTCCACGGAATTCGCGCAGAAGGTGCGGCCGCGGCTCGGGCCCGCCCCGGACGCCCTGCCTGAGACGCTCCTGGAGCCGGAGTTGCGAGCCTGGCTGGAAACGCGGCTCCGCTTTGGCGCGGCCCGGCGTTGGCCGCGCGCCCTTGGCACCTGGCTCGACGCGGCGCATTTGCCTGCCCGCCCGGCCGAGGATTGGCGACGGACCCTGCCCCATCTGCTGTTCGGCCCGGACGCTGCCTTGGCGCCGCCCATCACCGAGGGCATTTGCCTTGCTGCGGCGCGGCAGATGGTGCTCTCGGAAGCGTTCCGCGCGCGGGTGCTGCAAACAGGGCAGCCATTGCCTGCCATTCCGGTGACGCCGGCGATGCGCGCCCTTGCGCAGGCTGCGCTGCTCCCTGAGTCCGGGGTGGTGACCGCCGCCGCTTCCTGGCCCGCGCTCATCATCGCGCTGCTGGGCCATGAATGTTCGCATCTGCGGCTGGAAGGGGCGGAATTCTGGTTCGAATGCGGGCCGGCCGAAGCGGCAGGGCTGCCGGTGCTGATCGCGTTGCGCGATCGCGCCGCGCCTTCCGCGACCGTGACCCGGCGCAAAACCGGCCTTGAGGCGCGAATCCTGGCCCTGGCCGAGGCCGGGCAGGTGGTGGAGGCCCTCCGCCTGGCGCGCCGCACGGCAGATGAAAACCCGGCCCTCGCTGAGATCTGGCTTCTGCTGGCTGAGCTTCTGGCCTGTGCGGGTGACCTGCCCGGCGCCGAAACCGCGCTTGGGCGGGCTGTGCGGTTGGAGCCACCGGGAGAGGCATTGCCCTTACTCGCAGCGCGGCTCGCCATAAGGGCCGGTCGGGCGGAAGCGGCAATGGGCGGCTTGGAGCGCGCGCCGACGCAGCGCGGCCTGCTGGCGGGGCCGGCTGGGCCTGCGCTCTGCTTCGCGCCGCCCGAGAGCATCGCAGAGCCGATGGCGGTGCTGCCCCTGCTGCCGGAGCGGCCCTGGCTGCTTTATGCGGCGCTTTCCCTTCAGCCGCCCGCGCCCGGCGCGCCGCCCGCCTTGCTCCTGGCGCTCAGCCGCACCGCCGCCGCGCGAGGCGATGCGCCCGCGGCGCGTCGCTTCGCCGAGACGGCGCTGGAAGCTGCACCGGGCGAGGCCGAGCCCATGTTGCTGCGGGCGCTCGCGCTCCGGCAGGCGGGCGACCACCAGGGTGCGGCGGATGCGCTGGATGCGATGCTGGACCTGCACCCGGCGCATGAGCAGGCCGGTGAACGGCGCCTGGCTTATGAGCTCGATCTCTTCCGCGCCGATCCGCTGCGCCTGCGCGCGCGGCTCGATGCGCTGCTCGAACAGCGTCGGATCGTGGTGCATCGCAGGCTGACGCAGGACCCGCAATCGCCCAGCCTGCGCCTGGAACTGGCCCGGCTCGCCATCGCGGCCGGCGACATTCCGGATGCGCAGGATGTGCTGGACGCCTTGGCCCTGGCCCGCCCGGGCTGGGCGGCGCCCATCGCGGCGCGGATGTATCTGGCGCAGCAGTCCAACGATCACGCCGGGGTTATGCAAGCCTGGGAGCGCCTGCCGGAGGCCGCGCGGGATGAGCGCGCGGTGATCGCCGCCGCCAAGGCGTTGCGCCAACTGGGCGAGATCGAACCTGCCCAGGCGCTGCTGGCCGCGCATCTGGCGAAGGGCGCGCCCGGCATCCGGCGCGAGCATGCGCGGAACCATTTTTTTGCCGGCCGCTTTGACGAAGCGGCGGCGGAATGTGCCGATTGGGGAGATGACCCCGAGTTCGGCCTGGTGGCCACCGCCGTGGCGCTGGAGCAGGGCCACCCGGGGGAGGCGCTACGCCACGCCCAGGCGCTGCGTGCTGCCGGCGCGGAGTGCGCCTTTCCCGTCGAGCTGCCGCTCTTCTTCTGCGCTGCACATTCCCAGCGTGGCGATTGGGACCAGGCGCTGGCCGAGCTGGACCCGATGTTCGCCCGCTACAACGCGCGGCCCATCCGGCGCGATCCTGGCCTCGGCGCGCGGCCCTTCGACCAGCTCCGCGCTGCTGGGCCGGCGGCCCTGGCGGAGGGACCAAAAATCTCCGTGGTGATGACGAGCTACAACGCGGCTGAACATCTCGAAACAGCCATTCGCTCCATCCTGGAGCAGAGCTGGCGCAACCTCGAACTCGTCATCGTGGATGACGCCAGCACCGATGCCACACCCGCCCTGTTGCTGGAGATGCAGCGGCGCGATCCGCGCATCCGGGTTTTGCTGAAATCCACCAATGACGGCACCTATGTCAGCAAGAATATGGGCCTTCTGCACACGACGGGCGAATTCGTGGCACTCCAGGATTCCGACGACTGGTCTCACCCCGACCGGCTGGCCCTCAGCGTGGGCATGCTGCGCCAGCGGCCAGACCTCGTTGGCCTCACCACCGACTGGTTCCGCATGACCAGCGAGGGCGGGATCATCATCAAGGCGGGCGGGCAGATCGCGCATCTCTGCTGCATCTCGCTGGTGTTCCGCCGCGCGCCTGTGCTGGAGCGGGTGGGGTTCTTTGACAGTGTGCGCGTGGCGGCGGATCTGGAGTTCATCCAGCGCATCGGCCTGGTCTTTGGTGAGCGCGCCTCACCACGTCTGCGCTGGCCTTTGCTCACCGGCCGCGCACGTGCCGATTCGCTGACGGCCCATGTGGAATATGGCCTGGGTCGCACTGGCTTCACCGCGATCCGCTCTGATTACCACGCGCGCGCGTCGGAATTCCACGCTGCAATCCGTGCCGGCACGGCGGATGCGCGCATGCCATTTCCGCTGGACCAGCGGCGCTTTGCCGCGCACCCCATGATCCTGCCCGACGCATGGGCGGGGGAGGGCGAATGAGCATCCCCGTCGTCAACAGCACGGTCTTTCAGGACAACCCCTATCAGCGCCTGCTCTATTCGGCGCTGGAAGGACGTTACAACTGCATTCGCGGCGGTGTGGAGGATGCCTTCGCCCTTCTGGCGGATCAGGAAGGCCCGGCCCTTCTGCATCTGCATTGGGAGGAGCACGCGTTGCGCATCGCGCCGAGCGCGGCCGAGGCGCGGCTTCTGGTGCGGCACATCGCCGGGCGGCTGGCCGCCTTTCGTGCATCGGGCGGGCGCATTCTCTGGACGTTGCACAATGCGGCGCCGCACGAGGGTGAGCACCTCGCCGAATTCCTCTGGCTTCGCCGCTCCATCGCCCGGTTTGCGCATCTTATCCTGGTCCACAGCACTGATGCGGTGACACTCCTGGAGGAGCAGGTGGGCCCCTTGGCGGAGAAGCTGTTCCTCCTGCCCCACCCCTCCTATTTGGGGGTGTATGAGCCGGAAGGGACGCCGCTTGGCGTGGCTGGGCGCAGCCTTCTCTGCTTTGGCAAGCTGCGCGGCTACAAGCGGCTGGACCGCGTGCTGGACATGCTGACGGAGGAATTCCTTGCCACCTGGGATGCGCGGCTGCGCATCAGCGGCGAGGGCGATGCGGGGGCGGTGGTCCCGCGCGCCCGGGTGGATTGGGATTTGCGGCGCGTGCCGGATGCGGAGCTGGGCGCACTTTTCCGTGGCGCACGGGCGGTGGTGCTGGATTATGAGCAGCCGCTCAGCTCCGGTGTGGCTCTGCTGGCGCTGAGCTTTGGCCGGCCGCTGCTCGCGCCGCGCCGGCCCGGCCTGCTGGAGCTTCTCCCGCGCGAGGCGCATGGCTTCCTCTTTGAGCCCGGCTCGGCCGAGGATGCTCGCCGCGCCGCCGGAGAGCTGCTGGGCATGACCCAGACGGCACATGCGGCATTGGCCGAGGCCTGTCTGGCGCGCGCGGCGGAGGTCCATCCTCGCCGCATCAGCGCCATTCTGGGCGATGTCTATGATGTGGCCCGCGCCATGCCTTAAACCAGACCCGGCGGATGATGACTTATAGAACTCAAGAGCCTCCGGCGGCTGGGGCCATGGGCCCCAAACCCCATTTTTAACAAATCAACCCGGAATTTACTGCAACCAAATTTGTAAAAAAGTTGGGGTCTGGGGCCAATGGCCCCAGTCGCCGGAGGCAATCTTGCTTCTCGGCAGGAATTTTCCATCGGTCGACGTCCAAGAGTTTTGGTGTGATTCCACTTAAGCAGACGACGCCATGGCCGCCCATCAAACGCTCCGAACATCAGACCTCATAATCGGGCAGGTGCCAACGATAGGTCCTCGCCGAAGCCTCCAGCGAGCTTGCCTTCTGGAACTCGGAGGTGTTGATGTCGCTATCCTCAAGCGTCTGGATCGCGGCGTTGGGGGTGATGACGAAGCAGCGCTCCTTCCAGGCATGGGTCAGCGCGGCCAGCGGGCCGATATCGAAGGGCAGGTCCCGCCGCTTCACCAGCTCCAGCAGGAAGGGGAAGGCTTCAAAGCGAAGCCCCACCGCGTGGGAGCCGATGGCCGCTCCATCCGTGCGGTAGAGATGTCGCCCGGCCGGGGTGATTGCGCCATGGTCCCAGTTGTATTGCAGCGTGCCGAGCTGCAGAGCCAGCCAGTCGGGCGGCAGTTCCGCATGGGCGGCGGCAAAGAGTGCAGGAAGGTCACGATGGAAGGCCACGTCGTCATCCAGGACCAGCAGGGTTTCCACCCGGTCCCGCAGGGCGGATTCGAGAATTTGTTCCCAGGTGATCAGATAGGCCAGCGCCCCGGCCGAAGCGATGGCGCGCCGCCCGGTCCGCGCCTCCTCGAAGGCGATGCGGGCCTGCTGGCTGTCATGGTCGCGATAGAATTGCCAGGAGGAGGTGACCGGCCGCACGCCTGTCGGCCGGGCAAGCAGGGGCTGCGCGGCATAGGCGGCGAATTCGGCCGCAATGCCCGGGAAGGCGCCATCCACGGCGGCGATGCGCGTGGCCGCGATGCCAGCGCGCGCAAGGCGGTCCGCCATCGCCTCCCAGCGGTCCGCCCGGCGGTCAAGGTTGATGACCAGGACGCGCTCAAAGACCTCGTTCACGCTGGCTCCGCGCCGAGCCGTCGGGGCCACGCGCCGCCAACCGACGCGCGCGCGCACGGCATCGGGCTCGGGCGCGGGCAGTGGGGGCGGGCGGTGATCGGGCGCGCAGAAGAGCTTGGCGCCGAGGTCGGGCAGGTTGGGCACCTGGCCGGATTGGGCGAGAGCGAGCCGCGCCAGCCATTCGGCCAGCGCATCGGGCAGTTCTGGATCAAGATCCCCCGCGGCCCGGATCAGCGCTGGGGTTGCGAGAGCCAGGCAGGGAGCCATGCCGGCATCGGCGCTGCCCTCGCGGCTGATGGTCAGCCGCCCATCGGCGCCGCGATGGCCGAGCAAGACGACACCCGGATGTTGGGCCAGCAGCGAGAGCGCCTCGCGAACCCAGCCGCCGCCGGTGAAGCGGATTTCATCGGTGGCGATGCAGACCAACGCGCCGCCGAGCTGGCCGGCAAGGGCCAAGGCGCCGGCTGGCCCGCCCTCCTGGGGCATATGCAGCTCCACCGGCAGGCTGAGCCCGGCGAGCCAAGGTGGCAGGGATGGGTCCTGCGTGGTGGCGCCAAGGATCACGACCCAGTCGTAACCCGCGCCGGCCTGGGCCAGCCAGGTTTCCAGCGCGGCCTGGGCGGGGGCCGCCGCACTGGCCAGCAGCAGCAGGATCACCTTGGGGCGCGGCCCGGGCTGGAGGGTCAGCGGCCAGGCGCGCTGGATCATCGCATCCTGCACAACCGAGCTGTCGAAGCGAGACCGCGTGGCCTTTTGCGAATGCGCATAGATTGTCTCGAAGCCATCCTCCTGTCCATTCTGCCAGGCGAGGCGGCGCGGCCTCGCCAGGGTGATCATCGGGATGGCTGCCCGCTGCGCGTAAAGTGCCACGAAGATGTCGGCCATGTTGCGATGGGCGAAATCGGCCCAGCGGAGCGGGAGCTTCGTGCTGTGCCAGGCAAAGGCATTGGTGCCCAGCACATGCACGGCGCGGTCCTGCGCCAGGGGATTCTCGAAGTGGAACGCGTGGCGGGAAACCTCGGCGTAGTAGCGGGCGATGGGCTGGCGCAGCAGGATGCCGTGCAGCGCCACGAAAGCGTGGTCGGCATGGCGGCGCAGCCCGGCCACCATCTCGGTTGTGAAATGCGGCGCGAAGATCAGGTCGTCATCGGCAGCGATGCGATAGCCCGACTCGTCCAGCGCCTCGATCCAGCCGAATTTGCCCGCATCGCCCTTGTCGTCCCAGTCCTGCGAACGGCGAATGTCGATGCGCGGATGGTTCAGGAAGTCCGGGATATCCGGGTAATTGTTCAGGAAGACTCGCACGCGGTCGCATTGCGGCAGCAGGCTCGCCACCGCATCGGCCAGCATCTCGCGCCGGTCGGGGATGGAGGCCAGGGCGGCGATGACCGGCGCGCCCAGCTTGTGTCGAAGTCGGGCCTGGTGGCTCTCGGGATCGGCTGTCAGAAGCTCAACTCGCAGCAGGGTGAAGCGCTGGCCTGTGGCGGGGCGCAGTGCGACGAGCAGGATGCGAAGACGCCGCGCGTCACCCGGCAGGAAGACCAGATGCTCGGTGGTGCCGCTGCCGAGGGGCAAGTCCGGGCCGAGCGCCTCGCCCTGCCCATTGACCACACGCAGTGCGGGCGCGCCCTCGGGCGCCGCACCGAGACTTACCCGCACCGCCAGCAAGCTCCGCGCCTCGGCGGGAATATAGGGCGAGGCGCAGCCGGAGGATTCCTCCTCCGAGCCCAGCTCCACCACGCCGCCGGGCAGGAGGCGCGCCGATTTCCGCGACCGCCATTCGCCCCAGCCACTGGTGGGGTCCTCCTCGCGCAGGTGTGTCAGGCGCAGCTCGGGCGCCGGTGCTGGCTGGGCCTCGGCGGGCGGCGGCTGAGGCATCGGCACCCCGCGCGGGATGGCGCCGGCCCATGCCTCCAGCCGGGCTTCGATCTCGGCCAGTTGCACGCCGAGCAGTGCTGCCAGTTCCGCCTCGGTGACGGGCCGGCCGCTGGTCATGAGAGCGCCGCCGGCAATTCGATCGCAGCACGGGAGAACAGGATGATGTCCTCAGGCTTCAGCGGCACCTGCGGCAGCACGGCGGCGATGATGTCGGGCAGAGAATCAATGATGGCGCAGAGTGCCGCGCGGTCCCGCGCATCGGTCACCGGGGCCAGCGCGCGCGAGCGTGGTCCGCCGGGGCCCACGCGAAAGACCGGGCCGAAGTGATCCTCCTCCTGGCCCGGCCAGGCGGTGGCGAAAAGCGGCCAACCGCGCCCTGGCCGAAACTCCAGCCGGGGCGCGACGCCACTGAGGCCGAGCTTGAAGCGTACGCGGATCCTGTCCTGCCCTTCCAGCGGCAAATCCGGGATGGTGAGGTCCAGATGCCGGTAATTCGGCGGCTTGGAACGGTATTCGTTCACCGTCACCTGGAAGCGCCCGTCACGCGCCCGGGCCTGGGGCTCGGTGGGCTTGATGGTGGTGGCGGGCTCCTCGACGCCGGGCTTGGGGGCTGGGCGGCGCGGCTGCGGCATGATGTTGGCCTGCTCGGCCGGCAGCGGCGGCGGCGTGGGGGACTGAGCGACCAGGGGCTTGGGCTCGAAATGGGCCAGCGCGGCGATGGATGCGCGATGCGTCCGCGACGCTGCCAGCATGCGGTCCACCGCGCCGAGTGCGTGCGGCCAGCCGATGGGCGTCAGCAGGCCCAGTCCGATCAGCTTCGCTGGGGATTCGTAGGCAATGCTGGCTGCACCATGCAAAGAAAGCCCAGGCTCGCGGGCCAGCACCTCATGATAGCAGCGGTATTCCGCACTGCCGCCCCAGTAGTTTTTCTCGGCCAGGGCCAAGCGGATTCGCTCCGCCACATGCGGCAGGAACTTGAAATGGAGAATGGCCAGCAGCCGGGGTGAGAGGAAATTCGCTGCATAGGGCCAGACATGATGCGGATTGGCCATCAACTCGCCCGGCCGCAGCCGAAAGAGGGGGTATTTGGTCATCTCCGGATTGAAGTTTGGGTCGGCCGCCGTGAAGACGCGGCGGCGGGGACCGCCCTTGACCGACATCACCTCGGTGTAGCGGCTTTCCAAATAGCCGCCCTGGTCGTGGAAGGGGTAGCTCTCCAGGAGCCGCTCGCCCGCCGCGTAGCGCGAGCCGAGCAGCGGGCCCATCGCATACATGTCCAGCAGAAAGCCGCGTACCCGCCAGATGCCGCGCCGCTCCATCAGGGCGGCCAACTCCTCGAAGCCGCGCGCTTCGCTCTCCTCGAAGACGATGTGCTCATCAGCATCCACGTAGAGAAACCAACGGTCCAGACCGTAGTTTTCGATGGCGCGATTGATCCAGCCCTGCTTGAGCTTCCATTCGAAGGAACCTGGCCGCTCCAGCAGGTCCACATCGGGCTGGGCGGCAAGAAAGGCGCGCGAGCCATCCTCCGAGCCATTGTCGATGAAGCAGAAGCGCCGGATGCCCAGGCTGCGGTAATGCCGCAACAGCTCGGCCAGGCGATCCCCCTCATTACGAATGACGGAGATGAGGATAGGTGAGACGCGGGGCGGCAGCGGCTGGGCGGAGAGCCGCACCGGCGTGAGTGCGACGCGCGCGAATTCGCGCCGCACCTCCTGCACATAGCCGGGTTCATCCGCCATTTCCGCCTCCTGGCCGCATGGGCCACAAGTGATTGCTGCCCGAGCGGCGAGGGGTTTTCAAGGGATCGGGGTGTGCAGCCGGTCCAACTCGCGCTTCAGCCGGCCGCCCAGGCGATGAATCGCAATGGATTGGAAGGCCGAATTGCGCCCGAGCGCCTGCATCAGGCCGCGCGCTGGCCCCACTTCGCTCCATTCGAAGATATGGGTGGGCGTGGCTGCATGGGTTTCGGTCGCCACGTAGCCGGCTGGTCCCAGATGCGCCTCGATGGCCAGGAAGGCTTCGCGAGTCGGGGCTTCGGCGGTGAAGACCGGATGGCGGCGAGAGGCGAGCAGGCGCGCCGCGCCCTCCAGCACCTGCGGCTCGGCACCTTCCACATCCATTTTCACGAGCTTCAGCCGGGGCAGCTTGGGCAGGTCATCCAGGCGTTGCACGGCAACGGACCCCGCCGCGTCCCGCACGACGGAGGAAGCGCCA
>Ga0105048_10011928_pt1 | contig 13666 bp, 14 predicted proteins | sample MAT05_FD_78382 | JGI IMG/M metagenome (GOLD analysis project Ga0105048, IMG submission 78382) | Freshwater microbial communities from Lake Fryxell liftoff mats and glacier meltwater in Antarctica - MAT-05 | ecosystem: Environmental > Aquatic > Freshwater > Ice > Liftoff microbial mat | place...
AGCCTGCATTTAATTAATAACCAAAAGCGCTGCAGTAAAACGGAACAAGATGCCCTTTACTGATTTATTTGAATAAACACTTTATAACCTATCGGCTCATTGAAAGCAATATCTACATTTTGCCCGCCAGCCCTAAAGCGCAGCCGTAGCGGAAAAGTAGGTTGTAAAATACGGGTAATTGACCGCTTGCCTGTAGTGTTAGAGGTAACTTGATTATACATACCCTTTACAATTTCGATATCGGTAATTTGGGGTATAGTTACAGTACCTCCTGAAAGTGTAACTGCACCGCCACTGGTACTTTCTGTTTCTACCACTATCTGGTCGGCGACATTTGTTTTTTCCACTTTTATTCGGGCTATGTTGGCAGCGGCAAAATAAATTTTATAGGCCTCGTTCGTTTCCGCTACCTGTTTTCCTTTGGCATATACCACCGGTATCATACTATCTGCTCCATCCATATTTGTGAAGTGCATTTCTCCGGTGCCGTCCATAATTCCGTCTTTCCATTCGCCCATGTAGCGGTGGCCATCATGCCAGGTCCAGGTGCCACGACCGTCGGGTTTACCTTTTTTAAACTGGCCGCCATAGCTGTCTTCTTTGCCATTAGCAGTGCCAATGCCTTCGGCTTTGCCGCCTTTGCATTCGCCGGTGTAGTCACCTTTTAATTCCGGCAAGGCTACCTCGCAGGTTTGTGCGTTGGTTACGGCTGTGCTAACTATCAACAGCGAAGCCGTGATCAGGTTTTTCATGGTTGTATATTTGGGGTAAAGTGAAGAGATTAAGTTAACTGCCCCGTTGGTGTAATAAATTATTTTTTGGAAAGATTCGGTAGAAGAGGCTTTTCATTATACCCATTGGGCATTTTATTTATGGCTTGAGCCCTGGTAAGTGGCAACAAACGAGTTGCTGCACCCGGCATACTAAGTCTATACAAATTGGTGTTCGGTTGCAGGCAGGGCATGTTATCCTGTGGCAAAATATAAACATCACCAAGAGAGGTTGTGTGGGAAAATGCTGCCGGCCCGGCACCTGCGTTGTAGCCAGGTGTCCGTTTTAAAAAAGTGGGTTTTTTTGCGGCGGTGGTATCTAAGAACAATCTGTTTTGCTCCATGTACTTTCTCACCTTATCCATGTTAAGTTTTGGGGTTTGGCCAAACGATTGCACACATGTAAAGCAGATAACTAGCAGCATGATGTTTTTCATAAACTGATGACTTTTAGAAAGAAGAATATGCTGCATTGAATAAACCTGTAGGGTTTTAGCCTATGCGCCATTTCTTGTAACAACTTATTAACCCGTTGGTACTGCTGTCGTGGCTGGTAACGGGGCTTTCGGTTTCCAGTTCGGGTAATATTTTATTGGCCAGTTGCTTGCCCAATTCCACGCCCCATTGGTCAAAGCTGTAGATGTTCCAAAGAACGCCTTGTACAAAGATTTTGTGTTCGTATAACGCAATCAATTCGCCCAATACAAAAGGGGTAATTTTTTTTACCAGAAAAGAATTGGTAGGGCGGTTGCCTTCAAAAATTTTATATGGCAGCAGGTTTTCGGGTACGCCTTCGGCAATGCATTGCTCCTTTGTTTTGCCGTTCATAAGTGCTTCTGTTTGGGCAAAAAAGTTGCTAAGCAATTTTATATGATGGTCGCCAATGGTATTGTGGCTCATGGCCGGTGCTATAAAATCGGCGGGGATTATTTGGGTACCCTGGTGTATGAGCTGGTAAAAAGCATGCTGCCCGTTGGTGCCTGGTTCACCCCAAATAATGGGGCCAGTTTCGTAGGTCACTGCATCGCCGTTTCTATCCACATATTTGCCATTGCTTTCCATATTGCCCTGCTGAAAATATGCGGCAAAGCGGTGCATGTATTGATCGTATGGTAAAATGGCTTCGCTGGCCACGCCGTAAAAATTTACATACCACATGCCAATTAAAGCCATTATAACAGGAATGTTTTTTTCTAAAGGCGTCGTTTCAAAGTGGGTGTCAATGGCTTTGGCACCTTTGAGTAACTGCTCAAAATTATCGTAGCCAATTGTAAGGGCTATGCTTAGGCCAATGGCACTCCACAGGCTGTAGCGGCCGCCTACCCAATCCCAAAAGCCAAACATGTTTTCGGCGGCAATGCCAAACTTTACCACATCTTTTTCGTTGGTGCTAAGGGCTGCAAAATGTAACGCAACATGCGCCTCATCTTTTGCGTGTTCCAAAAACCAGTTCCTTGCGGTATGTGCATTGGTCATGGTTTCCTGGGTGGTAAATGTTTTGCTGGCTACGAGGAAAAGCGTTTCATCTGCCGTTACTTTTTTTAGGGTTTCGGCTATGTGGCTACCATCTACATTGCTTACAAAATAAGTTTGTAACCCATCCACCCAATAAGGTTTTAAAGCTTCGGTAACCATTACTGGTCCAAGGTCGCTGCCGCCAATACCTATGTTTACGATGTATTTGATAGCCTTGCCGGTATAGCCTTTCCATTCGCCACTATGCACTTTGGTGCAAAAGGTTTTCATCTGTTGCTGCACCGTAAGTATAAGCGGCATCACATCTTCACCATCAGCCAAAAATGGCTTGTTGCTGAAATTGCGTAACGCAACGTGCAGCACCGACCGGTTCTCTGTTACGTTTATTTTTTCGCCGCCAAACATGGCTTTTATCGCATCGGGTAACTGGCATTCATTGGCCAGTTGCACCAGCAATTCCATGGTTTGTTGGGTATGATATTTTTGGAGTAGTCGAACACCATGTCTTCGGTACACATCGAAAATTTTTGAAACCGGTTTGCATCATCTGCATTCAGTTGCCGCATGTTGGTGGTCTTTATTTCGTTGTAATGCTGCTGTAATAAAGGCCAGGCATGCGTTGAGGTAGGGTTTATGGATGGAAACATAATTGAATTTACGATTTACTACTTGTGATTTGTGACTTGTGACTTGTGATTTGTGATTTGTGATTTACGATTTGTTGCAATGTAAAATGCATCATTGAGAAATGGTTGAGGCAGTAAAAATATTGTTTAGTAGAGACAGCAGTAAATAGGTCAAGTTTTAAAAACTTGACTTCTTTAAGAAAGCGGCAAATATTAACCCACATATCCTTTTGGAATCGCCTCAATCAACTGCCTGGTATAGGAAGATTGTGGCCGACGGTACACTTCTTCAGCCAGGCCAATTTCTTCAATTCTTCCTTTTTGCATCACCATAATCCGGTCGCTGATATAGTTGACCACGCCCAAGTCGTGGCTAATAAAAATAGCGGTAAAGCCCATCTCTTTTTTGAGGTCATTCAGCAGGTTTAGCACCTGTGCCTGTACGCTTACATCAAGCGCCGAAACACTTTCGTCACACACCACAAATTTGGGGTTCATTACCAAAGCCCGGGCTATAACGATACGCTGGCGCTGGCCGCCGCTAAATTCATGCGGGTACCGGTTATAATGTTCGGCTTTCAGGTTCACTTTTTCCAGCCATTCTACCACCTTTTCCCGGCGAAGTTTTTCGGTGGCTACAATGCCATGCACCTGCAAAGGCTCGGCAATGGCCTGCCCCACCGTAATGCGTGGATTGAGCGACCCGTAAGGGTCCTGGAAGATGATCTGCATTTCTTTACGTAGTTGCAATACTTCGTTTTTGGTGAGGCCGGTAATATTTTTTCCGTTGTAAATAATCTCCCCACTCGTGGCCGGTATTAGTTGCAGTATGGCACGTCCCAGCGTTGTTTTGCCACAGCCGCTTTCGCCCACAAGTCCTAGTGTTTCTCCCTGAAACACCTCAAAACTCACATCGTTAACAGCCTTAAAATGCGCTGTTGTTTTGCCTAAAATATTGGTTATGGTGGGGTACCAAACGTTTAAACTTTTTACAGCAAGAATCGGGTTTTGATGTATGGTTTCCCGATTAAATGAAGTATCGGGATGCCGATTTATATCGGCAGATGTATGATTACTGATTTGGTTTCTATCGGCAATATTATGAGCCACTTGCCACTCCCCATTTGCCACTACCTTTTCAACAATCCCTCCATTAGCAGCCACCTCCATAAAATCGCTCACAACCGGCAGCCGCTGTCCTTTGGGGTGCAATGCAGGACGACAGGCAAGCAAGGCTTTTGTATAGGGGTGATTTGGCCTGATAAAGATGTCGGCAGTAACACCCGTTTCCACAATATTGCCTTTGTAAAGTACCACAATACGGTCGGCAATTTGGCCTACCACACTGAGGTCGTGGGTAATAAAAATGACACCTATATTTTCTTCAACCTGTAGTTGTTTAATGAGTTGCAGGATGGTGTTTTGCACCGTTACATCCAAAGCCGTAGTTGGCTCGTCGCAAATGAGTAAATCCGGCTTGCTGCTCATGGCCATCGCAATCATTACGCGTTGCTTTTGCCCACCGCTAAGCTGGTGTGGAAAGCGGCTGAACATGGCTTCCGGCAAGGGAAGTTTTACTTTTTCAAACAGCTCAATCGTTTGCTTTTTAGCATTGGTTGCTGGAATGTTTTGGTGTTGTAAAATGGCTTCCATTACCTGATGGCCGCAAGTCATTACGGGGTTCAGGCTGCTCATGGGCTCCTGAAAAATCATGGCGATGCGATTGCCCCTTAAAGTTTGTAAATCCTTGTCTGGGGAAAGCAACAGGTCGTTCACTTTAGTACCATCAGCGGCAAATAAAACTTTGCCATTGGCATAAATTGTATTGGCCTTTGGCAACAACTGCAAGATGGATAAGGAAGTAACCGATTTACCCGATCCCGATTCGCCCACCACAGCCAGTAATTCGCCGCGGTTTACTTCGAGGCTCAGGTTTTGTACAGCAGCATTTGTGCCGGTTTCGGAGCGAAAGGCGATGTCTAGATTTTGTATGGAAAGGAGTGGGTGCATTAGGTTAGTTGGCCAGCCAGGTACAAATCCCAAAAACCTTTTGGCGAAATGATTTTAGTATTGTGGTAAAAGCTGAGGTTAAAATCAAGATGGTTGCCTGTTATGAGATAATCGGCGTGTGCAGTAACAGCATGTTCAGGAAACCGATTGCCTGACCAGTTTTTTATAACATTTAAGGTTAATGCAGGTAAATAATAGGCACTCAATGCTTCTATAGTTTCAATAAACCGAAGCATGTTTTTTCCAAAATGAGGAAACTTTTTTTGAATCCTTATGTAGCTGGAAACTACTTTACATTCATCCAATACAGGCTCGGAAATACAAAGCTGAAAACGGTCTGGCTCATCTAAAAACAGCCTTAAAATATTATAAGGAAAGCCTTTTGAAATGGATGCTGATACCAGGATATTGGTATCAATAACCAGTTTTCTTACTTGCATCGTTTGCTTTTGCTTCTTGAACTAAATTATTGATTTCAGCAGCCGACCATTTGTCTAACCCGTATTCTTTTGCCGCAGCCTGTGTTTCTCTCCATTGCCGCAATCATCCATCTTTGTGGCGACTATCTTTTTTTGTAATTGGTCAAAGGTTATCCTGGTATCATGGATATCCAGCTCCTTCATTTTTTCGTCTGAAATTTCGAGTAGTAATTCCATTTTTTTATTTTAAAGGTAAAAATTAAAACTGCAAATGCCGCACCGTTAGGCCCTGGTTCATTAATTGCTTTAGCGAATCAATGCCGATTTTAAGGTGTCGCTCTACATATTCTGTAGTCACTTTTGCGTCGCTGGCTTCGGTCTTTACGCCCTCGGGTACCATGGGGCTGTCGCTTACAAGCAGCAAGGCACCTGTAGAAATTTTGTTGTAAAAACCTACTGTAAATATGGTGGCGGTTTCCATGTCAATTGCGTATGCACGTATGCTTTGCAGGTACTCTTTAAATTTATCGTCGTGCTCCCATACGCGGCGGTTAGTGGTATAGCAGGTGCCGGTCCAGTAGTCACAGTTGTAATCTCTTATGGTGGTAGAAATCGCTTTTTGCAAAGCAAATGCCGGCAGTGCAGGTACTTCTGGTGGAAAGTAATCGTTGCTGGTTCCTTCGCCGCGAATGGCTGCAATGGGTAATATTAGATCGCCGATGGAATTGCGTTTTTTTAATCCGCCGCATTTACCCAAAAACAATACTGCCGTGGGCTTGATGGCGCTGAGCAAATCCATAACGGTAGCGGCTCCGGGGCTGCCCATGCCAAAGTTAATGATGGTAATGCCACCAGCTGTGGCACATTGCATGGGGCGGTCGGTGCCTACTATTTCCACACCATTCCATGCGGCAAACATTTTTACATAATTGCTAAAATTAGTGAGCAAAATGTACGCACCAAAGTTTTCGAGCTTTTCGCCGGTGTACCTCGGCAGCCAGTTTTCTACTATATCTACTTTTGTTTTCATAAACTTTTTTTAGAACACAGATAACACGCAGGAAACGGACTATCACGGTTTTTTTCTTATTCTGGTTTTCATTTTTTACCAAAAATTCTGGCTCTTCAGTGTACCTGCCACTTCCTGAACCTTGAATCTTTCTTCCACTATCTGTAAATGTAACAAATACTTTTGTGCGATGATAACCATAGAGTTTGCGCAGTATGATTTTAAGGTTAAGGAACAAGATGGGAGAGAACTGGTATTCGACCCTTTTCGTAAGCAATGGGTGGTGTTAACCCCGGAGGAATGGGTGCGGCAAAATTTTTTACAATGGCTGGTACAGGTACTAAAATATCCGGCTTCGCTCATAAGCATAGAAAAAGAAATTGCATTGGGCGACCTGAAGAAACGCTTTGATATAGCAGTGTACAACCGCACCGGCAAACCTTGGCTGCTGGTGGAATGTAAAGCAATGGACATTTCTTTGGATGAAGCCGTACTGCATCAGGTAATGCGGTACAATCAGGTGCTGGAAGTAAGCTTTCTGGTTATTACCAACGGTAGTTTTACAAAAGCTTTTCAATTACTACCGGCGTTTATTGAGGTGGATGAATTGCCTGGGTATTTGTGAGACAGCATTTATACTGTGAACAAAAAAGCCCAGCCAAAACTGGCGGGGCTTTTGTATCAATCTTAATATCTCCGTACTAGTCTCTAAATACTTTGTACTTGCATTAAGGAAATATTCCCAGCTCCGCGTATGTAGTACCCACTTTATTAATAGCTACCACAAAGGCTGCGGTACGCATATTTTCAATAGATGGGTTGGCACGCCAGCAGTCCATTATTTCACGGGTAGCGGTGGTCATGGTTTCTTCCAAACCGCTGCGCACCAAGTCCACTTCATCTGCACCATGCAGAATAAATTCACGTTCGTGCTGGCTTACTGTTTTACCGGTAAGGCCCTCTATTTGCCCCAAAATATGGGTGTTCATGTTTTCGGTAAATCGCTTTTCCATACGGCCATAACGCACATGGCTCAGGTTTTTAAGCCACTCAAAATACGATACAGTTACTCCGCCCGCATTTAGGTACATATCTGGCACTACCAGTACACCTTTTTGGGTAAGTATATCATCTGCATCTGGCGTTAAAGGGCCGTTTGCGGCTTCGCCTATAATTTTTGCTTTTACATTGCCAGCATTGCTTTTGTTGATAACGTTCTCCAAAGCCGCCGGTATTAAAATATCGCATTCCATTTCTAGTGCATCGCTGCTATTGGCGAAGTTTGTGCTGCCGGGAAAATTTAAAATAGAGCCTGTGGTTTTGCGATGGTGAAACACAGCATCAATATCCAACCCTTCGTTACTCCAAATAGCGCCTTCATACTCGGCAAGGCCTACTATAATTGCCCCAGCCTGCTGAAAAAACAAAGCACTATGGTAGCCCACATTGCCCAGGCCTTGTACCACTATGCGTTTTCCGGCTACACCTAAAGGCAAGCCAAGCTTGGCCATTTCGGCCTCCATATTGCACACTTCTTTAAGACCATAAAAAACACCGAGGCCGGTAGCTTCTTTGCGGCCACGCACACCACCCTGCGATAATGGCTTGCCTGTAACGCAGCCAGCACTATCTATTTCGCCGGGGCGCAGCGATTGGTAGGTGTCCACAATCCAGGCCATTTCCCGTTCGCCGGTACCGTAATCCGGGGCGGGCACATCTACACCGGGACCAATAAAATTTTTCTTTACCAGTTCCGAAGTGTAGCGACGGGTAATTTTCTCCAGTTCGTAAACGCTGTAGCTCTTAGGATTTATTTTAATGCCCCCTTTGCCTCCACCAAATGGCACATTTACAATGGCACATTTGTAGGTCATAAGTGCGGCAAGTGCCATTACCTCGTCTTGGTTTACTGCTTCGCTAAAACGGATACCGCCTTTGCACGGCGATTTGTGCTGGGAATGTTGCACCCGGTAAGCCTCTATTACTTCAATGCTGCCATCATCCCGCTTTAGCGGAAAACGGATTTGATACACTGCGTTGCATTGTTTTATTTGTTCCAAAATACCAGTGTCAAGGCCAGTAAATTTTGATGCCTTGTCGAAGCTTTTTTCTACACTGGCAAAAAAGCTATATCCATTTGCTGATGACATAAAATTGATTTTTTATTTGGTTAAGCAATCGTTAGTAAAAATGTATTAATGTCGGATGTGTGATGTCTGATTTGTTCCCTTTTCTTCCGCCCCTGCATTGGTGGGTGTCTTCACGAAACAAAAGCTGAATCATTTTTCTTTTTCCAGTTTTGTAATCTTTCTATCTAATGTAAAAAGATAGATAAACAAGCCTATCAGTATCATACTAAGCACGGCCACTACCACATAAATTTTGCCATTGCTGCGCATACCTGTGGCCATTTCTACGGTTTGGTTATACACTACTTCGCCATTGTTTACACCAGTCACTTTTGCTGTAGTATCGGTTATATCCTTTTTCCGCGGGGGTACATCGGCGAAAGCCGCAAAGCTTGTAAAAAATATCATCAGCATCAGCGTCGCCTTCGCAAATATCATTTTGATTTTGTGGCTTTGTACTACATATTTTCTACTAAATACTGCTCTCATTCAATATATTTTTATCGGCTATTTTTTGCAGCCGTATGTGCAATGTGGTTATCCAAACCCCCAGCAGGGTCCAGCCTAAAACTGCCGGCCAAAATACCATCCGCATCAGGGGGTCTATATCTCCCTGGCCTATGGCGGGGTTACCTTCGCCACCGGGGTGCAGGCTTTCGTACAGGCGTGGTATAATGAACAGCGTGGGGAACAGCATGGCACAGGCAAAAATGTTATACACCGCACTTACCCTGGCTCGTTTGTCTATGTCGGCAATGGAACCCCGAAGTATAAAATAAGCAGCATAAATAAGCAGGGCAATGGCTGCAAGTATTTGTTTAATGTCGTTACTCCAGGGAGCGCCCCAGGTATAAGTAGCCCACATAGCGCCGGTGGTAATACCCAGTAAACCCAGCACCATACCCGTTTGTGCAAAGCGATGGGCATAAATATCTTCCACCAGTTTACCATTTCGCAGGTATCTAATGGCATATACCACCGAGGTAAAAAACAGCACCATCATGCTAAACCACATGGGCACATGATAATAGAGGTTGCGGATGCTTTCGTTAACAATGGGCTTTGGCGGAACACGTAACAGCAAGCCGCCAATTACAGCGTAAAGAAGACAAACGATACTCAATATTTTCCACCAGGAAAGTTTCATTGCAGGTATTGGCACAGAGGTTATGGTCTTTTTTAAATGGAGACAAAAATAGGGAGATAGCACAAAGTAAAAGGATTATTTAGGCAGGCAAAGCGGGGCTGTTGGCATTTATGCAACAATAGCTGTTAATTGGAAAATATGGTGAAATGGAATGTCGTATCGGTTGAACTAAAATCAAAGTAAAAGGGGATTTTTTAAAAGGTGGCGATGTAGCAAGGATAGCACCGCAGCCCGCACCCACCTTTGCCGGTAATGGCACAGAATGTACAGATGAAGCCAGATTTTTTTCTTTTGGAGCCCGGCTATTTTGCTACTATTGAGCGACATGAGCAAACGTTATAACCCTGTAGCATTACGGGGCTCCGTTCATCAGTATATCAATGTTCAGCTATTGGCTTAATATGCTAAGTTTGAAAACCCAACCACAATTTATGAAACGTATCTTGATGCTTTTGGCTGCGGCTTTGCTCCAAACGGTTTTATTGGCGCAGCCACAAATAATACTACCAGGCTTTACAGCTTATGCCATCCCTGCAGAAGATGAAGGAGGAAAAAGTGAAGTAATTTTTGATGAAAAAGCTGGTGTCAAAAATTGGACGAATCCAAACCAAACCATCCATTTCTTTTTTTATGTAAAAGAGGCTGGTACGGTAAAGGTGAATGTTGGTGTAAACAACTACACCTCACCAGCTATTATATGGACCTGTAATGGGCAGAGGAGTTCGGTAATATCAAAACGTTATGGCAAACCATTAATTTCAAATGCTGGTCTGCTTTCTTTTACCAAACCTGGATTTTATGAACTCATCCTGTCAGCTACAAAAAAAACAAAAAAGGGATTACCAGACATTGTTAATATCACCCTTCAAGGTGCTATTGCCGCCACCATGCACGCCAACCAACAACAGAGGAAAAATTCCGCCAGCGTACACCTTGGTTACCCCTTAACCGATACCACCCAGGCCATCGGCTTTTACAACGAACTCACCATACCAAAGGGTTTCGACCATCTATATACTTATTATATGGCCTGTGGTTTTAAACGAGGTTATTTTGGTATGCAGGTAAATAGCCCCACCGAACGCCGCATTATTTTCTCGGTGTGGGATAGCGGCACAGTACCTGACGACCGCAACAAAGTAAAACCAGAAGACTTAGTACAGCCAACCGGCAAAGGCGAAGGCGTAGTTACCGAAGGCTTCGGCAACGAAGGCACCGGCGGCCATAGCCATTGGGTGTACAATTGGAAAACGGATAGTACGTACCGTTTTTACGTAACCGCCCTGCCCGACAGTAATGAGACCTATTACTCCGGTTACTTTTTTGTACCCGAACTGCAGCAATGGAAACTCATCGCTTCCTTCAGGGCACCCAAGGATGGTAGGTACCTCAGTGGCCTCTATTCTTTTGTAGAAAATTTTGACGGTAAAAATGGCCAGCTGCAACGCAAAGCCGTAATAGGCAACCAATGGATACAAACCGAAGACCGTAAATGGCAGGAACTTACCAGTGCTAAATTTAGCTACGATGCCACCGGCAAAGCCGGTGATAGAATAGACTATCAAGCAGGTGCTAAAGGCGAAAGGTATTATTTGGGCAATGGTGGTTTTAAAGAAGGCAAGGTAAAATATGCGGATACATTTACCAGAACGCCAACACAAATAACCCCTGTTATTGACCTATATAAAAATGCTGATAGCAGTGTACAAACAGCCAAAGAAAAGCGACAAATTTTTGCAGCCATTGCAGCAAGCCAATTAGATACTACCGGTTCGGTAAATGGGGTGTATTACAAAATTTTAAAAGAAGGAACGGGCCGAAACGTATTGGTTACCGATACGGTTGTGGCATTTTACAAAGGCTCCATTTTAAACGGCGAAAGCTTCGATCAAACCAAGGCCGAGCCGGCCACATTTCCATTGAACCGATTAATTAAAGGCTGGCAGGCTGCTGTGCCCATGTGCAGGGTTGGGGGCACAATCCGGCTTGTTATACCATCGGCAATGGCTTATTGCATCCGCACCAGAAGTCCCAAAATACCACCCAACAGTATTCTGGTTTTCGACATTGAAGTGATAAGTGTAAAATAGTAACCGGCATACCAAAAAAAAATCCTTTCACATATTTGAAAGGATTTTTTGTGCGGAAGAGGAGATTCGAACTCCCACGGCTATTACCCCGCTACCACCTCAAAGTAGTGCGTCTACCAATTTCGCCACCTCCGCAAGTTTGGGCAGCAAATGTAGCCGGAAAATTGAAAACTGCAAATTGGAGATTGGGCATTAGCTATTAGGGGTCAGTACTATTAATCCCCCAATCCCTCAGCAACTAATTACCGATTAATTACAATCCTAAATGTAGTCCCCTTGCCCGGTTCCGAATGTTTTACAAACAGTTCCCCTTTGTGGTATTGCTGCATAATTCGTTTGCTGAGGGTAAGGCCGAGGCCCCAACCCCGTTTTTTTGTAGTAAAGCCAGGCTTAAATACATTTTTTATATTGGATGCATTGATGCCTTTTCCCGTATCTGTAACATCTACTATACTGCTGGTGGCTGTTTCGGTCAATTCTATGGTAAGCAAACCTCTGCCTTCCATGGCATCTAAGGCGTTCTTTAATAAATTCTCTAGCACCCAATCAAACAGTGGTGGGGAAATAAAAGCAATAACATCCTCATCTGGTTTTTTAAATACAATCTCCACTTTGCCCGAAGCCCTGCGGCGGATGTATTCCTGCATTTGGATGATCTGCTGGGTTAGGTTGGTTTCCAGCAATTGCGGAGTACTGCCTATTTTGCCAAACCGGTCGCTCACCAATTTCAGGCGGCCCACATCTTTTTCCATTTCAGGTATTATCTGCTCGGCGCCTTTAACGTCACGCAGCATCTCCACCCAGCCTTGCAGCGAGGTAAGCGGTGTTCCCATTTGGTGTGCGGTTTCTTTTGCCATGCCAGCCCATACCTGGTTTTGGGTGCTCTTATTACGGGTGGCCAGCAGTGAGAAGGCAATGATAATAAAGAGAGCTACAATAACAAGCTGGATAATTGGGTAATATCTAACCTGGTTTAGTAAGGGTGTATTGCCATAATATACCTTGTTGGCAATGTATGGGTCGCGGCTAATTTCGTAAACGATTGGTGGGTGCTGCGACCGGAATTCTTCCAGTTTATCCTTAAAATAATTGGGGTTCGTTTTCAGTTTGCCCGAATCTATGTTCAACACATCGAAAATGCTGTCTTTTTCATCGGTACCTATGAGCGGTATATCCTTATTATTTTCATTAATAAGGGTTACAAGGTTAAAGGCTTCGCTCTGAGAGGCCACCATTATCAGTTTATTGGAATTTATCCACTCCTCTACCCGCTGCTTTTCTTCTGTCTCAATTTTTTTAGCCAGGTATCCCGAATACCACACAGTGCCTGCGATGATACAAATGGCCACAAGCACAAGTATCGTCCGCCAATTGAGGTATCTGCGTATCATAAACCGAATGTAACATACCGTACCCACACCTTTTATTTTTTTGTAGAAAAGAGTGTTCGGCTATTTGCATCCAAACCTTATTTTTGCAGCATAACCTATTTACCATGGCAAACCAATCAGCAGATGTTAAGGACAATGAATTTGGAAAAAACTGGATAACCTCCTCCCGTTTTTTGTTTTACGTTACCGTATTTACGTTTTTGGCTTTTGTGGCTGGCTGTAGCTGGAGCGTTTACAAAAGCCAATACAAAGGCAAGCCTAAAGTAGAAGTACCTGGCAGCACCCTATATACCCCTGTATATAAATAAAAATTTGGCGGTCTCAGTTGCCCGCCTATTTTTGCACTCCCAAAATTAAAACAGGGACTGAAGTTCTTAACAAGCGAAAGTAGCTCATTTGGTAGAGCACGACCTTGCCAAGGTCGGGGTGGCCAGTTCGAGCCTGGTCTTTCGCTCAAAAATCCCGCATGGCGGGATTTTTTTTGTACTCAAGGTTTGCCCTAATGGTGGAACTGGTAGACACGTCCCGATGAAAATCGGGATTGGCAGCAATTCAAGATTGCTGTTTGGAAATGCCCTGGTGGTGGAACTGGTAGACAC
>Ga0105048_10011933_pt1 | contig 13660 bp, 13 predicted proteins | sample MAT05_FD_78382 | JGI IMG/M metagenome (GOLD analysis project Ga0105048, IMG submission 78382) | Freshwater microbial communities from Lake Fryxell liftoff mats and glacier meltwater in Antarctica - MAT-05 | ecosystem: Environmental > Aquatic > Freshwater > Ice > Liftoff microbial mat | place...
ACACGCAGTTCGAGATGAAACTCGCGGCGCTCACCGAGCACATCCAAAAGCGCTACCAGATCGACCTCACCACTTTCGAGCGCGACCTCCACGGCTTGCGCGTGGCCATTCGCGACCACGCGAAACGCCAGCAGCGCGGCGCGCAAGCAGACCTGGAGGGCACCGCGCCGTCGGTGCCCGGTGCCGAAAGCGAAACCCCCGAAGCCGCGGAACCTGGCCCCGACAGCGCGATCCCCTCCGGTGAAGACGCCTTTGCCATCGACTGGGAGCGCATCGACGCCATGGTCCGCGAACTCGACCAGCGGCTCGACTCAATGGGGCCGGTGAACCTCGACGCCATCCAGGAATACGACGAACTCGAGGAGCGCCACACCTTCCTCGAAAAGCAGAATGAAGACCTCACCAATGCGAAGTCCGAGCTGCTCGCAACCATCGCCAAGATCAACAACACCACGAAGACGCTCTTCGCCGAGACGTTTGAAAAGATCCGCGTGAACTTCGCGGAGATGTTCGTGGAGCTGTTCGGCGGCGGCAAAGCGAACCTCCTGCTGACGGACGAAAGCGACCCGCTCGATAGTGGCATCGACATCATCGCCAAACCTCCCGGCAAACAGCTCCAGACCATCACGCTCCTCAGCGGCGGCGAGCGCACGATGACGGCGGTCGCGCTGCTTTTTTCCATCTACATGGTGAAGCCCAGCCCGTTCTGTGTGCTCGATGAAATGGACGCGCCGCTCGACGAGTCGAACATCAACCGCTTCATCAAGATCCTCGACCGCTTCGTCGCGCAGTCGCAGTTCATCGTCATCTCGCACCACAAGCGCACCATCGCCCGCGCCGACGCGCTCTACGGCGTGACCATGGAGGAGCACGGCGTCTCGAAACTCGTCGGCGTGAAATTCAGCACTCGTGAAAAGAACGGCAACGGCGGCGACAACGACGTGCTCAGCAGCAGCGAGCCGTCGCACGTCCCGAGCGTCGCCGAGGCCTTTGGAAAAAGCGGCGACCTGCACAGCGAATCGCTCGCGACGGCGGACGGCGCGGCCTGATTGCGCGCAGAGCGGGGGGCAGGGGCGAGAAAACGTCGGGGTTTCCCGGCGTGAGGCCGGAATGTAACGGAGCGTCGGTTGCGTTTGGGCAGAATGCTGGAATGGTCGCGCGGCAGTTTCGTTTCCGAATGCGCCTCCATCCTCTTCCGCTGCTGATTTTATCAGGCTTCGCAGCCGTGTCTGCGCCTGCCGAAACGATCTACATCGCACGCGGCGAACCGACTGCGCAAGCCCCGGCCGATGCTGCGAAACGCAGCCCGTGGGGCCAACTCGAGACGAGTCCCATTTACCTCGAAGCGCCCGACTACCTCCTGGCAAATGTGCCCAAGCCGAACTCCGTGCCGCGGTGGGCTTTCCCCGGTGCGGATGGCGCATCGCTCCGCGCGCTGTTCGGGAGGGCGGGCCTGCCCGACGCCATGCAGCGGAGCCTCCTCAATCCGCAGCGGTGGACGACGCAGGACGGGGTGATCACACTGTTTCCCGCAGTCGCGGAACTTGTGGCAATGACTCCGGAGATGCGCGCGGTCATCTATCCGGAGCTGGCGAAAACGCCGCTCAACGAATTTCACCACGATCCCATCTTCATCATCGGCGGGCTCGACGAGTGGCTGCGCAATGCGGACCTGTCGCCGGAGATTCAGGCGTTGATTCGGAAGATGACCTACCGCCGCGGACGCGCGCTCGTTTTCAGCGACGTTCGCACCCTCTTGAATCACGCGCGCACCGAGGCCGAGGTGCAGCACATTTTCAAGTCGGCCACGCGCACGCGCACGCTGGTCGCCACTCTCCGGATTCCCGCCGGGAGCGATGCGAAAGCGATCGGCGCCTACTGGACCGGTGGCCGTGCGGACAGCGATTTTCTTCCGCTGGTGGACTCGGTCGTCGAGCGCGATTTCGCGACGACGCTCGACATCACGCATCTTCTTCCGGCGCTCGCCCGTCGCCGGCTCTATACCTACCCGACTCCCGATCTCGCCACTCGCGGCCGGATGCCGGACTGCCACTGGACCTCGCTGAACTTTTTCTCCCGCACGCCGCAGGACTATTTCCTGGACACCCGCCTCGCCTCGCGCCGCGTCATCGAGAAATACATCACCGTGCAGCCTCCGTATCGCTTCGGCGACGTGCTCTTTTTCAATAACGCCGCGCGTGAGACAATCCATTCCTGCGTCTTTGTCGCTGACGACATCGTCTATACGAAAAACGGCGAGAATGCGCTCGCACCGTGGATTCTGATGCGGCTCAACGACGTGCAGGACATCTATCTTTCGACCCCGGAAAGCACGATGCAGGGCTACCGCGAGAAGCCCGCGCATGCGCCCGAGACGGCGTCCGCGCGCTAGGCGCGCGAAAGGGCGAGACGCGCGTTGCGGCGGCGCGCATTTTCGGGTGGAGTCTCTCGCGCAATTCATGTCCCTGGCTGTTCTCAATCCCGGCGGTCGCGACCCCGAACAACACTTCCCCGACTTCGCCGGCGCGCCGGACGACGCCGTGCATGCGCCGGTGAATTTCCACGCGTTCGCCGCCTGCACCGGCGGTGCGTTTTACCGGAAGGATCAGGCCATCCCAGCCGACGTGAAGCATGTGCTGCTGCTGCTCCGCAGCGACTTGAAAGCGTCGCGCAACGCCTTGCACGAGCTGCGCCGGGCGGGGAAAACCGTGGCCGTTTCGTTGAAAGAGGCGGGTGCGTTCCAGGTCGCTGCGCTGCTCGGGAAGGCTGATAAGCTCAGGCTCTTCCAGGAGATCTGCCAGCGCGCCGCCGCCGCCATCGCCACCGTGCCCGACCTCGCGCCGCTCTACCTCGGGGCGGGCGCGCGGCGGGTGGAGTTTTTGCCCACGCCGTATCCGGTGGAGGATGCACGCTGGGATTTCTCCATGCCGCTGGAGGAGCGCCGCGGCATCTTCATCGGCACGCGGGAGTTTGCCACGCCCTCCCGCAACCACCTCGCCGCGCTGCTCGCCATTCGGCAGATCGCTGAGCCAATGCAGGAACCCGTCACGGTCTTTAACGGCGACGGCTGGCGCGGACGGCGGATGCTCGACCGGCTGCAATTCGCCGACGGCCTGCTCCGCGTCGTTGAAGACCGAATGCCTTACCCGCGCTACCTTCGCCTCATGGCCGCGCACCGACTCGTCTGGCAGCTCGATGCCAGCGCCGTGCCCGGCCAGGTGGCCGGCGATGCGCTCCTCTGCCGCATCCCATGCGTCGGCGGCAATGGCACCACCGAGCGCCTCGTCTTCCCCGATCTCTGCGGCCACGGACGCACGCCGGAACAGCTCTTCGATCTCGCCGCTCGCCTCCTCGAGCACCCGCACGATGCGCACGAAGTCGTCACCCGCGCACTCGATCTCGCCCGCGAACGGCTCGCCTTCGGACCGGTCGCCGAAGGTCTCACCGCCTTGTTCGCGCGCCTCTCCCCGTGATGCGGTGGCTCGGGAAGCGCGGTGTCTTCGCACTGGCGACCGGCGGCTCTGCTGCCCTGGCGCTGGCCCTTCTCGTCCGTCTAACGGTCCGGGATCGTTTCCCGCTTTCCGCCGCACTTTTCTACGCCACGCCGTGGCCGCTCATGGCCGGCGGTTCGGCGCTGCTCGCCGCGTTCTGGTTTTATCGGCAGCGCCGGCTTCCCGGGTTGCTCCACTCGCTCCTTTCCGCGGTCGCGCTCGTCGCGTGGCTCACGTCGAGCTGGCGGTTTCATCCCCGGCCTGCGGAGCGCGGCGAGCTGCGCGTGGTGCTTTGGAATGTCTCCCGCCCCCAGCGCGGCCTGCCGGCAGTCGCGCACCGGCTCGCGGCGCAGGATGCGGACATCATCGCGCTGGCGGAGGGGCATCGTCGCGGCACGTCCTCTCTAGCCCGCTGGCAGCACGAGTTTCCGGGTTACGAAGCCGTGGAACTGCCCGCCGAAATGACCTGCCTCATCCGGGGAAAAGTGCTCTCCATCGAGAAGAATCCCCCCAACTCCAATTTGCGTTACGCGCTGCTCCACTGCGAAGTGCGCGGCCGCCCCGTCACGCTCTTGCAGGTCGATTTCCGCGTTCGCTGGATCGAATCGCGCGGCCCGGCCTTTGCCGAACTCCGGGAAATCGCCCGTGCCCGTCTGGGCGAAAATCTCATCGTCCTCGGTGATTTCAACACGCCGCGCGAGTCCGTGTTTTTCGTTCCGCTGCGCGGAGAAATGACGCACGCCTTCGAGGCCGCCGGGCGCGGCCTCGCCGAGACCTGGCCGATCCCGCTACCGATGCTCAATCTCGATCAGATCTGGACGAGCCGCTCGCTCCGCGCCGTCCACTGCGAGCACGGTTTCTCGTTCCGCTCGGATCATCGGGCCGTCGTCGCCGACTTCGATTTCATGCCGAAGTGAAAACCGGTTGCCCTCGCGCGCAGCGCCGGGCTATTCCTCCCGCCCATGCAAGTCGTCATCCTCTGCGGCGGTCTCGGTACGCGTCTCCGCGAGGAGACGGAGTATCGTCCCAAGCCCATGGTCAGCGTGGGCCACCGGCCAATCCTCTGGCACATCATGAAGACCTACGCGGCGCACGGTCACAAAGAGTTCATCCTCTGCCTCGGCTACAAGGGCGAAGTCATCCGCGAATTTTTTCTCAACTACCTCGCCATGACCAGCGACCTCACGTTGCGCCTCGGGCGCAATGCATCGGTCGAGTATCACTCGACGCACGACGAGGAGGACTGGTCGGTCACGCTCATCGAGACCGGCTTGAAAACGATGACCGGTGGGCGCCTCGCACGCGTGCTGCCGCATGTCCGTGATGAAAACTTCCTCCTTACCTATGGCGACGGCGTTACCGATTCGGACATCAATGCGAGCATCGCCTTTCACCAGAAGCACGGCGGACTCGCGACCCTCACCGCGATCCTGCCGGAGAACCGCTTCGGCCATCTCGGCCTCGAAGGCACGCGGGTGCGCAGTTTTCAGGAAAAGCCGCAGAGCCAGGACGAGTTCGTGAACGGAGGCTATTTTGTGCTCAACAAACGCATTGGCGAATACCTGACGGGCGACGAGTGCGTGCTGGAAAAGGAACCGCTCACCCGCCTCGCCACCGAGGGCCAGCTCCACGCCTACGAGCACTCCGGCTTCTGGCAGTGCATGGACAACTACCGCGAATACGAGCTGCTCAACCGCCTCTGGGAGGCAGGCCAGGCGCCCTGGAAAAACTGGTGACTCGATGAACTCCCCATTCGCCGACTTTTATCGCGGACGCCGCATTCTGCTCACCGGACACACCGGGTTCAAAGGCGCGTGGCTGGCTCTGTGGCTGCAACGGCTCGGGGCGGAAGTCCACGGGCTGGCGCTGCCGCCGGCGCCGGGGCCGTGCCTTTACCCGCTGATCCGCGAGGACACCTTTGTGAGCGAGCGGATGGTCGATCTTCGGGACTTCGACCCGCTGCACGAAGCCATCGCTGCCGTGCAGCCGCAGCTCATTCTGCACCTCGCGGCGCAGGCCATCGTGCAGACGTCCTATCGTGAACCGCTGGCCACATTCTACTCGAACGCCGTGGGCACCGCGCATCTGCTCGAAGCGGTGCATCAACTCGGGCTCGGATGCGACGTGCTGGTGGTGACGAGTGACAAGTGCTACGAAAATCGCGAACTGGATCACGCCTACGGCGAGACGGATCCGCTCGGTGGGCACGACGTTTATTCCATGAGCAAGGCGGCGACCGAGCTGGTGGCGCAATCCTGGTATCGCTCGTTCTTTCGCGACAATCCCGCCTTCGGGCGCGTGGTCACCGCGCGCGCGGGCAACGTCATCGGCGGCGGCGATTTCGCCGCGAACCGGATCGTCCCGGATTGCGCGCGCGCCCTCCTCCGGGACAAGCCGGTGCCCGTGCGCAATCCCACCTCGCTGCGCCCGTGGCAGCATGTGCTCGACTGCCTCAGCGGCTATCTCACCCTGGCTGCGCGGATCGCCGGTGAGCCCAAGGATTCGCCGCTCGTCTCGCCCTTCAATTTCGGCCCGGCGCCGGAGGATTTCCGCACCGTGCAGGATGTCGTGGAGGAATTTCTCCGCCAATGGCCGGGCCGCTGGGAGCAGACCGGCGAGGTCTTCACGGGCAGGGAGGCAGGGCGGCTTCAGCTCTCGATCAAGAAAGCAGAACAACTCCTCGGATGGCAGCCGACCTGGTCGTTTGCCGAGTCCGTGAAGCAGACTGCGCGCTGGTATCGGGAACACGCCGCGGGTGATGCGGCGGGCGAGTTGCGGGCCTTTACAGTCGGGCAAATCGCAGAGTTTGAGCGCGCCGCGTTTGAGCAGGGCGTCGGCTGGGCGCGCGGCGCATGAGCGCACCGCCGCTCGCGTGGAAAGGGGGACGCGTGCTGGTGACTGGGGGGAGCGGATTCGTCGGCCGGTACGTCGTGGAGATTGGGCGGCGGCTCGGTGCGGAGTTGCACGCGTTCGGGCGCGCAGTTCCGGGTGAGGGTCTGGTGTTTCATGCGGGAGAGATCGAAGACGCTGCGCGCGTGAAGGAGGTCGTCGCGCAGGTCGCCCCGACAGGAATCATCCACCTCGCGGCGGCGGGTGTTGCCTATGGCCAGGGCGACGTCAGCGGGCTGTGCCGCGTGAATGCGCTTGGCTTGGCCAACGTGCTGGAAGCTGCATCGCAGCTTGCCTCGCCGCCCGCGGTGGTCTGTGCGGGCTCGGGTTTTGAATACGCGCCACTCGACCACGCGCGTCGGGAGAGCGATCCGCTGCTGCCAAACTCCGCGTATGGGGCGAGCAAGGCGGCGGCGACGGCCATCGCCTCGTTTTATGCCGCGCGGCTGCCGGTCACGGTGTTGCGTCCATTCAGCATTTACGGCGCAGGTGAGCCTGAGGGAAGACTCGCGGCTTACGTCATCGCGAAGACCCGCGCGGGCGAACCGGTCGATCTCACCGCCGGCGCGCAACTTCGCGACTATGCCGAAGTCGGCGACGTGGCTGAAGCCTTCTGGCGCGCTCTTGCGCAGCCGCATGAGACCGGCGCGCTTCGTGTGCTGAATGTCGCCTCGGGGAACGTAATCACGCTCCGCACATTCATCGAAGCGGTCGCTGAAACCCTACGCGGCGCTGGCTGCGCACCCGATCTGCGCTTCGGCGCGCGGCCCTACCGCAGCGATGAGATGATGAACTACACCGCCGACATTTCCCTCCTTCGCGATTCGCTCGGCTGGAAACCGCCGACCGCGCTCGCGACCGGACTCGCCCGTATGCTCGGATGAAACTGCTCGACCGCATCCGCCTTTATCCCCGGGAGCATCGTGGCGATTCCCGGGGCTGGTTGCTCAAGTGCATCGACGGTCATGAGGCTGGGCTGCCCCTGGCGACCGGGGAATTCTACGTCGTCATGGCGCGGCCCGGACAGATTCGCGGCGGGCATTTCCACCCGCTCGCGCACGAATGGTTCACCCTTTTGCAAGGTCGCGCGACCCTGCTGCTGGCGGATCCCGCTACGGGAGAGAGCGCGGAGCTTCCGCTCACCGCGGAAGCGCCCGTGACGATCCATCTACCCGCTGGAATCGCCCACGCCTTCCGCGCCGAGCAAGGCGATGGCGAGCCGCCGATGCTGCTGTGCGCCTATTCCGACCGACTTTACGAGCCGGATGACACCGTCGCGTTTTCCTTCGGCTGATGCCGCCGCTCATCTCGATCTGCATCCCGACATTTCAGCGCGCCGACCAGCTCGCGCCCACTCTCGCGCGCGTGGCCGCCATCATCTCGGACGCTGGCTGGCAGCAGCGGGTCGAGATCTGCGTGAGCGACAATGCCTCCGCCGACGACACACCGGAGGTGATTGCCGCGTTTCAGCCTGCCGGCGTGGCGGTGAAAAAGTTTCGCCAGCGGGAAAACGTCGGCTTTTCGCGCAATCTCCAAACCGTCTCGCGCATGGCGGAGGGCGAGTATCTGCTCTTTCAGGGCGATGACGACGCACTGGCCTCCGGCGCCTGCGCCACGCTGGAGCGCGCGCTCGCGGAGCGCCCTGCCCTCGCGCTTTTTCCGACGCTTCCCGATCAGCCGATGGACGGCGACTGGGCGGCGCGCAAAGACGAGCGCTGGCTGACGGACGGGCGCGAGATCGCGCGCGTGCTGGGCATTTTTCACCTCACGTTTCTCGGAAATTTTGCCGTGCGCCGGGTGGACTATCTCGCGCATGACGAGGAGGGGTTTTGCAACTCGCTCTATCCCCATGTGGCGGTGCTTTTCCGCATTCTCGCGCGCGAACGGGCGTGGTGGGTGCCGGAAGCGATCTTCGAGTTTGAAGAGCAGTTCAAGAGCTGGAATCAACCGCTGCTCACGGCGGTCGATCTGACCCGCGTCTATGCCGACGAATTGCTCGCTCCCGGGGGCGACCGCGTCTTCGCCCGAGCGCTCTATGACCGCACCGTCCGCAGCATTCCGCGCGCATTTTTGAACCGCAAACTGGGTCGCCCCGACCAGCCGGGGAACAAGTATCAGAGCCTGGCGCTGGCCAATCTGCTCGCGACGTATCGCTGTTCGCGAAAGCACCAGCTCATCGCCGCCGCCTACTGGCTCGCGGGAACCGCGCTCCCGGTCGCCGCGCTCCGCGCGCTCCTCGGGGAGAAGCCGCGGAAGGTGGAGTTTTAGGCGCTGAGCAGCCGCTCCGGGGCGATATCGTGGAGTGCGTAAAGGCGGAGGATCGTTTCCTCGATGAGGTTATTCGGGCAGCTCGCGCCGGCGGTGATGCCGACGGTCAGCGGGCGCTCGTGCAGCCAGCCATCGGTGGTGACTTCGCAGTGGGCGTGCTGGTCAAAGTGGGTGATCCGCTCGCGGGACTCGAGCCGCGCGGCGTTGCGGATGAAGTAGGTGGGCAGCCGGCCCTCGCCCATCTCGGCGAGGTGCGCGGTGTTCGAGCTGTTGTAACCGCCGACGACGATGAGCAGGTCCATGGGCGCGGCGAGCATGTCGCGGAGCGCGTCCTGCCGCTCCTGCGTGGCGCCGCAAATCGTGTCGAAGAACCGGAAGCTCTCGCGGGCTTTTTCCGCGCCGTCGCGCTCCTTGATGGCCGTCTCGACGCGGCGCTGCACTTCCTCGGTTTCACCCCGCATCATCGTCGTCTGATTGGCCACGCCGACGCGGCGCAGGTGAAGATCGGGATCGAAACCCTCGCTATGCGCGCCGAGGAATTTTTCCAGGAACGCCGCCTTGTCACCGCCGCGGCGGATGTAGTCGCAGACGTAATCCGTGTCCGCGAGGGTGAGGACGATGAGGTAGTGGCCCTTGCCCCCGACGACCGCGCGCGAAGCCGTGGCCTTGGTTTCCTCGTGCGAGGCTTTGCCGTGAATGATCGAGGTCACGTCGTCGCTGGCGTTCTGGCGCACGCGTTTCCACACGCTCATCACGTCACCGCAGGTGGTATCGACGATCTGGCAACCGCGTTCCTTGATGCGCGCGAGCGTCTTCACGTCGGTGCCAAACGCAGGAACGATGACCACGTCCTCCGCCGTGAGGTCCTCGACGTCGGCTTGCTGGTGCGGCGGGATGAGGTTCTTGATGCCGAGCGCGGCGATCTGATCGTTGACCTCGGGGTTGTGAATAATTTCGCCGAGGATGAAGAGTCGGCGGTCGGTGAAAACCCTGGCCGCCGCATACGCGAGATCGATCGCGCGCTCGACTCCGTAGCAAAATCCGAATTGCTTCGCGAGCCGCACGGTCAGGCCGTCGCAGGTCAGCGTGCCACCGGTGGCGCGGAGTTTTTCCACGACCTCACTGCGGTAGTGCGACTCGACCTGCGCCTGCACCGCAGCCATGACATCCGGCGTGCGGAGGTTGACACGTTTGGCGGGAGCGGCGGGTGTGGTCATGGCGTGGCACTCATAAACGAAACGGTCGCCGATTGCCATGGCGGCATTCGACGACCGGTGAAACTTCCGCGCGGAGCGCAGGCCTACTGCTGGACGAGGAGGGGCCCGGCGGGATCGGTGAACCAGGCGGAGGACATGAGTAGGGAGCGGGGCGGATTGGGGTCGCGGCTCTCGTCGAGCTTCCGGACGGTGTGGCCGTATTGCGAATCCTCCGGCTGGCTGCTGGCGATATAGACGGGCGTGCCCACTTTCACGAGGGCGAAGAGCCGGGCCGCCGCTTCCTTGTGCAGCCGGATGCAGCCGTGGGTGCGCGGGTAGGGATGGACGAAGCCTTCGTGGAAACCATAGGCGGTCTTAAATTCGCACCAGTAAGCCATCGGGTAGCCGGCGTCGGGCTGACTGATGCGGCGCTTGTTTTTCTCCTTGCGGGTGATCTTGAAGGGGCCCGCCGGCGTGGGGTCTTTCGACGTGCCCACGCAGCCCTGCACAGCCATGAGGAGGCGGTCGCCTTCCAGCACATAGATATGCTGGGTCGAGGTGGATACTTTCACCTTCACGTTGTCGGGGTTGTTCGGCTTGAAGGCGGTGACGCGATAAGCGCCGATGGAAGGTCCGCTGGCGCAGCCGCCAAGCAGCGCGAACGAGGCCGAGAGAGCAAGTAAGGCGAGGAGTCTTTTCATGGAAGGCGGGTATGCAAGGCGCGCAGGCCTAGTTTGTCAAACGATTCGCCCCCCCGATCACGAGGCCATTGGCGTGCGGAGCAGCTTCTCGAATTTCGCGGACTCGTTTGCGTACGCCGGATACGGGCGGCCCGCGTTTTGCGGCCGGTAGCGGAAGTGCTTGTAAGCGGACAGCCACAGTTCCGGGCGCTCGCGGAGGATCGGCTCGAAGGCGTTCCAGCAGCATTGCGCAATCTGCTGGAGGGTCGAGCCCTCGGGCCACTCCACGCCGGGGTGCGCGATGACGCGGCAGGTGCCGTCGGGCTGCGGAATGGTCTCCACGGGCACGAGCAGCGCATTCGCCCGCTGGGCGAGGACGGTATGGAGCAGGGGGACGCACATTTTCAAGCCGAAGGCCTCGATGACTGTGGCGGCCTGGCTGGGGCGGAGGTTGAGGTCGATGAGCATGCCGGTTGCGCCGCCGCGTTTGACGATCCTGAGCATGCGCAGGAGCGAGTTTTCCTGCGCAATGATGCGGTGGCCGGTGACCTCCCGCGCCTGGTTGAAGAGCGCGGTGAGGCGCGGGTTCTTGAAGTTCTCCGCGACGATGGTTGTGGGCAGGCCGAGGAAGCCGAAGACCAGGCTCGCCCATTCCCAGTTTCCCTGATGGACGCAAAAGAAAACCGCCCCGCGCCGCTCCCGTGCCAGCCGCGCGTGGAGCGCGTCGAAGCCTTCCGGCTTCATCCACGTGCGAAAATTTCCGGGCGTCAGATTTCGCGCCCAGAAAAGATCGAGCATCGTCCTCAGGAAATTCCGGTACGAGGCGCGCACCATTTCGCGGCGCTGCTCGGACGAAAAACGATCCCCGAAGGCGCATTCGAGATTTCCCATGGCGACGCCGCGCCCCCGCGCATCGAGCAGATACGCGAGTGCTCCCAGGCTGTCCGCCATTCGCAGGCAGCCGGAGCGTGAAAGTTTGGGCACGCTCCACATCAGCAGGCGGGAGCCGACTTCTTCCAGGCGGTGGCGGAATTCTTTCCAGCGAAATGTCACGGATTGATGGATGAGGGGATGGATGGATAAATGGCCGGCGGCAGCGCGCGACCATTCATCCATCAATCCACCCCTCCAGCAATCCCCACCCGTGGAAACCGCCATCCTGCTTTCAATCGCCCGCTCGATCCTCGCCCAGCCGACCGCGCCGTTTCATGAGGACGCGGTGCGCGCGGAAATCCTCATGCAACTCGCGCAGTGCCCGAACGTCACGGCGGCGCTGGATGACTTTGGCAACGTGATCGCCTGCTACCGGCGGGGTGCGGGCGCGGCGCGGTATGCGTTTGCCGCGCACATGGATCATCCGGGCTTTGTGGGCGGCGAGTTTCTCGGCGGGGTCCCCGCGGAGTACCGGGAGACGAATCCGCCGGTGCGTGATTTCGGCGCGTTCGCGATGTGGGATCTGCCAGCCTTCGAGTTGTGCGACGGGCGCATTTTTTCCCGTGCGTGTGACGACCTGATCGGCTGCACGGCGATTGCCGCGCTTTTCCACGAGCTGGAGAAAGCGGGCGCGGAAGCCTGTGTTTACGGGCTTTTCACGCGCGCGGAGGAAGTCGGCTTCGTCGGCGCGATCCGGCTCGCGCAGTCGGGCCTTGTGCCGCAGTCGCTGACCGTTGTTTCACTGGAGACGAGTTCGGAAAAGGGCGGGCCGGTGAAGATGGGCGCGGGCGTGATCGTGCGCGTGGGTGACCGCACCTCGATTTTTGACGACGCAGCGACGGCCTCGCTCATGGATGCGGCGAAGCGCGCGGACATCCCGGTGCAGCGCTGCCTGATGAGCGGAGGCACCTGCGAAGCCACGGCCTACCAACTTTACGGCTACCGCAGCGCCGCGCTCTGTGTGGCGCTCGGGAACTACCACAACTGCGGCCCGGAAACGCAGATCGCAAGCGAGTTTGTGTCTGTGGATGACGTGGCCGGGATGGTGCGGCTGATGGTCGCGGCAGTGAGCGCGCCGGTGGCCGCCAATCCGCATGCCGCCTTGCGCGCGCGGCTGGAGGCCGGTGCGGCGAGTTACGCGCGCTTCGCTGAACGCGGGATTTGATCCGCCGCCGCGTGACGGGGCTCCGTTTTTGCCTACAGTCCGCGGCGTGAAAAAAATCACCGCGATTCTTGTCTTGCTCACCGCCTTTGCTTTGGGCGGGTGCTCCACCTCGTCCCAGACTGGCCGTGAGGGCGGGCGTCAAAGCGCCGCGCCGTCGTCGGTGGGGCTGCGGCAGATGATTGTCCCGCCGGGCCGAGTCGGGCGGCACCGCGAGTTCCCGCTCCGGGCGCGTTACATCACCATCCACAGCACGGGAAATCGCGGTGCGACCGCACTCCAGCACGCCCGCGGGATGACGTCGGGCGCATTTCGCGGCAAGTCAAAGTGGAACCGCACCGGCTACATGACGTGGCACTTCACCGTGGATGACCGAGAGGCCATCCAGTCCCTCCCGCTAACGATTCAAGGCGAGCACGCCGACCACAACGGGCCGGGCAATGTGACGAGCATCGGCATCGAGATCTGCGAATTTCGCAATGCCCGTCAGCAGGCCGCGGCCGTGGACCGGGCGGCACGGCTCACGGCGTGGGTTATGCGTGAGAAGGGCATCCCGCTCAGCCATGTCGTCCCGCACTACCACTGGCCGCAGCGGCACTTCCGCAACCATCAAAAAAACTGTCCAAGCATCCTGCTCGATGGCGGCAGGCCCGGGCCTCGCTGGGCGGCATTTCTGCGGCGGGTGGGGGGCTATTACTGATCCGAATGGCACTAAGATAAGGCCGATTTAGGACGGATTTGGCTCGGCGTGTCAGGTGAAAAAAGCTAACTTAAAGCATGGCGAGCAAGACCCCGTTTTTCCAGGCTTTCGGCCCCCTTCTTTTGGGCGGGCCACTCCGCGGTCGCTGCGCAAAGTGGGCCGGCTCAACTCCCTGCAGGAACTCTACGAACTCTTCGGGTATTTGCTTCCTGACCACCTGTTAGCGGCCAGCGAGGTGGGGGTGAACAGCCGGGAACGGGTCTTTAGCACCCAGGTGACCTTCTGGGCCTTGGCCGCGCAGATCTTAAGTCCGGGCACGGCGTGCCGGGAGATCGTCCGAC
>Ga0105048_10011934_pt1 | contig 13660 bp, 12 predicted proteins | sample MAT05_FD_78382 | JGI IMG/M metagenome (GOLD analysis project Ga0105048, IMG submission 78382) | Freshwater microbial communities from Lake Fryxell liftoff mats and glacier meltwater in Antarctica - MAT-05 | ecosystem: Environmental > Aquatic > Freshwater > Ice > Liftoff microbial mat | place...
TCAGCCAATTGCAAAGCTGCCGTCCCCCCCGCGATTCCCGAACCCAAAATCAAAACATCAGTTTCCAGATAATCATTCATCAGTTATCAGTTATCAGTTATCAGTTATCAGTTGCCAGTTATTTATGTTCAATGTTTCAGCGCAGCGATCGATTGTCAGTTATTTAGTTGCCAGTTCAACCAGTTATCAAAGTTTCGTTATTAGTTAATAATTAGCAATATTCCATGTTCACTGTTCACTGCTAACTGCTAACTGTTTACTGTTAACCGATTTCCAACATTCTCTGCACCGATCGCGCCGCCCGCAACCGGATATCTTCAGGAATTTCAATTACGTACTGGTTTAATTGGAGAGATTTGAGAGTATCTTCTAAGGTGATTTCATTCATGTGAGGACAACGCACACTACAGAGACGGAGCATTTCTTTATGAGGATTAGCAGCGGCAATATTATCTCCCATGGCGCATTCAGTTAATAGCAAATAGCGGGGGAGATCGGTATTTTCAATAAATTTGATCATAGCCGAAGTACTGCCAGCAAAATCCGAAGCATTGACTACTTCAGGGCTGCATTCTGGGTGGGCTAAAATCACCGTATCAGGGAAGTGTTGCCGGATATTTTCAATGTCACTAACAGTGAAGCGATCGTGCACTTCGCACCGCCCGTGCCAACCAATCATTTGATAATCAAGATCGGTAGTAAATTGCCCCGTGGGTTGGTGACTAGGAAAGATAATATGTTTCCCAGTTTCTTGAGCCACATTACGAGCTAGGTATTCATCGGGTAAGAAAATAATCGTATCGGTTCCCAAAGATTCTACAACTTTAGCCGCATTGCCCGAAGTACAACAGATATCACACTCGGCTTTTACATCAGCATAAGTATTGATATAAGTAACTACGGGAACGCCGGGAAATTGTTTTTTTAATTGTCTAACATCAGCAGCAGTAATACTCGCAGCCAAGGAACAACCAGCAACTTTAGCCGGGAGAAGTACAGTTTTTTCTGGATTGAGAATTTTGGCGGTTTCTGCCATAAACCGGACTCCACAAAACACAATTACATCTTTATCTGTAGCGGCAGCTTTGCGGCTTAACTCTAAAGAATCTCCGGTAAAGTCTGGTACAGAATTAAATAGGGCTGGTTCCATGTAGTTATGCCCTAAAATGATCGCATTTCTTTGGACTTTCAATTGATTGATTTGATCGGCGATCTCTGCCTTATAAGCCAACTCTAACTCAGGGACAATATCCTTAAGCTTAATCTTCATTGATTCATAAATTTCTGCAACAGTCATTCGTTCTTCCTCTTAATTTATTTCTAGTTGAAAATTTGATTTTTTGTAGGGGTGAAAAAGGAGGGCGCAAAGTATAAAAGGAGGGCGCAAAGTATAAAAGGAGGGCGCAAAGCCTTGCGCCCCTACGAGAATTGATTACAAACAGAAACTGATATCTAGGGCAGTAACAGAATGAGTAAGATGCCCTACGGAAATATAATCCACACCAGTCTGAGCGATCGCCCCCACCGTTTTTAAGTTGACATTTCCCGAAGCTTCTAGGGGCGTAGCTCCTTGGGTAATAGCCACAGCTTTGCTCATCGCTTCCAAGCTCATATTGTCTAGCATGATGCGATCGACCCCCAGAGTTAGAGCCTCCTGCAATTCCTCTAGGTTTTTCACCTCCACTTCGATCGCAACTGGGGCGGCAGAACTTTGGGCTTGGTAGAGTCGCATCCTTTCCACCGCTGCCGTAATTCCCCCCGCTGCCGCAATATGGTTATCTTTAATCAACGCCATATCATCTAACCCAAAACGATGGTTTTGCCCGCCCCCTAAGCGCACTGCCCATTTGTCAAATAGGCGCAGCCCGGGAACAGTTTTGCGAGTATCCAAAATTACTGCCTGAGTTCCTGCCACCGCTTGGACAAAGCACTGGGTTAAGGTGGCGATTCCGGACATTCGTTGCAAAAAATTTAATGCTACCCGCTCCCCTTGTAGTAGAGCTGAACCGGAGCCGGAGGCAGTGGCGATCGCTGTGCGATTCCTGACTACTTCCCCGTCTTGGAGGTGGGGGACAAATTGAATCTGAGGATCTACAAGCTCAAAAGTCCATTGCACCACTTCTAGTCCGGCGATCACGCCCTCAGCTTTGGCGATAAATTCCCCTTGACAATGGAGATCGGCAGGAATAGTTGCCAGACTAGTGATATCTCCAGTGCCAATATCTTCATCTAAAGCCTCTTGGATTATGAATTTGAGTTGTGCTACTTGATTTGGGTTATAGCTCATGAGTTATGGTTGAGAGGGATAAAATATCAAGATATTCCTCTGAGAGTAGAATTATAAAAATCGGTAGTGCTAAGCCCGTAAGTATCTCCCCCGCGCTGAGGGGGAAATCCTTACCAAAAAATCATTACTTTTTTAGGACTACCTAAAAGTCGACTCCGGTAAATATGGTGATATTAACTATTATTCTACCGTCAATTTTCAGCGATCGCCGGATATTTTTCTTTTTCTGGAAATAGTAGTCCCAAGCCCTTCTATAGATAAGGAGATAAGGTAGATTGTAAGGAAGTTCAACTCCTCTCCCGATCTCTTGCCAAACCCTAGTCGATCCCATGCCTAAAATCCCTCGATCGCCCCTAGAGCCGCCTTTCATCACAGAACCTAATAATCGGGATCTGAGCCTTGAATCTACTGTGGGCGATCTACCTCTTTATAGCTTTGTTGTGGAAGCTAGCCACAAAGGGCAGAAACTTGCGGCAATTTTTGAGCGGCATCCTTTACTACCGGGAGTAATTTTATTAGAAGCAGGACAATTTTTAGGAATGATTTCTCGGCAGCAATTTTTGGAGTATCTCCTGCGTCCCCAAGGATTAAAATTATTTTTGCAACAACCTCTGCGAGTCCTCTACAGCTATGCCCAAACTAGAAATTTAATTGTTTCTACTACCACAACTATTTTGACCACTACCCAGTTAGCCCTGCGCCGCACTCCAGAATTGCTAGGAGAACCGATCGTTATTCAAAGCACCCTTCAAAATACTGAGGAAAATCTTGCTAATACTAACTCCCAAAACTCCAGTAGTACTTACTATTTATTAGACCTCAAAGAATTGTACTTAGCAGATTGGCAAATTAGGGGTATTGAGGCTCAAGTGCGCTATGAGCAAAGTCAAGCCCAGATGATCCAAATAGAAAAAATGGCTAGCTTAGGTAGGCTGGTGGATGGGGTGGCTCACGAGATTTTGGATCCGGTTAATTTTATCTGGGGAAACTTAAATTATATTCAGTTATATACTGAACAACTTTTAGAATTAATTACAACCTACGACACAGAAATAATAGCTCCAACCCCAGTAGAGAATAAGTGTGGAGTGATTGCTGAGTTAAAAGAAGGGCTTGAATTTGACTTTCTCCAGTCAGATCTACCCCGAACAATTTCTAGTATTAAATCTGGAGCAGAACGCTTAAAAAAATTAGTAACTAGTCTGCAAAACTTCTGCCATAGTGATGATATTTACCCTAAACCTGCGGATTTGCATCAGAGCCTAGATAGTATTTTAATTCTATTAAAAACTCGTCTACAAAAAGAAATTGCGATCGCTACTAATTACGGCTTTTTACCTCCTGTTCCTTGCTTTGCTGGACAACTCAATCAGGCTTTTATTAATATTTTAGGTAATGCTGTAGATGTGTTGCTAACTAATAGTTTATCTCGCCATCCTCAAGATAAAAAACCAGTTAATATTAAGTCTCCTACAATCACTGTTACTACTAAAGTCTATGCAGGAAAACAAATTCAATCAGAGATACCTGATTCTCGCTGGGTTTCTATCTGTATTGCCCATAATGGTCCCGCTTTGTCTCCTTTAGGAAAACAGAGATTGCTGAATTCTTTTTCTGGCGATCGCAAGTTTTTGAAAGAAACTAGTTTGGCTCTAACTTACTGGATTGTTACGGCTAAACATGGAGGCAGACTAGAGGTGCGATCGCCCCTCCCCGAAATTTCCCTGACCCCAGAAATACCTTTAGGAACAGAGTTTGAAATTATCTTACCTTTAGTTTAATTACCCTTGATTTTATTAAAAGTAATAAATAAAAAACCCCTTGCTATCAAGGGGTAACCTAATATACCAAATCTAAGAACAATAAATGGAAGGCCTCAGCTATTCTTGATGCTCAACGGAAGTGCTGCCATCAGCCCCTACGCCCACAGTAGTTTGAGAACCATCAGAGTTAACAGTAGATACCCCAACATTCCCAGCAGAATCGGCACAAACAGCAGTCGTCCCATCGGTAACACAGGATACATCATCTTGAGCTTTTACGGGGTTACTAAATCCGAAGAACGTCACAGAACTAAGGACAGCGATCGCGCTCAGGTGAATGAATTTGTTCATGACGGTTTCTCCTTTTCTTACTAATAGGCTAATGAAAACAATCATACTAAGATTTTTTTGTTTTGTAAATAGAAAGAAATATCAACTCAATCTCATCTTAGATAATGTTAGTTCAAGATCAGAAATAGAAAAGCAAGGGAGCAATCTAAATATAATTACTAATCAATTACTAATCAATAAAATTACTGGAAGAGCAAAAGCTATTTTGATAAGGAGAATTGCTGAGATATTCTTTTAGGTGTTGCATCTATATTACTCATAAGGTAAAATACCCAATACAAAAGTACATAAAATCGATAGATGTACTGGGGTTTGTCTAAATCACAACTGCCAAGGATAAGAAATTACAGCTTTCTATGGTGGCAATAGATAGACCTAAAGTTAGAAAGTTAGCTCGAATTATTAATCCTGGGAGTTATGGAGAGGTTTAGACTGTGGCAATTATTGTAGAACACGTCTCAAAGCGGTTTGGTAGTTTCCAAGCCTTGCAAGATATTAATTTAGAAATTAAAACTGGCTCCTTAGTGGCTCTACTTGGTCCTTCTGGATCGGGGAAATCTACCCTCCTCAGGCTGATCGCTGGCTTAGAATCTCCGGGTGCAGGGAAAGTTTGGCTTACCGGGGAAGATGCCACCCATAAGAGTGTCCAGGATCGCAATATTGGTTTTGTCTTCCAACACTACGCCCTCTTTAAGCACATGACTATCCGCAAAAATATTGCCTTTGGTTTAGATATTCGATCGGTCACCAAAGCTAAAACTGCCGAGCGGGTAGAGGAATTATTGGATTTAGTCCAACTACAAGGGCTGGGCGATCGCTATCCCTCTCAACTTTCTGGGGGTCAACGGCAGCGGGTAGCTCTAGCTAGGGCTTTAGCCGTAGAACCCAAGGTATTGCTCTTAGATGAACCTTTTGGAGCTTTGGATGCCAAGGTACGGAAAGATCTCCGGGTTTGGCTGCGCCGTCTCCATGATGAAGTCCACGTTACAACAGTTTTTGTGACCCATGACCAAGAAGAAGCCATGGAAGTTGCCGATGAAATTGTGGTCATGAACAAGGGCAGGGTGGAACAAGTGGGAACCGCCGCAGAAATTTATGACAATCCGGCAACTCCCTTTGTGATGAGTTTTATTGGACCGGTTAATGTCTTGCCTAGTAGTTCCGGGATTTTTCAAGGTGGGGGTTTCGATTCTGCCCAGCCAGAGATTTTCCTGCGTCCCCACGATGTGATCATTCAAACCCATCCTAATGGAACTAGTGTGCCAGCAAGGGTAAATCGCCTCATCCATCTAGGTTGGGAAATTCAAGCGGAACTAGTATTTGATGATGGTCAGGTGGTAACAGCCCATTTAGCCAGAGAACGATTTGATGAGTTACAACTTTCGCCCCAGCAGCGGGTTTATGTCAAACCCAAGGAAGCTAAATCTTTCCCGATCCACTATTCCATCTAGTCTAGAGATTTGTCTATTTAATCTGGAGAGTTGGTATCTTGTCCTCTGACTCAGGGCAACCAAGGATATTGGCGAAAATCTGGATCGCGCTTTTCCAGAAATGCTTGCTTACCTTCTGCGCCTTCTTCGGTCATGTAGTAGAGCATAGTAGCATTCCCCGCCAATTCTTGTAGACCAGCCTGCCCATCACAATCGGCATTAAAAGCAGCCTTCAAACAACGGATGGCGATCGGACTCTTCGCTAAAATTTCTTGCCCCCACTCCACACCTTCAGCCTCTAAATCAGCAATGGGAACTACACAATTAACTAATCCCATATCTAAGGCTTGCCCAGCATCGTACTGACGACAGAGGAACCAAATCTCCCGGGCTTTCTTCTGCCCCACGATCCTTGCTAAATAACTAGCTCCAAAGCCGCCATCAAAACTCCCCACCTTGGGGCCGGTTTGTCCAAAAATAGCATTGTCGGCAGCAATAGTAAGATCGCAAAGCAAATGCAGGACATGCCCGCCGCCGATCGCATAACCCGCAACTAGAGCGATCACTACCTTGGGCAGAGAGCGAATCAAGCGCTGGAGGTCAAGAACATTCAAGCGAGGTCTTCCAGCTTCATCTATATAGCCACCATGCCCTCGCACACTCTGATCACCCCCGGCACAAAAGGCATACTTGCCATCAGTATGGGGACCAGCCCCCGTGAAAAGAATCACTCCAATGCTGGTATCTTCCCTCGCATCAACAAACGCTGCGTAGAGTTCCACTACGGTCTGGGGACGAAAGGCATTCCGCTTGTGGGGGCGGTTGATGGTTATTTTTGCCAGACCCTGAGCTTTGTGGTACAGAATGTCTGTATAGTTGCCAACAGCCTGCCATGCGATCGCTGGAGATTCCATAGTTTTATGTAACTTGAATAGCTTAATTTTTAAGTAAAGTTAAAGGGAGTGATACTTATTGTCTTTAGAGGAGTTGTAATTAAGGGAATACTTAGTCCACAGCAAATAAAGATACCATAATATAACTGTCCCTATTTTTAGACGATAAAAGTCCAGCCCTCCTAGAATAATAAACCCTAGAATAAACCTCCTTCCTACGAGAGTTCAACCATGCCAGTAAATATTCCTAAAAACCCTAAACAATTGCTCCTGATTGATGATGACCCAAACTTAATCTTGCTTGTCAAGGATTATCTGGAGTTTCGGGGTTATGAAGTCATAACTGCTGCCAATGGTCAGTTGGCTTGGGAAATCCTAGAACAAAGTATGCCTGATCTACCTAATTTAATTATTTGTGACATTATGATGCCAGAAATGGATGGCTATGCTTTTGTAAATAATCTCCGCCAAGAGCCACGACTAGCATGGCTGCCGGTAATATTTCTCTCGGCTAAGGGTCAACCGATCGATCGCATCAAAGGCTTAAATACTGGGGCAGATGTTTATATTGTTAAACCCTTTGAGCCAGAAGAGTTGGTGGCGCAAGTAGAATCTTCCTTAAAGCAAACAGAGAGATTATTAGAATCAAGAAGTTGGGGGCTGGAATCAGAGAAGAAATTAGAGGTTGCTGAAACGGTGGAACTAACCCCCACAGAGCAAAAAGTTATCTCCTTTGTCTCTCAGGGTATGGGCAACCGGGACATTGCTGTGCAGTTAGAAGTGAGCCAAAGAACTATAGAGAGCCATGTATCTAATATGTTGGCAAAAACTGGTTTACATAACCGCACAGAACTTGCCCGATGGGCGATCGAAACCAGAAGATCTCATTAATTCTCTTAGGTTTTCTAGAATCAAGTTTTCTAGAATTAGGTTTTTTATAATACTCCAGTAAATAACCTTTCCCAAGTGCTTTCGGGAGCCTCAGCTTTGGCAATAACTTCTACTAATTTATTTCTGGCAGTGGGCTGGAGCAAGGCTTCTACGCAAACTTTGGCAACTTTCTGCCGGGGGATACTACCTTCAAAAAGACTATCAGCGGAAGCCATTAAAATGGGATTAGTATTATCTTCGTTCTTTAAGCCGCCGGGACGAACGATTGTGTAATTAATCCCACTCTGGCGGAGGTAGTCTTCTGCTTGCTTTTTCCAGACTAAAATTAACCAAAATAAATTGAGGGGATGGAATAGCTGGGAAGTGCACAAGGAAGATACAAAGACAAAATGATCGATCCCTTGAGCTTTAGCTATGTTCACCAGATTTTTTGTCCCTTCATAATCCACTTTATATGGAGCGGTAGGATCGAAGCCCGGAGCTGCTCCTGTGGCACAGAGGATTACATCACAATCGGCGATCGCCCCAACAAAACTACTAGGCTGGAGGATATCCCCGACTACTAACTGAGCCGCCGCTGGCAAAAGTTGCTGACCTTTTTCTAAATTACGCACCAAGGCAACCACCGGAATCCCCCGTTCTACTAACTCGCGGACAATCCACTGTCCTGTGCCTCCGGTAGCCCCGGCTACAAATGCTTTCATCCAAAACTCCTTAAGCTATTAATAATCTGTTAACGATCTTTACTTCTCCAATCTTAGCAACAAAACTATAGCAATTCAGGGCTGAGGTTTTAGCGATCGCCTCCCCCCGATCTTAGATACCCATTTAAAATTGCTATATTAAGGATTGTGGTTAGTGATCATTTAGGGAAATTTTGGTGATCGCTAAACTTAACTCCCCTAGCATCCTAAGTTATGGTGATGACTAGAGAAGATATTCCTCCGCAAAACCAAATAGTCCTTAGATAGTCCTTAGATAGCCCTTAGATAGTCCTAAAGACTTGGTTAACTCCCCTTTATCAGGGATTTGTAGTAATCTGCATTAGGAGTGTGCAATGACATCATATTTTGTGAATGAAAGAATGGATGATCGGACAGAGCCACAGTCAGAAGGCTTGGGGGATAAAGCCAATGTTCTTAAGGAATCAATTGTAGAAGCTGCTGGCAAGGATCACTCTTTGGTTAATCAACCCGTTCGCTTTCATATTGAATTTGCCGATCAAATGGTTCTGTATGCAGATGCTCAGACCGTAGCAAAATATTTTGATACTCATCAGCAATGGTTCCAGCGTTGCGCCCAGCCTATGCACACAGAACCTTTAGGGGAAAATGGCTATGCCATGACTATTGGTAAGTTTGGGGCTTTGGGCTACGAGGTAGAACCGAAAATTGGTTTGGAGTTATTGCCCCCGCAGGAAGGAATTTATCATATTCAAACGATCGCCATCCCCGACTACACTCCACCGGGCTATGAAGTGGATTTTCAGGCCTGGCAAAAGTTAGTGGAAGTACCGACTACTGAATATTTAGGGAAGAAAAAAACTCCTAAGGGAAATCTACCACCAGTTCTAACTAAAGTAGAGTGGCGTTTAGATTTAACCGTTTCTATCAAGTTTCCTCAGTTTATGCAAAGGATTCCCCAAAGTTTGATCCAGAAAACGGGCGATCGCGTGCTACTCCAAATTATTCAGCTAGTGAATCACCGCTTAACTCGAACAGTCCAACAAGATTTTCACTGTAGTCTAGGAATTCCCTTTAATTAATTAGGGGATTAATCAATAGAATTAGCGCTGAGATTTCAGGCGATCGATCTCCCGTTGCAGTTCATCAATTTCTCGTCTAAGGCTGGCTGATTCTTGCGGAGAATGTCCTTGAGCATTGACTTCTACAGAATTTTCCTCAAGCATTTTCTGATAATTACCCCGGCGAATTTCGCTATATTCTTCAGAATTTGCCCATTCTTGGAGGTAGTGGGGACGCTCTACCGGAAAGGGATGACTGAGAATATTCCCACCCTGACCACCGTTATAGAGAAGAAACTTATAAACTTGATTTAAACCATCTTGATCCATTTGTCGGTACTCTTCAGATTGCTTGATAAATTCCTGCACGCTACATTCATGGGCATACTTGCTGCTACCTCCTGCCACTTTCATCATGGTACGAATTACAGGTTCGGTATTGTCCATAACTAACAAGGCGGCGCGATCGGCCGATAGTTCTGCCTTCCTTCGCCATTCATAGAAAGCATAGATAAGTCCACTACTGACTAAGTTTCCAATTCCAAAAGTCATTTCCCCTAAGGCAGAAGCTGTGTTCATAGCCCAAATACCCATCTGGGTCAGGATACTATGACCACATTTAATATGTCCTAGTTCGTGGGCAATTACCGTCCTAATTTCATCTTCTTTCAAGAGGTCTAGCAAGCCTGTATTAATCACCATATAAGGGTTTTCCTTACCTAGGGAGTAGCTATTGACTGCTGGATCTTGGTTGACAAAAAGAGCGGGTTCTGGGGAAATATCCAAATCCCGCACACACTCCCGAAAAATACCGTAGAGGGTGGAATACTGGCGGGGCCCTACACGGATATTATTCGCCATCAGGTACACAAGCTGGGGACGCTCATAGACAAATTCCACAAATTTTCTTGCCACCAGATCAAAGCCGGGGACACTACGCAGGGTCTGCTCGGCTTGGCGATCGAGGGGATGGCGAAATGCTTCACTAGAAAGACCGGGATAGGTAGCCATAGGATAGGTAATTTTTAGATTAATGAGGTGCTATTACTCTCCCTAGTTTAAACAATTTTTCTGCCCAACAAATACTAAATTAATTTGCGCCTAATTTGGAATGCAACGGCCGATCGCAGCCTTAGAGGATTTAGGATATTGAGAGTCGACTACACTTGCTAAAGATGGGGCGGGAATAGTTACGGTTCCGAGTTGTACATTATCCGGCTGCCCATTATTAGGAAGAGAGTTGGGTGCGGGCTTGGGTAGCTGACACACGGTTAGTTCTACTAATTTTTCTTGGTTGGAGGAAGCTGTTTGTTTCACCACTTGGAGAATAGTATCGATCGGCAGGGTAACTTTTTGGTTAGTATTTTTAGTCGAAGGCAGAAGAAGAGAGCTACTGAGCTTGAGGCGATCGCCGGGTTGCACTACTAAGGTTGTAATTGAGGTTGGAATTGAGGTAGAAGGAGCAGTAGGGCTTTTGGGGATAGTAGTTGCGGGAAATGTTGTTGGTGCTATGGTCGGGTTTGGAGACAAGTTTAGCTCTGGAGTTGTTGGAGAAAGTTTATCGGGAAATTTATTTAAGAAAGGTGATAAATTAAGCAACCCCAATTGGATCGCTACCCCCACCCCAGATACTCCTGCTAGAACTATGATTACCAATCCTAAGAGATAGGGATGATTTTGCCGCTGGGGGATTAATTTCGCAGTTTTTTGTGCCTTCAAAGCAGACAGAGGTGGCTTATTAATTGCAGTCGGAGTCTGCTCTAGATTGGGTTGGATGCTAGGGGCAGCTATTTTATGAAAAACTAAAGGGGCTGGGGGGGTGGTCAAGGTGACTTGGCAGGAAACAAGGGCTATAGTGACGTTATCATGCCCATTTTGAGTATTGGCTAGGTCAATCAATTTAGCCATAGCAGTCCCTAGATCGCTCTTCCCCCGGAGGATAGGGGCAATTAGATTTTCCCAATTCTGCTCCACGCGATCGTAATCACTCAAACCATCTGAACACAATAATAAAATTCCTGACTCCTTGGGGGTGAATCTCTGCACTGTCGGGTACAAATTCGTAGAAGAAGTCATGCCCAAAGCCTGCACCAAAGAACCAGAGGAGGGATACTTCAAAGTTTCTCGATAAAGGGCATAGCCCAAACATACTTCCCTAGAAGCAATGTCATCATCTAATGTGATTTGGTAGCATCCTGTCGGGGTAATCCAGTAGGCGCGACTATCTCCTACATGACTAAGATAGAGTTCGTTTTCATAACTCCACGCCATGACTAGAGTGGTTCCCATGCGCTGACGGCTCTGGCGTTGCTCTCGATCGTTGCGATCGCTAATTACATCATTGGCTACCCGCACTGCCTGCTCCAGTCTCTTTTCTAGCTGTGGAGGAGAGTAATTATCTGTACTAGCAATAATCTCATCAATCTGAGCTTTGATGGTGGTAATTGCTAATCCCGAAGCCACTTCCCCCCCCTCATGCCCGCCAATTCCATCACAGACGATCGCTAGTACCTCTCCCCTCAAGGGTGTCGCCACACCCGGATCTGGATAACAAGCATCCTCATTTCCTTCCCGAGTTGGCCCTTTGTCAGTGGCAGTTAATACTTGATAACGATGGTGAAGGGAATCTTTATACTGGGAAATTGCTCCATCAAGGGTGGCGATTAAATCCTGAGAATTTGCGATCGCCCCGGTAATTAGCTGGGTACCAAGTTCCTCCAGAAACTTAGCGATCAAGCTTTGAGGTTGCCCTAGGGTTAGCCACTGCTGCCCGAGGTCTGGTAAACCTACAGCATTAGTATTAGAATCTAGCTCTAATAGTTTTACCAAAGAGCCATTTACCCGCACTAGTTCTGGGTTGAGCAAACTAGCATTTACCCCCTGATCTTGGAGAGGATCCCAGAGAGTAGCAATCTGTCTTAGCCAAGATAATTGCTGGAGGGGATGCGCTTCTGGCCAAGCAGTAGTCAATTCTGGGGCTAGGCGATCGCCTTGGATATCCTTAGAACTATTGCTAATCATCGGGATTCCCTCTAATAACCACATCGGAGAACTATCCAACACCACCCCATAGACTTGGGGAACGTGCAATCGCTGGCTAAATAACTTTAGATAGTGACCAATTTCTGGGGGGAATTCTTCAGGAGTTTCTGGAGGTGTAGCGGGTTGAGTATCCAGTAATAATCGAGGTTGCACCACTAAATAACGATCGGCGATCGTCTCCCCAATCCGTTGTGCCATCATCGTCACCCCCAAAATTCCTAGGTAGCGTCTTACCAAAGGGGTGCCACAAACTTGACAAAATTTGTCATCCAAGTTATTAACAGCTTGACAACGAACATTAGGGCAATTCAGCATTACTACCGACTATGATGTTACTTTCTATAAGTTGGTCTTTTTCTAGTCTACTAGACAATAAACTATAGCAGTCTCCGAGAATTTACAAATCAACCCGGAAATGTCGTCCTAGCTAGAAAGTATTCGTCACAAAATCTAACCTAGCGCTCCCTGAAAATCATGAAGATTCAGTGAATACCTTGTAAAGATAAAATACCCATCGGGATAGTTTTATCAGGAGGGTTAGATTTAGATAGAGCTAGACGCAAATTAATCCAGCGCATTGCGTTTAAACAAGGCTCAGGGATTTTTTGAGAGTCCCGCTCCTGAATGCTTAAGGACTGCTATCAATGTTTTCTAACCACTTCTAATACTCTCCTATGGCTGAGAAAAATTCCCCCCATGCCCAAAATCATAATTTTGATGAATTCAACACTCCTGTAAGTGATGAAGCTAGGGAACTTTTGGAGAAAATTGAACAGTCCCATAAGATGCGCTACAAGATGATGAACCTAGAAACTTGGTCTTTGGCAAAGACTATGGATACCTTTCTGCCGGGTTTTTGGAATCGGTTTTTAGAAAATCGCCGTACTGCCATGAAACAGTTTATTGAACAGCGCCGAAAAATGCGTGGTAGCGATGATGAATTATTAGATAGTGATGGATTGTCAGATAGTGAGGAACTATTAGATAATCTTACGCCGGATTCTGATGATTCGCCTCAAGAGATGATGCACGATCGCCCCCCAGAAGAACTTCAAGAAGAACATATCTAATCCCAAATCCGCTTTATACAGATTACCAGATTTCTATTTAAACCTTCTGGGCGCAAGCCTTGCGCCGGGAGCATCCCACTTTTGTAGAGTTGCCCTCATCCCCCAGCCCCTTCTCCCAAGAAGGGAGAAGGGGGGCAGGATTAAAGTCCCTCTCCCGCCCTGAGAGAGGGATTTAGGGTGAGGGTTACA
>Ga0105048_10011935_pt1 | contig 13659 bp, 10 predicted proteins | sample MAT05_FD_78382 | JGI IMG/M metagenome (GOLD analysis project Ga0105048, IMG submission 78382) | Freshwater microbial communities from Lake Fryxell liftoff mats and glacier meltwater in Antarctica - MAT-05 | ecosystem: Environmental > Aquatic > Freshwater > Ice > Liftoff microbial mat | place...
AATTCTGAATTCCGCATTGTTCTTAGTGGTTAAGAGCAAATTCGCTGCTGTTGAGCAGCGCCCAGAGGATGTCGGAATAAGGCGTCTTCGGATCGCCCGCGGCGGCCTTCACGTGATCGGTCAGCCTCTTCAGTTCAGCGTCGGTCGGCCGGCGCGAAACGGTCTTCAGGTACAGTTTTTCGATCGCCTTTTCGGGTGTCAACTTCGACGACACCAGATCGCTGACCGCGGCTGGGCTCGACAGGCGCGGGCTGTTCATCAGGCGCAGGGCCTGAGGAATGCCGTGTTCGTAGTCGGTCGCCTTGGGGTTTTCACTGCCCATGAAGTAGGTGGCGAAGCGTTCGCGGGCGGCGTTCGCGCCGGCTTTGGGTCCGCCGTTCATCCCCTTGCCGCGGCCGCCCGCGTCCGAGAAGTTGCCGGCCACGGTCGACAGCGAATCGTAAAGCTGTTCCGGTGTCATCACCTTCATGGCCATGTGGCTGTAGAGAACTTCGTCGAGCTTGTTCTCAGGCGTCGGCTGGCTGGTGCGCTGGTAGGCGTCGCTCATGCAGATGGCGCGGATCAGGTTCTTCACGTCGAAGCCGCCGTTGGCGAACTGCGACGACAATTGCTGCAACAGTTCAGGGTGCGATGCTTCATTCTCGTCCGACAGATCATCGATCGGGTTCACAATGCCCCGGCCGAAGTACTGCGCCCAGACGCGATTGACCATCGACTTGGCGAAGAACGGGTTCTCCGCAGTGCATCCAGTCCGCTAGCACGGGGCGGTACGGCTTGCCGGCCTGCAGTGACGGCTTTTCGCCACCCAGGAACTTCGCGGCTACTGCCTTGGCGGACTCGGGCAGCGGGTTCCCCTTGCGGTTCGCTCGCGCGGTTTCACTGACACCCGGTACGATGTCAGTCTGTTTGCCGTTGCGTTGAGCGACCACGTTCACGTTGTAGAAGAACTGCGCCAGGCCCCAGTACTCTTCCTGCTTCCAGTGCGTGAACGGGTGGTTGTGGCACTGAGCGCACTGAATCTGCACGCCCAGGAACAATTTGCCGACGCTATCGGTCATCTTGTCCACGCCCTGGTTAAACATGTAGTAGGTGACCGCGCCGTTCTTCGCCTGTTCACCAGAGGCCGAGATGATGTCGTGGGCCATGCGGTCCCAGGGCTTGTTATCGTTGAAGCTGTCCGCCAGCCAGTTGGCCAGCGGGTCGCGCGTCAGATAGCGGATGGTTGAATCGAGCGGGATCATCTGGTTCGCCCAGATGTCCGACAGGCGCGTGCCGTAGCGCGAGTTGGCAAGCAGTTCATCGACCAGCTTGGCCCGCTTGTCCGAATCGCTGCTGTTCAGGAACGATTCGACCTGTTCGGGCGAAGGGATCACACCGGTGATGTCGAGCGACACCCGGCGAAGGAATTCCGCGTCCGATGAACGGGATGACGGCGCGATCTTCGCTTCACTGAGCTTCTTGTCAACTTCGCGATTAATCAGCTTCGCGATGTCGGCCGGGTTCAGCGCCTGCAGTGGCCTGGTTTCCTTCGGAGTAACCTTCGGCGCGGCCACGGCGGGCTTCGCCTGAGCTGCCTTCGCGGCTGCGGCATCGGCTCTCGCCTTGTCGTCTTCCGTCTTCTTGCGGTCAGCCAGCTTTTTCAGGAACGCTGCCTTTTTCTCCGCCTTGGCGTCCTGAGCAGACACCTCGGCCACGGGAGCCTGCGTTGCCAGGAACGCTGCTCCGGTGAACAAAAGAACAGAAGCGAGAAGGTGCTTTCGAGTCATCGCATGCAACCTTGGGTAACAGCGTGTATCAACAGACGTTCGTGTCAGTGCCGTATTCCATTCAAACACCGCGATCGGGCAAAAGTTCCTTCAAAAACTTCGTGTTGACACGACAAGACAGAATAAGAACCAAGTGCGACCGTCGCGGATCTGCGGTCCCGGCGTCTCGCCATGGACGGACCACGCCGCCGAACTGGTCCGTCCTTTAATATGCGATTTCTTCTCGCACGCGCTGGTCGATCGCATTATCATCCACGTACCACAGTTCACTGCCCTCCGCGGAGCTACGCGCATGAATCCTCTGGCGACTTTCGGTCGACATCTTACCCGCCGGCACTTCTTCCAGTCCGGCACGCACCTGCTGGGCGGGGCTGCACTGGCGTCGTTGACCGGCACACTGCAGGGCAATGCTGCGAGCGCCTTGACGCATCATGCGCCGAAGGCGAAGCATGTCATCTATCTGCACATGGTCGGCGGCCCGGCGCAGATGGACCTGTACGACTACAAACCCAAAATGGGCGACTTCTACGACAAGGACCTGCCCGAGTCGATCCGCAACGGGCAGCGCCTGACAACGATGACATCCGGCCAGTCACGCTTTCCGATCGCGCCGTCGATGTTTAAGTTCAATCAGCACGGCAAGAGCGGCATGTGGGTCTCGGAACTGTTGCCGAACACCGCGCGCATGGTCGATGACATGTGCTTCATCCGCTCGATGAATACCGAGGCGATCAATCACGAGCCGGCCATCACGCTGATGCAGACCGGTAATCAGGTCACCGGCCGGCCCTGCCTGGGTGCGTGGGCATCGTACGGGCTTGGCTCACTGAATCAGAACCTCCCTACCTTTGTGGTGATGGTCGCCCAGCCGACGAACACCGAGCAGATTCAGGCGATTTCCGCGCGACTGTGGCAGTCAGGGTACCTGCCGGGCGAACATGCGGCCGTGCCGTTCCGGTCGTCCGGCGATGCGATCCTGTACATCAACAACCCGCCCGGCGTAAGCAGCGACATCCGCCGCAAGACGCTCGACGGCATCAAGGCCCTCAACGAGATCAACGAGAAACTCATCGGCGACCCGGAGACGCATACGCGCATCCAGCAGTACGAAATGGCGTACCGGATGCAGACCAGCGTGCCGGAGTTGACCGACATCGCCCGCGAACCCGCGAACACCTACAAGCTGTACGGCGACGCGGCCAAGAAGCCGGGCACGTTCGCCAACAGCGTGCTGATGGCCCGCCGACTGGTGGAACGCGGCGTACGCTTCGTGCAGATCTATCTGAACAACTGGGACACGCATTCGAACGCGGCCGGGCGGTTGCCGTCGCAGTGCCGGGATGTCGACCAGGCCAGCTACGGCCTGATTCAGGACTTGAAGGCCCGCGGCCTGTTCGATGACACGCTGGTGATCTGGGGCGGCGAGTTCGGCCGGACGATCTACACGCAGGGAAAGCTGGCGCGGGACAACTACGGCCGCGACCATCACCCGCGCTGCTTCACGATGTGGATGGCCGGCGGCGGCTCACGCGCGGGACAGATCTACGGGGAGACGGACGACTTCAGTTACAACATTATCAAGGACCCGGTGCACATCCGCGATTTCCACGCGAGCGTTCTGCACCTGATGGGATTCGACCACGAGAAGTTCAGCTACAAGTACCAGGGATTGGATCAGCGCCTGACGGGTGTGGAACATGCGCGCGTGATCAAAGAATTGCTTGCATAAAGCCGCTTGCGGCGTTGCCATGAGTCTTTTCCGAAAACTCATGGCGACGCCGCACGCGCAGGATTACTGACGGCTGCGCAGCAGGCGCTTGATCTCTTCGAGATCCTGTTCCACCTTATCCAAACGCTTCTCAATCGAGGCGCTGGCGGAGCCGCCCGAGGGCGGCCCCTTCGGAGCCGCCTGCGACGGAGCGGCGCTCTGGCCGAAAGGCATGCCGCCCCACGGCGGGCCGAAGCCCCACGGGCCGCGGCCGAAGGCCGGCGGCGTGAACGAGGAACGCCGATCGTCACTGTGCACCCTGGCCGGCGGGCCATCGTGATGCTCTTCCTTCTTCGCCATCGGCGGAGTCGGCCGACGATCGTCCCTGGCGGCGACGCGGGGGGCCGGGGCCGGTTCCTTGCCTCGCTTCATCTGCGCTTCCACATCGCGGATCATCTCCTGCAGTTTGTCGAGTTCCGCCTGCAGTTTCTTGAGGTCGGCACCGTCACTGGCGGGAGCCGGAGCAGCACCCTTGTCCGGGCCGAAGCCGCCACCCGGGAAACCGCCGCCGGGGCCGAAACCCCTGCCCGGGAAGCCGCCCGGTCCACCGGGACCGCGCTGCGCGTACGCCGCGGAGGACATGACCAATGCGGCACCCAACACCATCACACCGGCGAGACGACGGCTCATAGGAATCTCCTTAAATCTTCAAGTCCTTCAGCGAATTCTCCCGAACTTCGGGAAGTAGACATTACGTCTGCTGACGAGAGTGGAACCTCACGGGGACTATACCTTGCGGTCGATGAGGCGGGCATGAGAAGTTGCAATCACGGACGACGTAGCCGCGGCCGCCGCAATCGTCTACTCTGATGGCACCTGCCTTTAATCTCTTTCCCAACCCGGAGACTCTCCCATGCGTGGCTGTCGAATGATCGTGGCAACGGCTATCTGGATCGGTCTGGCAAGCCTGGCGAGCGCGGATGACGTGAAGCCGACCGCGCCGCCGGAACCTGAAGGAATGAAGCAACTGTTCACAAAAGACCTGGCCGGCTGGGAAGGCGACACTCGCCTCTGGTCGTTCAAGGACGGCATCGTGCGAGGCGAGACGACCAAGGAAAATCCCACGATGGGCAACACCTTCCTGGTATGGAAGGACGGCACGCTGGAAGACTTTGAACTTCGCCTGTCGTTCCGCCTCAAGGGCGGCAACTCAGGTGTGCAGTACCGCAGCAAGCTGCTGCCGGCCAAGGACGGCGCGGGGAACAAGTGGGTGGTCAGCGGCTATCAGGCCGAGGTCGAAGACACCGCGGGCAAATGCGGCTTTCTCTACCACGAGAAAGGCCGGGGTTATCTCTGCAACGTCGGCGAGAAGGTCGAAGTCGGCGACGACGGCAAGCCGAAGGTCGTCGGCAAGCTCGGAGACAAGGCCGCCCTCGGCGCGACCTACAAGAAGAGCGACTGGAACGACTACGTGATCATCGGCAAAGGCAACCACATCCAGCATTTCCTGAACGGGTACCAGACGGTCGACATTGTCGACAACGACCCGAAGAACAAGGCGCTCAGCGGCATCCTCGCGCTGCAGATCCACGCCGGCCCGCCGATGGTCGTCGAGTTCAAGGATGTGCGCTTGAAGCAGTCAAAGTAGCGCAAATTGTCTAGCGGCGAGGCCAACGGCCTTGCCGTGAATCGGGTGAACTCATGAACGAACAGACTGGTTGCATCGTTGCCGGGGGCGGCCCCGCGGGCATCGTGCTGACGCTGCTGCTTGCCCGGCAGAGCGTCTCCGTCACGCTGCTGGAATCGCACAAGGACTTCGACCGTGACTTCCGCGGCGACACGATTCACCCGTCGACTCTCGAAATGCTCGATGCGCTCGGTCTGATGGAGCGCGTGCAGCAGATACCCCATGGCCGTATCAGCAAGATGCAGATGCACACGCCCGGCGGTGCGTTCATGCTGGCGGACTTCAATCGACTCAAGATCAAATTCCCCTACCTCATGACAATGCCGCAGGTGAAACTGCTGAACCTGCTCGCCGAGGAGATCGCCAGGTATCCGTCCGCACACATCCTGATGGGCGCTGCCGTCACCGACCTCGTGACCGAAGGCGACCACGTTCGCGGCGTGCGCTACCGAAGGGACGGCGCGATCCACGAACTGCGTGCCCCGCTGATCGTGGCAGCCGACGGGCGCTTCTCGAAGATCCGCCATCTGGCCGGCTTCGAGCCGGTCGGCACCGCCCCGCCGATGGACGTTCTCTGGTTTCGGGTGCCGCGCAAGCCGGACGATCCGTTCGACGGAGCGGGCGGCTTCATCGGTGGCGGGCACATCGCCGTACTGCTGGATCGCGACACTGAGTGGCAGGTCGGTTACGTATTTCCGAAGGGCGAATACGCGAGGCTGAAAGAAGCGGGGTTCGCGGAATTTCAGAAGCAAGTGGTGCTGCGCGTGCCGTTTTTCGCCGATCGCATGAACAGTCTGAAGGGCTGGGGCGACTGTGCGGTGCTCAGCGTGGAATCGAGCATGCTCAAGCGCTGGTACAAGCCGGGACTGCTCCTAATCGGCGATGCCGCGCACGTGATGTCGCCGGTGGGCGGCGTCGGCATCAACTACGCAATTCAAGACGCGATCGAGACGGCCAACACGCTGGCCGGCCCGTTGAAGGAAGGTAAGGCCCCCGTTCGCGACCTGGACAGGATCCAGCGACGCCGGCAGATGCCGACGCGGCTGATCCAGCGAATGCAGGGGATGATCCAGCGCGCGGTGATCGCCCGGGCGATGAAGGAAGGCCAGCGCTTCCGCCTGCCGTTGCCAATGCGGATCATGACGCGCATCCCGGGAATTCGCAACATCCCGCTGCGGATCATGGCGTTTGGGTTGAACCGCCCCCATGTGAAGGTATAACCATGAACCGACGTGAATTCCTGGCCGTGCCCGCGCTGCTGCCGATGCTGGCGCATGCTCAGGGCCCCAAGGCGAAGACTCGCTTCCAGGTTGCGTGCATGACGCTGCCGTATTCGCGGTTCACCTTCGAGCGTGCGCTGTCGGGCATCAAGTCGGCCGGATACCAGTACGTGGCTTTGGGCACGACGCATGCGGTCGATGGCAAGCAGGTGCCGATCCTCAAGAACGAGGACTCTCCCGAACGCGCCAAAGAAATTGGCGCGAAGTGCCGTGATGCGGGCCTTGAACCGCTGATGATGTTCTCGATGGTGTACCCCGAGAACGCGGGCGGATTGGAAGTTCTCAAGAACCGCCTGAAGCAGGCCGCCGCGGCGAAGATCCCGCAGGTGCTGACCTTCGGCCACACCAAGGGCGGCAACCGCAAGCTGTGGGTCGAACGCTTCAAGGAACTCGGGCCAATCGCGAAAGACCTGAATGTGTTGCTCGTCGTCAAGCAGCACGGCGGCGAGACCGGCACGGGCGAAGCGTGTGCCGAGATCACGCGCGAGGTGGATCATCCCAACGTGCGTGTCAATTTCGACGCAGGCAACGTGATGGACTACCTCGACGTCGATCCGATCCCCGATCTGAAGAAGTGCGCGGGCGAAGTGCGCAGCTTCTGCATTAAAGACCATCGCAACTTCCCGAAGGACGAAGACTGCGGCCCCGGCCTGGGCGAGATCGACCACTACAAGCTGCTGTCGCCGGTGGCGTATATGGGGATCGACATGCCCTTGTGCTGCGAGAACATCTCCGCCCCCGTGCTGCCGCGGCCCGAGAAGCCGGAGGGAGTCGATGCACTGGCGAAGCGGGCGTGGGAGTTTCTGGAGTTGGTGATCGCAGGCGTGCAGGTTTAGAGTGCATTCAGAAGGGATGCACTGACGGCGTTTGAAAAGACATGTGAACCACGAATCGAACGAATCACACGAGTAGGATCAACCAAAAGATATGGTTTTATTCGCGGTATTCGTTCGATTCGTGGTTCACTTGTATTCACCATCGGCGGCATCTCTTCAGGATGCGCAAGCATGGTTTGAAAAGACAAGTGAACCACGAATAACTCGAATCACACGAATGAAATCAACTGCTTGCTGACTTTTGATTCGTGGTATTCGTTCGATTCGTGGTTCACTTGTTTTATTGCGTCCCTTCGGGATGCACGCTAGCGGTTCCTATCGATCCAGTCCCTTGCGAAGGAACGCTTCAAACGTCTGCACGTTGTTGATTTTGCCTTCGGTGTACACACCCGTTATTTCAACAGGTCCACCGCGGATGCCGGGCTTCGGGCGCAGGGTCACGTAGAGCGGTAACTGTTCGGTACCGAAGACATTCTTCTGGAACTTGCGGTTGATGCGGGCATCGACTTCCCGACCTTCGTTGTCGGGCGGTGCCTCGTAGAAGATGGGCGGGATCTCGTCGGTGTACAGTTGCACTAATCGGAACTGCTTCATTAGGCTTGCGACGCCCGGTTGCGGGAACACGTCTTTCTCATTCAGCTTACAGTTGGTGCAGGTGACGCCGGTGAAGTCGATGAAGATCGGCTCGCCGGTGGCGCGTGACTCTTCAATCGCGCGCTTGAGGTCGGCCGACCATGACTCGCCGCCGATCACTTCCGCCCCGCCCGGCTCGGGCAGCAGGAACGCGTCGACCCACGCGAAGATGGTGCCGCCGGGGCGCTGCTTGCCCTGTCCGCCGCCGGTGAACAGGCCGGGCATGAGGTAGAGGGCGACACTGATGCTGACCAACCCGAACAGCATACGCGTGACGCCGATATGGTCCTGCGGTTCATCGTGCGGCAGACGGTACAGGTTCAAGAGGTACAGACCTGCCAGAATCAGGATGACGATGTACATGCTCAACACGAAGTCGTACGTGAAGAGGGCCGGGGGTGACACCCAGCGCAGTTCGGCCGTACGCAGAAACTTCAGCGCGGCCGCGAGTTCGAGGAAGCCCATCACCACTTTGATCGTGTTCATCCAACTGCCGCTCTTGGGCACTTTTTTCAGCAGGCTGGGGAAGATGGCCAGCAGAAAGAACGGGGCTGCAAAGGTTCCCGCGAAGGAAAAGGCCCCGGCCGCGAGTTGCAGGTTCGAGAACTTGCCCGATGACACCATGCCCGCGAAGCCGCCCAGGAACGGGGCCACGCAGGTGAAGCTGACGATGCTGAACGACAGGGCCATGAAGATGACCCCGCCATAGCCGCCGCTGCCTTCCCGCTTCGATGTGAAGCGCACCATGAAGTTCGGCAGCACCAGATCGAACATGCCGAACAGGCTCATGGCGAAGACGATGAACAGGATGCCGAGGGCCGTGTTCATGTACGGATTGACCGCCAGCCGGCTGAAGAAGCTCAGGAAGAACAGCGCCGCGGTACCAAGCACAACGACAATAGTGATCGTGTAGACGGTTGCCATCGCGATCGGGTTGTGCAGCTTCTTTTCGCCCTGCTTCAGGAAATAGCTGACCGTGATGGGAATCATCGGAAAGACGCACGGCGTCAGCAACGTGACCGCGCCCCAGAACATGGCCGTCAGCACGAAGGTGAGGAAGCCGGTGTTGTCGGTTTCGAACTTCGGCAGCATCGCTTCCACGGCAGCCATGTCGGCTGCGTAGTTCGTGCCCGCGGGGATGCGCAGGCCGGACTTTTTCGCGTTTGATTCAAGGCCGTTGCTGGGCAACGGCGGAGTATCCTTCTTGGCGGGAACTTCTGCTTTTTTCGCCTCATCAGCGGCGGCGAGCAAAACGCGGTCGTGGATTGCGCGATCCTTCGCGCTGATGTCGATCGCGGGACCATCGAGAATCGTCAGCACTGCAGTCTTGGTGACACGTTCGGGATTCAGGCACGCTTCGGTCGTCGTACCGTCTGCGTTCTTTCGTTCGACACAGGCGATGACGTTGAGGCCGACTTTGACATCCTGTTTCCCCGCCATCGCGTCCGGCCGCACAATCGCCGCGATGCGCCACTCAACGGATTGCTTGTAGTAGCGTTTCTCGCCGAGGCTCCCCACAGTGGCGGTCCGAAACGGCGGATCGGTAATCGGCCCCGCACCCTTGACGCCTTCGAGAAACACCACACTGGCAGTTGAAGGCAAAGTGATGCGGGTTTTCGAGGCGCTGATCTCAGGGTTCGGCTGCAACGTCGGGTAGGTCAACCAATTGTCGGCCAGATTGATCGTCACCACAAGAGACACTACCTGCCCCGGCTTGGCCTCGGTCGGGTCGAAACGCACGTCGATCGACTTGACCGCATTGGCGAAAGTATCATCCGCGGAGCGCCCCGCGGGCGCGAGAAGGGCGAGGCAGAGGAGAGGAAGGAGTTTGTTCATGAATTGTCCACGGAGATGCGACGTGCGTCCCGTTGGGACGCACGCTAAACGGGCGCGACACATACATTACTTCTGCAGCGCCTTGTCGACTTCCGCCTGATACCGCTGGTCGATGGCGACCGACTTGCCTGCCACCTTCAATGTCGCTTCCAATTCGAACGGCTTGGGCGGCAGGCAGTTGTCCTTATCGCAGACGAGGACGCGGAACTTGATCTTCGAAGATACCGTGCCCGCCGGAGTGGTCGGCAGGACCACGGCCTTGCGTTCCCAAGTCGCTCCGCCGGGGTAATACAGCATCTTCTCGATTTGTGCCAGCGGTTCCGCCTTCTCTTTTGCACCGGGCGGGTCGAACATCTCGCCGACGTAGACAATGTCGCCCGGTGCCGGGAACGTGACCTTGTTGCTCTGAGCGCGTGCGCCCGGGTCTTCCTGCTTGAGCGGGTAGGTATGCCAGCCGTCCATCAACTGCACGGTGATCTTCAGCGTGACGGTTTCACCAGGCCGGGCCGTGGCCGGTTCAAACGTGGCCTCGGCCTTCTTGATGATCTCATTGATTGTCGGCTGTGCCAACGCGCTGGAGACGAACAACAGGGCAGACAGAGCGATGGCGAAAAGTTTCATCCTGATATTCCTTGGGTCATACGGCCGCCCCGTCGGGGCGGCCGCTAAACGGGTCACTTGGAGTTCTTCAAGAACTCGATGAACTTGTCGATGTGGTTGATCTTGCCTTCGTTGTTGGTGCCAACCACGTCGAACTTGCCATCGCCGAGCGGTTTGACGACAGCGTACAGCGGCAACTGTTCGGTCTTGAAGACCGCCTTCTGGAACCTGCGGTTGATGGCCGCGTGGTCTTCCCGCACGTCGTCGTCGGGGGCTTTGCCGTAGAACTTCGCGGGAATCTCATCGGAGTACAATTGCACGCGCACGAACGGCTTGAACGCGGCCTTCACTTCATCCTTCGAGAACACGTCTTTCTCGTTGATCTTGCAGTTGATGCAGGTGACGCCGGTGAAGTCGATGAACACCAGCGCCTTGGCCTTCTCGGCCTCCGCCAGCGCAGCCGCCAGATCGGCTTGCCATGACAGGCCATCGATTTCGACGGGCTTCAGGCCCGCGTTGGCCGGCGGGGCGACATCGGCCGCGGGCAGCAGGGCAAGAAACACAAGAGCGTACATGCGGGTTACTCCTTGATCGGCTTGGCCGGCCTGTGATCAATGCAAAAGAAGACAACCACGGATTTCACGGATAGCACAGATGAGAATGCCTTACTGTGACGAATCATTGCTTTCTTATCCGTGTACATCCGTGTTATCCGTGGTCAAATCTTCTTGTCTTGCGTCAGCGTGCCCCTACTCCTTCGGCAGCACAACGGGGGGTACGTCCTTCAGTTCGAGCGTGCTGACCGCCTTCGTCTTCAGATCGACGATGCGGATGCGGTGGGCGTTCGTGTCAGCCACGTACAGCTTGCCGTCCGCAATGCTCAGGCCCGCCGGTTCGTTGAACAGCGGCTCTTCGCCCTTTTTCGGCTCGCTGCCCACGAAGGAGCCGACGTTGCCGGTCTTCAGGTCGATGGTCCTGATCTTGCTGTTGTAGGTGTCGGCCACGTAGACCGTGCCGTTGTCATAAGCCACGCCGATCGCGTGCTGCAGACGTGCTTCCTTGCCGGGGCCGTCAATGTCGCCGAACTCGAAGAGGCCTTCGCCCACCAGCGTTTCCACCCGGCCCTTGCCGTTCATCGGCACCCGGCGGATGGCGCTGACTTCCGGGTCGGCCACATAGAGATAAGTGCCGTCGCTCGCCAAGCCGCTCGGCTGAGCGAAGCGGGCGGCGAACAGCGGTCCATCCTTGATGTTCTCCCGGCCGTCGCCGGCATAGAGGTCGAGCATGCCGTCTTTCAGGTTCAATGTCCAAATCTGGTGATGGCCGGCCATGGCGATGAACAGCTTGTCGCCCTCGCGATGCAGCGCCCACGGGCTGTTGAGGCCGCGTTCCAGGGCGGGGCCGCCCTCGGAGCGGTCACGATCCTGTTCGCCGGTGCCGGCAATCGTCTTCACCGTGCGCGCCTTCAGGTTCAACTCACGGAGCAGGTGATTGCGGCGGTCAGCCACATAGAGCGTGTTGCCGTCCGCACTCAGGGCCATGCCCTGCGGGTCATCGAACTGGGCCTTCTCGAATGCACCGTCGGTCTTGCCCGGTGTCCCGAGGCCGGCGATGTCGAGCTTCTTGCCATCCATGTCCGTGATCACGATGCGATGATCGGTACTGTCCGCGATGAAGATTCGCTTGCCCTTCGCATCGGCGAGAACCTTACCGGGGAAGTAAAGCGACGTCGGCTTATCGCGGAACTTGGCCGTGTCGAAGCGGATCGGCTTTTCGTTGAGCGTCTTCTTTTCCCGGTGGATCTTGATCAGCTTCTCGATATACGCGTCGAGGATCTTAAAGCGCCCCTCGCCTGATGTCATACCGAGCAGGTTGCCTTCCGGGTCAATCAGCGCCAGTGTCGGCCACGAGTTGGCATCGTACGCCTGCCAGATTTTCATGTCGGCATCGTTCACCACGGGATGGTGAATCTCGTAGCGCAGCAGCGCCTTGCGGATGCTTTCGCTGTTCTTCTCGTTCTCGAACTTGGCGGAGTGAACGCCGATGACGACGAGTTCGTTGGGGTACTTCTTTTCGAGCTTCGCCAAGTCCGGCAGCGTGTGGATGCAGTTGATGCAACAGAGTGTCCAGAAGTCGAGAAGGACGATCTTGCCCTTCAGGTCCTTCAGCTTGATCGGTGCCCCGGTGTTCAGCCAGGCGGTGCCGCCTTCGAGTTCGGGGGCCGGCATCAGTTCATCCGCCGGCGCGGGTGCCTTGCCTTTCGGCTGCGGCTGAGCCTGCGTCGCCTCGGGCCGGGGCAGGACGACGATGACCAGGGCCAGGACCATTCCCAGCAGGGCGGCCATGCCCAGCGGGGCGGCCCAGGGCCAACGCGATGCAGGGGCAGGTGACTGTTGCTCGGCAGACATCGGCTTCGTCTCCTCGACCGGGGGTGCGGTTAGCGGCTGCCCGTATCTTAGCCGGGCGAGGCGATGGCGGGAACAGGGATTCAGACGTTCGCCACGGGATGAGGTTTCAAAGATTTTCGGGCAATCATGCGCTGGCGGATGATCATTCCCGCAAACAGGGCAAGGCAGGCAATCAGGAGGAAGTGTTCCGGCTCGGGGGCGGCCGTGTAGTTGATGACGAGATTGTTGCCGACCAGCGACGCGTTGAACAGCCCGGTGCTGATGTTGTTCACACCGGTCCAATTCGTGTTCGTCGTCGTGAACGAGTTGGTGGTGATGGTGCTGACGCTGCCGAACGTGGCGATCGTCCATGAATAGTTGCTGAACGCGTTGAAGCCGTTGACATCACCCGCGGCCACGATGTTGATCGTGAACCGTGACCCCGACACGGCGGTGCCGCTGCCCACGCCGCTGACGCTGAGGAAATCCCAGTTGGTGCCTTGTGTTCCGAGCGTCGGAATGCTGTTGACCTCCCAGACATAGCTGCCACCGGCGTTGGCGGCGAAGCTGGCGCTGGAGAACGTGCCGATCGACTGGGCCGCCCCCGGGGTGACGATGCCGTTCACCGTTACAGTGGAACTGATCGTCCCCGATCCGCCCACGGCAGCGCTGCTGGCAACCGTCGTGGCCGAGGCCGTGCTGCCGTTGACGATCAAGGCGCCGGCCGAAACCGTCGTGGTGCCGCCGTAGGTGCTGGTGCCCGCGAGCGTCTGGCTGCCGGCCCCCTGTTTGATCAGGGCGACGCTGCCGCCGGTAACTGCGCCGCTGTAAGTGTAGTGGAAGGCCCCGGTGTTGATCGTCAGCGTCGCGGCGGTGGACGAGGTAACGACGTTGGAGTTGCCGGCCGTGTTTCCTTCGGCCGTCGA
>Ga0105048_10011936_pt1 | contig 13659 bp, 5 predicted proteins | sample MAT05_FD_78382 | JGI IMG/M metagenome (GOLD analysis project Ga0105048, IMG submission 78382) | Freshwater microbial communities from Lake Fryxell liftoff mats and glacier meltwater in Antarctica - MAT-05 | ecosystem: Environmental > Aquatic > Freshwater > Ice > Liftoff microbial mat | place...
GATGTAGACATCGCCGGTGTACGGGAAGTCGAAGACGCCTCGCCGGCCGGACATCTTCGTGGTGGCGGCGACGACGCCACGCTGCATGGAGACGGGCTCGTCTCGCATCGCAATCTCGAAGCAGTTGGAGAAAGCCAGCACCCAGTCCCCCGGCTTCGCGGAAGGCTTCTTGGCCGCGGCCAGAGCGTCAAAGAAGGGTAGCTTTAAACCCGTGGGGGCTTCGATCGGCTTGTTATCGATGCGAATCTTGAGGATCGCTGCATCCAGGTCCGGCTCGACCACCACCACCGAGGCTCGCATGCGACGGCCATCAAAGAGATGCACCGTGGCGTCCGACGTGTCGATCACCTGGCTCGCGGTGGTGAGAATGTACCCATCCTCGGAGATGAGCAGCCCGGTTCCGTAATGCGAGATGCCACGATAGCCGCCGAACCCGAAGATCTTGACGAGCTTCGGGTTCGTCTCGAAAACGACATCGGTGAGCGAGTCCGCCGCGGTGACCGACGACATCACGAACACAATCCCGATCAACGACAGTCGCATCATGTTAAGGACTCGGTTTTCGCCGCTCGCAGCGGAGCGCTGTACCAGGGCTTCCCATCGAAACATCGAAATTGAACCTCGCGTTATGAACGTGCCCGCATGGATCTGCGCTCAACGGCGCTCCGCTGCGAGCGGCGATTATTTCAGCGTGTACGACTTCACCGTCAGCGTGCCGTAGCGTTTGTCGCCATGGCGGATGTCGAAGCGGTGTGGCAGCGATTTTCCATCCACCGCTCGGTAGTCCGAGAGGTAGACTTCGCAAGGGTCCTCGCTCTTGGTGATGAACGTCTCGAAGCCCACGAGCTTACCGTCGGTCTTCGAGAAGTACCACTTGCCGTCGACGGACGCCTGGTTGGTGCGAATCACGTCCACATCTTCGCGCGGCCCGAAGAGCACCTTGGGGTCCGCGGGGGGCGGATAGATCGGCTCGCTTCCCGCCGCGATGAACTCCTTGAAACCCTTGGGCCCAAGGGTGAGCAGGCGATGATAGTTGTAAAGGGCGATCATCAGGCCCCCGCTGCCGAGAGGTTCCAGCGATCGACCAGCGGCTTCATCTTTAAGCGGTTGGAGTGTGTAAGGCACGTTGAAGTCCAGCTTCACGGTGGCGGAAAGTTCGTCGCCCTTGGGCTGCACGATGCGAAGCTTCATGTCGCCGCGTCGATCGCCAAGGTCAAAGGTGCCGTCGATCTGCCAGTCGCCCTGAAAGCTGGTGAAGTCGCCCTGTTTCTGGAAGCCATCGACGATCGACTTCTGCTGCTGTTCGTTGAAGTAGAAGTTCGCGAATCCCGGCTTCGCCTTGAAGAGCTTGGTGGCGGGCGAGTTCGGAGCCTTGGCCTTGGGCGCCACGACCTTCGGCATCGGCGGCTCGGCCATCGGGTCCATCGGTTCCTTCTCGGCGGCCATGTTGCCCATCAGGCGGACGAGCGACTCCTTGCGATCCCCCGCGCGCCGGTAGACCAACGGCAGTCGCCAGTCCTTCGGGAAGATGCCGAGGATATTCTTGTACTGATTCGTGCTCGTCAGCGGTCGACCTGCGAAAGAGACAAGCTGGTCCCCTTCCTGGATCTTCCGGCGGAAGACATCGCTCTCGTCGAGGATCTGGCCAACTACCATGCGGTTGAGATCGCCGTCCTCCTCGGCCGTGCGGATCTCGGCACCGAGCGTGGCGTGGTCTGTTTCAAGCCCCGCCTTCAAGTGCCCGAGGAAGTTCTTGATCTGGTTGATGGAGATCGCATAGCCGACCCCGCTGTTCACCCGGCCTCGTTTTTCAAAGGAGCCACGGCCATTGATGCCAATGAGTTCGCCCTGCATGTTGAAGAGCGGTCCGCCCGAGTTGCCCGGATTGATGGAGGTCTCGATCTGGATGCAGTCGGTGTATTCGAGGAGCCCTTTACCCTCAGGCGGCTGATAGCGGTTGGTGCCGCTGATCACGCCATAGGTGACGGTGGGGGTGAAGTCCATCGCGAGCGAAAACGGGTTGCCCATGGCCAGCGACCAGTCGCCGGGGCGAACCTTGTCGCTGTCGCCGAGTTCCGCGTACGGGAACTTGTCACCGGGCTTCTTCGGCAGCATCTTGATGAGCGCGACGTCGCCCACTTTGTCTGTGCCGACGAGGACGGCGTCGTAAAGCACGCCGTTGGCGAGCCCGCACTGCATGACGGGCCCGGTCGGCTGAACGACGTGGAAGTTGGTGAGGGCATAGCCATCCGGGCTGATGAGCACACCCGAACCGACGCCCTGCCCGCCGTGCATGCAGACGGCGACCACAGCCGGATGCACCTTCTTGATCGCCGCGATTCGAGCCGCCTCCGCAGTGGCGACGGTCTTGTCGATGTCCGCAGCGAAGGCCACGCCAAGGGCAAGTAAAGTGATCAGCGAGGCGGCGGCGAAAGAACGCAAGCGTACGCGGGTCATGATGGGTCCCGGTGAAGAGAACGATCCCGATGCCAAGACGAGCGGAAGAAAGAAGTTTACCACAAAGTCACAGAGTTCAGAGTGAGAAAAGGACAGGGTGCACTACAAGGATTTCTGAGCGATCTGGCGTCATTCGTTGGCGATATCCACTGCAAACGCACCACCCTGCTTTCGTCTTCCTCCCGCCGATCTCTGTGATCTCTTTGACTCTGTGGTAAATCACTTCTTGCCCATGGCTTAAGACGATCGACCCGTCACTTTTGAACACGGGCCTCGGCGAAAATGAGTTGGCTGCCATTGTAAGGCACATCGGCTTCGACACGGATCTTCAGCTGTTTCGCCCCCTTCACATCGAGGTTCAGATTCCGCGGCTTGTCCGTTCGCTTGATCTCCTCGCGAAGGAGTACCCGGCCATCGGCCTCGATCGTCAGCTTCACCAGCGTGGTGCCGTTGGTGATGGTGTCGTCCGCCCCCACCAGGGCCTTGAACTCGCGGTAGTCGCCGCCAATCGGGAACGTGAGCGTTGTGTCGGCATACACCCAGAGGCCCTTCGCGAACGATTGCCCTTCGAGCCGTAAGGCCTCGTTCAACTGATTCTTGTCCCGCTTCCAGGGTAGTCGAACTTCAATCTCGTTTGCCAAGGCTTCCGGTGCCTCGACCTGGGGATCGAGGTCCGAGAGATAGACAATGTTGCCCTGCGCGTAGTCGAGTTTCGCCAGGCTTTCCGTGTTCGGATAAGTCACGGTCGCCCCCGCTACCGTCGTCACGATCACGGAGGAGCCCTCCAGGCGAATCGCGGTGGCGTAAAGCACGTTCCCCAGAGTGTCGTACACCTTGCAGAGCGTGGGCGGCAACGACGCTTGAGGCGGTTGGTTGAACACCAGCCCGCCCGTGGCACGCGACAGACGCAGCGGTGATCGCGTGCCATCCTCACGTTCAAAGGTCACGCTGTCGCCAGTCTCGCTGCCCTCGAGAACCGTGCCGGGGAGGAAGTTCATGCCATCGGCGGTGCGGATCACATACAGGTCGCGCTTGCCACGAGTCGCGAGCATCTTCCGCCACTCCTCGCGAAGGTTCGCATCCCCCGCGTTACGCATCACGGTGAACACCGTCGAGAGCGGCATCTCGAAGCTCGGAACACTCGTCGCGGCGGACGCGATCGGCGTGGGGATCGCCAACTTCCCCTTGATCGCCAACTGCGTGCAGCGAATCACCGAGGCGTCCGTCAGTTCGATCTCGTCAAACTTCACATCCTTCGGCAGCGGCGAAATCTTGTGACCGAAGTCGATCATCCGCAGTTCTTTCGACGATACCTTCACGTCGGAGCCGTTCGTGTTAAAGACCACCCCCTCCGCGTTGACGCCAACGAGTTTGCCATCGGCCTTCTTCCCCGCGATGGTGGTCAACTCCTCCGCCTGCAGCGGCGTCAGCAGGACCGCAGCCAGAAGCACAAGCGTCGAAAGACGAGCAGCTCGCATGGTGGAAACTCATGGGAAGCGTGGACTGACGAAAGGCACCGACACCTGGCTTATGGTAACGCGATCTCAAGCCCACGCAAGGATTCTCGGGGATCGACTGCAACCCACCGCGTCTCCTCGGGCGTGTTGTTCGGAGTCTGGCCGCTCTTCCCTATTGGAGCAAAACCCACCCGTTGTTGCGGATGGGCTTGAGTTTCTCAGGCAGCTGTCATCGTTTACTTCTCGGGGGAGCCGTTGATGCGGTTAAGAGAATCGAAGTACTTCTTGATCATCTGCTCGTACTGCGGCGGCAGGTCGCGAGTCAGTTCGACCACGGCCTCGGCTCGCTTGTCCGGCGGCAGGGACCCCCAGTTATCCTGAAGATTCTTCAGCCGCTTCTCGACGGCTTCGCCCTTGCCGGCCCCGCCCATGATCACGCTGTCCGCGGCGTTCTGAGAGGGCTGGGTGGTGCTACCCGGAGGGCCGCTTCCCGGCTTGCCGCCGCTGGGGCAGTTGCCGCCATTGCTCTGGCCCTGGCCCTGGCCTTTCTGTTGATTCTCCGCTTCCTTGATGACCTCATCGAGGCGGAAAAGAATCTTCTTCTGAATGTCCTGCGTCTGGTCGCCGCCACGGGCCAGATCGAGCCGACGGGCGCTGTTGTCCATCAGCTTCTCGATGTTCGCTAACTCCTTCGGGTCGTCGGACCAGCCAAGCATCTCGAACAGCATCTGCGTGGCGACCACCCGGTAGCGGTCCGGCGTGTCGATGACGTCGTCGATCAGTCGGCTGATGGAGCCGATGGACTGCGGCTTCTTGATCAGAGCTTGCTCGGTGACGGCCTTGTAGAAGTAAAAGGTCGAAGGATCGACCGCCTTCTCGCCTTCAGTCGCGGCCAGGGCCGCCAGCGCTTCCTCGTACACCCGCTTCGACGCCAGGGCCTTGGCGTACGAGACGGCGACGTTTGTGCGAAAGAACGAGTCCAGGCCGGCGTCCTTGAGGAACCCGGGTAGTTCGGTCGGGGCGGGAGTTTCCGGCTTGCGGGCGTTCGCAAGGGCCGCCTCCGCTTCGCTATGCCCAAGCGCCAGAGCATCCGCGACGCGGTCCACAAGTTGTTTGCTCTCGTCGTTGAGGAGCCTGGTGACGGCGGCCTCGTTGTACTTGTCCACGCTCTTCAGCCAGGCTTCCACCTTGGCCTTGGCGACCTCGGGGGAGACCGCCTTGAGCGTGCTGAAGGTATAAGTCGGCGTCACCGGTCGGCCCGGCTCCGCAGCCGAGGCCGACGGCGCCATCGTCGCGAGACTGGCCGCCAGGGCGGCGCCTGCGATCCACATGCGGAGCTTCATGGGCTCTCTCCTCTTTAACGGACGTACGGATCAAAATCGGAGCCAGGAAGCGAATCGCAACCCGGCGATCTATTCAACATACCTCGCCTGCGCGGCGGACACAACATGGTCATTCCGAAGCGATCACCACGGCACCCAACGCTTACTGATTCGCACCGGTCGCCAGCTTGTGCAGCATGTCCTGGATCTTAGCCTGGCGTGCGGACAGTTGGCGAAGTTCCGCTTCCATGATCGGATCCTTGGCCTGCTCACCCTTGTAAGTCTTCGAGTGCATCGTGGTTCGAGAGTTCACCTGGGCTTGCAGGGCCCTCATCAGCTTGAGTTCCGCGAGCTTGTCGATCAACGGCTGGTTGCCCGGCTTGCCCGGCTGTCCCGGTTGACCCTGGCCCGACTGAGCCTGCTGCTGGGCCTTCTTGAGCGCGGCGATCATCTCCTTCAGTTGGTCGATGATGTCCTTCTCGATCTGCTGCGTGTCGGTGCCGACGTAAGCCGCGGCGAGGCGAACCTTGACGCTCACCATGTCGTTGCGAACCTCGGCCAGCACGCCCGCGAACGCCACGGCGGAACCTTCACCTTCGAGCATCTTCAGCGCCTTGTCCGCCTCGACGACGATCTCCGCTTCCTTATCGGATTGCACCTGGGACTTCTGAATCTCCGCCGCGGACTTTTGGCCAGCGTTCTTCTCGACGGCGGCGTGGATCGACTTGGTGTTCTCGTACACCTCGATTTGCATTCGCAGCATGTTATTGCAGCGAGCCTCGAGGTTGGCGAGCAGCTTGAGCATCTCCTCCTCGCGAAGCTGCTTGAGCCGCTTCTCAAGCTCCCGGATCGCGTCGGCAATCTTCTTGATGGCCTCTTCTTCCTTCTTGGAAGCCTCGGTCTTCTCGTCCTTCTTCAGGTTGTCCTCAGCCCCCTTCTGATCGGGGTAGGCTTCCTTGATCTGCTTGCGGCCTGGCGTGTCGTCCTGGGGCTGTTGAGGCTGTTGCGGTTGATTGCCCTGTGAACCCTGCGGCGGGCTCGCCTGCGGCGGACTTCCTTTGGACTGACTTCCCTGGGACGGGGAGCCCTGAGAGTCCTTGGGGTCGGACTTGCCCTCGCCGGCCTCGCCGCCGGAAGGCTTGCTCTGGCCCTTCCCTTGCCCCTGAGACTTGCTTTCGCTCGGCTTGCCGGCGCCCTGGCTCTCCTTGGGTTCGCCGGCTTGCGGTTCACCAGCCTTGGGTTCGCCCCCCTTGGGATCACCGGGTTTCGGCTCGCCGCCGTTCTTCGGATCGCCGGGCTTGGGTTCGCCCCCCTTGGGCTCTCCGCCGTTTTTGGGCTCGCCCGCCTTGGGTTCGCCACCGTTCTTGGGCTCGCCGCCCTTCGGGTCGCCATCCTTGCTTTCGGAGGGCTTGGGTTCGCCAGAGTCCTTGCCGCTGCCGGAATCCTTGGGATCGCCTTCTTTGCCGGAGTCCTGGCCGGGCTTCTTTTCGCCGCCCATCGGCTTTGACTCGGCCCCGTCCTTTGATCCTTCCTTGCCGGAAGGATCCTTGCCCTGATCGTCCTTGCCGTTGCTCTTGGATTCGCCGGTGTCGTTCTTCTGCTCGGCGTTGGGGTCGCCGGGCTTGCCTTCGGGCTTGGCCTCGGCGCGGTCGTCCTTGGGCTTGGCCGCGTTGGGGTCGCCGGGCTTTTTGGAGTCGCCGGGCTTCTTGTTACCAGCCATCCGTTCGGCGAGATCACGGGTCTGCTCGGCGAGGTCGCGTTGGTCCTTGCTGATGCGATCGCCCTTTTCGCGGGCCGCATCGGTGCGGGCCTGGATGATCTCCTGGGCTCGCTTGATGCGTTCGGCTTCCTTGAGGAACGCCTTGAGCCGTTCGATCTCGGCCTTGAGGCGGGCGGTGTCGTCATCGGTCATCAGGATCGCGAGGATTTCGGTGAGAGCCTGGCGAAGCTGTTCGTCGTCCCCGATCCACTTTCCGAGGTCGCCGCTGTTCGGGTTGCCGGTCTTGGCGAAGTTGGCGACCATGTCCTGGAAGAGCTTGTTGACGTTCCCCTGCGTGGAGAGGTCAAGAGCCTTGCGGATCGTCTTGGCGCGGGCCTGGTCTTCGGGGCGGTCGCTCTTTTCGAGCCGCTGGGCCAGGCGGAGCATCGCCTGTTCGAGATCCTTGAAGAGCTTGGCGTTCTGCTCCTGCTGCCGTTTGAGGGCCTCCGGTGAGACCTCGGCACTGCCCGCGGGCGGTGTCGCCGGCTGGGCCGTGAGCACGGAGGTCAGGCCGAAGAGCCCCACGGTGAACGCGAGCACAGCGGGCAGGATCTGCGACGACTTGAAGTGCAGGTTGAACTTGAACGTCATGGACGAACCTCCCAAGGATCCTGGGGACCGCCGTGGGCGACATATACATAAGACGAGGTTGCGAGGATAGGGTAACACTTTTCCGGGAGGAAAATCTCCGAATCTTCAGAACCCCGATGGCTGGGAAACCGTAAGGGCGGAGCTGGCGGGGGCCAGAAGTGTCCGCAGTCACCAACTGGGGAGAGAAACTGTAGCGTTAACTCAGAAGGCCGCCGTGTGGGCCGCCTATGCTCCGGGGCTACTTCACGCTCACGCGCACGACCACTGGCTTGCCGACCACGGGCATCACTGTGACGGTGAAGTCCCCCGCCTTCTGGCCGGCGGTCACCTCGTACTCGAAGTCCAGCTGATCCGCGGGGATCTTCACTTCCGTGGGGACTTTTAGCGAAGGATCGGACGCCAGGAAGCGGATGACGAGGTCGTCCTTGTCGTAAAGCTTCCAGTCGATGGCGTGCTTCACCTTCTTGCTTTCGCCCTTGCCCAGGGCCACGGGGCCGGCAGGCCGGACGTCCGGCTTGAAGAGCTTCCCCTTGAGGTCCTCGTCGAGTTCCTTGAGCGAAAGTCGCACATCCTGCTGCCGTTTGAGGATGGCCTGGATCCCGTCGCGGAGCTTGGCCAGCGTCAGCGATTCTCCGAGCTCGTCGCGGATCTTCTGAAGCCGGTCGACGAGCGCCTTCACGTTTTTCTGGGTGGCGTCCATCGTCGCGAAGTCCGGCTTTCGCGACTCGTTCAGCGGGGCTTGCAACGCTCCAACCGCCATCTCCGCGTTGCGGTACGATCCCTCGGAGGCATCTTCGAGGATGCCGTAGAGCGGGTTGACGATGACGCTGCGGAAGCGATCCACGGTCGCCTTCTGCACGCGGTTGACCTCGCACTCTCGCAGGATCCGACGGTAGTCGGTGAGCACGCTGCCGGTCACATCACGGCCCTTCGCGATATCCTGGCCGATGTCGATGCCCCGAACGGCGAGGTTGATGATCTCATTCGCCGGCACCGTCTCGTAGATTCCCGCCATCTCGGAGAGCTTCCGCTGAGCTTCCCGGAGCCGACGCAGGGCTTCGTCCACACGGAGGATCAGGCCTTCTTCTTCCTTGCTGATCTCGACAAGCAAGTCCGCCTCGGAGACGACCAGCAACTGGATCGGCGAAATGTTCGTGGCCTTCTTGGGCCCTTCCGGGTTCTCGACATTCGTGTCCGTGCCCTGCACATTCAGGTCGATACGGTATCGCGGCTGCACCTCCGTCGCGGGTGCGACGAGGTTTTGCAGCACCTTCTCGATGTCAAAGTAGTCCTTCTGCGGGTTCTCGATCTTCACGATCTTCACCAGGCTTGGCGGCCCCCCGGCCAGAGGCTTCTTCAGGTCGTCAAGCAGTTTTATCCGGGTATCGCGAACAAGCGATAAGCTCAGGTCGTTGTACCCGGCGAGGACGGCGGAGCCTTTCTGCTTCGCATCCGACTTACTCAGCACGCGGGCGATGGTGGCGTCGATCGCGGGCATCACCACCGTCGCGAAGCCGACCGGACCCGGGGCACTGGCGAAGACTCGCGCGACGAGTTTGCCCTGCAAGGCCACGACGACCGGCGCTTCCAGCAGCGAGTATTCAAAAGTGTACTCCACCTTGCTCAGGCCGCGATCGTCCCGCACCACGCTCTCGGCGATGAACGGAACGCGGGCCAAAGGCGTGGCGAGATACACCGAACCCTGACGACGGAGAATATCCACCGCGAGATCGACCGTGGGCGGCTGGTCTTCTTGCTTCTGCACCAGCACGGTTCGCTGTGCGCGAACGCCATCCGTGTCGTCGTAGACCAGGTCGAACTCCAGAGCATCATTCACGCGAATCGGGCCTCGCATCGCCTGGACAATCTCGGCGTACCACGAGCCGCTGATTGTGGTGCTGAACCCATCACCCGTCGCGTTCACTGTCAGGGGGACGAGGTCGCCAGAGCCCACGGCGGCGCCGGGTAGCTTGCCCACGCGGGGTCGGAGGTATGCGGCTTTCAGCGGCTTGTCGGAGGTGGCCGTCAGCACGATTTCGGTGCCCGCGGGGGCGGAGAAGACCGACTTCTCGCCCGTGAGCGACACGTCTTGATCCGGCATTCGCTGGCGGAGGCCCTTGAGATCCGCATAGGTGCCCTGGTCCGGCGGGGAGTGGTGCAGGTAAGCGGGTTCGTACTGCGTTCGCACCAGGCGAGACAGCATCGGCGAAGGGACCAGCGTCACCTTCTTTGCGGGCATGCGGAAGTCTTCGGCCCACACCGAGACCGCCACCGATTCCGCCAGTTCCTTCAGTTCTCCGACGAACTCGTTCGTCGACTCCATCTTCAGCGGCCCGTCCCCCTGCGTGCGGCTGCCCTCGAAGGCGAAGGTGACAACCCGTGGAATCTCGAGCCGGCGAAGACGACGGGCGTTCGCGGGGTCATCCGCGAGTGAGTTGAGGCGGTCGATCGCCCCCGTGAGGCCGTTGACGTACTCGACCTGATCCACGGTGAGCGGGCCGCTCGTATTCACGGCGGAGCGAGCGATCGGCAGGCTCTTGAGGGCTTCGTCGCCAAGCAGAATGGGGACATCGGACCAGAGCATCGGCCGCCAGCCCACGGGAGCGCTGGGGTCCGCGACGACCCACTTCGCCGCTCGCACTCGCACCGCCACCGGCTTGGTCAGGGCGGCATCCTTCGCCACGCGGAGTTCGTCCGCAGGGAAGTTCACATATTCCAGGTGCACCTGCCGCGGCCAGGGCGTGTGCATCAGTGCGAGATTGCGCTCCGACCAGATCGAGGCGATGTGAGCCGAGTGCCAGAAGAAGCTCAGAGGCGAACGCTCTTTCGTGCTGGCCAGGTAAGCGATGATCGAGCCGACGAAGAGTAAACCGACCAGGCCCGCGAGTGTGAAGGACAGGCGCCAGAGGCGGTTCCAGTTGAAGACCTCGTTGACCGGAACAATCGCGACCCGCTTGCGAGCCTCGACGATGGTGGCGTTGATCATGTCCTCGGAGAAGCCGTAGGTGGCGGCCTTTTTCACATCCGAGAGTTCGACGGCGGTGATGAGCCGATCGCCGAGGGCGTTGGGGAAGCGGCGTTCGAGCACCATCGCCAGGGCGGGATAGGAGAAGTCCTTCGTGAGCCGGGCGAAGACACGTGAGGCGATGAGGAGCACGAGCAGGGTGGCCATGAGGACAAGCCCGATGCCGCGAACCCAGGCGGGGGCGTCGAGCACCCAGTCCCAGGTGGTGGCTTTGAAGAGGCCGAAGTCGAGGAGGAGGCCAACGGCGATCCACGCGACGACGAAGATGGCCGCGACGAGCAAGCCCTCGGCCACGACATAGCGCCGGATGGTGCCACGAAGGTGGTCGAGCGGTCCGACGAGCTTGGCATCGTCCTTCAAGGCGGTGGACATCGCGGGATCTCTATCGTTCGGCCGCAGCGCGGCTCAACAGGGTTACGTCACGCCAATCGGAGCAGTTTGCGGGTGAGCCACTCGGTGGACAACAACCCGACGATCGTAAGCAGGGCCACGCCGACCGTGACGTGGTAGGCGAATTCGCTCTCGCCGAAGAGCAAGAACAGGCCCAGGGCAAGGCCGAAGGCCAGGAACTGCACGCCCAGTGTGATGTAAGCCGGACCGACGTTGAGCCGGCAGATGATCACCATCCACGCCGTGGCAGCGAGGCCCAGCACGCAGATCCAGCCGTCCACCCCTTCGACGTTCGTGAAGAAGGGCACGGTGGCACCAAGCACGAACGCCAGCACCCAGACCGAGGCGATCACGGTGGCGAGGAAGTTCGGCAGCAATCGCGTGACCCCCTCCCAGAGGCCTCGAACCAGGCCGATGCCGAGGGTGGCGCCGAGCAGGCCGAAGAGCACGAAGAGCACGCGCGAGCGAGTCAGGTCAAAGTCGAGCAGGCGGATCGGTTGGCCGTAAATGGTGAGGTACGCAGGGCGGTCCCAGAGATCCTGGATGGCCCCACGGTTGCGGAAGTTGCGTTCTTCCGTCTTCATGCATGCGGGGATCAGCGAGATCAGGTCCTTCTCGGAAACGTGGAACGCGAGCTTCGGCTGGCCCGCCTCTTTCTTCAAGCTCGCCAGGAGCCTTTCGCGAGCGACGTTATCCGCAACTCGGGCCTGAACGGAGGCATCAAACTCGCTGGCGATCGTGAGCAAAGCCGCGAAATCCGGCTGGCGGCGATCAAGTTCCGGATCGCTCTTGCGAATCATGAACTCGCCTTCGATCGTGTCGCCGGGGCTGTCTGGCACCTCGATCACCACGCGGTAGCGGTTCTCGCCCGGCGGGAAGATCTTCGGGTCCGCGGTCACTTCGGTCTGGTAATACCCGTCGAACTCGCCGGAGCTTTTCTTGGCCGCGAGGGGGTACGGGCCATAGGCGACTTGCGTCTTCAACTTTGTCACCGGGTCCTCGCGCACCACACGGTCGCCCGTGGGCGTGAGGGGCACGATCATGCTCTTGATTTCCTTCTCACCCACCGCGTAAGGCGTGCCCTTCGGCGACAGCACTCGTGCTTGCAGGCGGATCGGCGAACCGGAGATGTACTCCTTGTTCAGCAGCACTCGACCCCGTGCCGCCTTCACGTCGCGGTTCGCGGAGATGTACCGCGCCAGCTTGATCCAGAAACGCTGGTGATACTCGGCCCCGAGCGTCGGATCGATCGCGCGAATTCGGTAGAGTTCCGGCGAACCAATATAAGCCGTGCGGCCTCGAGCGGGTTGCGTGATCACGAGCCAGGGGCGGAGGAACTGCTCGCCCTTCTCGTCGATGTCCGCCAGTTCCGCGAGTGTCTGGGCGCCGGGCTTGACCATCTTCACGGGGTACGATGAGAAGAAGCCTCGCGGAGGAGACAGATCCCGCAAGGGTTCATCCGGGTTGCGAACGAACTTCTCCCGGCGTGTGAAGAACATCTCCCAGCCGGCTGTCGGGTCGGGGTTGTTCGAGTCCGCGGAGAGCTTGAGCAGGTCGCCATCCGGGGCGGGCTGGAAAACCAGCCGGCGCGGGTTCTTCGGGATCGGCCGCACCTGCTGCACCACAATGTCGTCCGGAATCACCGGCAGCAACTCGAGGATCGGGCTGAGACGGCTGTTCGTCTCGGCACGGGCCAGCTGGAACGTGTTCTGATTGTCCGCCACCAGGATCAACCCGCCGCCGAGGTTGTTCACCCAGGTCTGGAGATTCTTGATGGTGTCCTCGGTCATCTCGCCCCAGTCGGGGTCGAAGGCGATGATGAGGTCGTATTCATTGAGGTTGTAAAACTTGTTCTCGATGTCGGTCTTGCCGGCCGTGTCCAGGAGGTTCGGGAAGCGTGTGAGCATCCGTTCGGGCGGCACGTCCTGCACGACCTCGCCCTTGCTGCCGCTCTCGCTTTGCATGAGGATCGAGAGTTCCGCACGGTTGGCCTGCACCTCGCGAACGAGCATGGTGCGAAGCGTCTGATACTCTCGCATCGGGCCGCTGGTCACCAGGAGCACACGCAACGGTCGGCTCAGAATCTGGATGCCGGACCGTTCGCGGATGTGCTCCTTGCCCGCGAAGACCTCCCGGCGATCCTTGGCGATGCGAGCGACGACAGACCACGGGCCCTGCTTCATCTTCCGCTTCCCGGAACCGTCCGTGCTGGCATCCGTGAGGGCTTCGGGGAGCTTCGTCGGATCGATGACGAAGTCCACCGACCCGTGAGGCGGGTCGCCCGGCGTGAAGGTGAGATTCGCGGAAAGCTCGTGGTCCGGGACGTCCTTTTTCGGATCCCGGCCTGGCATGAAGAGGCCCAGCTTGACCTCGACCGACTGATTCGCAAGGTTCACGCCGTCCGCTTCGACAGCGATCTTGAAAGCGTCGTCCGGCGGGGTGCGATCGGGAGCGACGATGTCCGTGATCGTGATGGCAACGGTCTGGCGATCCTCGCCGACGGCGATGGTGAAGACAGGAATCTGCTCGCGCGCCGCACGTTCCTTCAGTTCGATGAAGGAAGTATCCGAACCCAGGTTGCTGCGGCCGTCGGTGAGGACGATCACGCCCTGAGCCATGTTCGAGGACTCACGGTTGATCGCCGCGATCGTCGAGTCC
>Ga0105048_10011940_pt1 | contig 13657 bp, 13 predicted proteins | sample MAT05_FD_78382 | JGI IMG/M metagenome (GOLD analysis project Ga0105048, IMG submission 78382) | Freshwater microbial communities from Lake Fryxell liftoff mats and glacier meltwater in Antarctica - MAT-05 | ecosystem: Environmental > Aquatic > Freshwater > Ice > Liftoff microbial mat | place...
GCAATGCTCCAAATGGATGGCGATCGACGCCGACTACAAAGAGGCGCTCGAAGATCTCCTGAAGCTGCAGTACGAGTTGGGCCAGGATGGCGTGCAAGCGGCGCTCGAACAAAGCCGCCGCGGCGGCCATCTCTGGATCTTCTTCAGCAAGCCTGTTCTCGCGACACATGCCCGCCGGTACATTCGGCATTTGGCGACACGGCTGTCCGTTCGGGTGAAAGGGTCCGGATTGACGGAGGGCATCGAACTCTTCCCGAAGCAGGATGTTCTCGAAGACGGGCAGTTTGGGAATGCGATCCGGGCTCCGCTGGGGATTCATCGCGCCGCCAACCGCCGGTATTGGTTTTACGGCGCGGCCTACGACCTGGCGTCACAGATGATGTTTTTGCGTGGGCTCCATCGAGTCACCGAAGCGCAGCTCGAGTCGCTCGTTGCAGCGCTTCCAGAGGAACTGAAAACGGAGCCGCCGCAATGGTCCGCCCCCGCTCAAGGACGTCGGTATTTTCAGATTACCGAGTACATTGACTTGGCGGTGTGCCGGAGGGTGGGGCGCAACTGGGTTACGCAATGTCCGTCCTGCCGCGAGGCGGGTCGGGATCGCGGGAAAGACAATCTAGCCATTTCAGTGGATGAACCGCAGAAGTACATCTGCTGGGCTGGCTGCACACGGGAACAGATCCGGGCGGCGCTCGGCGCGCCGTTGCCGGTGGCGAAACTGCACTGAAGGAGATCGACATGGACCGTTCCGTACGACTGGTGTTGCCGAAGATGATGGTTCGGAAACTCGAAGGCGCCGGCGTCTACTGCCAGACCTGGGTCACGGCGGAGAAACAGGTGCGCTCCGACCGCTGGGTGTTGCGCGGCGTGGAGAGCGGCGGCAGCGCGCGAGAGGTTGGCCGTTACATCTCCTTCTTTTCGCCGGACGGGCGACGGCTGCCATGGCTGCAGAAGATGGACCGCGTCGGTTCCAATGGTGTCCATGCTGTACTGGTTGGCGCTGAACTCGTGAGTGTGGAGATGGCGCGAATCGAGCGGACCTATGAGCTGCTGATTGTCCGCTACGCGCTCGGCGCGCCTGGACCAACAAAGAAGCCGCCGATAATATCGACGGTCGTGTTTCGTGGCATTGATGGACAACTATCGGAGGAGCTTCGCAAGCAGGGACTGGCTCCCGAGTACTTCTCCCGGAGCGGGGAAGTGAGGCCGATCCCGGAGGCGTTTTGCGATGCGGTAAAGCTGGTGACGGCGGGGGTGTCGTGCCTGAATTGCAGACACTCCCATGGTCTGATCGAGAGACGCGTGGGAGAGGATGAGCGAGTAGACTTGGCTTCGTCCGAAGGGAGTGAGTGATGGATACCGACGTGAGAGGACCCGATCATCGTGCCGGCCGACCCGGAGCGAGAGCGTGGAGATTCATCGCTCGCGTTCTCCATGCCGCGCTTCTGATCGCGTTCCCCATCCATTCGGAGGAGTTCTTCGGGCGGGTGGTCGGAATCGCCGACGGCGACACGATCACCGTCTTGGCCGGAGTCGAATCGAGACGCGTGCGCTTGGCCGGGATCGACGCCCCGGAGAAGGGGCAGCTCTTTAGCCAGCGGGCGAGGCAGGCCACCAGCCAACTCGTGTTTGGGAGAACGGGAGAGTCATTGTACGCGGGCAGGATCGCTATGGCCGGACGCTCGGCGAAGTCCTGCTGCCGGATGGCACGAGTGTGAATGAGCGCCTGGTCGAAGAAGGTTGGGCTTGGCACTACACCAGCTATTCCAAGGTGCGGCGGCTGGCGGAACTGGAGGCGGCGGCGCGCCGTTCCCGCCGGGGACTGTGGGTGGATCCGCAGCCGGTGCCTCCGTGGGAGTTTCGAACGGCGAACCGGCGATAGGAGGAAGAAGATGCGTGCGTTCGGCTTAAAGCTATGTCTGTTTCTGTTCTTGGCGGCGAACTTCTCGGGTCGCGCCAACGAGCTTGGTGTGCTGGTCGGCGCGATCACGGGAACGATCCTGCTGTGGCCACTCTATCGGAACGCGGCAAGGTTGCCGGCGGCGAAGACCCGGCGGCGTGAGGCTCTCAGTGGAGAGCTGCAATCGACTTCACAGTCATGAAAAGGAAGGTATCCCATGAAACTCGGAACAAAGAGCCTCCTGTGGGGCGCTCATGCTTTCTTTCTGCACCCGCTACAAGTTGGATGGGGCTGGCAGCGACTTTGGGGAGTTCCCTGGGACGCGCGGCTTTGGATCGCCTTCCTCTTCCACGATGTGGGTTATTTTAAACGCGATCAGATGGACGGTGAGGGAAGCGACGCGCATGTGATTCTCGGCGCCGAGATTGTGCGATCGATCTGCGGGCCGGCCTACGCCGATGAGTGCTACCGGCATTCTCGGGAATGGTTCCGGCGAAGGGGACAGCCGGTCAGCCGCCTTTGCCTTGCCGACAAGATGGCCTTTGTCCTGACACCCTGGTGGCTCTACCTGCCGATGACGTGCCTTACCGGTGAATTGGATGAGTACGTGAGGCGGTCGAGGGAAAACCATGGGCGGAGCGGATACACGGAGGAAGAGCGTGCGCTGATCTTTGACGGCGGACAACGGAAATGGTTGCAAGGCCTGCAGCGCTACACCCTGCGGTGGGTTGAGGCGCATCGGGAGGAGGTTGTTCCAGGAAGGACGGATGAATCGGCCATGGCTTCGGGCACTGCGGTTGCGGCCCATCCGCAATCGGCGACCATCCGCGAGGCATCGCGCGCGTTCAATACTCATCGAGTTGCCGACGTGAGTACCGGGTATCTGGAGCCCTCTGATCTGCGCTTGTTGGAGCGTGCGGAGTGCCCAACGCGCTTCGCCATCACTGATGATGGTGCGGGGACGTTTCACTGGGTTACCGCCGATCGAGAGATGTTCGAGGGGGAAATGAGCCGGACAGCGGCTTTCGGCCTGAGCGACCGATTCCGGCTCATTATGCGGCGCCTACGGGAGGCGGGTATTCCGTACGTTCGATTCGATGCAGATGGCGGTGAGATCGCCAGTATCGACCGCAGAGATACGGCATAGCATTTCGTCGGATTCCCCGGGTGAGTTTGACATTCGTTCCGCTCATGAGCGGATTGGCTGAGGGCCTGCCTCAAAATCGCAACAGCAACGAGGGCACCGGAGACCTGCAAAGGCGACCTGTGCCCTTTCCATTTCAACTGTAAAGGAAACAACTCAAATGCTTTGTCACAAGGACCATCCGTTGGCCGCTGAAGGAACCATGAGTTGGCCGATATCCCGCTCAGAGACGACAGAATTCGCGAGGTTTGCTTCGAATGTTCCCTGGATTAATACCATCTGCTGGCCGCAACTGCAATTTCGTCAGCATCAGCTGGCCACGACTGCGGACCCGCGTCGCATGCACGCAGAGATCGCGGCGACTTTGCTCGAACTCAAATCGACTGCTGGAGTCCTACCTCCCGCCGTCATGGAACACAAACCCGGTTCACCCGGCTCGGAAGCATCCGTTGGCTGGACAGTAGGGAACCATCAATTGGCCACAACGGCCACAGGAAGGTACTAATTACATGCTTGGATACAGCAAGATTCAGATTATCGGAAATGTAGGCGCAACCCCAGAATGCCGGATGCTGCCCAGCGGGGATCACGTCGTGAACTTCAGCGTCGCGGTCACCAGGCGCTTCAAGGACCGGGAAGACCAGCCCAAGGAGGTCACAGATTGGTTTCGAATCTGTGCCTTCAACAGCGTCGGATCGGCCTGCGCCAACCATCTCCAGACGGGCGACGGAGTTTTTGTAGAGGGGCGACTGCAAGTGCGCACTTTCGAATCTCGCAATGGCGAGCAGACGGTGACCGAAATCATCCCCAGTGTCGTTCGCTTTCTCGGCTCAGCGCATGGCGCATCCAACGGAGACCACGTGCCGCGATCGGCGCCGGGCCAGCCACGGACGGCTTCGAACGGCAATGGTGGACATCCGGGTGGCGAAGACGGCGGCGACGCGGTTGACGTGCCGTTTTAGATATTTGGGGCGACGCATTCCGGTCTGCGGTCAGTGCCGGAATCGCCGGTTCCCAACGAGATGGAGCGCGGATCGCGCAGGCTCAAATCTTTCGCGGTCCGCGCCTCGAATCTATCTGGGTGTTGTTGGATTTGGTGCGCCGGCCGTCTCGAGGCTGCTTCCTGGTAACCGGCGCGTACCTTTCGAGGCGTCTGAGCTCGCCCGCAGACGACGGCAAATGATTGGAGGCTGCAATGATACGAATTTACAAGCCGACCTTTGAAGAATTCGTGGCGGAAGCCAGCGGCGTCCTGAGCGACCGGCCCGTCGTATACGTCCAAACCCACAGCGAGTCTGAAACGGACGAGAGAAAGCAGCCCGATGGGTCCCTGCTCATCACCCCGGTTCTACATGTATCCGTCCTGGTCTCCGCATGGAATCGGGAAGACCGGATTATCGCGTGGCAGATGTCAAAAGGTCGCGTTTACTATCGCCAGGAAAGCGCGTACGACGCCATGGCGATCAGTGAGCGATACCGGTATTTTGTCAACCGGGCGCAAGTTGCTGAGGAGAGCGTTCGACGGGCTCTCATGGAGCACTTCGACGTCCGAGCCGGCGTTGTGAACGACACTCCAATTTATGGTGTTAGTCCGGGCTGGCTTGAGGATCCTATCTGATCTTCGATCTTCGGCTCCGGTCCATTTGATCCGTAGCGACCCCGGTCGCGAATCGCGCCATTCAGGCCAGTGGCGAAACGGAACGATTGCGTCCATGTGGGATCGCTCTGGGAACGTTCATCGATGGGGAAGGGAAGCTCTCGGTGGAACTGGCGACCATCGCTTCCCTGTTTCAGCAGAAAGGAAAAGAGTATGAGCTGTGTTTGTGATTTCTGTTCTCATCCCAGCGTCGGCTGGCGTTATCCGGCGCGGAGTTTCGTTGCCTACATCGTCGGCGGAATTGCCGGACAGAGTGTTGGCGATTGGGCTGCCTGCGACACCTGCCACGAGTTGATTGAGAAGGACGACCGGCCCGGCCTTGCCGCCCATTCGATTGATTCGTTGATCAGGGTGCATCCTGAGTGTGAGGTCGCCCGGGACGAGCTTGCGCGGGAGATGGAGGGGCTGCACGGAACCTTCTTTAGCAGCCGAATGGGTGCGCCGATCAACCTTGTTGCCCAGTTCCGTGCGTAAGTGGATAGTGGAGCATCGCGGTGAACGCGCTATGGCAGTTCGAATCCTGCCTGGGGAGCCAATTTGCAAAACCGAGAGGCCCCAGTCGTGGGGGCCTCGCACCATCAGGATCGGCTCAAGCTCCCAACTGGGTGGCATCGGGTGCGGAGGCAGGCCGCTCAGCATCCACGGCGAACCCGCATTTTTCGAAGTCGATCTCGAACTGCCGGAGATTTTAAGTTAGGGTGAAGGATACTAAAAGGAACCTCATGGCCCACCGCTACGACGTATCTTTGAAGGCGCTGTTCCTGCGGGAAGGGGACGGCATTATGCGCCGCCTTCTCTTCGGAGGAAGGGTCACCGAGCATTTGGCGACCGAACAGCCGCAAGTCTTCAACCACCGCGCCGACATGGTCGTCCGAACCGAAGACGGTTCGCTCCATCAGGTCGAGTTCCAAACCTCCAACGAGACTGGCTTCGCGGTGCGAATGCTGGAATACTACGCCTATCTGGTCCGAGCTCACAAACAACACATTGTCCAAACAGTACTCTACCTGGGCCCGGAGCCATTGCGATTGGAGCGCACGTACACTTCCCCGTCGATGGACTTCCGCTTCGAGATCGTCAACCTGCGCGAGTACGAGGCCGAGCCTCTATTGGCAAGCCAGGATTGGGCCGACAATGCCCTGGCGCTGCTGGCCAAGGGTGAGCCAGAGAAGGCGCTCGTGGCGGTTATGTCCCGGCTCCGCGCCATGAAAAGTGAGGACCAGAACTGGGCCGCGGGCACGCTCCTGCTGCTATCAGGCATACTGGGAATAGAAGAAAGCGTAAACGACAGACTGAAGGAGGTCGGCATGATCAACGTGATGGAAAATAAGGTCTTGGGTCCGATGATCCAGCAGCAGTTCGAACAGGGCGAACGGAAGGGCCGCAGCGAAGGCAAGCAAGAAGGCCGGCAGGAAGGCCGGCAGGAAGGCAAGCTGGATCTGCTTCAGGAGCAGTTAACGGAGAAGTTCGGTTCTCTTCCCGCGTGGGCTATGCAACGCTTGCAAGCAGGTTCCGCCGAGGATTTGCATGCCTGGGCAAAGCGGGTTCTCCACAGTACAACCCTGGAAGACACCCTGCGCTGAATCGGCCCTTCGTTCCCGATAAGATCACAAAAGGGTCGTCGGGAAATACCCGGCAAGCGGATGGCGACCCGTTGAGAGTAAGCCTGATTCCCTAGTGTCCAGCTATTCGGTTGTCACTTTTGGATGCTTCAATCCCGGTCAAGCGCACTTTGAAATCGGAGGGCGCCCAAAACGGAATGATGAAGGCGTTGCATCTGACGTGCAAAGCCAAGTCGCGGGCGCATCGGGCATCCTAACGCCGAGCCAAGAGCACTGCGCGATAGTGACCCTTGGCGAAGTCGCGCAATTCCACCGGCCGGCGTGGAAGAGGGCCCGCGAAAAGTATCCCTATGCGGCACGGCGTTCGTAACGAGATCGAGTCAGCAGGCGCCGGGAAGGAAATGGTCCGTCCCGCCTCCGGAGAATAGATCGGCCGAGGCTCCGTGGCGTCCTGCGCAATCTGAGGCCCGAGGTGTATTCGTCGCCAGCGACAATCATCCGAAGAACATCGGAGATGACTGTCGTTTGTTGCAACGCTCACACGGTTCTTTGCTCGCGGCGAATGGTCCTGTTGAGTCGATCGACATGGGCGTTCACCTTCTTGCCTGGTGTGCGCGAACAGGAGCGTCCGGATTGTCCCAACAGGCAATCCGCTTGTTTCAACGAGGGTCTTTCCGCACTCTATCGAAATTGCTGACTCGGCAGCAAGGAGGCATCGAGAGACTTGGCGCCACTTTATGCTTCCCGGAGGATTAGGCAAAGCAACCACAAGAAGGAGCCAGATTTTGCGGCCACAGGCGCGTTTAAAACTGGGATATTACCCACTTCCAATCACAGAAGCGCAGCGGATTGCTGCGTGTTTGCAGTTCTCATTGCCTTCAACAACGGCGATCGATCCATGCGCCGGCACGGGGGCGGCGCTGGCGACGATTGCGCCGGGCAAATCCGTCCGGCGATACGCCATCGAACTCGATGCGCTCCGCGCGGACAATGCCAGAGGGAGCGCCGACGAAGTCATCCAAGGCAGCGCTTTCGACTGCCATGCACCGGTCGAGTCGTTCTCTCTGCTCTACCTGAACCCGCCCTACGATTTCGAGATCGGCGAGGGCAAGAACCAGCGGATGGAAACCGTCTTCCTGGAGCACTCCTTCCGGTGGCTGAAACCAGGCGGGATATTGGTGCTGGTGATTCCCTGCAATCGCGTCTATGACTGCTGGCGGGTACTGACACCGCACTTCCGGGACAAAGCAATCTATCGTCTGGCGGCGTCCGAGAGCGTTCTTTACAAACAGGTCGTGCTCTTCGGGACGCGCCGAACGCGGCAGGAGCGAGACCGTCTGACCGATTACTCGATCCAGCAGGCAAACCTGAAGTTAAGTGAACTGACCCGGCGCTACGACGCGGTTCCGGTTCTGGGGGATATCCCGGAGCGAGTCTTCGCGGTCCCGCCGAGCGGGCCCGCGCGGCTCGAGTACCGGGGCCTGCCGCTCGACCACATTGAGGATCTTTTGGAGAAGTCCCCCGCCACGCTGCAGGCCAGGCGCGTGACCGACGCCCGGAAGATCGAGTTCAGCGGCCGGCCGCTTACTCCTTTGCACAAGGGGCATGTCGGGTTGTGCGCGGTAAGCGGGTTGCTCAATGGCGTGTTCGGGACGGGCAACGAGCGGCACCTGGCTCATTGGGATGCGGTGAAGGTCTCGGATCGGACCGAGGAAGAGGATGATGCCGGGGCGGTGGTGATCCGAGAGAAGGAACGCTTCTCTCAGCGGCTCACATTGCTCTATGGCGGCGGCAGGTTTGCGTTGTTGTCGGAGACCGCGCCGGGAAAGGAGAAGACCGATGGAGAACGCACATCTGCGGATGGGGCGGCTGCAGTTTGTCCGGCAGACGAAGGATCACACGACGAATGTCAGTCTTCATCTGGACCGGTTGATTGCGGAACCGCCCAGTGAACGGACCGGCAGTACCAGCTTGCACTTTGTATCCGTCTTCGGAGGCGATCAGGAGATTGGCGCCATCGCGGCGGCTGTGGCGGATGAGCAACGGTTTGTTGTCCACATGAATGGGGCGGAGGTCGTTGGGACATTGGGAGAGAAGCCGATTCTCTACCGTGCGTCTCTGCCGATTCCAGGCCGCAAACGCCCGGTCCGCCATCTGGTGGCGATCTCCCAAGCGGTATTTGAGACCACATTGGGGGCCGACGCGGAAGCGAAGCGGACGATCCTTTACGACCACTCCCCTAGCTTCATGTTGCATCGACTGGCGGTGCGCTTCGGACTTCCCGTTTTGCCCGAATGGGCGCAGTGGTTCGATTCCGAACTTCGGCGGCGAGGCCTGGTTGAAGAACTGATTGGCCTTAACTGCTCGCCAGTGGCGGTGAAGGGCAACAAGATCCGCATGCTCCGCATTCTCAGTCAGGGATTGCGTCGCCGCGAGATCCAGCTTCCGCCCGAAGAACTTCCCCTATTTGCCGATCCATCAAACGCAGCGTAGGCGGCTGCGTCTCTTTCCACTGCCGCTTATCTATTCACATCCGACAGGAGGGGTGTCGCCATGGGTTCACCCGATTGCATCAGTTCGTATTTGCGCACGTATGGGCCAATTTTGGGAGAGCGGGTTCTCTCGCAGTTTCCCGCTCTTCATCAACCGACGGACCCGGTGTGGCCAGCCCTAAAACTGCTGAAGCGTCGGCCATTCCCGGCCCAACAACTGGCGATCATGGGAATCGCGAAACGCTGGCAGGAGGCGCGCTGCGCCGGTGCTGTTGCCGAGTGCGGGACAGGGAAAACGCTTATTTCGCTGGGGAGCGTATTCACGCATGCGAGTGGACGGCCCTTCACGGCACTGGCGATGGTGCCGCCCCAGCTCGTCCTGAAGTGGGCCAGAGAGGTGTTTCAGACACTGCCTGGCGTTCGTGTCTTCATCATTGATGGTTGCCGGAATGGCGTCGCATCGAACGGATTCACGGGTGTCAATGAGGTTCGTTTTCGGGCCGGACGCGTCGTGCGAGAAGGTCTCGCGACGACGCTCTCGGAGATCCGTCTGGCGAAGGGGCACCGCTCGGCCAAGGCGCGCTGGCAGGCGCTAGTTGGTGGGCCGTCGGTATTCGTCATTTCGCGCGAGCGCGCCAAGCTCGGGTACTTCTGGCGCCATAGTGTCGGTGTTCCGAAGAGTGGCCCATACCTCGGCAGTCTAGTGAACCCGGATACGGGCAAGCCCGTGATCGTAGGCGACGATCAGTTGCGGCGGCCGGACTTGCGGAAAGTAAAGCATGCCGAGATGATTCTTTCCGAACCGCCGCATTCGCGGAAGAGTTTATTCAGTCCACTCTGGCAGGCCGATCGCCAGAAGGTACAACGGATGGCTCCGATCGAGTTCGTTGGGCGTTACCTGTCCGGCTTCTTTGATTACGGCATCGCCGACGAGGTGCATGAGCTGAAGGGCGCCGAGACGGCCCAGGGCAATGCGTTGGGTACGATTGCGTCGGCTTGCGATCGCACAGTTGTTCTTACTGGAACATTGCTGGGCGGCTATGCCGATGAGCTGTTTTCGATCCTCTATCGGCTGGACGCGCGGATGATGCGCGCAGAGGGATTCGATCCGGGCGAAGCCGGGGTGCGACAGTTTGCTGAAGCCTACGGTGTTCTCGAAAAGGTGACCACAATCGAGCCGGCACAGAACGCCTGTTCGAAGGCGAAAGTGGCGACGAGCATCAAGCGCCGGCCCGGAGCCTCGCCGCTTCTCTTTGGCAAGTACCTCATGAATCTGGCGGCGTTTGTGTCGCTCGAAGACATCTCGGATGCGCTGCCGGCGTATACCGAGGATGTGATCGCTGTTGAGATGGACCCACCGCTCAAAGCGGCGTACTCGGCGCTCGAGGAGGACATCAAAGAGGCGCTTCGGGATCATCATGGAAACGCATCGGTGATCAGCACGGCGATGAACGCGCTGTTGCTGTATCCGGACCGGCCGTATGGACTGGGCACGCTGTATGGGTTTTGCCGCAACGAGGAGACGGGGGAGCGGGAGCGATTCGTGATCTCCGAACCCGCGGATCTCGACGAGGCATTCACTTATGCCAAGGAACGGCGTCTGATCGAGGAGTGCAAGAAGGAGCTTGCCGTTGGGCGCCGGGTCCAGGTGTTTGCGGTCTATACCCGGAAGCGGGATGTGACACGCAGACTGCTGGACCTGTTTCGCAAGGAAGGAATCCGGGCTGAGGTGTTGCGCGCGGAGGTGCCTCCGGAGCAACGGGAGGCGTGGTACGAGCGGCAACTGAAGGGTGGAATGCAGGTCTGTATCTGCCACCCGAAGCTGGTGCAGACGGGGCTCGATCTACTCGATTTTCCGGTTGTATTTTTCTATGAAACGGGATATTCGATCTACACGCTGCGCCAAGCGAGCCGCCGCAGTTGGCGGATCGGGCAGAAGCACCCGGTTCGCGTGGGGTACTTCAGCTATGCGGGCTCGGCGCAGGAGAGTTGCCTGCGTCTGATGGGAAAGAAGCTGCTGGTGGCGCTTGCCATGGAAGGCAAGCTGCAGGCCGAGGGGTTGCAGTCGATCGATGGCGATGGCGATCTATTGACAGCGATGGCTCGCGAACTGGTGAACCGCCAAGGTGTGGGAGAGGAAGCGGCGGCGGTCTGGAAGGCCTTGCAGGCGCAGCGAGAGGAAACTGTCCCTGTAGCGGAGGCCGCGCAACCCGATGGCGCAACGAGCGCGATGAGCGCCGTAGTGGAGGAAGAGGCTCCGGACGAGCCGTGGGTGTGGTCCATCCAGCCTTCCGGTCCCATGGAGCAGCTTTCTTTGTTCTAAACCCGCGGACCGTGTTTGAAGAAACGCGGTCCGCTCGTCCCGGGTAACGGGTAATGAATCGAGAGGAGAAACGCTATGGCAGCGACGATCAATCCGGTCGCCGATCAAGCGGTGGCAAAGACCGTGTCCGGCGAAGGATCAGTGTTTGAGATGGGTACGCGGTTGGCTGGCCTTCTGGCCGAAGCCGGTGAAGACGCCATCGGTGGGCAGTTCCCGGAAGCGATGCGGGAGCGAATAGCGGACCTGGCCGAGGGGATTCGTCGAAGGCTGGCCAGAAGAGCCGAACGCGATCCGCGGTCACTCTTCGAACTCGATGAGCGCTTCATCGAACTCATGGAACGCGCCGACGAAGAGGTGTCCGAGACGGGCGAAGTTCCGGCGGCGTTACTGGTTGAGATCACCGATTACCTGGAGGCGTTTCGTGGCAAGGTGGATCGCATTGCGGGGTATTGCCGCTGGCAGGAATCGATTACCAGGATCTGCGGCGAAGAAGCCGACCGGCTGGCGGCGCGTAAGAAAGCCGCCACCGGGCGCGTGGATCGGCTGAAGGGAATGCTCATGACTTTCATGCTGACCCGGGACCTAAAGAAGCTGGAAGGAGAGACGACCAGCATCGCGCTGCAGATCAACGGGAATCCGTCGCTGAGGATCGATGACCCGCTACAAGTGGGTCCCGGTTTTTATGAGTGTTCGCTCCGCTTCACGAAGACCGAGTTGCAGGAGTGGGCGCCCCAGTTGATGGAGGGACCGCTTCGCCGCCGGTTGGAGGCGACACTACAAGGGGATAGCTGGACGATCAATGAGTCCGCTGTCCGGGCCGCGCTTGTCAACAATGCCGGCGTGAGTGGGGCTCGCCTGGTCAAGGGCCACCACGTACGGATTCGGTGAGGGTGGGGATACGCAGGATTGCCGGCGGCAGTTGTCGCTGTTGATGTCAGAGTGTGTGACGGCCCGCCGTGCCCGGTATAGCCCTTTTGCACAAAGCCGTCGCCGCCGTGACAGGTTACGCCTGGTCACGGTGGCGTCTGGTCATTGGTATCCGAGCACGGCCCGTGCATGCTCCAGTACCACGGTCCGTTCCGGCGTCGCGTTCTCGCGATAGCCATTCATCCATACAAATTCCCGCATTGTGGGGAGCCACGGGCTCCCCTTTTCGCATTCCAGGAGGAACCATCTCATGATTTGTTCGACAGAAGAGTTTCGCGGGCTGCTCAAAGCCGCTCGCCGGGCAGGCACGCCACTCGTGGCGATTCGCACCGCGGACCCCGCGAGTGCCATTGTGCAGGTATCGGCCTCCATCGGGGAGCAGTCGGCCCTGCTGATCTGGGACCTGATGCTGGGTATTCGCGGCATGAACAAAGCCGGCATCCAGGTGGTCGCGGATCGCTTCGGGGAATCCACGGCCCTTGGGCCGGCCGATGCCCTGGCGGCGGCCCGGAAACTGGAGAAGGAAGACGCGGTCTTGTTTCTTTCGAATGCACATCGTTTCTGGGATCAACCCGATGTAGTGCAGGCCATCTGGAATGTCCGGGATCCCTTCAAAGCGGGAGGACAAAGTCTCGTGTTGCTGAGTACGCCGGGCGCGGTACTGCCCGCCGAACTACAGGGCGACGTGATGATCGTCGACGAGCCTTTGCCCTCGGCGGAGGAGTTGAGGGAACTGGTGCGGCGGCTTTGTGAAGACGCCGAGTTGGAGGTCCCGTCGGAGGCGACCGTATCGGCTTGTGTCGATGCGCTCATCGGGCTCGCCGCGTTTCCCGCCGAACAGGTGCTGGCGCTGGCGTTATCGAAAACTGGCGTCGACCTTGGCCGGCTTTGGGAACGCAAGCGGCAGGCCATTGAACAGACTCCCGGGCTCAGCATCTGGCGTGGCGGCGAGACTTTTGCCGAGATCGGCGGATGTGAAACGATCAAGCACTTCCTGCGCGCCGTACTTGGGGGCAGGGAAGCACCTCGTGTCGTTGTCTTCGTCGATGAGATCGAGAAGGCGTTTGCCGGTACAGGAACCGATCTGTCCGGAGTGAAGACCGAGATGACCGGGACGATGCTCACCTGGATGCAGGACTCGAACGCCGATGGAATTGTGCTCATTGGTCCGCCCGGCGCGGCCAAGAGCGCGGTCGCCAAGGCTGCCGGCAACACGGCCGGAATTACTACAGTCGCCTTCGATCTATCCGCCATGCAGAGTGGCATTGTGGGCGGGTCTGGCGAGCGGCTGCGCGCGGCGCTGCAGGTGGTGGATGCCATCTCGCAGGGCCGCAGTTTGTGGATTGCGACCTGCAATTCGATTGGGAGTCTGCCTCCTGAACTACGCCGCCGCTTCACGCTGGGAACGTTCTTCTTCGATCTGCCCTCGGCCGAAGAGCGCGCGGTGATCTGGGAGATCTATCGCACGAAGTGGGCGCTCGACGGTGAGGTCCCCAAGGACGAGGGATGGACGGGCGCGGAGATCAAGGAGTGTTGCCGGAAGGCATGGCGCCTGCAACTACCGCTTTCCGAGTCGGCGCAGTACATCGTGCCGGTGGCGCGTTCGGCCGCCGATCAGATCGAGCGGCTCCGTCAACAGGCATCGGGGCGCTACC
>Ga0105048_10011943_pt1 | contig 13656 bp, 10 predicted proteins | sample MAT05_FD_78382 | JGI IMG/M metagenome (GOLD analysis project Ga0105048, IMG submission 78382) | Freshwater microbial communities from Lake Fryxell liftoff mats and glacier meltwater in Antarctica - MAT-05 | ecosystem: Environmental > Aquatic > Freshwater > Ice > Liftoff microbial mat | place...
GATATCAGGAATATTTCTGAAGGCGGAAAAATAGCAGCATTTATAATGCTGGGCATTTTACTACTGGTCATTTCTTTTATGTACCAAAGGCTAAAAAAAATAATTATCGATCATGAAGAAAAAATTAGTTAGTACGCTTTTATTTGTTTCGATAATCTTTTCATGTTTCGCCCAAACAGCAGGCTATACATTTAAAGCCGACATTGGTCCTATACAACAGAGCGGTTTTTGGAATATTATTATAACCCCCGAAATAAATGCCCGGGTAAAACCAGATTATAGTGATTTGCGCATCCTTAATGATGCTGCAAAATGGGTTCCACATGTGTTGCGGGCACCCGGTGCAGAACACACAAACCAAGCGGCAGCCTGGGATCTTTTCATCACAAAAAATGAAAACAACCCTACCTACACAGAGTTGATTGTCAGGTCAGATAAAATGGAAATCAACAATCTTATCCTTGAACTAAAGAACACAAGCGTGGAAAGATTTGGCGATCTTACAGGAAGCGAAGATTCTATTAATTGGTTTGTTGTAAATGATAGTATTCTCTTAAGCCCTTCTTCAACAGGAAAAAATAATGTAAGCAGTTTTACTATAAATTTTCCACTAAACAGTTATAGGTTTTACAAAATATACGTGAACAACAAAGGCAAAGCTCCTTACAATTTTATCAATGTAAAAACCCTTGCGGCTACAAGTGCCATTACAGGCCTGCCGTTTGCGGAGTTTATACAAAACCCTTCGCCAGATTTTACACAAAAAGACAGTGCTAAATACTCTTACATTACCGTATCTCAGAAAGCTCCCTACCAGGTATCTAAAATTGCATTTAAGATCAGCGGCACAAAATATTTTAACCGCTCTGTAGATTTGTTCGTTCACAATTTGCCCCGAAATGCTGCAGAAGCTGCAAGGCCATGGAAGCGTTTTTTATTGACGAATAACAGTCAAATCGAATTTTTGCTGCCTGCAATTAAGGATAGTACTTTCTACCTGGTTGTAAAAAATGAGGATAATTTACCAATACAATTAACAGAGATTAGTACTTACTCTAAATTGTACGTGGCCACTGCCTACCTGGAGAAAGGAAAAGCCTATAGTATGATCATGGGAAATGCAAATGCAAGCATGCCGAATTACGATATTCAAAGCAATGACATCGATCCAAAAAAGGATACAATGATTGCTGCTGTTGGTTCCATTGAAATGTTTTATTCTAAAAATCCGGATAATAAAAATTCATGGCTAAATAACAAATGGTTGCTTTGGCTGGTTATAACAGGGGCCGCAGTAACACTGGCATTTTTTACCTTTAAGCTGGCAAACGACCTGAAGAAAAAGAACCTTCCAGGCATTTAAATTTTATCTTATGCTCATTTATAATGTTACTACAAAAGTAACCAACGCCATTGCCCGGGAATGGCTGCAGTGGTTGCAGGAAGAACATATTCCGGAAATAACTGGTACAGGCTGTTTTACCCATGCCAGGATTTTGCAGTTATTGGAAGTGGATGATAGCGAAGGCCCCACCTATGCCATACAGTATTTTACAGAAAGTATAGAACAATACGAACAATATATTGAAACATTTGCCGGAATGATGCGGCAAAAATCATTCGAAAAATGGGGTGATCAATTCATAGCTTTTCGTTCTATAATGAAGATTGTGCAATAATTGTGCATAACATAAACCATAGCTTACAGAATATTAAATTAAATATTATGCGTTGCTGCAAGCCTTATTCACAAAGGATTTGAGAAGCTATTTCTCTGAAACCCTTTAAGGAAAGGCATTACAGCAAATCAACTACTTTTTAAGCTTCTTTAAAATACAGTATAAATCCGCCAAAATCCTTATGCATGTTGAATTGTAGCTTTTATTTAAAAAAATAAATTTCTTTAAAATAAATTTGTTGCAATCAAAAACCATCTATATTTGTTGGACTATAAATTTTCAAAAAAATCATTATGAACAAAGCTGAATTAATTGCAAAAATTGCTGACGACGCAGGCATCACAAAAACTCAGGCAAATGCAACTGTAGATGCATTTGTAGATGCAGTTACAAAAACTTTAAAAAAAGGTGACAAAGTTACTTTGGTTGGATTTGGTACTTTCTCAGTATCAAAAAGAGCTGCCCGTAACGGACGTAACCCACAAACTGGTGCTGTAATTAAAATCAAAGCAAAAAAAGTAGCTAAGTTTAAAGCTGGTAAAGAATTATCTGCAAAAATCTAAGCTTCGCTAAAAAATTGAAAAAGCAAGATACAGTCGTATCTTGCTTTTTTTTATAACAATTTATTTAACTTAAAAAATACAAACATGGGACGTGGTGATATTAAAACCAAAAAAGGAAAAACATTTGCAGGATCTTTTGGTAAAACAAGACCAGCTAAACCGGTAGCAGCTAAAAAAGCAGCCGTTAAAAAAGCCGATGTAGAAAAGAAAGCTTAATGGATGTTTTTAAAATAGCTTGTAAATAAGGTATATAAAGTAAATAGCGTTTCTTCAATTATATCATACTTTATATACCTTATAAACTTTATTTACAACTTAGTTTTAGCTATATCCTCAGTAATTAAGGAGCCAGGCGCTCTATCTTCCAACCTTTATCTGCAATGGCTGTGTATTGTATACGATCGTGTAAACGACTGGCTCTTCCCTGCCAAAACTCTACCAATACAGGTTTTACTAAATAACCACCCCAATGCGGCGGGCGGTCAATATCTTTTCCATCAAAACTTTTTTCCAGTTCGGCTACATTCTCCTCTATTACTTTTCTGGAAGCTATTACTTTGCTTTGGGGAGATGCCCATGCGCCTATCCTGCTGCTAATAGGTCGGGAGTTAAAATATACATCACTCTCTTCTTCAACAATTTTTGTAATACCTCCTTCAATTCTTACCTGTCTTTCTAACTCCTTCCAAAAAAATACAAGGCTCACAAATGGATTATCTTCTATTTGTGAGCCTTTGTGACTATGGTAATTGCTAAAAAATACAAACCCATTTTCGTTAAACCCTTTCAGCAAAACAATTCTTGCACTGGGTTTTCCATTTGCAGTGGCTGTAGCCAATGTCATCGCATTTACCTCTTCTATTTCACTCAGCAACGCTTCCTGCCACCATTTTTCAAATTGTTGTATTGCATCTTTGTGCAAATCTGCTTCATCCAAAACCTTAAGGCTGTAATCTTTTCTGATATCGGCTATCGAACTCATACCTGTTTTTTTAACTGCAAAACTCCATTAATTATTCTAAAAAAAAGCATCTTTAAAAAGATGCTTTTAAATAAATATGTTTAATTATTTAACTCAAAATCCTCCTACCCTTGTTATTCCAAAACCCGCAAAAAGTACTAAACCCAGTATAGCAAGCAATATAAAATAAACTATAATAATTACCAGGTAAGCAATAACCATATAAACCACTTTTTTATCTTCCGGTGTTTTTTTCAATGGACCAATACCCTGGTACATTAAAAAAATTCCATAAGCCCAGGCTGCAATTGAAAGTAATGCCCCTATTACCGGAATAAAAGAAAGAAAACCCGCTATATAGGATGGAGTCCAGGAATAAGCCACCAGTTGAGCAGATTTATTGATGTCTTTTTCGGATCCAAAATTTGGTGCCAGCGCATTTACGATATAAGTAGACAGGTAAAAAGTAATCACCTGTGCAATAAATGCAATGATGGCTGTAACGATAAAAAATGTAAACCCAGACAGGCCTGGAAAAAGTAACCCTTGTAAAAATGCACCCGCAGCAGCTATCACTGCAAGGGGTAAAACATAACTCATTAACAAAGATTGCGGGGTGGCCGACTCGCCGTTAATTACCTCCCACTCCGTTTTAGGGGTAATTAAAATGTTTTTTACTCTTTCTATAATATTCATAATAAATTGGTTTTGACACCTAATATATTACATTGTTTATCTTATTGCAAATTAAGAAACGAACATTACTGTATATTTTTTTGCAATAACATTGAATTAAGTGCTTTTACTTCTTCGAGTTCTTCTTTTAAACTTTCAATTTCCATCATGGCTATCTCAAGATTGCTTTGTGATGCTGCCAGTGTAGTTTTCATTTGTGCCATTTTTTTATACACAGCACTGGCTTCCTGCAATTCGTAACTGGTATCTGCCAGGTTGGCCTCCATGCTGTTAAACTCCTTTAAAGTTTCTGCGTACCTCAGTTGTTCTTTTACAGATTCATACAATTCATTTTCCATCTTTTCCAGCCGCTGCTCATTACCATTATTTTTTTGCTGAACATCGACAAGATTGTTTTGCATTTGTTCAAACTCGTTAAGATTACTATCAAGCCTGCTTTGCAAGGCAGCAGCATCCCGGGCTCTTAGTCTTAAAATATCCAATTCCTCTTCTCTCACCTGTATCATCATATTCACATCGTCCAGTTGAATCTGCAAGAATTCATTCTCTGACCTCAGGGCCTTCATTTGTTTTTCGGTAAGCATGATTTAAATGTAAGTATGCTGGTTAATTTATAAACCCTAATTTAAGCCAAGAAATTTATAAAGTCATAAAATCTACACTTGCTATTAATGAAAAAACCACCTTTCAGGCAGCTTTTCATTATTCATTAAAAATAAACTTATCCTTTAACTTACCAGCGTACCCACTTTTTCGCCTGTAACTACACTCATCAGGTTGCCGGGTTTGTTCATATCAAACACTACAATTGGCAGGTCGTTTTCCATACATAAAGTAAAGGCTGTCATGTCCATTACTTTCAGGTTTTTAGAAATACAATCGGCAAAAGAAATTTTATCGAACCTGGTAGCTGTAGCATCCTTCTCAGGATCTGCAGTGTAAACACCATCTACCCGTGTACCTTTTAAAATTACATCGGCTTTTATTTCTATGGCTCTTAAAGATCCTGCTGTATCTGTGGTAAAATATGGGTTTCCGGTGCCTGCACCAAAAATTACTACACGGCCTTTTTCAAGGTGGCGCATGGCACGGCGACGAATATAAGGTTCTGCAATCTGCTCCATTTTAATAGCGCTCTGCAGGCGGGTATATACCCCGGCTTTTTCAAGGCCTGCCTGCAATGCCATCCCATTAATAACGGTAGCCAGCATGCCCATATAATCTCCCTGCGCTCTTTCTATACCTGTTTCAGCTTCATTCATACCTCTATAAATATTTCCACCTCCTATTACAATGGCTACCTGCACGCCCATTTCTGTAATTTGCTTAATGTCCTGTGCATATTGAGCAATTACATCTGAGTCGAGCCCAAAGTTTTTGTTACCCATTAAAGATTCTCCGGAAAGTTTGAGTAAAATGCGTTTGTATTTAGGTAACATAAAGGATTTATGATTTATGATGGGTGATTTATGATTTATGATGTGGAATGTTTGATTTTTTTGCGAAGATAAGGATTAATGGAAAGGGAAATAAAATGGAGGGCCGGGGGGATTTTTAATTTTTGATTTTTGATGTATGATTTGATTTTTGATTTTTGATGTATGATTTGTGATTTGACAACCGCTTCGGCCTATGATAGATCATACACCAGAAATCACACATCACACATCACACATCATAAATCATATATCCGACATCATACATACTACATTACAGCATCCCTTTTTCATAAGCAAGGTGAAGCGCCTGAGCCCGGCTGTTTACATGAAGCTTTTGGTAAATGTTCATTACATGCTTCTTGGCAGTGTTGGCACTTATACTTAGGCGGGCACCAATTTCTTTGTACAGCAGCCCTTGCACAAGCAATTGCAATATTTCGCTTTCCCGGTTGGTAAGGTCAAAGAAGGTTTTTTGCAATAGAGCTTTAGGTTTATTTAGCAGGGTAAGTTCATTGTTTTGCACCAATTGTAAAATCTTATGAGCAATGCCCGGAGATATAGGGCCTGCGCCGCTCTCATGCATCTGCCACAGCATGTCTGTTATTTTTTCTGCACTTTCATCTTTCAGCAGGTAACCAAAAGCGCCCGCTTTGATGGCCTTAAAAATTTTATCCTCATCATCAAAAATAGTAAGCACCACAAATTTTACCGAAGGGAAAAAAGAAGAGCCAATTGCAATGGCATCCACACCATCCATGTTGGGCATTTCCAGGTCCATAAGGGCTACATCAGGTATTTTATCTGCCGGCAAAAATTTCATTTTTTGCATAAAATCCTTTCCGTCTTCGGCTACAAGCGTAATATCAAAATGGCCGTGGCGCAAGAGTTTATCTTTTAGAATATTCCTGTTACTTGACTTATCATCTATGATGGCAATTTTAATTTGCATGGTATTATTTATACTTCTAAATATCTTAAAAGATATGACATAAAAAAATAATCCAATAGGGTTATGCGCTAAAGGGTAATTATCAGCGTAGTGCCTGCACCAGGTGCGGTGATAATCTGCAAATCGAAAGCGGCTTCAGCAGCCCGTTCCTTCATATTGGTGAGTCCGTAGCAGCCATCTATATCCTTTAAGGTATTTTCAGAAAAACCAATGCCATTGTCCCTGACTTCCAGAACCCACTGAGCGCCACGTTGTGCACTTGTGATAACTATCTGGCTGGCATTGCCGTGTTTAATTGCATTGGTAACAGCTTCCTGCAAAATGCGCACTATGTTCAATGCCTTGGTATAGTGCAATATAAATTCTGTGGAGCCTTCTCCATTTATCAGAAACTGTATATGCGGATAGTGCCTGCTCAACGGCTGCACAAAATTGCGAATGCGCATGATACAATCCTGCGTGGTATAACTTTCTTTTTTTAAGGCCCAAATGGTTTCTCTTAGCGATGTAATGATGTCTTTAGAAGCAAACTTTAGATCGCCCATCAACTCTGCACGCAGGGTTTCCTGCTGCTCTTTTTCCAGTAATTCTGTACTATATAAAACGGCATTCGCATAAGCTCCTATATTGTCATGAAGGTCCCGGGAGATGCGTTCTCTTTCTGCCTGAAGCCTGTGTGCCGCCTTTAAATCTTCCAGTTTCTTACGGTATTTATTTTTAATGTACTGGGCAATAATATAGGCCATCAAAGCAATAATAGCAATGGCCACAGTTGCAAGAAACCACCAGGTATTATAAAATGGCTGAAGGATGGTGATGCGTATTTCCTTCATAGGATTTGCCTTCTTATCAAAAAAACGCCCTGCATAAATTTTAAAAATATAGCTACCCGGTAACAAATAATAGCGAACAGTTTTTAAGTCTTCATTTTGGAGCCATTGTTTATCTAAGCCCGCCATTTGGTATTGATAAATGTATTGGTCTGGATTGTTATTACCCATGGCTACGAAATCAAAAGACAGGGAGTTTTGATAATGCGGTAAGGTTAGGGTTGAAATATTCCAGGCTGCACTGTCCTGAACAATATCTTCATTGTTTATTTTTAATTTAGTAAAAAATAAATTTATTTTTTCTGTATAGCTGCTAATGGCAGCAGGATAAAAGCTCGTGACGCCATTTACGCCAGCAAAGAAAAGTTCACCACCTATTGACCATGCTACCGCATTCGTATTAAACTCATTTTCCTGCAAGCCGTCTTCTTTTTTCAGGTGCTGAAAACTATTGTCTTTATTTATTTTGAGAAGCCCTTTATTAGTACTGCACCATAGCGTTCCCTGATCATCTAAAGCCATCGCATAAATACATTCATCTGGCAAACCAGTTTCCTTGTTAAGATGCTGCAACACTTTTCCGCTACCGTCAATTTTAAAAATACCTTTATTGCTGCCCACATAAATAACCGGCGCTTCACTACTGCCTGCTGCAGGGTTGGATTTTACAAAGCATCTTACATTGCCGGTATTTTTTAAAGCTACACGCCTTATTTCCTTAAAGTTACTGGCATCCAGAAAAATGAGTTCATCATTGGCATGGGTTAAAATGGCATTGTTAAATAATAAGCCGCTCATTATATAACCAGGCGTAATGAAATGTTCTGTAGTAGTTTTTGTAGAGAAATTAGTTCTGTAGAGGTTAGCCTGCGATTGAACAATTACTTCCTTTTCATTCTGAAATAGGAGGTTAGCAAAATAACCAATACCGCTTAATTTTTCGGGTGCAGCAGTGGCAATAGGCAGACTTGTAATGTGTAAAAGATCATGGCTTAGCTGCCATACATGTTTTTCTCCTGCAATAAAAAGCAGGTAATCACCCTTGTTTGTTTTAATAATCGTACTGATAGATGCTGGTAATTTCTGACCGGGAATATTTTTAATGTGTTTAACCAAATGTTGCAGTGTATCAAATACCAGCAGGCCATTGTTAGAAGTACCTGCTAAAATCCGGTTATAGCGTTTATCGGGGAGGATACTTACTACAAAGTTACTATCAGGTTTGCCGGTACTATAATATTTAAACGGGTAATTGTTGCGAATTATTTTTTTTATACCTCCGCTTACCGTTTGCAGGTAAAGGTTTCCAAAATTGTCTTCTTTAATACCAGCAATACTTTGTAATCCCGATACTGGTTGATTTTGAAAATTTACGATTTCAGATTTTAGTATTTGCAGAGTTGAATCCGTTTCATAAAGACGGTTGTTAAAAGAGACTAGCATTTTGCTTTGCCAGGTAAAAATATTGCAACGAAATATAGGCTTGTCATCTTTATCTTTTACGGGTAAAATGCTGGATTTTTTCGATTTAAAATTATAGCACTGCAGAGAAGACGACATGGTATTTTGGCAGTAGATAACTTCGTCTTCTGTTTTCAGCATTAAAAAAAACGTGGCAATTTCAGGTAGGGGTATAGAAGTTGAAACGATGGCCTTTTGTTTCAGATCCCATAAATAAATGGAACTGTTTATGTGAAGCACTACTTTATGATTAATAATATTTTGGCTGATTTTTGGCCTAAAAGTGCTATTGTTAGTATACTCCGGTAACCCACTCCTTGTTGAAGATAATTTTTTAAAGCTGGTGATGCTAAGGCCTGTAATAAGCCCTTTTTGAGTATAGATGTAAACTGTTTGTTCATCTTCACCCATAAACTGGGCGGGTACATTTTCTGGTAATTCATGTTTGTAAACCAGGTTGAACCTATTGCTGTTTATTTCATATTTACTTATTCCATAAGAATGGCTGATTAACAGGTCTCCGCTACTGCATCTAAAAAACAGCGCTTGTTTGTCATCGGGCAGGCCACTTTGCACAGGAATATTTATAAAATTTTTCCCATCAAATTTTTGAATACCATTAGGGAATCCCACCCAGCAAAAATTATTGTTGTCAAAAGCTATGTCGGAGATGGTACTTTGTAAAAGTCCCTCGTTAACATTAAAACCAAAAGTATTGTAACGCTTTAACTGCTGCGAATAAAGGTATATTCCACCTATGCAGAACAATGAAAGTAATATGCAGGATTTTATTTTCAAATGATTACAACAGTTAACCCTATGATACAAAGCTCTTCAAATTACGTAAAGCAGTTTTAAATTATTAATTATCCATTCGGATTATTGATTACCATAAAATTATTGCATTCATTTGACAAGCATTCCTGTATACTTTTTACGCATTGCTGTATTCTGTATAAAGCAAATCTGCCTTCATTCTCCAATATCTTCTCAATCTTTCTTTCATTCTGAATTAAAAAATAGACTTATTATGAAGAAGAAATTTCTACGCCTGCTACTTTGCTCTTTGCTTTTAAGTGAAATGTCAGAAGCCCAAACCTGGAATGGCTCGGTAAGCACCAACTGGAACACACCCGGTAACTGGACGGGTGGCCTGCCAACAGCCGCAAGTAATGTAACGATACCCGCGGCACTCCTGGTGTACCCGGTACTCAACAGTAATGTTACAATTAATGGCATAACAATGAACAGTGGCAGCCGGTTAGATGTAAACGGGTTTACACTAACGCTTAATGGTACATCTACCTTCATAAACTTTACGGGTGCTATACTCAACAACAGCAATGGAGCTACCGACATCGTAATTAATTTAAATGCCGGTGGCGGCGGTTATGCCCACTATTTCAGGAGTAATACAATAAACGATGCTATTATTTTTAACTTAACCGGCAGTGATGCTTTTTATGAAGGTGATGCGGCACCTGCCAATCTATTTACCGGAAATGCCACCTATAATATAAATGGTAGCCTGCCGGTCAATATATCTAATGTATCACCCGCCCTTTATAGTGGCAACTTAACCGTAAACCGTACAATAGGTGGCACCACCAGCATGTTTGGTGCAGGCCCAACCATTTCGGGAAACTTTTCGTTTACCAACAATGTGGGTGGGGCAATTGGTATTGGCAACGCCACCAACATAACAAATATTGCCGGCACGGTAAATATTGCCTGCAACTATCCTTCGCCTGCCAGCTTCGACATGTATAATATTAAAAATCAGACAACTGGCGGCACCATAAATATCCAAAATTCGCAGGGTATGTACCTACAAAAAGATACGCTAAAGGTAGCCGCTCTCAATATTACGGGGTACAGGGGAAGTGCGTTCGCTTATTTGTTTAATAATTTTATAACCGGCAATGTAACTTTTGCTGACGATGCTACTTATTCGTCAGGCTGGGCTACTTCTTTCAGGAACAACCTATTTACAGGAACTACCAGCATTACCATTAACGGAACCAATACATTTAACGAGGCGGAAACGGCAGCCAGTGGCAACAGGTATATTGGCAATACTACATTCAACATCAATTCTTCAGCCCTGGTTTATTTGAGCCATGTGGATACCTCGCAGTTTGATGGCAATCTTACCATTAACCGTACCGTTGCCGGACACACCCAAGCGTTTAACAGCGGCGCTGTTATTAATGGGAATTTTACCTACAGCAATATTGCTGCCGGTAATACTTATTTTGGTAGTAACACTAACAGGAGTGCTATTAGCGGCACCCTAAACATCACTTCCAATTCGGCCGGAACAAACGTTTTTGAAATGCACCGCCTTATAAACCAAACATCGGGGGGCACCATTAATGTTCAAAACTCAACCGGTTTTTTTGTAGAACAGGATACCATAAAAGCTGCCCTTGTAAGCATCACCAATTATACCGGTAATGCTTACGCTAATTTATTTAACAACAGCATTACCGGTAATCTAGTGCTTACCTCCAGGGCTGATTATTCCAGCGGATATAGCACGTACATACGCAATAATATTATTACCGGCAACAGTACGTTTACCAATAACGGAGCCAATACATTTTATGAAGCCGACGGAGCTGGAAATAGCAACCTGTTTGCAGGCAATACGGTGTTTAATTATGCAAGCTTGGGCACTTCCGTTATTTCTCATTTAAGTTTGTCGCAGTTTAATGGTAACCTCACCGTAAACCGCACTGTGGCCGGCATTAGTTATATATTTTATAATGGCGGTATAGTTAATGGCAATTTTAGTTATACTAACAATACAGCCGGCAATACTTATTTAGGAAACAATGCTTCAAAAACGAGCATTAGCGGCACTGTAAATGTTGCGGCCAACTATTCCACCCCCAATGTATTCGAAATGTACCGCCTGGTTAATCAAACAACAGGCGGTTCGGTTAACGTGCAAAATTCGGGCGGATTTGCTGTACAAAGGGATACTTTGAAACTGACCAGTTTTAGTATTACAGGCTACAGGGGTTCTGCTTACGCATACTTATTCAGTAATGATATTACTGCCAACGTTACCCTGGCCGATGATGTGAGCTATACAGGCGGCTACGTCACATATCTCCGCAGTAATGTAATTACGGGTACCAGCAACTTCACTACCAGCGGAAGTAATGCATTTTTTGATGCAGATGGTGCAGCGGATGGCAATAAATATACAGGCAACGTAACCTATACTGCTGCAGGTGGCCCCATGTATTTAGCACATGCCGCACCCTTGCAATGCACGGGCAATGTTACTGTAAATCGAACGGCAGCCAATACAACGTATGTATTCTACGCCGGAAGTTCCATTACTGGCAATTTTAGTTATACTAACAATACAGCCGGCAATACTTATCTCGGCAATCTTGCATCTAAAACAAGCATTGGTGGTACCGTAAATATTGCGGCTAGTTATACCACACCTAACTTTTTTGAAATGTACCGTTTGGTAAACCTAACAGGTGGCGGCAACATAAGGGTAACTAACAGTGCCGCATTTAATGTTCAGGCCGATACGCTGGTGGTTGACTCGCTGAAATTGACAGGCTACAGGGGCAGCCAGTATGCTTATTTCTTTAACAACAAGATTACCGGCCATTTAGTAACAGCCGATGACGCAAGTTATGGCAGTGGATACAATACCACTTTCCGTCAAAATACAATTACCGGAAATACCAGTATTACAAACAATGGTACAAACTTTCTGTACGATGCAGATGGTGCTTTTGAAGGCAGCAGGTATATAGGTAATGTTATCTATACCAGAAACGGAGGAACAATTATTGCAGCAGTAAGCGATACCAATGAGGTTAGCGGTAACCTTGTCTTTAACTCTACTGCTGGCATCTCAATGGGTTTATTTAAATGTAACCTTGGCACAAACGGTGTAATAGAGCAACTGGGTACCCAACCCATTAATCTGCCGCTGCTGATTATGGAAAAAACAGGTGCCGGAAAAATAACCCTGAACGATTCGGTAACCATTACGGGTACGGCCAGGTTTACAAGTGGTCATATGTATTCTTCTGCCGCAAACCAGCTAATTTTCGTTGATAATGCAACATACATTGGAGCATCTTCCATTAGTCATGTAATAGGGCCGGTAACTAAAGTAGGAGACGATGCTTTTAGTTTTCCGGTAGGCAACCCCCTTTCATACAAACTTTTAGGAATGAGTGCTCCAGTAGGCGTTACCACCCGGTTTAGTGCCGAATATAAAAATCAAAACCCAGGTAGTGATGGCTACAATACAAGCCTGAAGGCAGGAAGTTTTGGTGCAGCGGCCATCAGTAAAGTTGGCTACTGGGATGTGCAACGATTAACCGGCAATACCAATGTTACCCTTACGCTGGGTTTTAACAGCAATCCTTATGAGCAATATCCGGCTGCCCTGGCAAATTTAAAAGTGGCTCATTGGAATGGCGCACAGTGGGATGACCATGGTAATGCTGCGCCAACAGGAACGCCTGCCAGCGGATCTATCAACAACAGTGTGCCCATCACCAGCTTTAGTCCGTTTGCTCTCGCTGGTGTTACAAGTACATATTTTTATGTGTACAGTAACCCGGGTGCGGGGCCTGATGGCACACCGGTAAAATTTGGAGGAACCGGCGGCTATCCTGCATATAGTACCAAACAGTTACCGGCAGGTAGTTATTCGTTAGACAGTATTTACCTGGTGCCCAATGGCAGTTCAGCAAGTTTTAAAATGAGAGATTTGTATGCTGTAGAAAAAGATGATACAACAGTAACAGTGGCTGCAGCACCTGCTACTTATATTTCTGCTAACGGAAATGGTACCGTAAACTTCACCGGCTGGCGTCATTTTGTATATCTTAAGAACGGAGGCAATGAAATTATTGGTGCGTTAAGAGACAATAATCTTACGCTGGGAAACACAACGATGACGGCCTATTTCTCTACAGCCAATGTGGCCACCGCACCCAACGGAAATATTTATTTAAAACGGAGTTTTAAAGTAACCAGCCAGTTTGCACCGGCAGGCACCAAACGGGTACGTTTTTATATTCTTAAAA
>Ga0105048_10011945_pt1 | contig 13655 bp, 11 predicted proteins | sample MAT05_FD_78382 | JGI IMG/M metagenome (GOLD analysis project Ga0105048, IMG submission 78382) | Freshwater microbial communities from Lake Fryxell liftoff mats and glacier meltwater in Antarctica - MAT-05 | ecosystem: Environmental > Aquatic > Freshwater > Ice > Liftoff microbial mat | place...
ACCAAACAGCGCGTTGGAAAGCGAGGGCAGGTTCCAGGAAGTGTCGAGGCCGAAGAACTGCCAATTCGCATCCTCAATCACGAAGAAGCTCGAGGGCTCCCCCGACGGATCACGATGCCAACGCAGAAAGCGACCCTCCCGCAGCAGCTTATCGAAGTAACCGTGACCACCGGCATACATGTCGTGATTACCATTGAGACTCCAGGAACCAATCTGATTCTTTTCCTTGTTTGCAACTGGCCACATTCCCGAGGCGATGACGCGCTCAGAGTATTCATCGGGACCACCGACATAATACACGTCGCCGAGATGCACCACATGCTGCTGGCGCTGGCCGTCGGCGGCATCGAGTTGCTTGCGAATTTGTGCGGTGACCATCTCCGCGAGCGGCAGGCCGGTACCCCAATCTCCGAAGAGAAAGAGGCGGAGCGGCTTCGTCGAAGTCGCGGCCACAGCGGCGTTCTTGTTGAACTTGCGACGGCCCGCGAAGAGAGCTCCAAATTTGGCCTTGAAGCCATCGAGCCCATAGTGAATGTCATCGCCTTCGACGAAGGGAGCCTTCGTGATTGCACGTTCTGATCCAATCGCACCCGCATCCGACTTGCGCTTTAGGCGCCGCCTCGCCGAGGTGTCGATGACTGGTGGCTTCTTTTTCGACACGCCACGACTCACGGCCGGCACTGGGGCTGGTGGCGCGGAGACCGTATTCGCGTGTCGATCCGCCATGCGGGTCATGCCAGTCTGAAACGCACACAGGTAAGGATCGCGAGGGATGAATGCCGTGGATGCCCCAGGCTGCGCACCGGCTGTGCTCGAGAGCGCACTGTCGAGTGCTTTGATGGCGGTCTCGATTTGCTCGATTGTCACTTCGTACTTTTTTAGGGCGGCAAGAGCGGCAGGAGTTTTCGCCCTGGCTTTGTCGAGCAAAGCGCTGAGCCAATCGCGTTGAGCGCGGGCCTGTGCGAGGACGTATGTTTGATCGAGAAAATCAGAGATCATGGCTTGGCTGGCCCTAAAATTCTGTGAGGTTGTGTCGTCCAGACGCAATCAGTGACTGACACGAATTTGTTTTTCCGGTCCATCAACTCTATTGGCAGTGAGTCGATCGATTGCAGGCCGATTTCGACTTCGGTGAAGTTCGCCTCGCGGAACATCCTGGCGATGTCGTGATTGAGAACCAACTGATAAATGATAGCGATTTTGATCCACCGACGCTCGTGATTGTGCCGTAGATCGCGAACGTCGTCAATTTTCTCCGCCGGACTTTGTGCCGATTTCCTTGAGGCTATTCCTGGGACAACGCCCGCTTCCTGCTTTCGCGTGGAGAATTGAGGTTCAGGCCGTCAGCCTGGGCTCGATCACGACAGAATGGTACATCACACGTCATGTCATCGAGCTTTGAAAAGGTCTTCGTTGCGTCGGTGGCGCACACCGACGCAACGAACACGCCAGCGCCAAATTGCTTCGGACTCCTCGAACGAAGAGTGTGGAGGCATTCCTGCTACGACTTCCATATGGGCCGAAAACTGGTCGGTGCTTTGCGACGAGCTGGTTTTGTCGTTTCAAATGATATTTCTTTACCCGACACAGAACTCAATTTCACGGGCGCCGCACGACCTGACGTCATTGCGGTCTGGCGTTCACGATTTGACAGAATGAATATGTTTCGTAGCTTCTGCCGTGACGAATTTGAGGCAGTCCGCGAGGATTTTCTGAATTGTCTTGCCCGAGAAGATCATCGTCGCAGTGCGAGTGTACGATGCGTGATCGCTGTCAGGCGCAGCAATAGCGATCTTCAAGAGTAAGGGTGATCGCGCTGCATTGGCCGCGTGGTATCAAAGGCACCTCGGGATGACGCTTGAAGACTTTGGTGGCGCTTCTCAAATGGCCGGATGACAAGGCCGAGGACCAGGGCCTTACGGTGTGGCATAAAAGAACAAAGGTGCCTGATCCTTACTCTTCTGACGGATGCGCACGTTGTTTCGATTTCCCAGTGCCTGCGAACGGTTGTAATGGGGACCTCCGGGCGATTACTGTACCGGCTTCTGATGCGCGGTTCATCGGTTGGCCATCGCGAGCGATTGGTCGCCGAGTCTCGGCACGAACAGAATCACTTTACTTCACTTTCGGTCAATTCATGGCATCGTTCTTCAAATCTAGTCGCCGGGTCGAATTCTGTGAGACCGACATGGCGGGGATCGTGCATTTTTCAAATTTCTACAAGTGGATGGAACAGTGCGAACACGAGTTCTTTCGTTCGCTGGGGCTGTCGATCGTGGGGCATCGGTCAGATGGTTCGACGATTGGCTGGCCGCGCGTTTCGTCTCAATGCCGTTTCGAATCGCCGGCGCACTATGATGATGTGCTGGATCTGCTGCTGACTGTTCAGCGGATCGGTGTCAAGTCGCTGACGTTTGATGTGGCGTTCACAAAAAATGGCCGTAGTGTGGCTCGAGGGACGATGAAGACGGTTTGCTGTATTCTGCGTCCGGGACAGCCACTGGAGTCATTGGAGATTCCGGATGCGTATCGTTCGAAGATGGAAGAGTTTCGGGCAGGGGGGACTGGACAGTAGGCAGGTTGCAGGTTGCAGGTTGCAGGTTGCAGGTTGCCGTCGAATATTTTTTTTCGAGAAAGACTGGCGTCCGGTGAATGCCGGGGATCGAGCTCTGACGACATCTGGAATTTCAGAACGATCGACCACGGGTTATACTATTTCGATGAGATTTCAGGGGACACTATGCCACTTGTATTGCACATGCACAACGTGAGTCGTGCATTCGAAACGCCACAAGGCAAGCTGACAATTCTGCAGGACGTCAGCCTGCGAGTCGTGTCGGGTACGGCGGTTGCGATTCGCGGGCCGTCTGGTTGCGGCAAGAGCACGCTGTTGTACCTGGCCGGAACCCTGGATCAGCCGACATCCGGCTTGATTGAAATCCTTGGTGAGAACCCGTGGCGTCTCAGTTCCGGACGGCTGGCCTCTTTTCGCAATCAGCATATTGGATTTATTTTTCAGGATCACCAGCTGTTGCCGCAGTGCAGTGTGCTGGAAAATGTACTGTTGCCATCTCTGGCGGGCTTCGGATCTGAAGGCGATGTGCGGCAGCGAGCGAATTCACTGCTTGAACGAGTCGGCTTAAAGGATCGATTGCATCATCGCCCCGGACGATTATCCGGCGGTGAACGTCAGCGTGTTGCCGTGTGCCGAGCTTTGATACATCAGCCGTCGCTGTTACTTGCCGACGAACCGACGGGGAATCTCGATCCGGTAACAGCCGAAGAGATTGGGAAGCTGCTGCTGGAAGTTGCGGCTGAAAACGACACGGCCTTGTTGTGCGTCACACACAGCGATGCACTCGCCGCAGCGTTTCCACATTTCGTAACGCTCAACAACGGCAGCCTGAAATTCAATGACGAAGTTTTGGCGGGGCAGCAGAGTTGAGCGGGGCAGCAGAGTTGAGCGGGAAGGTGCGCGAGTTGACATGAATGCGAGTCGCGGAGCGACATCGCCTACGTAGCTCAGTCGCTCCGCGACTGTGATTCACTTCTTCAATTTGATTCGCGCAGCGCGGTGCCGATGCTGAAAAGCGTGATACCGATCAGGAGTGAGATCGGCATCACGATCAGCCGGAAGCCGTAAAACAACTGGAACAAAATCATCAGGGGCAGCATGCCGAGCGTCAGCAGCTGAAGAAACATACCAAGCAGATGTTTTACCTGTTTCACCAGATTTCCTTCAACAGGCAATTGCCGGAACGGCGCTGCGATTGGTCCGGCCTCCGCCAAAAGTCCAGCATTGAGGTTGCACTAACGCAGAAATTCTGGACCTTCGAGCGGCACGGCGACGCCATCGACTGCGAGAATTTGCGAATTGGTCAATGAATCACCGAAGCGATCGAAATCCTTGAAAGACCAGACGACTTTCTTTTCGCGATTGACTTCAATCAATTGAGGATTGTCTGGACCGGCATGGCAATTGTTGATCAGGATGTTACCGCTCGGAAGAACCTGCAGCGAAGTTACCCACGCCAATTGAATTCCGGGCAGATCGTTTTGATGCAGACTCCAGATGATCTGTTCTGCAGGGGTCACTTCCAAAATGCTGTGTCCATTGCCGGTACCGATGAGTGTGTTGCCACCGGTCAGTCGAATGGCGGAAAAGCATTGATTGCCGAACGCTTCCACACCGTGCCCGCCCGCAGGCTTGCGATCGAATAGCGGAACAGCAAATTCCCACACCGTTTTACCGCTCGGATCATATTCGCGAACCAGGCCATCGCCTTCATGGCAGACCAGATAGTTGCCGGATTCAAGTTTGCGAACCAGTCGAGTGTCTCGATGAGCGTCCGGCACACTGACCTTTAACGCCATTGAATGCACGACTTTCAGATCGTTGTCGAGTTCAATAATATTGCCAGGTCCGGATTCGGCCACCATCGTCAAGCCATTGGCAAGTCGCTGAAGTGCATGAATCTCCAGCCGTTTGCCCTCGTTCTCTGGTCGCTTCCCGGCATCATATTGCCAAAGAACTTCGTCGTTAGCCGGATTGATCTCAGCGACTTCGGTCCATGAAGTCTGGAGCAGCACATTGCCGCCTGGCAACACCTGCAGGTCATGTAGCGGGCCGATCTTATGTTCCCATTCCGTCTTGCCGGTTTCGTCTATAACTGCCACGCGGCTCTTCGATGAATCCGCCGCAATAAATCGTCGCAACGGTTCAGCGGCAGATGCTGCATGATTCGGACCAGCTGCGAGCAATCCCGCGATCACCAAGGCAATGAACCGGGATCTGCTGCAGATGAAATGTGCCGGAATCATGAACATGGTCCTTTGGAATTGTTGCAACCATCGCAAGGAAAGGTTTCGCCCGTGCAGTATGGGCAATCCAGCTTGCATTTGCCAACGATCACGGGGCTTTGCCTAAGGACTTGTCCAGGAACAAGTCCGTCATAATGAGATTTCAGTCCAGCGGTTTCGCGACCATCAATAACGACGTGTCAAGGCGGAAATTCGGAACACTGATCTTCGCTGATTGACGCTAATGCAGACTCGGGATGTGGCCACAATACCAAGCCGTTCTCGAAGAGATTAGTGGTTATCAGCGGCGATTAGTGTTCAAAGAATTCCGGATCTTGCTTCTCACTTCTCTACCCGTGTTTCTCCATCGCACCAAAACACGGCGTTGTTTCTGGACAGGTTCTAAGGCTGGCCGATCTGTTCGTCAATCGTTTATCCTGACTCGCAAACAACACCTGAACGAATAGGGTTGGCGAAGGTCGATAAAAAAAGAAAGCCCGGTCGTCGCCGACGGGGCTCAAAGTGCGGAGTCCGGCACATTTTCGCAATGTGCGAATTATGGATTCAAGCCGGGATCGGCAACCGGGTCGACAGGACGAGCGGCATCAACTGTGACGCCCGAACAGTTTCCGCTGGCACAGCCACCAGTCATAATTCCCTGGGCACATGGAGCACACGTTGATGTGCAGCAGACGGTTTCAGGAATAAGTACGCTGCGAGTATACGGCACCTGTTTCATCACCTGACGAGCCACCATGCGTGTGGATGTCTGTTGAACTTCACGCGGTACCGTCCTGCAGACACGATGCGTTGTTGTGTACGGAACCTGTTTTGCAACGCAATACGGAATTCTGCGAGTCTTTTGCTCGGTCACCAACTTGCAGACCTGATACGGAATCTGTCGGGTTCGCTGTTCAGTCACCATCTTGCAGACCTGATATGGAATCCGCTGTGTCTTTGTTTCACATTCCATGCGGCAGGTGCGATACGGAATCTGCTGCACGACTTCTTTGCAGACCATGCGTGTCAACTGAATCGGTACAGTCCTGACGACGACTTCAGGCACATAGCGCGTCACCTGCACAGGGCATTGTTGACGGACAACCTGAGGCACCATCACAGTGTATGGAATTTGCTGTTGTACAACCTGCGGGCACCATACGCGACGGCAAACCTGGCGCGGTGGGCATTGTGTCATGCAGACCCGAGGACCACACGGTCCACAGACAACTCGAGGAATCACAGGGCCTGGAATCGACTGCGTCTGCGTCGTCCATTGACCGGTCATGCGCTGCACGCAGCGAGTTCGAGTTTCGGGACGCTGGACGGTGTAACATCGTTCCTGCTGTATCGTTTCCGTCACACATTTCATGACGGTTGAGCGGCATTCCTGCTGGATGGTCTCACAGACAGGCTGCTGAATCGTGTAACGTTGTTCGCGAACTTTATCCTCCCAGACCGGACGCTGAACAGTGTAGTTGCATTCGCGATAAAGTGTTTCAGTAACTGGTTTCTGAACACAGTACGTTTCTTCACGCACGGCAGTTTCGGTGACAGGGCGGCAAACGGAATAACATTCTTCGCGAAATGCAGTTTCATTGACCGTGCGATAGCATGTCTGCTGCACATCTTCGAACGTGTTTTCGTAGACCGTGCGACAGGACGTATATTCCTGCGGCTCGTAGACCGTCTCGCAGACTGTACGATAGCAGGTCTCTGTCGAAACCCGGCAGGCCGTGTAACATGAAGCAGGTGCGCAGGACACTGTCGGGCAGCAATTGTACGACGGAACTCCGCAGAGTCCCGCGAATGCTGATACCGGAACCGCGATCATCGCAAACAACGTGAATACAAAAGTACGCATCCGCATGAGTGAATCTCCACAATCATCCGGAAGTCTGCACATCCATTCGCGGACCTCTCACAAGGGAACTCTCGGCATCATCCCGAGTCTTGGACAGAGTACCGACGCTGACCACGGCACTTCAAAGATTTTCTTCGCTATTCAGCGTTTTCCCGACTGAAAGCCATACGACTTCCGTCTGGTTAAGAAGCGTAGCACAGAAGAAATGGATAAAATGAGGCAAATGAGACAATGGCGGTGATTGTCGTTGCAAAATATCAACATCGTGCTTCAACGCATATTCTCGTTCGATTTGTGGCGACAGAGTCTTCGCGGACAGTTGTTGCCAGCGGGTTCGAATGTAGGATGGCCGAAACGTGAATCGCAACTTTTTCGAAATGATGACGAGAGCCACATGACGGAGTTTCAGAGGGTCGCCAAAGTCGGAGACATTCCGGAGGGACAGGGACGTTCATTTGCCGTGAACGGCACGATGGTGGGCGTTTTTCTGTCGCAGGGCAAGTATCTTGCCATCAACGACTTTTGTCCTCACATGGGCGCTTCATTAGCCGACGGTCATGTCGAAGGCGACACCGTGATGTGTCCCTGGCACGCATGGAGGTTCAGTCTGACGGATGGCACCTGGCTGGATAATTCGAGAAGCAAGATCAAGTCTGCCTGCTATGACGTGCGCATCGAAGGCGATGAGATTCAGGTGAGTGTGCCACGGCCTACCGACAGCACATAGTCGCGATAAGCATCGAGCGGAAAATAAGTGTCGCCTTTCGCTCCGCGAACGTTGCGAGTGCGCTGCTTTCGCGGAGCGAAAGGCAACTATAAAAATCCGCACGATGTTAAGTGAACTGTAATACTGAATCGAGTTCAATTCCCTGCCCATTGCCGTCTATTGAACGGCAATGCGAGTCGTGCCGTCGGGGATGACAAACAACGAATGATCCTGTTCGTTTCGTGGCTTGGCTTCCAGTTCAGCGATCCAGCGCCGAAGCTCAAGTCCGTATTCGTCGGCCATGTCGCTCTTCACCAATTCGCGAAGAAATCCAGAAGCTCCTTTTTCTGACAACTCGGCGTCTTCGGCAGTGGTAAATCGTTTTCGCGGATCAGGGTGCAACAGGCCACGCAGCAAATGAATCAGTGATTCGCTGAACTGAAATTCTTCCAGTGGCAACAATGCCGGCAGGCGGTCAAGGATGTTCAGTTTCGCATGCACCAGCTGGTCGAAATGCATCCCGGCGAACGGACGTAATCCGGACAACATTTCAATGAGCATATAGCCCAGACTGGCAAGGTCGGACTGTGGCGTCGCTCGCTGCCCGGCCAGAATTTCCGGAGCCGCATATTCGAGAGTACACGGCTGACCTGCTGGTGGACGTCCGACCCAATAGGCCGAACCGATATCAATAATCTTTACTTGTCCCGTGCGTTTCACCATGATATTCGACGGCTTCAGATCGCAATGAATAATCCCGCCGCGATGCAGCGCCGCAATACCTACCAGACACTCACGCAGAATTGCCACGGCCATGCCGGGCTTGAGACGGCAATCGACTTCGCCTGTTGTGATCACTCTTTCAGTGATATTTGCCCAGCGTGTTTCACTGACAGCATCGTGAACAATCGCCAGCGTTTCTCGTCTCAGAATGTGCAGCAGATCGAACCCGTCGATCCATTCCATTTCCAGCACATAAATTCCACTATCGATCTGAAACGCATGGACGGAGACGAGGTGGTCCACCTGAATCCGTGCGACAATCGCCGACACTTCGGCCAATCGGTGCATTTCCTGCTCGTAATGCCGCTGCGACTCAAACGCCAATGGGGAAAAAAACTTGAGCGCTACAGGAATCCTGAAAGACGCAACTCCACGTCGTTCGGCAAGCATCACGCATCCTTGACCGCCAATTCCCAGGCGTTTGATGAACGTGCGTTCCGAGGTCCAGTCGAGACCGCGCCGCAAGAGCAGCGCTGAGTAGAACTCATGCAAAGCCTTTACTTCAGCGGAGTTTGACGCAGCTTTTGGCGAGTGGCTTTGTAAAGTCAAGGTTTCGGAGACTCACGAGATCAAGAGTTGTGACCCCGGAGTGTAGGCTAAATGACTTCCTCCGCCCTCAATTTCTTTCCGCCAAACACGCCTATCCAGGAAATCAAATGAAAACGACTTTACGATCAAGTTGTTGCGATGTTTCACGGCGTTGTTGAATTCCAGGTGCAAAGTTCCTAAACTTCGCAGAACTGGCATTTTGCGGAACGGAAAGCCTCAGCCATGAATTTGCATCCTTGTTTAAGATCACCGACCGACCGTCTGGCGAACGTGTTCGAACGAATTGGCGGGCTGCCATCCAGGCTGGTGCTCGCCGCACTGGTATTTTTGCTGGCACCCGTCGATGCGGACGAGCGCAGTCCGCGCTCCGGAGCTCCAGCGGATGAAGTGGAAGACTTCCCTGTATTCAAACTTGAGCGGCTGCTTCCTGGTGGGGATTCTTCTGAATTCCTACTGCCGCCCGCTGATGAGGGTGACAGCGGTGTGATCCCGTGGCAACGGCGAAATCCGGTCGATTCTGACACGCGAGGTTTCGATGGAAGCAACGGGATAGGAACCAGGGGTAGCTCTGGGCGGAATCCGGTTCGTCCGCCCCTGCGCGAGGATCGAACGCCAATGCCCGATGAAAGAAGCCTGCCAATTCGTGATCCCTTTTCTCCCGCACAGCCGCGTGGTACTGACAACCTCACGGATCCAGTATTGCCTGCCGAAGATGCGACATTTGCGGACGGATTTGACTGGAGTCTTCAACCGGTCACGTTGGCGGATCTGGAAGTCGGACATCCCTGGGCGTTTGAGCACACTAAGCCTGGTCTGTCTGAAATGGAATTGGCAGATTACATCCGACTGATCCGCGCTGTCAGCGACCGCAAGGCATCGATCGGGCTATACCTGCCTGACGACGTAAACATCACTAGTGCGTGGGAATCGGCCTTTTACGGATTTGCAGAAGCGAGACAACAAGCGTGGCTCAATGGTGCCCTGTTAATTCAGCCGGCGCAAAGCGGGTTGTCGAATCCGTTTGGCTCAGGAGTGGTCTCAACGACTGATCATCTTGTCGAACATGCGAACCTGAAGGCGTATTCACTGACCGCTGATATGCGATCGCATCCGTCGGATTTCGTCGGACGCCCCGTCGTCTTGTACGGGCTGTTCACACCGGCAGGCACCAATCAACTGCAAGCGAAACAGACGCTGGGAGACGAAAAGAGTGTTTACAAACTACAACGCGGTTTTCTCCGGAATCTTTCTGACACTGCGAACATCGCACTGGTTGATGCCGAGAGTTACGTCGATTACGACTCACAGAAAAAAGCAATTGACGCATGGCCGGTGGGGCAGCGGATCAGGTATCCGGTACTGATTAAGGGGTGGTTCGTTAAGAGAATTGGCGAACAGCCGCTGGTGTATTGCGATGTCGTTCGTGTGCTGACGCCGCGTCCGTATGACGAGTACATTCGCGACAACGTTCGCAGTCGACGTCGTATTTCAGACGACGAGAGCTGGCTGTACTACGAAACTCTGCGCCAGCTCCAGATCACCAGTGCCAAAATTCAGGCCGGAGTTGCGCTTGCCGATCAGCAACTGCGGGTCGAAACCCTGATGCGTGAGGTTAATGAAAAAGCGACCGCCGACACCGCGCTGCTGCAAAATGCGTTGCGGGCTGGAACGCTGGGCGACACTGATCCGCGGAAAAACAGGACGTTTCAAGCCCGCCTGACACGACTGGAACGGCAGCTTGATCAACGGCTCAATCGATACCGCGAATATCAGCAGCAGCCCGAAAAATTTCCGCTGTTCGTAGATATTTTTCAGCATCCTGATCGATGGCAGGGTCACCTGGTGACGCTGCGTGGCCATGTGCGGCGAGTCACCTCGCACGAAGGTGATCCCGCGCTGTTCAAAGGCCAGCCTTTACACGAACTGTGGCTGTTTACAGACGATTCACAACACAATCCGACTGTGATTGTGACACCGTCGCTCCCCGATGAGTTTCCACGCAATGCAGACATCGTGGATTCAGTCACTGTGACCGGATGTCTGTTCAAGATGTACGTTTATCGGTCTCAGGATGAGAACCGGATCGCTCCGTTGCTGCTGGCGGGGCGCATTGAGTGGAATCCGACCAATGAACAGATTCTGGCGTTAGGGAAAGAAGGACATTTCGTTCGGGGATCACGGTTACTTGCAACTGCCAGGGCGAACTCCGGTCGTCCTGTGAGTGATACGATGTTGCTGTTGTTTGGTTTCGTATCACTGTTAGCCACGATGACGGTTTGGGGCCGAGTGCAGCGGGATCGGCGCGAACACCAGCGACTGATGCGCTTGGTGGACGAGCGACCGGATTTTCGTCAGACTTCACAGGACATGTATTCCGGACCTTTTGCTGATTCCAGATTTGAGCCCACTCGCGGATGACCCCTTCGGCCGTCGATTCCACCTGCAATGTCGTGCCCTTTGTGCCAATCATCGATCGCCCGATTCGGCTTGGTGTGCTGATCAGCGGAGGCGGCACAACGTTGCTCAATTTTCTGGACCAGATCCGCAGCGGCAATCTGGCCGCTGAAGTGCCGCTCGTGATCGCCAGCCAAAAGAATTGCAGAGGCATCGACCGGGCTCGCAGCGCCGGTCTGGAATGTCTTGTGATTCGACCTCGCGATTATGCGAACGTGCTGGACTTCAGCCACGCAGTGTTCAGCGAATTGAGAAGAACTCAAATCGATCTGGTGACGCTCGCAGGCTTCCTGAGCTTGTTGCACATTCCCGAAGATTTTCTGTGGCGCGTGATCAACATTCACCCGTCGCTGATTCCGGCGTTTTGCGGCCATGGATTTTATGGTCATCATGTGCATGAGGCCGCAATAAAAAGAGGCGTGAAGGTCAGCGGCTGCACTGTGCATTTTGCTGACAACGAATACGATCATGGGCCCATCATTCTGCAGCAGACGGTTGCGATACCCGATGGCTGTACGGCCGACGAATTGTCGGCCATAGTGTTTGAACAGGAAAAAATTGCCTACCCCGAAGCCATCCGACAACTGGCATCGGGACGATTGACTATTAAGAATCGGCGGATATATCTTGCCTAATATATGGACCAAATGAATTCCGGAGAATCTCAGTCGGCGGAGCGACTGAGCTACGTAGGCGACGTCGCTCCGCGACTCGCATTCTTTGTGAGGCCCGTGCGAAAAAGAAGGTCGATGGTAGTTGGCATCACATTCGTTAACTGTTACACCGTGTGCTGTCCGGAGAATCTCAGTCGGCGGAGCGACTGAGCTACGCAAGCGACGTCGCTCCGCCGACTCGCATTCCTTGTCAGGCCCGAACGTGTCGCAACTCAATTTTCAAAGGCACAATTGATGACCACTTTTGCTGAACACACATCACCGAACGTCCTGAAGGGGCAGTCGTTTCTTTGTTTTGTCGGTGACGACTACGAAGACCTCGAACTCTGGTATCCCAAACATCGTTTGATCGAAGCCGGGGCGACCTTTGTGACGGCTGGTCAGGAATCTGGCCGCCGGTACGTCGGAAAAAATGGCTATCCGTGTGTCTCAGAGATCGCGATTCAGGGAATCGACACGTCGAAATATCACGGCCTGATCTGTGCTGGCGGCTGGATGCCTGATAAACTGCGACGCGATCCGGACGTGCTGCGAATCACGAAAGAATTCGCCGCCGCAGGCAAGCTGGTCGCGGCCATCTGCCACGGTGGCTGGATCCCGATTTCCGCGAAAGTTTACAACGGCGTCAAGGTCACGGGATCGCCTGGTATTAAAGATGATCTCGTCAACGCCGGTGCCATATTTGAAGATGCTTCCGTGGTTGTCGATCGACATTTCGTGAGCAGTCGCAAACCGGACGATCTGCCGGACTTCTGTCGCGGCATCATTCACGTCTGCGCGCCCAGAACCTGCTGAACAATGCCGATTCCGACAAGTTCACTCCATGCAGTGGCCAACTGATTGAACACCGGGCCGGGTATCGTCGTGCCGATCTGTTCGCCGTTGACATGTCTCACCGGCAACAGTGTGGCTGCGCTGGACGACAGAAAGGCTTCGCTCGCATATCGGAATTCGCCGAGCGGAACCGGGCGACGTTCAAATGGGATGCCCAGCGTCCCGGCAAATTCTTCAACAAGCTGGCTGCTCAGACTGTTCAGCACGCAGGAGTCGGGTGTGACAATGCGACCGTTGCAGACAAGATGCACAGCGGAAGTACTTGTTTCGGTAATGAACCCCGCATGATCCAGCAGCAACGCCTTGCTGCCAGGCTCCAGATGCGTGGCCTCCTGATCGGCCAGCCACCAGTGCAATCGATTGCGAACTTTCAGACTGACGTCAAAGCAGTCGTCCGGGATCTGCCGTACACTTGCGGTTCGCAGAAGCACACCGTTACGCAGTTGAGGTCGCCAGGTTTCGAAAGGTAACTCGAACGTATGCACGGCGGCTGTCGCACGAGTCCTTCTGGCCAGTTCGGTGCCAAGGTATGTAGAATTCGGACCAGCCGTGGAAAAAATGACGATTCCAAGGTCGCGTTCGGCGGCAATCAACGGCAGGTTGTGAGCAAGCACGCAATTGATGGCCTCCAGGAATTGCTGTCTGTCGTATGGTTCAGGGAAACCGATCTTGTGAATTGAATTCCGCAGGCGATCAAGATGCTGTGAGAGGCGAAACGGTTTGTGAGCGAACGTGCGAGCCATTTCTGAAACAGATGCTCCGGCGACGACGCCCAGATCCCAGACAGGGACGGCGGCCTGTGTGTAGGAAATCAATTCTCCATTCATCCATGCAATCGGCAAGGTCATGAGGGTGTGGTTTCGCAGGAGGTTAGAGTCTTACTCTGTTTTTTAAGCGCACGGTGCGCGCATGTTTCATAGTCGTGGATCGCTCCGCGATCCAACGCTGGATCGCGGAGCGATCCACGACTATGGGGTGCGGGCGAAGCCCG
>Ga0105048_10011947_pt1 | contig 13653 bp, 8 predicted proteins | sample MAT05_FD_78382 | JGI IMG/M metagenome (GOLD analysis project Ga0105048, IMG submission 78382) | Freshwater microbial communities from Lake Fryxell liftoff mats and glacier meltwater in Antarctica - MAT-05 | ecosystem: Environmental > Aquatic > Freshwater > Ice > Liftoff microbial mat | place...
ATTTTTAATACTGCACTGGTATTTATCTTTATTCGGCCAAACGTTTTTTTTACACCGTTACGCTGCGCATAAAATGTTTACAATGAACAAATTCTGGGAAAAGTTTTTTTATATTTTTGCCTGGGTTACGCAAGGTTCTTCTTATTTGAATGCTAGAGCCTACGCCATTTTACACCGCATGCACCATGCTTACAGCGACACCGAGAAAGATCCGCATACGCCGCATTTTTTTAAAGATGCCTATCACATGATGCTTCATACAAGGCAAATTTACAACGACGTATTAAACAAACGCGTGGTGATTGACGAAAAGTTTGATCGCAATTTTCCAGAATATCCGGTAATCGATAAAATTGCTGATAACTGGATTACGCGCATTGCTTTTGGTACATCTTACGTTGCGGTTTATCTTGCGGTGTATTTTATGGTTCCCGGCTATCATTGGACTGTCTTTTTGCTTTTACCAGTTCATTTTTTTATCGGCCCTATCCAAGGAGCTATTGTTAATTGGGCCGGGCATAAATACGGATACCGTAATTTTAATAGTGTGGATAAGTCCAAAAATACCTTATTTTGGGATATATTATTAATGGGAGAGTTATTTCAAAACAATCACCATCAAGCAGGGTCAAAACCTAATTTTGCAGCCAAATGGTATGAGTTTGATCCAACTTATCCAATCATTCTTTTGTTGAATAAGTTGCGAATTATCAAGTTAGTGAAAGTATAAGTGTATTCACAGAAAATTTTGGGAAAACAATTTATAAAATCGCGTTTTATAATTTCTTAAAAATTATTGCAATTTTGCAACGTATTATTTATAAATTTAAATATGCGTGGCGTGATAACCCATTTTCTTCTACTTCTTGTTTATTTTGGTTTATCACAATCAAGATCTATAGACAGTTTAAAGTCCTGTCTTAGTCTATCAAAAAGTTTCGATACCATTTATATAAATGACTTAAATGAAATAGGTTGGCAATACCTTGACAACTCGACCGATTCATCCAAAAAGTACGTTCTTAAAGCCCTTCATCTGTCGAAGGAATTAAACTTTACGAACGGCCTCATCGACTCTAAAAACACCTTGGGGATTTTACACCGTTACTCTGATGAAAACGAAAAGGCAATAGTTTTATATCTCGAAATTATAGAATTAAGAAAACTACAAAATAGGCTTTCAAAATTAACCGGAGCTTACGGTAATCTCGGATCAGTGTATTATGAAATTAATGACTTTCCACAAGCACTCACTTATTATTTAAAAGCCTTTGAAAGCGCTAAAGTCTACCTCCAAACCGACAATCAAATAGTTCTATTAAACAATATTGGGAATGTTTATAAATCATCGGGCTTAAATGATCTGGCTATTGAAAGTTATCAAAATGGTTTAAAGTTAAATAAGGCAAGAAATGATGAGATTCAAGAAGGCCAATTTTATGTAAACATTGCTAACGTTTACGAACAGGAGGGGTTGTTTAAAGAGGCCTTGAGATATTATCAATCGGCATACCTCATTTTTAAAAAAACAGAAAATATTAGACTTCTAAGTATAGTGTTAAATAATTTAAGCGCTAGTTTACGGCATTTAGGAGAATTGAAACGCGCGGCAAAAATTTTAGAAGAAATGCAAGAAGTTGCTGATTATTTAAAGGAAGATGATTATTACGCCGACTTAGCAGAAAAAAAAGCAACATACTATTTGGCGATTCACCAAAATCGTAAAGCTTTGATCGAAATTGAAAAAGCGCTGCAACTGACCGATTCAACGTATAATAGGGTGACTTTTGCAAATCGTTTATTAACGAAGAGCGATATTTATAACGAATTAGCCAATTACGAACAAGCTTTATTATTTTGTAATAGAGGAATCGCCGTTATGATGGGACAAAACAATAAAGGCAACGTCGGCGCGGCGTATATTTCTAAGTCTAAAATTTATCAAAACATGGGAAATTATAAATCTTCTTTACAGTATTTTCAACTCGCGGTTGAACTTAATGATTCACTCGCTTCTGATGCCTTTAATACAAAAATGGCCACATTCAATTCTCTGAACAAATTAGACAGAAAAGAAAAGGAATTGGCGTTAGCGAACAGTTCAAAAGAAAAAATTGAAATCGAAAACAAACAACAATCACTTTTTCTTAGTGGTTCCGTTATTATTGGAATACTGGTACTCATTCTTTTACTCTTTAGTTTTAGAGCCTATCGTGTAAAGAAAAAAGACAATCAACAACTCAATCAACAGAAGCAAGAGATTCAAGAGAAAAATAAAACATTACACGTACGGCAAATAGAGCTTGAGCATCAAAAACTAGTGATTGAAGAAAAACAAAAAGAAATTTTAGATTCTATTCATTATGCTAAAAGGATTCAGCAAACTCTGCTGGCCAATCGCAGCTTAATCAATCGAAACTTGCCTGAGAATTTTATCTTATTTAAACCAAAAGACATTGTAAGTGGGGATTTTTATTGGGCAGCTGAAAAAGGTGAGTACTTTTATTTGGCTGTGTGTGACAGCACCGGCCATGGGGTGCCAGGAGCATTTATGAGTTTGCTGAATATCACTTTTTTGAATGAAGCCATTAATGAAAAAAACGTTCGTGAGCCTCAGGAGGTATTAAATCATGTGCGTCAAAAACTGATAGAAAGTGTTTCGCAAGATGGCGGGCAAGATGGCATGGATTGTATTTTAATATGTTTAAATAAAACGGATAACAGTATCAGTTATTCCGCAGCGAAAAATGCGTTGTTAAAGGTTAGTGGAAATGAGTTATTTGAGTTTCAGGCTGATAAAATGCCAGTAGGCAAAGGCGAAGTATTGGATTCTTTCAAACTTAGACAATTAAATTACAAAAAGGGAGATTTTCTTTATCTCTATAGTGATGGCTTTGCCGATCAATTTGGAGGGCCACGAGGTAAAAAGTTTAAATCCAAAGCACTTCATGAGCAACTGCTCGCCTGTACTTCATTGCCGGTAAAGGAGCAAGAAAAAATGATGGATAAAATTTTTGAAGATTGGAGAGGTGATTTAGAGCAGATTGATGATGTGCTGCTCATAGGCATCCGAATGTGATATTATAATAAAGAAATTTGCTGATGCTGGCTTAAAGCTAGCTTGTATACCTGCAGCGTTCGCACCCTTGCCTCAGCGTGATTAACTATAGGTTCGGGATAATCCTTCGTTTCAAATTCGGGAATCCATTTTTTAATGTATTTAAATTCGGGATCAAATTTCTTTTGCTGTTCGGTAGGGTTAAACACCCTGAAGTATGGCGCGGCGTCGCAACCGCTGCCAGCAGACCATTGCCAGCCACCGTTATTGGCGCTGAGGTCAAAGTCATTTAATTTTTGCGCGAAATAAGCTTCTCCCCACTGCCAACTAATGAGTAGGTCTTTTACTAAAAAGCTACTCACAATCATTCGAACGCGGTTATGCATAAAACCTGTTGCATTCAGTTCGCGGATGCCAGCATCTACAATTGGGAAGCCTGTTTCTCCCTTGCACCATTTCAAAAAGAGTTGTTCATTATTACGCCAGGGAATGTGATCGTATTGTTTTTTAAAAGCGCCTTTTGCAACGTGCGGAAACTGCCAGAGGATCATCATGTAAAAATCACGCCAGATCAATTCGTTCAGCCATGTTTCGCTATGCGCTAATGCTTCTTTTACAAGTGCACGAATACTCACTACGCCAAAACGTAAATACACGCTTAAACGACTAGTGCCGGCGGTAGCGGGATAATTGCGCTGCTCTTTGTATTTTTGAATAAGCAAAGCATCAATTGCGGGATTGGATTTAAAATCAATGTTTGTTTTTTCAAAGCCTAAACTTTTAAGACTTGGAATTTCGTCAGGAGCTTGCTCTAAAAATTTTTTAAAAAATTTTTCCGTTGGATAACGTTCATAATCAACAGCTGTAAGTTTCTTTTTCCATTTATTACTATAAGGAGTAAATACCGTATAAGGCTTTCCGTCGTCTTTTGTTACTTCGTTTTTTTCGAAAACACATTGGTCTTTAAACGTTTTAAAAACGATGCCATTGGATTTAAGAAATGTTTGAATAGTTTCATCTCGTTCTCTTGCGTAGGGCTCGTAGTCGTGGTTGGCATATACCGCTTCGACGTGATGTAGGTTTAATATTTTTTTAAAAGCGTCGAGCGGACTGCTATGAAAAACAGTTAGGCCAGAACCTAGTTTTTTTAAAGGTTCATGCATGGCACTAATGGCCCGGTGAATAAAATCAACACGCCTGTCAAAGGGATCTTCGAGATGTTTGAGAATATCATTATCAAAAATAAATATTGGTAAAACGTAGTTACTTTCGTTTAAAGCGTGGTAAAGCCCCACGTTATCGTTGAGCCGGAGGTCGCGCCTAAACCAAAAGATACATATTTTATTTCCCATACAAATAATAAAAAAACCCTCCACAAAGGAAGGGTTTCAATTCAATTTTTCATCTTTTAGTTTTGAAAATTCTTTAAGGCGCTCATTAGCATTTTCCGCGCGATAAAAATTCGGCTTTTGATTGTACCTAACGGGAGACTCATCTCGTTGGCAATCTCCTCATATTTATATCCGTTGTAATAACGTGTAAATGGCACTTTATATTGATCTTCAAGTGTTTCGATGTGTTTAATAATTTCTTTAGCGTTAATGCGGCTTTCGCTGTGATCGTAGCTGTTTTGCTTAAACGCTCTATTCATAGCAATATCGTCGCCCTTAGAAATCAGTTGTTTAGTTTTTAAATTTCTTCTGTAAGCATTTATAAATGTGTTTTTCATGATCGTAAACAACCATGCTTTGATATTGGTGCTGTCTTCAAATTTTTCGCGATAAGTGATTGCCTTCACGTAGGTGTCCTGCAATAAATCCAAGGCATCTTCAATGTTGTGGGTAAGGCTTAAAGCGAAGTTCCTAAGCGAGCTTTTCTCCTGTAAAATTCTTGTGTTAAATTCTATAGCTGTCATTTTTTTGTCTTTAAATTATTTCACCCCGTAAAGTTAGATGTTTTGTTTAATGTTTTCACGTTAAAATTAAACAAAATGCGTAAGTGTTTAAAAACTAATTGATTGAGGAAACTTAAAACCTTTGTTTTTCGAAATAATTACAGAGTTTTAAGAAGAAAAACGTACTTTCGCATCCAAAATACTCGAAAACAATGTCAAATCAGTTAAGTGAACAGGAATTATTAAGAAGACAAAAATTAAATGATCTAAAAGCCTTAGGAATCGATCCCTATCCGCCCCAGGAATTTATAAGCAACGCAAACGCATTAGACATTAAAGAAAATTACGAGCGCGACAAATTAAATTTTAAGGACATTTCGATTGCTGGTCGGATTATGAGTATCCGCGATATGGGGAAGGCCTGTTTCGCTGTGATACAGGATGCTTCAAGTACAGTACAGTTGTATGTGAGAAGGGACGATATTTGCCCCGAAGAAGATAAAAGTCTTTACGATTTGGTTTGGAAAAAACTCATCGATTTGGGTGACATTATTGGCGTGAAAGGATACGTTTTTACAACCAAAACAGGTGAGATCTCTATTCACGTTACGTCATTAGTTTTGTTAAGTAAGTCTTTGAAGCCCCTACCTGTTGTGAAAACAGACGATACTGGAAAATCATTTGATGAGGTAAGCGACCCGGAGTTTAGGTTTCGTCAGCGTTATGTTGACCTCATCATTAACCCTCAGGTGCGTGATACATTTAAAAAACGTACACAGATCGTTAACTCAATTCGGCAGATTTTGAATAATGCCGGTATGCTTGAAGTAGAGACGCCAATCCTTCAAAGTATTCCGGGTGGTGCTACAGCTAGACCTTTTATAACGCATCACAACGCTTTAAACATGCCTTTGTATTTGCGTGTTGCCAATGAGTTATATCTTAAACGTCTTATTGTTGGGGGCTTTGAAGGTGTTTACGAGTTTGCAAAAGATTTCAGGAATGAAGGGATGGACAGGACACACAACCCAGAATTTACCATTCTTGAATTTTACGTTGCGTTTAAAGATTACAATTGGATGATGAACTTTACAGATAATATGTTGGAGAAAATTGTTACAGATCTTTATGGAAAAACAGAATTGACGGTCGGTGAGCAACAAATAGATTTTAAAGCGCCGTTTAAACGTGTTACTATGTATGAAGCCATTAAAGAACATACCGGTTTTGACATAAATGGAATGAATGAAGAAGCTTTACGTGGCGTTTGTGGCCAATTAAATATTCATGTAGAAGCGAGTATGGGTAAAGGAAAACTCATCGATGAAATCTTCAGCGAAAAGTGCGAAGGGCATTATTTACAACCAACTTTTATTATTGATTACCCGGTTGAAATGAGTCCGCTTACCAAAAAGCATCGCAGTGTAGAAGGCCTTGTAGAACGTTTCGAATTAATGATCAATGGCAAAGAAATCGCTAACGCCTACACCGAGTTAAATGATCCAATCGAACAGCGCGAGCGTTTTGAAGAACAGTCAAAACTGCAGGAACGTGGCGATGACGAAGCGATGTTTATTGATCACGATTTTTTAAGAGCCCTTGAGTATGGCATGCCGCCAACAGCAGGCATCGGTATAGGTATCGACCGCTTAACCATGTTGCTCACTAACAATGTAAACATTCAAGAAGTTTTGTTTTTCCCTCAAATGCGACCAGAAGTTGCACGTGCGGAAGAGCCGCATTCATGAAGATCAAAACTACAACTACAATAACTGAGCCGAATGAGGCCGGACACGACTGCAAGTGCATTCATAATTTAATTGAAGAATGGACGAAAATTATCGGTGGCCTGTCCTAAGGCATGAGCTAACACAATTCTAAGGTTAGAGTTCTGGCATATCTTTGTGATTACCGTTTCCTAGTAGTTTTATTTATTATATTTACTTAGTTTTTTAAACAGCTATTGTGCGCCTTTTACTTAAAATAATTCCGTTTACATTCCTTTTGTTCTTCTACGCCTGTGAGGAGGAAAAAAAGATAATTGAAACGCCGAAGCCGAGAATTTTTACCGGATATCACATATTGCTAGATGAAATTATTCGATCGAAGGATGGTGTCTTCAGGGGAATAAATCTAAACATGAAATCAGCGGTGATCAAAAGTATTGAAACCGCAGCGCCGGTAGAAGTTTCGGAAAACCACCTTTATTTTGAGTATAAAGCCGACAGTGCCACGTATTATTCGGTAGACTATACATTGTATAACGACAGCCTTGAAGAAATAAATGTGCAGATCAACAGCAATGATCTTGAACTAACGTCTTATTTATTTTGCGACTTAAAAGACTATTACGCGAATAAACTGCCCAACCCTACTGAGGATAAGGGATATGTGGTTTACAATTGTTTTGAAGGTCAGCGTAAACCTTTTGTGGTGTCGTTGAGCGATAACTCAAGCCCTACAAAAGGCACCATTAACATGGTGATTTATAAAGACAAATAATAATTCTTTTACAAAGCGCTATACCTCCTAAGAGTGTTTTGGCTTTGTTACTCGCAATAAACAAACACCAGAGTTTAGTTCCTTGATGACAATTCCTTTTTGATCTTCCTGTGTTATTTTTATTTCTTCGTCGCAAAGCTCTGGCAGGCTAAGTTCGAGCACCAAATAAATCTTAAAAGGCTGTAGAAAAAACCCACTGTTTGAGGCGGGCGCCGTAAGTGTTTGTAAGGATTTCCGAGATTTCATACAAAAAAACCCTTACAAACACTATTTCAGGGTTACCCGGTTTAAGGCAGGTTGTTCACCTTTTTTAAAGGCTTTAACTGCCGAAATGCGGTTTAATAACGAAAGGAAAAATAATTTAGTCTAATTGTTTTCCTTCGCCGCAATGTCATTTAAGATTTATTCGTTGTCCTTTAACCCAATTTACAAATCAAGATTGATTAACATAGTCGTTGACGTTTTTTGTATAGTAAAAGGTCAGAAAAGCCGCTACAGATGCACCGGCTTTTAAAAAGAATCAGAAATTAATCAAGTCATTTTTCAATAATAATCTTTTTGGTCACTTTTAAACCATTACTTTCTCCGGTGATAAAATAAACCCCATTCGGCAGTGTACTAACCGCTATGTCTTTTTTGTCATTCTTAGAAAGTTGCGTGGTATGAACAACTTGTCCGAGTGTATTCACTATGCTGATCTTGATATCCGCTTGTGAGCCGATCGTGAAGTTACCATTGTTGGGATTTGGATAGACGTCTAAACCTAGATTTGTATTTCCGGTGAGAGCGTCGATGCCTATACAAGTGGCAATAAACTGTGTAACGGTGTTTGTTTTCACACAGCCGTTTAGGTCTGTTCCTGTTACGGTAAAGGTAGTTGTTACAGTAAGCGTGTTGTAAGAAATAGCTGGCGTTGCAGCGCCCGTGTTCCATGTATAAGTATTAGCGCCGCTTGCGGTAACAGTCCCAAACTCAAGCCGGCAAAGTTGCGGTTTTGTCGCCGTGGCGTTTACATTTGGCAGTGAGTTAACAATTACGGTGACAACGAGAGATGAAGTGCAGTTGCCAGTTAATCCTATGATTGTATAATTTGTAGTGAGGGATGGAGACACAGAAACCGAGGGTGTGAAAGTGCCGCCATTGACAATCCAGGTGTAGCTATTTGCCGCGCCTGAGGCATTTAATATTGCCGAGCTTCCCCTGCAAATTGCAGTAGGACTCGATACCACAAACGTTGAGATAAACACGGATAAAGTAAGCGTATTGGTGTTGTTACAACCTGTTAGGGTATTGGTACCGGTTGCGAAATAGCTTGTCGTAACAGTTGGAGTTACATTATACGAAGTGCCCACACCAGTATTATTAATCCAGTTATAGGTCACATTCGGCATCGTTGCGTTAACAATTGAGAGTGCTGCGGCTTGTCCAGAACATGCAAAAGGAATACTACTTGTAAGTGTCAATACAGGTCGTGGGTTGGCAATAATTAATTGTGTTTGTTGCGAAGTACAATTTGATGCGTTGGTTCCCATGAGAGTATATAATGCAGTGGCGGTAGGTGTTACCGTAAAAGTATTGCCAATAACAGGGCCAGGTAACCAAGTGTAGGTTGGTGCATTACCTGTGGCTGTTAACACAACACTGCTGCCGGCACATACAGCAAATGTAGGCGTGTTGATACCTACAACGGGACTCGGGTTCACACTAAATTGCACTATACCGCTCGCAGTGCAACTTCCGTTTGAAGCGGTAACGGTATAGTTGCTTGACGCGTTTGGAAATAAAACAAAATTAGAAGCGGAAAAATTATTAGGAACCCATGTATAAGTAATTCCACCAATTACATTTAGTACCACCGGATCACCCACGCAAATAACCGTTGGGCTGGCTGTCGCAACAATGTTGGGAAGTGGGTTAACTTGAAGAAAAACAGAAGCGGTGCTTGTGCAGGCGCCATTGCTTCTAAAAACAGTATAGCCCGTTGGAATCGCAGGTGAAACCGCAGCGGTAAAACTGTTAAGCGCCGTTCCTGGAGTCCAAGTGTAGCCGGTTGCCCCTTGCGCCGATAAAATAGCTGTTTGCCCTAAACAAATGGCAGTAGGTGTAACAACTGGAGGAATATTTGGCGTTACCAGAACTGTCACCCCGGCAACAGCGATGGCCGTACAGCCGTTTGCTGCAATACCTGTAACGGTATAAACGTTGGTTGCCGGTGGAATAAAAGAAGTATTATTTAAAACGCCTGAAGTCCAGGTATAACCACTAACGCTGCCACCACCGTTCAATATAACAGCACTTCCGTTACAAACCGTTGGGTTATTTGCGCTTGCGGTAACGTTAGGTGCAGGATTAACAGTGATCGATGAAGAGGCCGTGGCCGTTCCGCAAGCGTTTGCCCCGGTTACTGTATAACTTGAAGAGACTGGAGGCATAAAGGAAATGCCATTTGTAACCGAGCCAGTCCACGTATATGTTGTAGCGCCGCTTGCGGTTAACGTAGCGGGCTTACCCGCGCAAAGAGAATTAGTGCTGGTTAACACCGATATAACTGGCAAACCCGCGTCAACAGTTACTGTTAATACACTGTTAGAAATACAGCCTAGCGAATTGGTACCTTGTACAGTATAAGTTGTGTTTGAAGTTGGTGATACGGAGATACTCGAACTATTTGATCCACCTGGCGCCCATGTATATGAAAGCACATTAGAAGCACTCAAAGTAACCGCAGAGCCAGAGCAAACTGAATATCCCGAAGCGCTTGCCGCTACGCCTGCGCCATTAAAATTATAAGTAAAGATCACGATGCCGTTGCCTATTCGGATGCCAGCAGTAACAACCGTATTTGTGAGTGTTCCGACGAAAGCCGAGCCGCCGCCACCTCCGCCGCCTGGCGTAGTGTCAGATCCGTTGCCACCGGCACCACCTCCGTAGAAACCGCCGCCGCCGCCGCCGCAACCGCCACTACCATTATGAAAAATTAATGAACCTACGCCTCCGTTTCCGAGTGTTCCTGCCGAACCGGCTGCCCAAGATTGAAGGCAACCGCCAGTGTTGTAGGTGCCTGCCGCGCCACCCGCGAGGGCAGTACCGCCGTTGCCGCCGTTGCCACCGCCGCCTGTACAATTGCATGCCGAAGAGCTTCCCATTGTTCCGTTACCACCCGCGAGCCCACCGCCCGCGCCACCGTTACCAGCTGGCCCAGCAGTTTGGCAGGATGTCCATACACCATTGCTTGCGCCTCCACCACCACCACCGGCAACAATTATTCTGTTAACCAAGGCAGAGCCACCAGTTCTGATGTCCGACGCGCCTCCGCCGTTTCCGGCCAATCCACTACTTGCGCCATTAAACACTGAATTTCCATTTATGCCCCCGGAGCCGCCACCATTATAGCCATTTTGCCCGCCTACAAATATATTTAACACCTGCCCTGTAGTTACCTGAATTTCCGCTCTTGTATATCCGCCCAGACCGCTTGAGCCACCCGGATTTATTGAAGTCCCTTGTGCCCCGCTAAGTTCTACCGTTATCGTTGTTACGCAGGGAGGCACAATAAAAGTTTGCAAGTTTCCTGAAAATGAAAATGTTTGAACAACTTGCGCCCTATGTTTTGTGAGGCCGAATAAAAGTATAAATGCAAATAGTAATAAACGTTTTGAATTAAAGTAATTTTTTTTCATGTAAAAATTTATTTATTATCAATGTAAATATAGTTAATTGTATGTTAACTCCTAAAAACAGATTTATATCAAATATAGTCGCAAAATTGGCTAATCAGCGCGTTAGCGGAAGCATTAAAAATAGTAGTTCTCTGCACATAGTTGCGCTGTAACCTTAAACTTTCAGCAAAATAAACGACCAGAAATGCACGATAACTTCAACAAAACCATTTGACTAATGTTTCGTAAAATGCAAAAGATTCACACGACTTTTTGTTTTAAATTTTGACTAGTGGTATTTTCTGTATTTGCGCTCACTAACAAAAACCTTACTTTGTAGCCAAAATGGAAATTAATAGATTACCTTCGACTTAGAAAGTGTGAAAACAAAACCTAAAAAAATTAGATCATGACTGCACAGAATGAACATGCACCGCAACATGCACGAAGTTTAATTGAAGCATCGCTCGATCCGTTTGTTACAATTTCATCGCACGGAAAAATCACCGATGTAAATGAAGCATCGACAAAAGTGACTGGAGTCTCCAGAGAACAACTAATAGGAACTGATTTCTCAGATTATTTTACCCAGCCCGAAAAAGCGCGTATTGGATATAAAAAAGTTTTTGACGTCGGATTTGTTTCAGATTATCCGCTAACCATCCGTCACAAAAATGGAGGTTTAACAGATGTGTTATACAATGCTTCCGTTTACAAAGATGAAAAAGGAAATGTATTAGGAGTGTTTGCAGCCGCAAGAGATGTAACACAGCGTAATGCAGCAGAAGAGAAAATTCGCCAAAGTGAAGAAATGTTTAAATCTATTTTTGACATGAGCCTTGCCGCAGTTGTGGTTGCCGATGATCAAGGTAATTATTTATCTGTCAATAAAGCCGCCGGTGAACTTTTTGGTTATTCTATTAATGAATTATTGCAAATGAATGTGGAGGATTTAAAAACAACTCAAAAACTTGGAGCAGCTAAACGCTTTGAAGAATATATCAGAAGCGGCGAAGAAGTTGGAGAGTTTGACTTTATTACAAAAAATGATGTGCATAAATTTGCACAATATCAAACAAGTCGCATAAAAGTTGATTTTAATTTAAGTATCCTGATGGATATCACCGCACAAAAACAAACATCGCAATATGTCAGGAGTTTAATCGAAGCGTCGCTCGACCCGCTTGTTACAATTTCTCCCGAAGGAAAAATCACAGATGTAAATGAAGCATCTATAAAAATTACTGGAGAAACAAGAAATAAATTGATTGGTACTGACTTCTCCGACTTTTTCACTGAGCCAGAAAAAGCACGTGAAGGATATAAACGGGTTTTTGAAAAAGGATTTGTTTCCGATTATCCACTTACTATTAGGCGCAAAAATGGAGAGTCGACCGACGTGCTGTATAACGCTTCAGTTTATAAAGACGATAAAGGAACTGTGCTTGGCGTTTTTGCCGCTGCAAGGGATGTTACGGCTCAAAAAAAATTAGAAAGGGATGCGGCGGAAAGGGAAAAGGAATTAGAACGATTGGTAGATTTGGAGCGATTCAGAAAGTTAACTGTAGGTAGAGAGTTGAAAATGATAGAACTGAAAAAAGAAAACGAAGAATTAAGAAGAAAACTTGGCATTGCTAAAGATGAAAATAGGTAATAATGGAAAATGTTTCTGTTGAATTAGAAATTAAATTAAAGTCTCTGGTGGAGACGCAACGGGCTATTCTTAACATTTTGGAAGATGTGGAAGAAGAAAAAAATCTATTAGGAAACATGCAAAAAGCGGTTCTTAATATTTTAGATGATTATTCAGATGAAAAAAAATCAGCTGACGACACACAAAAAGCTGTAATAAATATTCTGGAAGATTACAGCAAAGAGAAAGATTTTGTTGAGAAAATGAACATCAAACTCACAAGTTCAAATATGGAAATGGAACAATTTGCATTCATCGCTTCTCACGATTTGCAGGAACCTTTAAGAACCATTTCAAATTATACAGGTTTATTGCAGAACCAGTACAAAGGGAAGTTAGATACTAACGCCGATCGATACCTTACCTCCATTAGCGGGGCAACCTTTCGCATGCAATCACTCATCAAAGATCTATTGGAGTATTCAAAAATAGGAAATGAAAAAAATAGAATAACAATAAATTGCAACGAGTTATTGAATGATGTGTTAAATGATATGAACGAATCTATTAAAGAAAGCGAAGCAGAGATACATTCAGAACAATTGCCGGTTATAAACGGATATCATTCCGCGATAAAATCTCTTTTTCAAAATCTTATCAGTAATGCAGTCAAATTCAGGAAAAAAGACGTGCGTCCGATAATCCGTATTTCTGCAGAAATAAAATACAACGAATGGTTCTTTACCGTAAAAGATAATGGAATCGGAATAGACAAAAAATATTATGATAAAATATTTGTAATTTTTCAGCGGCTACATACTAGAACAGAGTATGCTGGCACCGGTATAGGATTAGCTCACGTAAAAAAAATTATCGAATTGCACAGCGGAAAAATTTGGTTCGAATC
>Ga0105048_10011952_pt1 | contig 13650 bp, 6 predicted proteins | sample MAT05_FD_78382 | JGI IMG/M metagenome (GOLD analysis project Ga0105048, IMG submission 78382) | Freshwater microbial communities from Lake Fryxell liftoff mats and glacier meltwater in Antarctica - MAT-05 | ecosystem: Environmental > Aquatic > Freshwater > Ice > Liftoff microbial mat | place...
AGCCCTTGGGCGTGCTTTGCGATGGTTTCCATAACTGTCCATTTGAACTTTGATTACGCCCTTTTTTTCATATTTTGTCCCCTTTGGCAAGCCCTTATTGAGAATGGTGCAAGATCTCAGTTATGATAATCCCAGAGATTAGGCAGCCTTCACCCTCATTGGCGAAGCCGAGGGATTTCTGCTTGCATACCCAGAACGTCGATAGAGATATGTTCAACCGTAAACTACTCGTCCTTCAAGGAAAAAGCAACCCGCATGACATTCACAGGGATTGAGTAGAAGGAGAACATCACTATGGCTTCTGCAATAAAATATTGGCGGTTTGTACGCCTAGATGTTGGAGGAAGTGTTCAGAGAGAAGACATTGCTCCCGCAAAAGCCTTTTTTCAGTACCATTTTTCTGACCTAATTGGGCAAGCAAACATTCCTGACGTTCGTGTGCAAGAGCAACTACAACAGTTACTCCGCTCAGACGTTGAGGAAACTCGGCGATTGGCAGAATGTTGTTTGCGCTGCTTTATTTCTGCCCAAATTGAATGGACTTGCATCTCACTAGAGCAATTTGGTCAACAGCATGGATTCAGCCGTCAAGATTTATTCCCCTATGTCCTGACTGATACCGACCCATTAACTCCACGTCTGCAAAAGACCGGATATTGTGCACCAGCGATCGCCATTCTGCAAACCTATGACTCTAGCCAAGGGATTAACCTTTCTACTTGGACAGTGCGGCTCGTTAAACAGGACAAAGACCTAAAGCAGTTTTTACTAAGTCAAGGGGTTCTGCTCGTCAGCGATTGGGCAATTTTGAATGACACTACCTCGGTACAAGTCCAACGGATTTTATCTGAGAACTACCCTCGCTCTTACAGCGAAATCCAATTTGCTGGGAACTTGCTCAATGCCTACCACGCTGTCTATTTGCGCGATCGCCGGATTCAAAGAAAAGCTAAAGGAGGTAATGAATGCTCAGATCCTACAGTGAATCAGTTGCAAGAGATTGCCCAACAGTTACGAGAAACTCAATCGCTCAACTTGTCCAATGAAAGTGTTCTAGCTCGTTTGCGGGCACTCGCTGCAATTCTGCGCCAGCACCGAATTCAAGTTAGAGTAAAAAGCTTCCAACCTCAGCAGTCGTTGGATAGTCAATGGCAAAATCGTTTACTACCCTTCGACGTGCCAGCCCCAGCCCCTGAGCCTGACGCGGAAGTTGAACAAAATGAGTTCTTGAGCCAGTATCGCCAAGAGTTTGAACGATGCCTTGATCAAGCCATCGTCCAAGTGACGAACGCTCGTTTAATGCTGCTGAAGCGGTCGAAAGATCAGCAGTGGCTCAAAGCGCTCTACCTCATGCACTGCCAAAGTATGAAAATGAGTGAGATTGCCCCTCTAGTTGATTTACCTGCTCAATATGCCGTGAGCCGATTACTGAAGCTGAGAGAGTTTCGGACTGATATCCGCCGCTATTTATTAGGGATTTTAGGCGATCGCATTCAGCAACTAGCCCAAAGTTACGCCGACCCGACTCGTCTCCAGAATTTAGATCAACGCCTTAATGCTGCCCTCGAAGAACAAGTCGATAATGTAATGGAAGCAGCAGAGGCAGAAACCAATATTGCAAACCGTCCGTTGAGCAGTTTGTTTGCCCGCAGACTTTGCCTTCATCTGGACGACAGGAGAATTGAGCTATGACAAACGATTTCACCGACTTAACCCACAATTTTTTGCAAGACGAGGAACCGCTTTCTCTCGAAACTATCCCATTGTCTCCTAATCAAATTGACCAAGCAATGAAACTCAGTGACCCGATCGACAACGCAGTTGAGCAATGGCAAGTTTATTTAAAAATCCTAGCAAGGTTGGGATTTCAGCAGTGGATTCAGGAGAGAATGCCTCGATTGACGACCACTCTGCTACCCCACGATCATCTGCAGGTGGGGGCATTCAAACTTTGTATTGTTGCCATTGGCAGCTTTACCGATGAATTAATTTCCATTCCAAAAGCTGCGATTGATCAGCCTGAGTCAATGCCTCATTTCTACGTGTTGGTCGAGGTATTGGAGGAACAGGAGCAGGTAAGAATTTGTGGCTATCTACGACAGGATAAAGTGATTCAACAATACAAGTCAAGCCCCTTACGAGATGAAGGAAAGAGTTCTTATTTATTGCCTTTAGATTGGTTTCAACTCAATACCGATGAACTACTACTTTACTTGCAACATTTAGACTCAGCGGCAATTGCGTTACCCAATCTCGCAAGTTCTTCTTTAGTTAATGTTGGAGTATGGTTACGGAATCAATTAGACACCATTGCAAGCGATCTATCATGGGTATTGCTGCCTCCACAGACCTATGCATCAGCGATGAGATCCGCTCGGGCGAAGCAACCAGAAATTGAGCAGTTTGACAGTATTATGACTGGGTTACTGGAACAAGGTGTAGATATCTCATCGCAAGCACGAGGGGCATATCGGGATGTGCAGCTTGGGAATTATGACTTGCGCCTATACGTGGTGGCTTGGGAAATTTCTCGTACTGATCCAGCAGAATGGACGTTACTGGTAACCCTAGGAACACAGTCTGGAGAATCGTTGCCGCCCCACATCAAATTAAGAATTCAGGACGAAAAAAAACTCCTAGATGAGCAGATTTTACTAGGGCAGCAGCAGACGACTTATATGTATACTCAGGTTTTTGGAGTGTTAAATGAGCAGTTTCAAGTGGCAGTTGAGACGGCAAATAGGGAGGTGTTGACATTACCGCCATTTACTTTGACAGAGACGGAAGGATAAAACAACTTCTCATGTTCATCCGTTAATATTTGCACTTGCTCATGAATCTCCACCCTCACTCATTTCGGTTAAAAATTCATCAGCAGCAACAAAGCTGTGAGTTTGAGCTGTCAGGCGGCAACGGGCAACAAATTTTATCATGCTTGCCGACTGCTGCTCCCGTCATACAGCGTTACCAGGAATGGCAGCGGGCTTACCTGGGATTTTATCAGGCTATGTCTTTAACAGATCTTCCTATAACCCCAGATTTCTTCCCTTCTGCTGACCCTTCCTTGCGCGGACGTACTGGAAGTAGCGGCAGGATCACCCCCAGTTCTGCCGATCGACAAACTCAACTCGTTCAAGCCGAAACGAGTCTCCTTTTAGAATTTCATCGTTGGCTCCGGGACGGTGAATTATTTGAGATCCGACAAGCCATTGCTCAAGCCAGTCGCCAACTGCAAAACTCAGCCCAACCCAATCACTCTGCGCCCATTCTTCAACTCTTCATTACCTGCTCATCTCTCGAACTCGCCCGACTCCCTTGGGAAAGCTGGGAAATCAGCAGCGAATTTGCCACTATAGGAAAAGTCAAGATTCTTCGCACGCCCCTCAACATTCATATTGGCACAGCCAGCCAGCCCATGCCTCTTCGCCAGGGCAAAGCTAGAATTTTAGCCATTTTAGGAGATGCGACAGGACTCAACTTTCAAGATGATAAAGCGGCAGTTCGATCGCTTTCTCCCCTAGCAGAAATTCAGTTCATCGGTTGGCAACCCGGTCAAACTGCTGAGCAAGCAAAAACTCAAATTCAACAAGCCTTAGTTGATAAAGCAGGTTGGGATATCCTTTTTTTTGCAGGACATAGCAGTGAAACTCATTTGACAGGTGGAGAACTAGCGATCGCGCCTGGTGTATCGATCTCGTTAATTGAAATCACCTCCCAACTGATTAAAGCAAGAGAACAAGGACTACAGTTTGCACTCTTTAATTCCTGTAATGGTTTAAACCTTGCAGAGACATTGGTGAGCTTAGGCTTCAGCCAAGTTGCTGTCATGCGAGAGCCAATTCACAATCGAGTTACTCAAGAATTCTTATCTCGATTTATGAATCAATTAGCAAGACATTGCGATGTCCATGAAGCCCTGTGGTCAACTTGTCATCAACTCAAAGTCGATACCAACCTAACTTATCCTTCTGCCCATCTCATTCCCTCATTGTTCTGTCATCCAGGAGCAACCCCATTTCGTCTCCAAAAACAAGGCTGGCAACAGATGCTGCAAGGGTTCAAACCCAAACGTTGGGAGGCGGTTGCACTGACGCTCTGCTTGGCTGCTGGAGTCATTCCTGGCATCCAAGAATACTTTCTTAGTGGACGAACAGGAGTCCAAGCCGTTTATCGAGATGTGACGCAACAGATCCCTCCCTTAAAAATTCCTCCCGTCGTCCTGGTTCAAGTCGATGCCGAATCTATCAAGAGAGATCGCCGAATAGCCAAACCTCATCCTATTAACCGCAGCTATTTAGCAGACCTAGTCGATCAATTGGTCGATCGCAACGCGAGCGTTATCGGGATTGATTACACGTCCGATAGGGCGGATACTGTTCTAGAGAACGATCAAATTTTTACCAGTACTATTCAAAAAGCGGTTCAAGATCACCAAGTTTGGACTGTGTTTGGCATCTTTTTTGCCGATGAAAATCATTCTTCCTCAGCATCTTCAAGCACTGCATCTCCAAGCATTGCGTCTCCAGGCATTGTTAATCCAAACTGGAGTTTAGAGGGTTATATAGAGGCATCTTCATGGTACGCAACAATCCCCATTACTGGAGAAGATTGTCGCCAGAGTTGTCCATTCAGTTATCTCTTAGCCTTGACCCAATCCGCTCGCCAAGAATACTCCGGGCAATTACCTCAACCTCAACTTCAAAGTCAAACCCGCCTCCGCAATCAATTGCTGGACTTCATTGAGAAGCAAAGCTCAGACTCCAGTCTTTCTGCCTACCCTCGATCGCCTGATCAGACAAAAGCGATCGCTCAATCTCGCCTTCATCCTATTTCTACTCTTTCGTACAGTCTCCTTAATCAATCCTGGTTAATGCCCGTTTTAGATTTCTCCATTCCGCCTAATCACGTTTACGATCGGGTTGCCGCATGGCGACTCTTAAATGAAACTCCCCCAGCTCTTCCCCAAATATCTCAACAAATTGTCATTATTGGTGCAGGTGGCTATCCTGAATCGGGACTGGTTGCTGGTGGTATACCCGACTATTCCCCTCTCCCCCTCGCAACGCGCTACTGGCAACTCCGTCTACCTGCTAGTAATACAGCCGCTGCCTTTCCTGATGGTCAGACAGAAAACAACCCTGCTTTTTTACCCGTTTTGACTGGAGCTGAAATTCATGCTTACTCCATTCATCACATTCTCAATCGACATTGGATTATTCCTGTTCCAGATGTATGGATGGTGGGCATCGGTATTGTCATAGGCAAAGGGACTGAAAGATGGATAATTGGGCAGAAGCGAAAAAGGAAATGGACTCAAAAAGGAAATCGACTGGCTCTTTATAGTTACCTAAGCGGAACGGCACTATATGGAGTAATGGGGCTGCAAGCTTACGTTTCTCTTGCCATTCTTCTGCCTTGGCTGTTGCCGTCTGTCATGTTTTGGGTGTATGTTCTACCTGAGTTGAGAAAAAAATAGAATCCGTCTAAATGCCCCTATGCGACTGAAATTTTTATTAACCGCCCTCACCATTACTTCTCTGAATACGAGTATCTCTTTTAACCCCTCAGCATTTGCTTTCGTATCTCCGCTCTCCATGCAACAAGATAATCAATCAAAATTTCAACTCAGTTTGTTGGGAAATTTACAACAAATGCTTGGAAGGCGGTTACCTCGACCACGCATTTCTCGCGGTTTCATTTGTCCCCTTAGTCCAGGAATAATCGGTAGCAGTCGTATTTGGAACGATCGCCCTCTCTTCCTTTGGGGAGGAGATGCTACCCACATTACCCTAACTGCCCTGGACAATCCTGAATTAAAGCTAATAGATCACGCTCTCGAAACCACCGACACCTATTTCCAGTATGAGGGCAGTGCCCTTCAGCCAGGACAATTCTACCAATGGACTTTGTCCATCTCATCCCAAAGTTCAGTCTCCTCAGTCTCCTTTACTTTTCAGGCTATGGATAGTCCTGAGCGCGACACTTTGGGAGAAGAACTTCAAAAGATAGAAAAACAAGTCAACGAGCCAGAGGCGATTGCAATCAGCCAAGTCCAATATTTCGCAGGACAAGATTTTTGGTCAGACGCAATCCAGAGGCTCTACCAAATTGAAAGTCCTTCTATCGAAGTTAAGCAGTCCCAAACTGAAATTTCAGCCCACTTCTGTCCTATACAATCCACTGCTTCAACTGCTAAGAACAACCAGTATTGACATATTAAACGAGAATGTTTCACTAAATACCCGCAGGCTTGGCAAAAAATAGTGGCTGTATTTATTAGAAGATTCCAAGCGATCGATATCCTTTACCGGGGAGCTAAAGATGTGGAATGTTTAAGCGATTAAAAGTTCAAACAATTTTATATGGCTTCCTTATCATCTTAACAGCGATTTTGTGTGTCGCGATTTTCAAAATGCCTCCCAGCATTGCCCAGACCCGATCGGCTCAATTAGTCGAAGATCATTCCAAATTATCCCAGTCGGCTCCGTCATTGCTGCAACAGGGTCAAATCTCCTACAACCTGGGACAATATCGAGAAGCTCTAAATTTGTTAGAACAATCGCTACAAGAATATCGCAGCCAAGATAATCCGCTATTAGAAGCAGTTACTCTGAGCAATTTATCCCTGGTCTATCAGCGGCTAGGAGAATGGAGCTTAGCAACTGCTACAATTGAGGATAGCCTAAGTCAACTGCAAACAATACCCCATCCTGATCATGGAGTATGGGCACAAATCCTGGATATCCAAGGCAAATTGCTCTTGACTAAAGGACAATCAGAAGCCGCTCTAGCCATTTGGCAACAAGCTGAAGAACTGTGCAATCAAATTGAGGATAAACTTGGGGCAATCCGCAGCGGACTTAACCAGGCAAAAGCTTTGCAAGCATTAGGTCTACAGCAACGAGCGATCGAGCGGATGACAAGTCTCATTAACGATTTAAAGACACAACCTGACACACGCTTAAAGACAGTTATTCTCCGCAACTTAGGGAATGCACTCCGAAACACGGGAGATTTTCAACGTGCTGGCTTAGTCCTAGAAGAAAGTATAGCGATCGCTCAACAGGGTAGTTGGTTAGAGGAAGTGAGCGCTAGTCAACTGAGTCTGGCAAACTTATTCACCGATCGCAATCAAGTGACTGATGCACTCCAACTTTATCAAGAAGTGGCTGCAACTTCTCTATCTCCTTTACTCCAAACCCAAGCCTATCTCAATCAATTGCGGCTCTTGATCAAGGCACAGGATTGGTCAAATGCCGAAGCAGTATTAATCACTTTAACGCCTCAACTTGACCAGTTGCCACCCGGTCATGCTGCTCTAGATGCCCAAATTAACTATGCATATCGTGTATTAGAACTGCTCAACCAAGGCGAGTCTGAACGTATCCCTTCCAATCAACAAGTGGTCACCATGACTCAACGGTTGACCATCGCTCGTCAGCAGGCAGAAGCACTGGGCGATTACCGAGCTGAGTCATTTATTTCGGGAGCCTTAGGACATTGGCATGAACAAGCGCAGCAATACGAACAGGCTTACCAGGAAACGGCGATCGCTTTAAATTTAGCGCAGAGAGTTAACGCATCAGATACGGCTTATCTATGGCATTGGCAGCTTGGAAGAATTCTTACTCAACAAGGTGCAATACCAGAAGCGATCTTCTCTTATCAAAATGCTGTTACCGCATTGAAGGAGATACGCCAAGACTTAGTTGCTATTAACCCAGAATTACAGTTCTCCTTTCGAGAGGGGGTAGAACCCGTTTATCGGCAACTGGTGTCATTGTTATTGCCTTTAGGAAAACCATCGACTCCTGAACAGTTAGAGCAGGCACGCCTCACCATTGAAGGATTGCAGTTAGCAGAACTCAATAATTTCTTCCGCCAAGATTGCCTTAATGCCAAAACCGAGAAAATCGAGGAAATCGATCCGAAATTACAATCTGCCATCCTTTATCCAATTCTCTTACCCGATCGACTAGAACTAATCCTCAGCTTGCCTGGAAGACCGCTCACTCGGTATACCCAGAACGTGTCAGCTCATGAGGTTCGTTCATTGGTGAGACGGCTCTCTGCATTTTTGAAACAAGCAAATTTGAACGATCAGGCTTTAGCGCAATCACAGCAGCTCTATGACTGGGTGATTCGTCCCGCTGCCAAAAATCTTAAGCAAAACGGAGTAAAAAACTTGGTTTTTGTCTTGGATGATGCCTTGCGAAATGTCCCGATGTCAGTCCTGAATGATGGGCATCACTTTTTGATTGAGGACTATGCGATCGCATTAACACCAGGACTACAGCTTCTAGAATCAGAGGCTTTACCGACCGGGCGACTGAATGTGTTGCTAGGAGGCATTGGTCAATCCCGTCAGGGTTTACCTGCGTTAGCCGGGGTGGAAGAAGAGTTTAAAAGAATTCAGGCAACTGTTGCTAATTCCAAAGTATTACTCAATGATAATTTTCAAGACCAAGCGATTCAAAATGCTATCAACAGAGTGTCATTTCCTGTGGTGCATTTGGCAACCCACGGACAATTCAGCTCTGTTCTAGAAAACACATTTATTCTTACCTGGGACGGTCGGATTCAAATTAACCAACTGAGCGCTTTATTAAAAGCTTCTGACTTCAATCGTCGCCGTCCCATTGACCTCTTGGTTTTGAGTGCTTGTACTACAGCAGTAGGCGATGACCGCGCTACTTTGGGATTGGCAGGGGTGTCTGTGCGTGCAGGGGCACGGAGCACGGTTGCCACGCTTTGGCAGCTTGACGATGAAGCGGCACCCTTGCTGATGGAATCGTTTTATCAAAATTTAATTCGAGATAGCCGGAAAGCAGAGGCTTTGCGTCAGGCGCAGTTATCGTTATTACGCAATCCAGAGTTTAATAAGCCTTATTTCTGGGCACCTGTAGTATTAATCGGCAACTGGTTATAAAAGATTTCAATTCGGTTTGATTCATATATTCATCTAGTAGGAAGGCGTTCTGATATGTTTCAAGTAACAGGGATGTTCAGAGTAGCGATCGCGCCTCTAGTCTATAGTCTGTTCATAGCTCTAGACCAAGCAGCAATTGCTCAAGTTATTCCAGACGCAACCCTGGGATCTGAAAGCTCACGGCTCAACCCCAATGTCGAAGTGCAAGGACAGACGATCGATATCCTTGAGGGAGGGGCTAGGAGAGGGGCAAATTTATTTCATAGCTTTCAGGAACTCAATGTGCAGGAGGGGCAAGGGCTTTATTTTGCGAATCCGAATGGCGTTGAAAATATCTTCAGTCGTGTCACCGGAAGGACAGTTTCCAACATTGATGGAGTTCTGGGAGTGGCGGGACGAGCCAATCTGTTTTTGCTGAATCCGAATGGGGTTGTGTTTGGGCGCAATGCCGTCTTGGATATAGCTGGATCATTTGTGACCACAACAGGCGATCGCTTTCTCTTTCCAGACAGGTTTGCCTATAGTGCCAGTAATCCATTAGCTCCTCCATTATTAACTGTAAATGTACCTGTTGGCGTTCAGTTTGGGGCACAACCTGGAAGCATTACTAATCTATCTCCCACAGGACAAATATTTGTACCTAAAGATCAGAGCTTGGTGCTGATGGGAGGAAATATTAGTTTAGACGGAGGTGTTTTGTTTGGTTCGGGTAGTCAGATTGAGCTGAGTAGCGTATCTGCAAATGGCAGAATCGATCTCGTCAATCAAGGGAGCCGATTGACCACCAGTATTCCAGAAGGAGCCGAGCGAGGCTCAATTATATTGGACAACGGAGCACAAGTTTTCTCCATCAATGGAGATATTCGGCTGCAAGGAGGGAATTTAAGCTTGAGGAACAATTCTCGTATCTCGACGCAAACGAACACCTTAGCCCCGGCTGGAAACATACAAATTCAAACCAGTAACTCAGTTAGCTTGGCAGAAGAAGGCTCTATTGGAAGTTCTAGTCGTGGAGGAGGTTCAAGTGGAACGATACAAATTCAAACTAGATCGTTAAGCCTGCAGAATTCCTTAGTTTCTACTAGAGGATTTGGCACAGGGAATGGCAATGATATTAATATTCGAGCTATGGATAATATAGATATCGATAGTGGTGTCATTAGAACGGTGGCAGAGCAGGGTGATAGTGGTCGGATTGGTGATATCACGATAGAGACAGGGCTGCTGAATTTAACCAATGGTGGGCGAGTTGACGTGAGTTCTTTAGGGAGTTTAGGTGATGCGGGTCGCATTGCCATTGGCGCTCGTGAGGTTAATTTATCAGGATTCACAACATTACAATCCAGTAATGGTGCCCTAGTGGACTCTGTCAGCACAATTGCCGTAGATACGGGCGGCAATAAAGATCAAGTAGTCGGCTCAGGTCAGATTATTATCAACACCGATCGTTTGAGAATTAACAATGGAGCAGATATTTCTGCCGATGTCCTGGCGGGGCGGGGGCAGGCAGGACATATCACAGTGCGAGCGAATGAATCGATCGAAATTTCAGGAACAGGAGGTAAAAATAACCAAAATGAACCCCTGCGATCGGGCATCACAGCTTCTTTGCAAAATGAGAGTGTTGGGGCAGGTGGCAACATTCAGATCACTACGCCTCGTCTCAATATCAGCAATAGTGGCAACATTCTAGCAATGACATCAGCAGAAGGCAATGCCGGAACTATTCAAATTGACGCAGGGCAGGTCGCGCTTCAAGGGAGAGATTCAGTCATTGCAACTGATGTTGATTCAAATGGACAAGGCAATAGTGGAACGGTAGTCATTAATAGTGATCGCCTAACGCTCCGAGACGAAGCTCAGATATCCTCTAGGATATTAGGCTCCAGTCCATTGCTTCAAAGTCAACCGGGTAGTATTCGGATTCAAGCCACTGATCTTCTGTCGATCGAGGGATCAGGCATAAACGAAAACCCAACAGGAATTTTCTCTGTGTTGGAGAGAGCAGGAAGTGGCACGAGCAGTGATATTAATGTGCAGACCAGGCAGCTTCGTCTGAGCAATAATGGGTCGATCGCCACAACTACTTTTGGACAAGGAAATGCGGGTAACCTTTTGATTAATGCTCTACAAATTGATTTGAGCGGCGAGAAAACTGCCATTTCAACTCAAGCAACTTCTAGTGCCCAAGGGAATAGCGGCGCACTAACCATTAATACCAATCGCTTGAGGATTAGCGATCGTGCAACAATCACTTCAGATTCTTTTGTCAATTCAAATAATCCTGCACAAGGAAGAGCCGGAAACATTGACATACAAGCGATAGAGTCAATTACGCTCGTCGGTGACGGTCTAAGTTCACGACCAGGAGATGCAACAACTATCTCTTCTTCTTTACAACCTAATGGTGTGGGTTCAGGTGGAAATATTCAATTACAAACTCAACGCTTGAATTTACGCAATGGTGCTCAGATTACGACATCCACCCAAGGACGGGGCAATGCAGGAAATTTAAACATTCAAGCGAACCAAATCAATCTAAGTGGAGAATCATTGATTGGAACAGATGTAAACTCCAGAGGTCAAGGCAACGCAGGGGACTTAACGATCAACGCGCAACGGATACAAGTGCGAGGATCTACCATTCAAACTACAACTGCGGGAATAGGAGATAGTGGTAACTTGCAAATTCAGACCGATCGGCTATTGCTCCAAAACCGTGGAGGAATCCTGACCTCAACAGAAGGCAGAGGTCAGGCTGGCAACTTGGTCGTGCTGGCAGAAAACATTGAAATCCAAGGCGCAAACCAAAACATCCAATCCGGCTTATTTTCTGCTGTTGAGGAACAAGCGATCGGGAGAGGGGGCAACATTCGAGTCGATACCGAGCGACTCACCGTGCGACAAGGTGGTGCGATCGTCACACGAACCGCAGGAGAAGGAAGAGCTGGAAACATTGCCATTCATGCTAATGAGTTCATAATGCTGGATGGACTCAGTGAAAATAATCAATTCTCTAGCGCTCTTTCATCCCGCACCAGAGAACTCAGCCAAGGAAGGGGAGGAGACATCACTGTTGTAACAGACGCTTTTCAGATAACAGATGGAGCCATAATCACCAGTGAGACTCGTAATGCCTCTCGAGGCGGAAACATCAGAATTCGAGCGAATGCGCTTGAAGTTACTGGAGGTGCTCAAATTCTTGCTAGCACATCCAGCGCAGGACAGGCTGGGATCATGAGGCTTAATGGTAGCGAGTCAATTACGCTTTCTGGTAATGATCCCCGCTATAAATCTCGCTTAAGCGAATTTGGTACTACTGTCATTAACCAAGGCGAAAATAGCAGTTTTTTGGCAGGTTCTAGCCGGGATGCTACAGGTCAAAGTGGGAGTATCACGCTCAACACGCCCCTATTAAATGTATTGAATGGTGCCGAAATCGCAGTGGACAGCCAAGGGCAAAATCAGGCTGGTAATATCAACATCGCCTCCCAAAATGTTCGCCTTAACCGGGGCATCATAGGGGCTGAATCTGCTAGTTCGGATGGCGGTAATATTCAACTGAGAAGAACTGACCTGTTGCTTATGCAAAATGGTAGCCAAATCTCTACCTCTGCTGGAACGAATCGTACAGGTGGAAATGGCGGCAATATCACCATTAACACCAACGCGATCGCAGCTCTTCCCAACGGAAATAGCAACATTCAAGCGAACGCTTTTGAGGGTGATGGCGGCAACATTCAAATTGAGACTCAAGCCCTTTTCGGCATTGCACCTGCTGAGCAACTTCGTTTGGGTATTAGCAGCATTACAGCAAGTTCTGACTTAGGGGTTCCCGGCAATATCCAAATCACGACACCAGATGTTAATCCTGCTCAAGACATCATTGAACTACCCAGTGTGCCCCTCGATGCTTCTAGCCAAATTGCTCAAGTCTGCCCCATAGGTGCCAATGCCAGCGAAAGACTTGGCAACCTGACAGTTACAGGTCGTGGAGGTCTTCCGCCCAACCCTAGCGCAGTTTTAGAAGCAGAAGATGACTTGGCAAGTTGGGTGACTGCGACCGCTGGCGATCGCACCTCACCTGAAGCGCAAAATAGAGAAGAACGAAATTCTGCCTCTACACCTGCTGTTGTGGAAGCCCAAGGATGGGTTATTAATTCACAAGAGAAGGTTGTTCTCACAGCTACTGTTCCTTTACAACACCAGATTAGACTCAGGCAGGTTAGTTGTTCAGAGAGACACTCTAGAGGAGAAAGCTAACGACTGCTCAATTAGCTAAATAATTTCTCTTGACCAGTGCCTCAAAGTTTTTGGAATGAATGAATCATCCATTCCTTATTATAGAAATAGTTCTTTCCCAATCTATGATCGCTCAATGCTTCTTGACAAGCCGATTTTTAGTACTGAAATTGCTTTTCTACGGAGATTTCTCCATCATTGCAGTCTCGCTCTGACCAGAGACCTGACAGGAAAGTTCTGCCGTTGGAATAACTTGAAATTTTTAATCGACCACCTTTCAGGCACCGCCTGCCTATAGTTGGTGGTAGGCTCTGATTATAAATTGAAGTTTCTTTCAAGAGAAGTGCGCCATTTGCGACTCTCCCCCGTAAAGTCATAATTCCAAAGATGGATGGACTAACTGAGATCTTGCACCATTCTCAATAAGGGCTTGCCAAAGGGGACAAAATATGGAAAAAAGGGCGTAATCAAAGTTCAAA
>Ga0105048_10011953_pt1 | contig 13650 bp, 14 predicted proteins | sample MAT05_FD_78382 | JGI IMG/M metagenome (GOLD analysis project Ga0105048, IMG submission 78382) | Freshwater microbial communities from Lake Fryxell liftoff mats and glacier meltwater in Antarctica - MAT-05 | ecosystem: Environmental > Aquatic > Freshwater > Ice > Liftoff microbial mat | place...
CGATCCGCAAAGGCCTCCTCGCGGACATCGTCGTCCTAAATCAGGACCTCTTTACGATTCCGCCGATGGATATTCACAAGACTCAGGTCGACATCACCATCTTTGATGGGCGCATAATTCATCGGCGATAGGCTGGAAAAGGGCGAAAGCTCGGGACAATAGAGAAGGGGCGAACAAGTCTCTATGTCCGGCTAACGTCAACTGAACCCCGATCATCTGGCGGCCTTTGAATTCCAATTTTTGATTTCGTTCATCCGAATTCATTGATCTTCAACACGCCTCAGCCACTCACCCCAAAACATTTCCCCCCAAATTTGTCCGCTCCCCAACTTTCCCTTCCCCGTCTCCGTCTTAAAATGGGAATCTGGAGAGTTTGTTGATAAATTTTTTCCTCCCCGCACTCGCCGCCGCTGCCGCTCCGCCCAGCCTGTGGTCCCTCGTCAGCACTTCAAAGCCAATTTCAATGGCCGTGCTCTTACTCCTGGTGGCTGCCAGTTGCTTCTCGTGGTCAATCATTTTCAGCAAATGGACCCGCCTTCGCAAAGCCCGCGAAGAGAACGGCAAATTCCTCCGCGCCTTCCGTAAGGCCTCCGGCTTCGAGGCGATCACCGCTTCCTGCGAACAATTCCCGGCCGCCCCGCTCGTAACGGTCTACGACTACGGCTATGCGGAAGTCGACCGCCAGGTCCGCGCCAAGCAAAAACTCAACAACCGGACCGCCGTCGAACGCAGCCTGCAAATCGGCGCCGGCGAAGAGATCGCCCGTCTCGAAAAGAACATGAGTTGGCTCGCCACCACCGCCGCCATCACGCCCTTTGTCGGCTTGTTCGGTACGGTCTGGGGCATCATTGACGCATTCCAGGCGCTTACTGGCGCCGGAGCGGCCAGCCTCCGCGCTGTCGGCCCTGGTATCGCAGAAGCCCTCATCGCCACCGCCATGGGCCTCTTCGCCGCCATCCCCGCCGCTATTTTCTACAACTACTTCGGCTTCATGATCCGCGATATCAGCGCCAAAATGGAAGATTTCGGCCTGGAGTTCATGAATCTCATTGAACGCGTCTACGAGGCTTAACCCATGGCATTTTCCATGAAGCGCGGCGGAAGGGGACGGAGAGGGCAATTCGACTCTCTCGCCGAAATCAACATCATCCCCCTCGTCGACGTCGTCCTCGTTCTCCTCATCATCTTCATGCTCACTGCCCACGTCATGGAGTTCGGTCTGGAAGTTGATGTTCCAAAGGTCCGTCAGGTCCGCAACTCCTCTGAAGAACTCCCGGTCGTCTCGATCTCGAAAGATGGCGAGATGAAGCTCAATGAAAAGGACGTCAACATTAACGACGTCGGCAACGAAGTCAAACGGCGATTTCCTAAGCAAAAGGCCGTCTATGTTCGCGCTGACAAGGCCACCCCCTGGGACCCCATCGCGCAGGTGGTCAGTGAACTCGGCCAGTCCAAACTCGACGTGCGGATGGTCACACAGCCGGTCGACGAAGCCGGCCGCCGCAAAAAATGAGTGCCCAAGTCCAACGCGAAGAGAACCTCAAGACCGGTGCCGCCGCGTCCGTCGCGCTCCACGCCGTCATCGTCGGTTTCGCTATCTTTTGGGGCTACGTCAACTTCGGTCCCCGCGATGTTTGGGGCGACCCCAACGCCATGCCAGGCGCCGGGTTCGCCGTCACTCCGGTTGATCGTATTCCGCTCCTCTCTCGCAACGCCCGGCCCAATCCAAAGGCCGAAGACTCGGAATCGGAGGTCGAGAAGGCGGAGCAAAAGGACCGCGATCGTGACAAAGTCCCCAAGGAAGAGCCGGATGCCATCGCTCTGAACACCAAGGACCAGAAGCGTCCGAACGAAAAACAAACCAGCCGCTATCAATACCGCTCATCCGACGAACTTCGTAAGAATCAACTTCGCACCAATGTCGGCCAAGCCATGTCCAACCCGATGTACAACACAGTCGGCGCGGGCGGAATCGGCGTCGGCGCCGGCACCGCTTTTGGAAACCGCTTCGGCGCGTACACGGATCTTTTGCGCCGGCGCATCTCTGAAAAATGGCGGACCAACGATGTCGATCCGCTCGTTCGCAATGCCCGGCCCGCCATCGTCAGTTTCGACATCCTTCGCAACGGACAAGTCCGTAACGTGAAAATCGTGGAATCCAGCGGCATTTCCACGCTTGACTTCTCTGCTCGCCGCGCCATCCTCGAAGCGTCGCCCCTTCCTGAATTGCCTCGTGAATTCGAGCGCGATTCCGCCAACGTAGAATTCACTTTCCAACTACAGCGATGAAAAAAATAATCTTCTCTTTCCTTACTCTCGCCGCTGCCGCCCTCTGCCAGCAGCGCCCTGACATCAAAGCCGTAATCATGGGCTCGCAGAAGGCCGTAATTGCCGTCCCTGACATGCGCGGGGCCGGCCGCGCCGCTGGCTTCATGGAAGTGGTGAACTCCACCCTCTTCCGCGACCTCGATGACGCCGCAATCTTCAAAATGGCTCCCAAGAGCATGTATCCCACGCGCGTCCCGCAGCAGCCGCAGGACTTCCGCAAACCGCTCCAGTACGATCCCAACAACCGCAACGCCGCCCCGTGGCTCCAGGACTGGTCCGATCCGCCCGTCAATTCCGATTTCCTCGCCTTCGGCTATGCCGCCGAACAGGACGGCCAGATTGTCCTCTTCGGGTGGCTCTTCAACGTCCGCCAGCCCGAAGTCGCCGCCGCCCAGGTTCTTGGCAAGATCTACTTCGGTCCCATGGATGAAGCGGGCGCTCGCAAAGTCGCCCACGAGTTCGCCGCCGACATCCTGAAGACCTTCGGTGCTGAATCGCTCGCCGGTTCAAAGGTCTATTTCGTCTCCAATCGGAGCGGCAGCAAGGAGATCTGGTCCATGGACTACGATGGCGCCGGTCAGAAGCAGATCACCAGCTACAAGTCGATTTCCACCATGCCCAGCGTCTCTCCCGACGGATCCCGCATCGCTTTTACCAGTTGGGCCATGGGTCAGCCGCAAATATTAATACATTCTTTAGAGACCCTCCGCCGCATCCCTTTTCTCAACCCGCGGGCCGGTACAAATCAGAACGCTTCCTACACCGCTGACGGCAAACAGATTGTGTTTTCCTCATCTGCAAGCGGTTTTTCGCAGATTTACATGTCTAACGCCGATGGCTCCGGTATCCGCCGTTTGACCAACGCGCGGGCCGTCGAAGTGGAGCCCAAGATTAATCCAAAGTCGGGAAATGAGATTGTTTTTGTATCTGGAAGAGGCGGCGGGTCCCCGCAAGTGTATAGAATGAATAGTGACGGTGCGGATGTTCAGCGCCTCACCACCGGGGAAGGTCAAGCAACGAATCCGTCCTGGAATCCGCAGGGTACTCACATTGCCTTTGCGTGGACGAGAGGATATGATCCCGGTAACTTCAATATTTTTGTGATGGATGTCAACACACGTGAATACGTTCAGCTCACCAGCGGCGCGGGCCGGAACGAGAACCCCACCTGGGCTCCGGACGGAAAGCATATCGTGTTCTCATCCGACCGCGGCGGGCGAGGTCAAGTCTGGACAATGCTCGCTGATGGCTCTCAACTTCGACAACTGACTTCAGCCGGGATTAACGAAAAACCGGCTTGGTCCAAGTAACACCAGGCGCCCAAGCGCCAGCAAGTATCCGTATTCCGACCGATGCAATTTCTAGGAGGCAGAAACCAGGATGACTACCAATAAAGCCAGTGCGTTAGCGTTGGCTCTCTGTCTGAGCTTTTTCGCGGCAGGGTGTAAGAAGAAAGTCGGCGTGCCGCCGCCGCCCGCCGCGCCGAGAGCAGACGCTCCCTCAGCCAAGCCCGTCGTCGCACGGCCAATCGTGAAGTTCTTCACCGCGGAGCCCTCCACCATTGAACGTGGCCAGGCCTCGTCGCTCCGGTGGGAAGTGACCGGCGCTGATACCGCCAGCATCAATCAAGGCCTTGGTGTGATCGGCACCGCCGCCGCCGGTGGCGCGACGCCTGCGGTTATCTCAGGCAATCGCTCGGTGTTCCCCAGCAATACAACCACCTACACTCTTACCGCCAGCAACGCAGGTGGCTCCGTGACCGAAGCGGTGACGGTAAATGTGACCGCACCGGCCGATAGCGTCAAGCCCACAGCGACTCCGAGCCTTCGCGCCACCTTCGGTGAAGTCGTCGCCCGGGAAATCCAGGACGTCTTCTTCGATTTCGACAAATCGGATGTTCGTGAAGACGCCCGTAACATCCTGACGCAGAACTCCGACAAGCTGAAGACCATCTTCCGCGACTACCCGAATGGCGCCGTCACCCTCGAAGGCCATGCCGACGAACGCGGTTCCGCCGAATACAACCTCGGCCTCGGTGATCGCCGTGCTATCGCCGCCAAGGAATTCCTTGTCCAACTCGGTGTCCCCGCCGACCGTCTCCGTACCCTCAGTTACGGTAAAGAACGGCCGCAGTGTACCGATAACAGCGAGTCCTGCTGGCAGAAAAACCGCCGCGCCCACTTCACCGGGCAGTAATGCCCGCCAACCACTAACCAGCCACGGGGACGAAGTTCGCTTCGTCCCCGTTCTGTTAAACGTCGAAGTGACGATATGAAGCATCTCCTTACCCTCCTCCCCATTCTTTTTTTCTCCGTCTTCCCCGCCTTTTCCCAAAAGGAAAAAATAGCCGAAATTCAGCGCGACATCCTGCTCATGCAGGATCAGATTCGCTCTCTCCAGCGTTCCCAGGACGAAAAGATGGCCGCCCTGCAGGTCCTCGTCCAGCAGATTCTCGATTCCGCTAACAAAGCCAATACCGCCGTCGCCGTCCTCGATTCCGCCATGCGCGAACGCATGAAGGAACAGGAAAAAATGCTCGTCGGTCCCGTTGCCGGCGTCGGCGCCAAAGTCGACACCATGGCCAACGATTTCGCCGGCGTCCGCGAGTCCGTCACCGATCTCTCCTCCCGCATGGGCAAACTCCAGAATCAAATTGCCGATATTAACAGCGCCATCAAAGTCCTCGCTGCCCCGCCCGCCCCGCCGCCTGCGGCGGTTCCCCCGACCGCCACCAACCCCAACGCCCCTCCCGCCGGCGTCTCCGCGGAGACTCTCTACAACGGCGCCATGCGCGACAAATCCGCCGGCAATTCCGACCTCGCCATCGAGCAGTTTCAAAACTATCTAAAGTGGTTCGGCAACACCGATCTTGCTCCCAATGCCCAATACTACATCGGCGAAATCAAATACCTGCGCGGTGATCTCGACGGCGCTCTCATGGCATTCGATACGCTCCTCGAAAAATACCCCGACAATCCCAAAACCTCCGACGCGATGCTCCAGAAGGGCCGCGCCCTCGTCAAGGCAGGCTTCAAAGCCGAAGCCCGCCAGGAATTCACCTCGCTGGTGAAAAAGTTCCCCTCGCACGACAACGCCGCCAAAGCCAGGACCGAACTCGCCGCCCTCAACGGCCCCGCCCGCACTCCCCCTCGGAATTCCAAGAAAAAATGATGCGCTGGGCTCTCCTTCTGCTCGTCTCCACGCTAACTGCCGGCGACTTCCCGCGCTCGCTCGAAGCCTTTCGGGGCAAAACGCCAAAACTCGATGGCGTCATTGCCAACGGTGAATACGCCGACGCCACTGTTTTCAACGGCGTCAAAGACGCCTGGATCTCGACTTTCTCTCCTGTCAAAGACCCCAAGGACCTCGCCCTCAAAGGCTACGTCAAACACGACGGCAAGCGCCTCTATTTCGCCTTCGACGTGACCGACGACGTCCTCTATGGCATCGATATCCCGCGCTGGGTCCCCTCCGAAAATCCAAAAACCCACGAACTAACCCGCGAAGGCTTTCCCTGGTTCGGCGACGAGATGGAAATCCTCATCAACGCGACCAACAAATACGCCACCCCCGAGGAAAACGCCGCCGGCGATGGCCAAAGCTGGCAGATGGTCTGCAACCTCACCAAATCGCGCCTCGGAGGCATCGGCAAAGGCGGCCTCCTGGAAGGCGAGCCCCGCAAAGAACTCTCCGCCTGGAACCATTATCAGCGCTGGATTACCAGCCACGCCATGGACTGCGTCGCCAAACCGAAGCCCGGCGGCAAAGGCTACATCATCGAGTGGGCCATCAACTTCGATCCCTGCCTCGAAGTCAGCCCCGGCGTATTCTACGACACAAAAATGGGTGACCGCGCCATGGGGCTCAACATCGCCCTCGGCGACATCGACGAAAAGGAACGCGGCCAGGGCAACTTCGCCAACTTCCATCACGAAGATTGGTTCGCCGGCACGCCCAAGGGCCGCACCCGCCTGAAAGAATGGGGAACACTGTGGATCCGATCAGCGAAATTCAGCCCGAAGCACGCGCCCCGCTAGTCACTTATGAAGACGTCGCCGGACGGCTCGAACTTGCCCTCACGCGCCCCGATCTGAATGAAGAGGAGGTCGATGCCGCGTGCCGGAAAGCGCGCGCCTTCGGACTCGGCGCCGTCGTCGTTCGTCCCAGCGACGTCGATATGGCCGCCCGCATTCTCGACGGCTCCAGTGTCGCCCTGGCCAGCGTCGCCGGATTCCCGCACGGATCCTCCACCACCGGCGCCAAACTCTATGAAGGCCGGGATCTTCTCCGCCGCGGCGTGAAAGAAGTGAACCTGGTCGTCAACTACGGCCGCATGCTCTCTCGACAGTTCCAACACGTCGAAACCGAAATTCTGCAAATGAGTGAAAGCTGTCATCAAGGCGACGCCATCCTGAAACTCGTTTTCGAAAGCGCCTATCTCGCCGAGGATCTGAAAAACATCCTCTGCAAAATGGCCAAGCGCACCGACACCGACTTCATCGAAACCGACAACCCGGCCGACCTCCTGCAGCTAAAAAGCATCTGCAAAGACGTCGTAAAAATAAAGGTGTCCGGCTCATCCACTTTGGAAAAATTCGAAGAAGCCTACAAAGCCGGCATTGAGCGCTACGGCGTCACCGACCCCTTCGCTATCGCCGGCGAATGGAAACAAATCCTCGCCGCCCGCGAAGCCGCCGCCAAGCAATCCGCGGCCAACGGCGCCAACGGTGCCGTGTTACCGCAAAAGTCTTAGCCCGGAAAATTCCATCGCCTAGGATTTCCCCGCCCGGAACTCCTTCCAATCCTTCGACACCTGTCGTGCGTAGTCGCGTGCGAATTCCACCGGCCGTTCACCCGGCACATCCCACTCCACCAGCGCATCTCCGTTGGCCGCCCCCTTCCTCCCGCTTGCCCGTAAATGTCCCCAAGCCGTCACCGCACCAAGTGCCGCCGCATAGCCGGCGAACGCCGGATCCGGCGCTCTCGCCACATCTACCCGATCCTCACTCGGCAATAGTTCCCGCAGCACCCATCCATCTCCGGAAAACTTCACAGCTCGCAAAAACGCGGGCGGCATTGCCAGAAACAATCCCTGCGCCACAACAATCCGTTCGGCGTCATTGCGAAAGTGTGGCTGTGCGGGACGCTCGTGATACAACAGCGGCGCCGCCCGCTGCGCATGCTTCAAGTCCAGCAAAAACGGGTTTCGCTCCGAGTTCTCCACTAGCCGTGCGATGCCATTTCGAACCGGGCTCGATGCCAAAGTCGATTCGCGACCATTTCGTGTCGGATCCAGTTCTCGCCACTGCATGAAAATTCCGCGTGACGTTTCGGGCGAGTCGCGATGCCGGGCCCTGGGTCGACCGGGCTATGTTCGGATAGGCCAGACAGGTTCTCACGTAAAGTTGAAAATGGTAGGCGGACCGTTACGGTCCCTGCCCTTGGCTCGATCCCTCCAGGAACCCTGGCTAACATTCTTCGTCAAGCGAACGTTGACCTTACGGAGTTGCTTCCGCACCTTCGCTGAGCGGCGGCCACTTCTTGCAGTTGCCTCCCCCCACTGGACGCAATGAGAACTTTTGCCGCGTAAAACCGGGTCCGCTCGAACCGATCCGAATCCTTTGCTCGCAAGGGGAACAGAACGAAATCCGCCGGCCCATCCAAGCTGGGCCCCCATCATGGATGAACCTGGAACTACCGCCGTCGAGGATCGTGGAATGTCAGCATCCGAATGACGAAGTTCACATGCGCTGGCCCTTTCTGGCGGCCCAAAATCTCACCAACTTCTCATGTTTTCTTAATTCTGATTTCCCGGAAGCGCCTATACTCAGGCTTCATGCCATTGCAGATCGTCGAGACGTCGGAGCAGAGGCTGGCCGCGTGGAGTATACTTCCCGAATCACACGTGGAGGGAAGTATGCCTGTTACGCGGCTGATCAAAGACGTCCTCGCCGGGAGGGCATCGGCGGCTTTCGTTGGGAGGGAGCACGAACTGCGGCTGCTGACCGAGTGTGCGGATGGTCGCGGCCCAATGTTCACGTGGATTCACGGCCTTGCGGGGATTGGTAAGTCGTCTCTTTTGCAGGAGTTTGCGGCGAGGGCAACGGCCAGCGGCAGTTCCATCATCCGGCTCAACTGCCGCTTCATAGAACCGACGCCGGAAGGCTTTCTCCTTGAACTGCAGCGGGTTCTTGACCGCCCTGTCGGCACCATCGACGCGGTGAACGATGCGCTCTCGTCCTTAACTCGGGCAGTGTGAGTTTTGGACAGCTACGAAGTCTTGCGCTTGCTCGACGGCTGGATGCGCCAAGTATTCTTTCCCGGCCTAAAGGAGACCGTCCGCGTCGTGATCTGCGGCCGCTATGGACCCACGCCGCACTGGCGAACCGCGCTGGAGTGGCAAGGCCTCATTCTCACGATTCCCCTGCTTCCATTGACCGAACCCGAGTCGATGGTGCTTTTGGAACGCGCGGGGATGATGGCAAGCGACGCCGCCGCGATTTACCGCATCGCACGCGGTCATCCCATGGCACTTGTGCTAGTGGGCGGCGCCAGGAGCAATATGGGCTGGAACAGGGACAGGACGGATTCACATAGTCTGGTGCGGCAGCTCACCCAGTTGTACCTGACCGAGGTTATCGATGCAAATCTCCGCACTGCGGTCGAAGCGGCATCGGTCATCCGGCGTACTACGCAATCTCTGCTTGCCGCTCTGCTGCCGGAGATTTACAGCCGTGGTTTGTACGAGGAGCTCGCTGCCCTCTCGATCGTCGAGGCGACGAGCGAGGGGTTGATGATTCACGAACAGGTTCAGGAGGCCGTCTCGTAGTGGCTACGCGGTTCAGACCCTCATCGCTTCAGTACTTACCGGCGTGCCGCGTGGCGGCAGGTGCGTGCGGAGTCTTCTCAGGCGAATGGTGGCGACCGTTGGCGCTTCACAGCGGACATGCTGTATCTGGTACAGAATCCAGACTTGCGCGAGGCATTCTTCCCCACCGGGGTGCAGAGCCTGTGTGTGGAGCGCGCCCGCCCTTGTGACCAGGATGAGATTCTCGCCATCGCGCACACTCATGAAGTCCCGCTCGCCGCCGTGGCCATTACCCAATGGTGGCAAAGCGTGCCAGACAGCTTTTACGTGATGCGAGACGCTACTGGAGAGATAGCCGGTTTCTACATAGCGGCGGACTTGCGAGCCCTTCGGGGACGAATGCCCGCAGCGGATCCCGCCGTCGCTCAATTGCAGCGCCATCTGCAACAGAGTCCCTTGGCTCAGGGCGACACCGCTCTCTTTCTTCGCCGCTGGCTAAGCAAATCGGCGGGCGAATCGCCGTCTCCCGTGCAGGCAGCGTGCTGGCTGGACGTGAAGCGATTCCACATGGCGCTGCGGCCGCGGATCCGGCGCTGCTACGGCTCAGTAATCGATGGCGGCACCTTCGCGCCGATGGTACAGAGTGTCGGCTTTCGGGTTGTCGATAGTAGGCCGGCTTCCATTGATGGACCGCCTTGGCATCTCTTGATGCTCGACTTCGGTCCGGGCTCCTTTGACGGTTGGCTGAGCGACCTCGTGAGTCGTGAACTAGGTCTGAAGCACGAAGAGATTTTGGACGTCGCGGCCAGGGAACTGGTGAACGACGAAGAACGGGTGGGACTGACGGTACTGGAGTTCGGCGTTCTCACGTATCTGCGGGAGCGCGAGGGTAAGGCTGTGTCAAGAGCGGAACTGCTCGAACATGTGTGGGAGCGGCGAGCCAACTCCGGCAGCAACGTAGTCGATGTCGTCGTTCGTTCGCTCCGCGGCAAACTGGGCATTCGCGCTTCGATCATCTCTACCGTATGGGGCGTCGGATATCGATTCAGATCCAATCCGCCGGAATAAGCAATAAGAGGAGAAACGACATGGAAGGTATAAGAGCGGTCACCACCGCAGGTCAGGAAATCCTGCTGAATGACGCGGTCATCGCGGAGCTTCGAGAGAGATTGCATGGCGAGTTGCTGTGTGCCGCCGATTCCGGCTACGACGAAGGCCGCTCGATCTGGAACGCCATGCACGACAAGCGGCCGGCCCTGCTCGTGCGTTGTGCCGGCGCATCCGACGTCATCGCTGTTGTCAACTTCGCCCGGGCTCGTAACATTGCGGTCGCGGTCCGTAGCGGGGGCCACAACGTGTCCGGCAGCGGTAGCTGCGATGGCGGCATCCAACTGGATATGTCGCGGCTCAAAGGTATCACCTTGGATCCGGGCCATCGCACGGCCCGCGTCGAACCCGGCGTCACCTGGGGTGAGTTCGATCGCGAAGCGCAGGCGTTTGGGCTGGCGACCACCGGAGGAATTTGCTCCCAGACCGGTGTCGCCGGCGTCACGCTGGGAGGAGGCTTCGGATGGTTGATGCGCAAACATGGGCTGGCCTTGGACAACCTTTTGTCGCTGGATGTAGTCACCGCTGATGGTCAGCTTCGAAGGGCGAGCCTGACCGAAAACCCCGACCTCTTCTTCGGCCTGCGCGGCTCCCAGTCCAACCTGGGCATTGTCACAGTTCTGGAGTATCGCCTCCATCCCGTCGGACCCATTGTCCTTGCCGGGATGGTCCTCCATCCCATCGAGAGAGGCAAGGACGTTCTCCGTTTCTACCGCGACTTTACAGCCGGTGCGCCGGAAGAGTTGAGTGCTTGGGCAGCTTTGCTGACTTCGCCCGACGGTCATCCGATGGTCGCCATCCTGGCGTGCTATATCGGACCTGCGGAAGAAGGAGAACAGGTGGTCAAGCCGCTCAGAGACTTCGGCCCGCCTGTCATGGACATGCTCAAGCCGATGCCTTACGTCAGCGCCCAGTCGATGATCGACGAGAGCTTTCCGCACGGCCGCTTCAACTATTGGAAATCCAGCATCATGACTGGATTGAGTGACGAGGTGATCGATACACTGGTAGACGGCTATCGCGGTGCAAGCTCACCGTACTCGAGCGTGCTCATCGAGCATCTTGGCGGCGCCGTGAGCCGTGTCCCGCAGGAAGAGACGGTGTTTCCTCACCGCGCCGCGGCCTATGAGATCGTGATCATGCCTATGTGGACGACCGCTGCGGAATCCGAATCCCACATCGGATGGGCAGATGATTTGTGGCAGGCCATCCAACCCTTCTCCACTGGTGGAGCCTATGTCAATTACCTCGGCAATGAGGGCGAAGACCGGGTTCGGGCCGCCTATGGCGCGAACTTTCCCCGCTTGGTAATGCTCAAGAACAAGTACGACCCCGCTAATCTCTTTTGCCGCAATCAGAACATCAAGCCCCAGTCATGATAGCGAGTGTAAGCGAGGGATGACGATGACAGTTAGGGGCTCGACGTAAATCCCCCCTTGCTCGAACCGATTTCGGATCGGGAAGCCGCCCAGCCAGGATTAGAAGAGTGTCTCCCCCGGTAGGATTCGCTCCTACACTAACACCCTTCCGTTAACAGTCGAATGCTCTACCGTTTAGCTACCGGGGAGCAGCGTCGCTTCGAACACTATTCCAGCAAATGGGAACGGAAAAAGATTGCCCCACTCAGTGGCGACTGCCGGAAAGGGCAGATTTCAAACGGATTTGCACTGGTATGGTACCGGTTTCCCCGTTCATTTCCGCCGGGGCCGGGGTCAAGGGGTCAGGAATTAGCGCTACGTGGTTATGATGGCTGTAATGTCGAAATCCAAGAAACCGCTTGCCACAGCTCTAGATCCTTTGAAGGCAACTACCGGTATCGGGCATGTTGTGAACGACTATATAAACCTGATGTGGTGCCGTTGGGCCGTAGACCAGAATGCTTGCTTTCCAGATTTGGTTCGCTCTCATATGGCCTTCTCTTACTTCCTTCCCCATCGCGCTTTCACCGACTTTTTTATGAAAGAAACTCGTTGGGAGCCGAAGGATTGGACAAGCGGGGACCATGATGTACTAGCTGTGGATTATTCTGACTACCCGAGAGGTTCGTACAAACACAAAGAGTGGGATGAATGGTGTGAGCATATGAATACTCATCTATTCCACATTAACTACCACCGAGGAAAAGCGAAGAAGAAGTTTGACGCCCAGCCGGTTGTCAAACAGCTCTTCCCCGAATTCGAAGAAAACTGGCGACACTTTGTTGGTAGCCTCCGTGGGGACTTTCCAAATTTGTTCCGACAAGCGATTAACAGGCGGCGGCACGAATTTCCAACTATCACTTTGTATCCGTGACCTGAATTTCGGTGCCTACCTAGGACCTCTAGTCACCCGGTGAACTAGAAGTGATTCCTCGCCCGCAATTAACCATTTTGCGTCGATCTTCCGAAGCGTAACCGGCACTTGGCTCCCAGTTCGGACACGCTGCGTTGCAGGTACGTGCAGCCGGTTGCTTCAATTCTTTTCCCATGGCATTTGTTTCCTAGAAAAGAAGTAGAGAACACGCCCGACACCGGCTACCCGCCCTGCACCACGTTTAACCCCCGTGCGTAATCGCCCTATTGGCACATCCCCGATCAACGTACACCGCTTCCCTCCACTTGCCGTGAGGGTATAGCACCCGCCAAGCGGCCCCACGTGGTACCTCGAAGATGCCGCGCTCGCAGTCGCCTTGCAGTAGGGGTGCCTTACCCGTCGCTACGGCCGCAGCCACACGTTTGTTCCCGCTTTTGGATAGGGTGTAGGCCCACCGCGCGGTCCCAGAATAAATTGGCAATCGGCTGGCTGTGCGAACACAGCAAGGACAAGGGCCATGACTGCCAGTGCGACGGAGTTCATATTGATTGCTTTTCAAGGACTACACACCTTTGAACGCCCGAAGGCAACCTGAGGAGGTGTACAAGGTGGACCTATATGCGCGCGTGAGACGAGCCGTGCAAGTGAAGACGGATGTGGACGGCGGGGTACGAGCTGGAGTTCCGTCCGATATGGCCGAGAAGATGAAGGCGCTCGAACGCGAGGTTCGGGAGCTTCGGCAAACGATCAATGGTCTTTATAACGCTGAGGTCATTCACCGGCGCCGACCCTGGCGTTTCTTCGAAAGCGAGTTCGCTTCGCTAGAGTAGGTCGACTGGTTTAATAATCGCCGGCTATGGAGCCGATTGGCTACGTCACCCCGGCAGAGGCCGCACAACGTTACTACGCCACACTGGATTCACCAGCTATGGGCGCGTAACTCAAATGAAACAGCCTCCGACATTCCCGGTGCGGTTCAGGACGCCTCGCGAGAAAGACCCTCTTGTAGCCAAGCCAACTGATCTAAACTGGCTGACATGCCTATATGCTCCAGCCCGAGACACGGTGCCCAGTATGTTGCCGCCTCCGACCTCGTGGAGCGCCTCGCAGAGATC